>Ga0181525_10003860_pt1 | contig 11696 bp, 8 predicted proteins | sample PEATcosm2014_Bin_48_FD_121100 | JGI IMG/M metagenome (GOLD analysis project Ga0181525, IMG submission 121100) | Peatland microbial communities from MTU Mesocosm Facility, Houghton, MI, USA - PEATcosm2014_Bin06_10_metaG | ecosystem: Environmental > Terrestrial > Soil > Wetlands > Peat | place... | reverse complement strand
TCGAGACGATCGCGTCGCCGTCGAGCAGCGCCGAGGCGCCTCCCAGCGCGTGCGTCGTCTGGTCGACGAGGTCGTAATTGTGATTCAGCAGCACGCCGCCGTAAATCGCGCCGATCGTACGCTCGTTTTGATCGCTGATGGGAACGGCCGCAACGATGGCGAGGCCCTTATCGAGCTTCTCCGCTCCGCTCGCGCCGTCGGCGCCCTTCACCGAGGACTGCGCTTGCGGTCCGAGACCTTCGGGGGCCAAAAAGGCCTGGTCGAGCAGCGTAGCGGTGCTCACCGTTTCGCCGGTCAGCGCGCGAGCCACGATTTTGTCCGATTTAAGCGAGCCGCGCTGCGGTCCGTTCGCGCGCGCGATCACGTTTCCGTCGACGTCGACGACCGTCAGAAACGACAGTCCCGAGGTGCGCGCCGTGTCGGCGAGCTGGTCGTTCAGCGCCGCAAGATTGTGCGTTTGAAGATTCTTGCGCAGCGCTTCGCTCACCGCGTCCTGCGCTACGAGAAGTTTGATTCCGTCCTTACGCGAGTCCCAATATCCGCTGAACGCCCCCGAGCCGTTCGTAACCTGCGTCGCGCCGAGCGCTCGAAGTTGCTTGTTCAGCTCGATACGCGACGCGATCACGCTGACCAAGAAAAACAGAACGATGGCGCCAATAATGGTGCCGAGCAATCGAATCCGAAGACTCACGCGTGGACCTCCTCAGTGCCGGAATCGCTGACCTTGAACTGGCCGAGACGCTCGTCGATCTCACCCGCAAGATCGTTCATTTGATCGACCGACGATAACATGCGCTGCGCTGCGTCGGTTACTTCCTTGTTGACGTAGGTGAGGACTTCGACCGACGACGCGTTCTGTTGAGAGATCGACGAAATGTCGGAAAAGGCTTTCGTGACGTCGTCGGACTGACGCGACATCGATTGCGTCGCCTTGAGATTGAGCGCAACCGAACGCGTGATCTCCTCGATTTGACGGATCACTTGATAGCTATTCGCGCTCATCGCGCGCGTCACCGAACTAATCTCGCTGATCTGATTGTTTGCCGCAAGCACGGCCGAAACGATCTCCTGGAGCGCGCCCGAGGCAGAGTTCGTGCTTCCAGTGCTTTCCTCGACGCGGTCGGTCAAGCGTTCCATGGCGCTGACGACCTCCGAAATGACGGCCTGCGTCGAACTAATGTGACCCGCGATCTCTTTCGTGGCCGAGACGCTGCCGTCGGCAAGCTTACGAATTTCGCTAGCCACGACTGCGAAGCCGCGACCGTGTTCGCCCGCGCGCGCGGCCTCGATCGCAGCGTTGAGCGCGAGCAGGTTGGTCTGCTCCGCGATGCGATCGATGACCTTAACGATGTCGCCGATCTGCTCGGAGTTGTTGCCCAGCATGCGAATGTCTTCGGCCAAATCGTTGATCGTGGTGCGAATGGTATGCATGCCGTCGACGATCGTCCCGATCGCGGTGCCGCCGCGTTCGGCGGTTCGCGACGTTTCGGTCGAAATGGTCGACAGCGAATCGACCTGCGCGGCAACCTCTTCGATCGAGCTCGCCATGTTCGAGACGGCAAGCGCCGTTTCGTCGAGGCTGCGCGTCTGCTGTTCGGCGGACGCAGCGATCGTCGAAATCGCTTCGGTGAGGGCGATGACCTTCGACGTCGCCTCTTCGACGATGCTCGATTGTTCGCGCACGCCTTCGTCGAGCTGCCCTTGCGCGACCGAGGCGCCTTCAATAACCGCAAGCGCGGTCGACGCCGTCGTCCGCAAGTCGGCCCCGGCATCGCCGAGGTTACCCGCATTGGTATGGAGCTGACCCAAGAACTCGCGCATCCCAAAAATGAGCTTGTTCAGCGCGATCGCCAAATCTTGAAGCGCGGCGTCGCTCACGGCCATGTTCTTGGTGAAATCGCCTTGCGAGACTTCGCGAATGCCGGAGGCCAGCGAAGCGATGCTCGCCGCGGCCGGTCCGATACTTCCGGTCTCGCCGCGCGAGCGCACGCCGCGCGGCAGAGCCACGCGCCCCGTGTCCCCGCGGAACGCAAGCCGGCCCGGATCGACCTCGCCGAGTTCCTCGATCGTCGCCATTTCCCCGAAGAAAAGGGCGCTCACAATGGCGCCCGCGATAAAGACGATAAAGCCGTTCGCGAGACCGTCGGTCCCGTGTTGCGCGTGGCCGACGTAGTCGGCAACGCCGGCCAGCAGCGCAGTCGCCACCCCAGCCGGGAACCCGGCCGCCGCCGCGGTCAATGCTACCAGGGCAATCAAGCCCGCTTCGATGGGCGCGCTCGAGCCAAACCAGGCCGCGACGAACGCCACAATCGCAGCGAGCGCAACAAGAGCCAGACGGGCAGGTAGCCCCAGCCGGGCTCTAAGACCGGCAAAGTAGGCGGAGATCACGGCTCTCCCTTCAGAACGCTAGCAACTCGGACCACCCGGAACCAAACGCAGCCCCGACAACGCCAAGGCGCGCCTTTTACCGAAGTACGGCCAAAAGTACTATTGGCTTTAGTGAGGCCTCGGGGCGCCTAATTCCTACTGCGCCGAGCTCCGGCCACCAGCTCGTCGAGCTCCTGCGCAACTGCGCTCAGACGCTCGACTCGGCTTGCCGCATCGCGCATGCGCGTCGAGAGTTCGCCGGTCAGCGTGTCGATGACCACGACTTCGTCGACGGCTTGGTGCGCCAGCGTACGCAATTGTGCGCCGCCCGGGTTGTCTGCATCGTCCCCGGAGACGAGGCTTGCGATGCGCGCAAGCGTTTCGCGCGTACGCTCGACGTGGTCGCCGGAGACCTCGCCGCCCACCACCAGCACCTTGAGTTGTCGCGCCGACTCGTTGACTTCGTCGCTGCGCAAGGAGATCGCCCGGCCGATGCGCGAGGCGGCGATGCTTCCGGCCACCAATGCGATCCCGAGACCGATTACGCCCCACACCGCAATCTGACGAAGCGTGTTGTTCACGATCGCAGCAAATTGGGCGAACGGAATCGCGAACCAGTACGCGCCGATCACCTTGCCGTCGTAGCCCGTCAGCGGCGAAATCTTCACGAAATATTCGGTGCCGTCGACGGTCTGCTCGCCACTGTACGTCGCGCGGTTCGCAACTTCGGCCGCGTGACCGATCTGCATGCCGGTCTCCTTCACGCCTTCCTTGGTGGCAAGCGACGTTGCGACCAGAGCTCCGTCGATTGCGACGCCGGCTTGTCCGCCCGTGAGGCTGCTCACGTCGTCGAAGGCGCGCATCGTCGCATCCACCAGCGACCCCCCGTAGAGCACGCCGATGACCTTGCCGTTGACGTTTACCGGCGACGCGGTCGTGACGGCAAGAACCGGCGGCCGCGTCGTGACGCCGAGCGCGTGAAGCTCGGGGCCATCCAGCAACTGCAGCCCGCCCGTCATGCTGCCGAGCCCGGCCTGCGAGATCACCTGATCGGTCGCGAGCGTGCCCGACGCGGCACGGCTCCCGGCGAGCACGGCGCCGCGCGTGTCCGTGATAACGACGAACGAAAGGTTCCCGGAAACCGCAATGTCGGACGCGACGGTGGCGAGCGCCGGATGATTCTTCGACGCAAGCGCGGAGGCCAGCGCCGTCTGTGCGGAGCCTTGCAGAATCGTCGAGCGGACGTTTTCGGCGCGTGCGTCGATCGCGCTCGAGAGTGCGCTCGAGCCGGCATCGACGCTGCGCTGAGCGAGGTTGTGCACGTCTCCGCGCAGGCCGTAGTTGACGCCGACGACAAGCAGCAGAAACGACAGGCCCATCACGACGAGCAGCATCAAGATCAGCCGCGAACGCAAACCCACCACAAGACACCTCGAAACCCGTAGCTAGTAAACCATCCAAGCCTACGAGTGCTTGGTGAAGGGGCCGTGAAGCGACCCTTATCGCAAGCTTAACGGAGTGTTCAGCGTTCGTTACGTTGCCGGCTGAGCCGGCGGTCGCAGGTCTCGCAGAAGTGCGACATCTTGTTATCGGTCTCGAAGATCGAGTTGGAATAATACATCGCGCAGCGGGCGTTGTAACAGTGCTTGAGACCGAACGCGTGGCCCAACTCGTGAACGCATTCCTTGAGCGTCCGTTGAAAGAGGAGGTTGGCGTCGGCCGGCTCGCCGTAGTATTCGGAACGCAGCCGGTGCAGCGAAACCGCCGCAACGCCCTGCTGTTCGTCGGCGTCGCCGTAGATGAAGCGATGCGACGTCTTGTACAAGTCGAAGTCGGTGATGGCCAGATAGATCGCTCCGCCATCGGGGTGCGCGCGACGCACGCGCGTGACGAGCGTCGAAAGGAAGAGCTGCTGGCGCGTCGAGTTCAAAGCCGAGCGTGGTATCGCGAGCGCTCGCTCGGAGTCGACCGTGCACAGGAACCGCTCTTCGATGCAGGGAGCGAGGCGATCCAGGAACTCGCCGTCCATGGCGTTGATCGGAACGATGCGGATGCGGGACTCCATCTCGGACTGACCTGTTCGACGGTCGTTGACGGAAAACTTGTTCGCCGCTGCGAAGTCGCAACGTTAAGGAGAGTCTATGATCATCGGCGTCGGGATCGACCTTGCCGAAGTCGAGCGCTATCGTTTCGACGAGCGCAGCCTCGCATGGTTCGCTCGCAAGGTCTATACGCCCGAGGAGATGGCCTACGCAATGCGCAAGCGCCACTGGCCCGAGCGTCTGGCTGGATTCTTCGCCGCCAAAGAGGCGACGCGCAAGGCGTTCGGTCACGCCATTCCGTGGAGCCGGGTCGGCGTCTCGCACGAGCGAAGCGGCAAACCGATCATCTGTCTCTACGGTGACGCGCATGCACTCATCGAGCGTCGCGGCGTCAAGGCAATTCACCTGACGATCACGCACTCGGCGACGACGGCGGCGGCCGTCGTGATCCTCGAATCGTGATTCCACTTTTCACGCCGGCCGAGATGCGCGCCGCCGACGAAAGCGCGGCGAAGAACGTCGGGACGATTGCGCTCATGCGTGCGGCAGGCCGCCGCCTTGCCGAATACGTCGAACGCGCGACGTCGCCTGGGCGCGTGGTCGCCTTTGCCGGCCCCGGAAACAATGGTGGCGATGCGTTCGCGGCGTTCGCGGAGCTGCCGCCGACGTACGAGCGCGTCGTCTATGCCGACGAAGCGCCGCACGCGAGCGAAGCGCGCGCCGACGCACAGGCGCGAGCGCGTGCGGCAGGGGTCGTTACCTTGCCGCTGCCGGTTACGGAGAACGACGCGCGCGACGCGCTGCGCGGCGCAGCCCTCGTGCTGGATGCACTCTTTGGTACCGGCGCACGCCTGCCGGTCGAGGCGCGCTATGCCGGGCCGATTGCGGCGATGAACGCTTGCGGCGCGGGCGTCGTGGCCGTCGATATTCCATCCGGCATCGACGCGGAAAGCGGCGCAATTGTGGAGCCGGCCGTCCGCGCCGGCGCTACCGTTACGCTCGGCGCATTGAAGATCGGCCTTTTGCTCGAACCCGCGCGCGACTGCGTGGGCGCCCTCTGGCTTGCCGATATCGGCATCGACGCGAGCGCGCTCGCGAGCACCGCCCATGTTGCGACGCTCGACGACGTCGCGTTCCTCGAGTTGCTTCCCGTGCGCGCAAACGATGCCGATAAGCGAAGCTCCGGCGCTCCGCTGGTGGTGGCCGGTTCGGAGCAGTTTCCAGGAGCTGCGGTCTTATGCGCGCGCGCTGCCGCGCGTGCCGGCGCCGGCTACGTGACGGTGGCAACCGCGGCGCGCGCCACGCAAATCTTGCGCACGCATCTCGTCGAACAGGTCGTCGTCAGCCTCCCCGACGGGAATGCCGACGAAGTCGCCGGAGATCTCATCGATATCGCGCGGCGCAACGGCAGCGTTGCCATCGGACCGGGTTTGGCACTCGACGATCGCACCGGCGAAATACTACGCGCCTTCGTCGGAAAGCTCGACCTGCCGTTCGTTCTCGACGCGAGCGGGTTGTTTCATTTCGCCAAACACCTCGACGTTCTGGCCGGAAAACGGTGCGTCGTCACGCCGCACGCCGGCGAGTTCGCACGTCTCTCGGGAAAAGGGAGCATCGCTCCCGGCACGCGGGTCGAACGCTTGCACGAATTCGTCGCGCGCAGCGGCGTCACCACGTTGCTGAAGGGTCCCGCCACGCTAGTGTTCGACGGAACGACAACGTACGTCAATCCGACCGGAACGAGCGCGCTTGCGACCGCGGGCACGGGTGACGTGCTGACGGGCATCATCGCGACGCTTCTCTCACAGGGCCTCTCGCCGTTCGACGCGGCCTGCGCCGGAGCGTATTGGCACGGCCTCGCCGGACTGCACGCACGCGCTGCGCGCCCGCGCGGCGTCATGGCCGGCGACTTGCCCGACCTGCTTGCGGCAGCGTTACCCGTCAGCCACGAGCGCCCGCAACTGTTCCTCATCGATAATCGCGACGCCTAAACTCTGTGCCTTAACGAGTTTGCTTCCCGCCGCGTCGCCGGCGACGACGTAGTCGGTCCTCGCACTGACCGATCCCGTCACTTTTCCGCCGGCGCCCTCGATAAGTTCGCTCGCCGCCTCGCGCGTAAGCGTGGGCAAGGTGCCGGTGAGCACGAACGTTTTGCCGGCCAACGCACCCGAGCCGGCGCGGCGCGGCGCACCGCTTTCCAGCGAGACGCCGCTTTCGCGCAGCCGTTCGATCATCGCGCGGTTTGCGGGCTGGTCAAAGAAAAGACGGACGCTGGTTGCAACCTCGGGACCGATGCCGTTGATGCGTTGCAACTCGTCTTCGGAGGACGCCGCGAGCGCATCGATCGTTGCAAATTCGGCGGCCAGCAGCGCGGCCGTTTGCTCGCCGACAAAGCGGATACCGAGTCCGGTTAGGACGCGGGCGAGGCCGCGCGACTTCGAGCCCTCGATCGCGACGAGCAGTTTGGCACTGCTCTTCTCACCCATGCGCGGCACCGTCGCGAGTTTCTTTGCGTCGAGCGCGTAGATCTCCGAGATATCGCGCACGAGACCCATCTGCGTCACCTGCTCCGAAAGAACGTCGCCGAAACCTTCGATATCCATCGCGCCGCGCGAAGCGAAGTGGCGCACGCGCTCGTAGACTTGCGCGGGGCACGTCGCGTTGGTGCAGCGGGCCATCGCTTCACCGGGCGGATGATCGACGGCACTTCCGCATACCGGGCAGACGCCGGGCATCACGAAGACGCGCTCTTTCCCGGTTCGTTCGCTCGGAATCGGCGCGACGACGCGGGGGATCACGTCGCCGGCCCGCGTGACCAGCACCGTATCGCCGATCCGGATGTCGTTGCTCGCAATGTACTCGGCGTTGTGCAACGTGGCGCTTTTGACGGTCACGCCGCCGATCTGCACCGGCGCTAGCACCGCGTTCGGATTGAGCGTTCCCGTCCGGCCGACGTTAATCGTGATGTCGAGCAGCTTGGTTCGTCCTTCGCGCGGTTTGAACTTGAACGCAACCGCCCAACGCGGATCGCGCGCGACCGCGCCCAACCGCTCTTGCGTCGCCAAGTCATCGACTTTCACGACGACGCCGTCGATTTCGTAGTCGAGCTCGTCGCGGCGCGCCTCCCACTCGTGGCAATACGCGATCACGGCGTCGATATCGGGCGCCGCACGAATGTGGTCGTTGACGGCAAAGCCCATCTCGCGCAGGATCTCCAGCGTTTGACTCTGCGTCGCGACGCCTTCGATGCCCGCAGTCGCGTAAGCGAAAAACGACAGGCGCCGTGCCGCCGTAAGGCGCGGGTCGAGCTGTCGTACGCCGCCCGACGCTGCGTTACGGGGGTTCGCAAAGATGGCAAGCCCCTCGCGTTCGCGCGCCGCGTTCAACTTCGCGAAGTCGCTCTTTCGCAGATACACCTCGCCCCGTACTTCGACGAACGGGAGCGGCCGGCGCAGTTTCAAGGGAATCGTTTGAATCGTGCGCAGGTTCGGCGTGACATCTTCGCCGACGACCCCATCGCCGCGGGTCCCGCCGCGCTCGAAGACGCCGTCGCGGTAGTCGAGCGCGATCGCAAGGCCGTCGATCTTCAGTTCGCAGACGTAGCTCGCTTGCGTATCCGCAAGTTTGCGCACGCGGTCGTCGAACGCGCGCAGCTCGGCGTCGTCGAAGGCGTTCGCCAAACTCAACATCGGGCGAGCGTGCCGGTAGGGAGCGAAGCGCTCGGAAGGTGCGGCCCCGACGCGCTGCGTCGGAGAGTCCGGCGTTCGCAGGCCGGGATGCTTTCGCTCGATGTCGATGAGTTCGCGCAGCAGCGCGTCGTACTCGCTATCCGTTATCGAAGGCGAGTCGAGGACGTAGTAGCGATGGTTGGCGTCGTCGATGGCGGCGCGCAGCTCGGCGGCACGCGCTTTTGGACTGCTCACGCGTTACTTCCGCGCGCTGCCGATCTGAATGGGATATCCGTCCGGATCGGAAATCACGGCGACGCGGCCGAAGCTTTCGTCGTACGGATACTGCAGCACCGGTACCTTCATCGAGGCGCAGTCGGCGACGAACTTATCGACGTTATCGACCGAGAATCCGAGTTGCAGCGAACCCGGCCGTACCGCGAGAACTTCGCTGCGCGGATGCAAGCCGAAGCGCACGCCCGACGCAAGCTCGAACTCGACCCAGTGGGGCGAGCGATCCTCGACCAAACGCAGACCCAGAACGTTTCGATAAAACTCGCGGGACCGGTTGAGATCGGAACACACGAGCATCGCGATCGAAAAGGTGGACATTCCGAACGCTAGGCTTCGACGGCGACGCGTTCACCCTTCGCGAGATCGTCCAGAACCCGCATGTTTTCGGATTCGAGCCGTTCGAGCTCCGTGGCGTTCGGCACGTGGTGGCCGACCGCTCGCTGATCGAGCAGTACCGGTACCAGGTACGAACCCGTGAACGAATCCGGGTTTTTGGCCAACTCCTCCGGCGTACCGGTTCCCACGATGGCGCCGCCGCGGTCTCCGCCCTCCGGACCGAGATCGATCAGATAATCTGCCGTCTTGATCACGTCGAGATTGTGCTCGATGACGAGCACGCTATTTCCGGTTTGAACGAGGCGCTGCAGCACTTCGAGCAGTTTGTGAATGTCCGCAAAGTGCAATCCCGTCGTCGGTTCGTCGAGCACGTAGAACGTGCGCCCGGTCGACCGGCGCGAAAGCTCGGTCGCAAGCTTCACCCGTTGCGCCTCGCCGCCGGAGAGCGTCGTGGCGGGCTGGCCCATCTTGATGTACCCGAGGCCGACCTCGCAGATCGTCTTGAGTTTGTTGTAAATGCGAGGAATGTTCGCGAAAATCTCGGCCGCCTCGTCCACGCGCATCTCGAGGATATCCGCGATCGTCTTGCCCTTGTATTTCACCTCGAGGGTCTGCGCGTTGTAGCGCTTTCCTTTGCAGACCTCGCACGGCACGTACACGTCGGGCAAGAAATGCATCTCGATCTTGATGATCCCGTCGCCCTGACAACTTTCGCAGCGACCGCCCTTGACGTTGAACGAGAAGCGGCCTTGCGTGTAGCCGCGCATCTTGGCCTCGGGCACGAGCGAAAACAATTCGCGGATCTGGTCGAAGGCGCCGGTATACGTCGCCGGGTTGGAACGCGGCGTGCGGCCGATCGGCGATTGATCGATAACGACCATCTTGTCGAGCTGATCGGCGCCCTTCACCGTACCGTAGGTTCCCCCGGGCTGCTGTCCGTGAAGATGTTGGTTGAGCGCGCGCACCAATACTTGATTTACGAGCGAGGACTTACCGCTTCCACTCACGCCGGTGACGGCGGTAAAGACGCCGATTGGAAATCGCACGTCGATCCCGCGCAGGTTATTCGCGCTCGCCTTTTTCACTTCGAGCCACCCGCGCGGTTCGCGGCGCAGCTTGGGAATCGGGATGAACGAACGCCCCGATAAGTACGCGCCGGTCTGTGAAATCGGATTTGCGAGCACGTCGTCGATCGTACCGACGGTGAGAATCTCTCCGCCCTCGGCGCCGGCGCCGGGCCCGATGTCGACCAGCACGTCGGCGGTGCGCATCGTATCCTCGTCGTGTTCGATCACGATCAACGTGTTGCCGAGGTCGCGCAGCGTTTTGAGCGTCGCGAGTAAACGATCGTTGTCGCGTTGATGCAGCCCGATCGACGGCTCGTCGAGAATGTACAGCACGCCGACGAGCGCGCTGCCGATCTGCGTCGCCAGGCGGATGCGCTGAGACTCCCCGCCGGAGAGCGTCGTGGCCGAACGCGCGAGGGTGAGGTACGTCAAGCCGACGTTGGTCAAGAATCCGAGCCGCGCGCGAATCTCTTTGACGATCTGATGCGCGATTTTCTCCTGGCGTTCGGTCAGGTTGAGCGCGCGAAAGAACGCCTCGGCGTTTTCAACCGACATACGCGTGATGGCATCGATGTTCCGATCGCCGACCGTTACCGCCAACGCTTCAGGCTTGAGCCGGGCGCCCTTACAGGTCGGGCAGGTCGAGGCCGACATGTATTTTTCGATGTCTTCCTTGACGTATTCGCTCGAGGTCTCCGCATACCGGCGCTGGAGGTTGTTGACGACGCCTTCGAACGACGAACGGTACTCCCACGTCTTACCGGATTTGGAGGTGAACGCGAAATCCTGTTCGCGCTCCGTCCCATACAGAATGACGTCGACGACCTCGTCGCTCATCTTGTCGATTGGGGTCGACATCTTCACGCGATAACGCTTGAGCACACGATCGAGCTGCTGCAGATAGTACGGGTTCATCGAGGGAAAGCGACCGCTGCCGATGCTCTTGCTCCAGGGAACGATCGCACCCGCGTCGATCGATACGCTGCGATCGGGGATCACCTTCCACGGGTCGATCTCGATCTTCTCGCCCAGCCCGCTGCACGCCGGGCAGGCGCCGTACGGCGAGTTGAACGAGAAGAGCCGCGGTGCGAGTTCCTCGAACGAAAGGCCGCAGTACACGCAGGCAAAGGCCTCGCTAAAGGTGAGCTCCTTCGAATCCATCAGGACCGTGACGATGCCGGTGGAAAGACGCAGCGTGGTCTCGACCGAGTCGGTCAGGCGCTTGCGAACGTCGGGCTTCATGACCAAGCGGTCGACCACGACTTCGATCGTGTGCTTGCGCTTCTTATCGAGGACGATTTTTTCGCGCAGCTCTTTCGTTTCGCCATCGACGCGCACGCGAGCGAAGCCCTCTTTGGCGATCTCTTCAAAGAGCTTCGCGTATTCGCCCTTGCGGCCGCGCACGAGCGGCGCCAGGAGCTGCAACTTGGTGCCCTCGGGCAGCTCCATGATCGCATCGACGATTTGCTCGCTCGACTGGGTGCTGATCTCGCGGCCGCAATTGTAGCAGTGCGGCGTTCCGACGCGCGCGAAGAGCAAACGCAGATAGTCGTAGACTTCGGTAACGGTTCCGACCGTCGAACGCGGGTTACGCGAGGTCGATTTCTGATCGATCGAGATGGCCGGCGAGAGGCCCTCGATATAATCGACGTCGGGCTTCTCCATCTGTCCGAGAAACTGGCGCGCGTACGACGAAAGCGATTCTACGTAGCGCCGCTGGCCCTCGGCGTAGATCGTGTCGAAGGCGAGCGACGACTTGCCCGATCCCGACAAGCCGGTTATAACGATCAGCCGGTTGCGCGGCAGCGTCAAATCGACGTTCTTGAGATTGTGCTCCCGCGCGCCCTTGATAACGATGGAATCGAGACCGGTGGCCATACAAGATTCCTAAGACACGGGATCGTGCCGATCAGATGCGAGGT
>Ga0181525_10003859_pt1 | contig 11699 bp, 9 predicted proteins | sample PEATcosm2014_Bin_48_FD_121100 | JGI IMG/M metagenome (GOLD analysis project Ga0181525, IMG submission 121100) | Peatland microbial communities from MTU Mesocosm Facility, Houghton, MI, USA - PEATcosm2014_Bin06_10_metaG | ecosystem: Environmental > Terrestrial > Soil > Wetlands > Peat | place... | reverse complement strand
GTTGGACCTGCAGAAAAAAACAGAACCGCAATGGCTAAAATAGCCAGCAGCCAGGTACGTGCCTTCATCGGTCACCACCCCTTTTTGTGCCCCGCCTACCGGGAGCTAACCCCTGCCTCGTGTTGGTATTCCCAGTTAAATTTGCAGCAGGTCTAACGCCTGTACCGCGTTTTGTCAAGCACTTTAATCGTCCGGTCGTGCGATTATCGGCGCAAACTATAATCCGATTTGATAAGTTAAATAAAACGGTTGGTTCCCGCCAATTTTTAATCCGGGCCGGCAGTTACTCATCGTCCGTCTTCTTCCGATTTTCTGTTCGGCGCTTCAATGCACGCTTCGATCACGGCTGGCCCAATAAGGCTTGCGGAGCGCCTTTTTGTCGGTCTTCCCTGCTGCGGTCTTCGGGATCGCGCTAATGAATGCCACCGAGTTGGGCGCCTTCACCCCTCCGAGTTTCTCTTTACAATGCGCGATGATGGCATCCTCGCCAAGCGTTTCTCCGGCGCGCAGCACCACGATTGCCTTCACCGCTTCGCCCCATTTCTCATCCGGCACGCCGATAACCGCGCACTCGTGAACTTGCGGAAGCGCCATCACAGCGGCTTCTACTTCCGCGCAGTAAACATTGAAACCTCCGGTGATGATCATGTCTTTCTTGCGGTCCACGATATAGAAGAAGCCGTCTCCGTCTCGATAGCCGACGTCGCCGGTGTGATGCCAGCCATGCGTGCGAATTTCAGCGGTAGCTTCCGGAAGTTTGTAATAGCCGGGAGTCACCAAAGAGCCTCGCGCCACAATTTCGCCCGGTGTGTTGTCAGGTAGAATCCGGCCCTGTTCATCCATTACCGCGAGCGTGACAGCAGAAGTAGCCTTGCCACAGCTTCGCAGCCGCTCGATATGCTCCCCGGCGGCCGCGGCGGCGACGGTTTCTCGGTCTAGCCAAGTCAGCAGCATCGGCGCTTCCGTCTGGCCGTAACTCTGGCACATGCACGGCCCAAAAACTTCGACGGCTTTCTTGAATTTGTCCGGCGAAACGGGCGAGGCGACGATTAGGAAAACGCGCAGACTTGAGTAATCGAAATCGCTCAGTTGCGGATGATCGAGGAGCGCATACAGCGCAGTCGGCGGCAGGAACATGTGCGTGACGCGGTGCCGTTCGATATTCCCCAAAACCTCAAGCGCATCAAAGGCAGGCATGACCACGTTGGTGGCTCCAAGAGTGGTCATCACGAACGCCACCACGCCGGCCGCGTGCGAAAGCGGCGCGCTGGTCAAGCACACGCGGTCCGCCGTCTCTCCCGCCCAGTATTGGCTGGCCATTTCCGTCATGGTTCCCCACGCCAGATCTGTGACCATCACTCCCTTCGCTGCGCCTGTAGTTCCTCCTGTTGGAACCAGGCCCATCAGCCGGTCGGGGTTTCCGTACGGATCACCCCAGTCGATCTCTTCGCTCGCCGAGGCCGAGCCGGAGTCCATGAACTTCTCGAGGGAAGGATTCAGGCCATCTTCCGCGTCGATGCAAATGAAGTGCCGCAGCTTCGGAACGCGTGCTCTGAGTTCGTCAACTTGCTTGCGGTAGCTGCTGTGGTAGAAAAGCCAGGAAACTTCGGCATACGCCATGTATTCAGCGTTGGCTTCCGGAGCGTTCCGGGAGTTGATCGGCACCCACACTGCACCTGCGCGTAAAATGCCGAGCATACAAATCAACACGCGCGCATCGTTGGGCGAATAAAGCGCGGCGCGTTCCTCCCCGTTCGATCCGTTCGCTCTCATCGCGCGCGCGATTCGGCGCGTGATCTCCCGCATTTCGCGATAGGTGTAGCGGCTCTCGCGATCGACGATCGCAGTCCGCTCGGAGTTCGCGTCAGCACCTTTGTCGAAATAATCTATGGCACGCATTTTTGCCGCTATTCCGTCCGCCCGAAGCCGAACGCGAGCAATCAGTTCAAGAGCATGGAAAGTTCCCGTGCTGTAGCGCGAAGCTGCGGAAGGAATTTATTCTGTAGCTCTTGAATGGAAAGCCGCTGGGCGTGCGCCCCCACGTTCAGTGCCGCCACCACTTTTCCGTTTGGATTCTCGATCGGCACCGCCATCGAACGCAAACCAATCTCCAGTTCCTGATCCACCAGCGAGTAGCCGTTCCGAGCGACGAGGCGCAGTGCCTGCCTTAATTTCTCAGCGGTCACAATCGTTTTGCTTGTGTGGCGCGTGAATTGAACGCGTTCAAAAAAAGATTCAAGCTCGGCGGGTGGTAAGTTAGCCAGCAACACGCGACCCATGGAGGTGCAAAAAGCCGGCAAGCGGCTGCCCACTCCCAGGTCGATGGACATGATGCGGGTCACGTTGGCGCGAGCCACATAAATAATATCGAGGCCTTCCAAAGTCGCGATCGAGCAGGATTCGTGCAGCACCTGGCTGACATGGTCCAAAACGGGCTGCGCCGATGCGGCCAGCGGCATCGAGGAAATGTAGGAATGGCCGAGTGCTAAGATTCGCGGCTGAAGAAAAAAGTGATGGCTATCGTCCGAGCCGGCAAAACCAAGTTTTATAAGTGTGTAAAGGCACCTGCGCACCGCGGCTCGCGAAAAGCCGGTCTTAGCGCTCACTTCCGAAATGCTGAGCTGGCGTTTTTGCGTCGAGAAAGCCTGGATCACCGCCAAGCCGCGCGCCAGTGAAGTCATGAAGTTCGGATCTCCACTGAACTCATCGAAGGGCATCGACGGCATCAACGGTTGTCCGGCTGGTCTTTCGGCTGATGGTGCACGGCGTGTTGGTCTCTGAATAATGGCGCGAGAACTGGCAGGCGACATGGTCCCTCCGATAGGAAGTCCGTCACGAAGTCGCAAAGGATACCCTAACCGGCCGATATGCGCACGAGATTTCGATAATCGGTCTTGACAAAACTTCTCTTCCCTTGCATAAATTCCTCGCAACTTCCGCGTTTGCGGCCGCGCTAAAAGTGGTGTGAAGGCCGGCTGCTCTTGTAACATCGCAGGAAGACGAAATCTTGTTTTTGGTCTGTTGTAAGGGAGAAAGTGGCTTGGCCAAAGTTATTCCATACCGAAGGCCAAATCCGGACACGCAGCCCGCTTACCTGCATTCTGCGTATGCTTCCTCCATCAAGCGCGCGCCCGCAAAATCTCCGATTTATCTGCCGCAGACGCTCTCGGAAGTCACTGGACCTTCCTTCACGGAAGCGGCAATCGATGTGAAGGCCTGCGATCTTACGCACCAGCATTCCGGCGAACCGCTGGGCGAACGCATCATCGTCAGCGGGCGCGTACTGGATGAAGATGGAAGACCGTTGCGGCAGTCTCTCATTGAGGTCTGGCAGGCCAACGCAGCCGGTAGGTACTTGCATAAACGCGATCAGCATGACGCTCCTCTGGATCCCAATTTCACGGGATGCGGACACACGCTTACAGACGCCGACGGTCGCTACCGGTTCGTGACCATTCGCCCCGGCGCGTATCCCTGGGGCAATCATCACAACGCCTGGCGCCCGGCGCACGTGCACTTCTCCATTTGCGGTGCAGGGTTCGCCTCGCGTTTGGTTACCCAGATGTACTTTCCCGGCGACCCGCTTTTGCCCTTCGATCCGATTTTCAACTGCACGGCGGATGAAAACGCGCGCAACCGGCTGATCTCGCAGTTTGATTGGGAAAACACAATTCCCTCACAGGCCCTGGGCTTCCGGTTTGACATCGTGATGAGCGGGCGCGAAGCCACTCCCATGGAGACTTAGCATGAGCCGCCAAGCTACGACATCGCAAACCGTCGGGCCGTTCTTCTCCATCGGTCTGTGCACGGCAATAAAAGAAAACCTGGCGGGCCCGGGCACAACCGGGGAGCGTGTGACCATCGAAGGCCGCGTGCTCGATGGCGACGGAAAGCCCGTGCCCGACGCAATCCTTGAAATCTGGCAAGCGAACTCCTATGGGAAGTACGCGCATCCTGAAGATCAACAGGACAAACCGGTGGAACCAAGCTTTGCAGGCTATGGACGTATCCCCACAAATGACGAGGGAAAGTTCCGCTTCACAACGATCAAACCAGGGCAGGTTCCGGACCTGAATGGAAAGCTGCAGGCTCCGCACATCGTAGTTTCCGTCTTTGCGCGAGGATTGTTGCGGCGTCTCGTGACCCGGATTTATTTTCCTGACGAGCCGGCGAACGCGACGGATTTCGCATTGAACCTTGTCGAGTCCTCGCGGCGAGAAACATTAATCGCCAAAAAAGTCGCGGGCGCGAGCGGCACGCTCAAATGGGATGTAATCCTGCAGGGCTCCAACGAAACTGTTTTCTTCGATTGCGGACTCTGAAGCTCAGAGCGGGGCGTGCCGTCCTTCTTGTTTCCAAACGCGCTTAGCTGTTTCAACCACCAGCCGCAGTTTGGCCCACTGTTCGTCTTCGGTTAGCAAATTCCCTTCCATCGTGGATGCGAACCCGCATTGCGGGCTAAGCGCGAGATTCTCGATCGGGAAATGGCGCCCGGCTTCCTCGATTCTCCTGATCAGGTCGTCGCCATTCTCGAGTTTCGGGAGTTTTGAGCTGACGAGGCCAAGCACGACAATCTTGTTTTTCGGAATGAAACGCAGCGGTTCAAACGTTCCGGAGCGTTCATCATCGTACTCCAGCAGAAAGCGATCCGCGGCCATGGTCGTGAACAGCTTTTCAGCGATCGCGTCGTATCCGCCTTCGGCGTACCAGTGGCTGCGATTGTTTCCACGGCAAAGGTGCACCGCCAGCGTGACTCCGGGGCGGCGCGCCGCTTCCAAACAAGCATTGTCCGCGCGTATGGAATCATCGAGCAGCGCTTCCGGATCCACTTTCATCTCCGTGCGAATCCAGTCGCGCCACTTCGGGTCCAGGTAATAGCTGTAGCGCGGCGCGTCGATCTGAATATATTTCACGCCTTCGGCCGCGAGCCTCGCAAGCTCCGCCTTCATGATGCCGACGATGTCCCACAAGAGCGCGGAATGATTTTCATACACTTTGTCGGTAACTCCGCGCTTAAACGAAATTGCCGGGAACTGCGTCGCGCTCGGCAGCGTCATCTTGATCGCGCCGGGAGAATTCGCCTTCAGGAATGTGAGCTCGTGTCCTGTGAGCGGGCGCACCTGCCGCAATTTTGAAGTCACAATTCCGGTCACGCTGCTCTCGCGAGCGCTTTTCGCTTCGCCGGCTTTCCAGGAGCGCGCCACGGCGTCGCCCATATCGAAACCTTCGACCGCGTCGGTAAAGTCGCTCATAAAATTCCGGCGGCGCAATTCGCCGTCCGTAAAAATCTCCAGTCCCAGTTCCTTCTGCTTGGCCAGAACGCGAAGGATTTCGCGATCCTCGATCTCGCGGAGGTGTTGCGGATTTTCAGCGGCAGTTTCCCGCGCAGCCAGAAGCTCGGGTGGCCGCAGAAAGCTTCCTACTTGGTCGGCTCGATATTCCGCGGGCATTCGTCGATCCTCCTATTTTATGAGGCGACGAGCGTAGCGGCTGCGGCGCGCAGTGTCAAATGGGCTGCTACGAACAGACGCGACCCCGCCGCTGCCCGTTGCCGGATTGTCCATCGACTTCCACTTGTGGCAAGATGCGCTTGCATGTCGTGGTACGAAGCACGAACAACTGCAAGGAGCACTGCGATGTTTCTGCGAGACGCTTGGTACGCAATCGCCTGGGATCATGAAATCAAACATGCCCCGTTTGGGCGCACAGTTTGCGGCGAGCCTATCGTGCTCTATCGCCAAACCAACGGAGCGCTCTCTGCTTTTGAAGACTGCTGCCCGCACCGCCTGCTTCCGCTCTCCAAGGGATATTTGAAAGGCGACCACCTGGTCTGCAAGTATCACGGCCTGGAATTTGACGAGTGCGGCCAATGCGTCTGGATGCCCGGCCAGCAAGGCATTCACAAAGAAGCGAAGATGCGGATTTATCCCGTCGCCGAACGCCATCGCTTTATCTGGGTGTGGATCGGCGATCCGGCTCTGGCCGATGAAAAAAAGATTCCCGATCTGCGCTGGTGTTCCGACCCCAATTGGATTTTTGAAGGAAGCACCTATCACGTGCAATGCAACTACCAGCTTCTGGTGGACAACTTAATGGATTTGTCGCACGAAACCTACGTTCACCCGTCGAGCATTGGGCAGCACGAGATCGTGGAGGCGCCGATCAAAGTGGAGTCGGACGACAATTCCGTGACGGTCACGCGGTGGATGTACAACATCGATCCGCCGCCGTTCTGGGCCGCAAATCTAAAGTCGCAGGAAAAATGCGATCGCTGGCAGATTTGCCGGTTTTCGCTGCCTGCGAATGTGATGATCGACGTAGGTGTTGCACTGGCTGGAACCGGCGCGGCGCAGGGAAATCGCTCGCGCGGCGTGACCGGAATCGTGGTGAACTTGATGACTCCCGAGACAGAAACTTCAACCTGGTATCACTGGGGCATGGCTCGCGATTTTCAGACCGACGATCGCGGCCTTACCATGCGCATCCGCGATGGGCAAGCGGCAGTATTCGCCGAGGATCTGGATATTCTGAACGCGCAGCAGGAAAACATTCTGCGCCGCACCGACCGCGATCTGCTCAATTTGAAGATTGACGCCGGCGGCGTGAACGCGCGCCGAATTATCGACCACGAACTCGAGCGCCAGGTACATGCTGCGCGCGCAAGCATGTAACACTGCGATTTACACCCAGAGCTTTTCGTTTATCTTCAGCCCATGCTCGCGGCAATACGTCACGTAATGGTTGATGAACCAAAAAACGTCCAAGGTATCGAGAAGATTGTCTTGATCGTCGTAGAACTCCAGAGAAGCATTTAAGTAGAAGAAAGTCTTCATCCCATTCGGATCGTCGGAAACCAGCGTGTGAATCGCTCCGGGATTCTCGCGAACGTAGCTTCCCGGCCGCGCTACCCAATCGTATTCGAGGTAGCGCCAACTGCCTTCCAGCGTGCACGCGAAAACAGGCCCGCGATGCCGGTGGCGCCCGAGCTTCCCTCCTTTTTTTACCCAAAGAATGTTGGCGAACGCTCCGTTGCGCACATCAAACGCCAAATGCCGAATGTAAACGTTCTCCATGAACGGCACGTATGGAGATTCTTCCTCGCTCCCGCCAATGTGGACATCAGGGCACGCAAACTCGCGTGTGGTTACCTCTAAACTGCTCGCAATGTCGATCTTCGGCATCTTGGCCTCCGGCTGTTGTACGCCAATGGATTAACGCAGTGAGGCGCGAATGTCAATTGCGCGATTGTCGATGGCTCATTTCGCTGCGCTGTGTGCAGCTTCTGCTTTCGTTTCGTTAGCGCGCGAAATCACGTACGCACGAATGGATTCGGCGTCCCGGCGTGAAAGTTCCTTCGCGAAGGAAACCATTCCGTTCGGTTGAAGCAAGCCGTTCAGGACGACCTCGAACCACTGGTCGTTCGCGAGCGTTCCGGAATATCGCAAGTCGGGCAAGACTCCGCCGCTCACCGCCGCGTCGCCATGGCATCCGGAACAGAATCGCTGGTACAGGCGCTTGCCGCTCTCGATCGTCGCTGAGCTCGCCGTCGATCTGGGAGGATTTAGAGCCGGCATCTCCGTTTCTTGCGCGGGCGGCAGACTCGCGTTCCCGCCCAATTTGAAAGCCAGCATGCGCCCTATGTTTGGCCTCCTCCCTGCCTTCAAAGCGATCTCGCCGGTGGCCAGCGCAAACACTCCGCCCCAGCCGGAGAGCACCGCGACATATTGTTCGCCCTTCACTTCGTAAGACACCGGGCCCGCCATTACGCTGGTCTGAACCGCCGTTGACCATAACTTTTCGCCAGTATCTGCGCGGTACGCTTCAAACTGCCCGTCCGCTGTTCCTTTGAATACAAGATTGCCCGCTGTCGAAAGCACACCGCCATTCCACGGCACCGGTCGCTGTACACTCCAAACTTGTTTTTGCTGAATCGGATCCCAGGCTACTAACCGGCCTGTGATGCTTTTGAGGATAGCCGTTTTGATTTTTGGATCTTGAGGCATGCCCGCGGCGGCAAAGTCGATGCCATCATTCGTGGCGAGCGATTTCCATTCGAATCGCGGATCGGACTTGTAAAGAAAACCCGCCTCCTGGATTGGAATGTAAACGAGCCCCGTAAGCGGGCTGTAAGACATGGGCTGCCAACTATGCGCGCCAAGCGGTCCCGGAACGACGGGTGTGGGATTCTGTCCCCTGGAATACCGCGCACTCGCATTTTCCACCGGACGCCCGGTTTTTATGTCGATCGCGCTTGCCCAGTTGACGAATGTGTACGGCTTCGCGGAGATCAGCGTGCCGGTTGCGCGATCGAGGACGTAGAAGAATCCATTCTTCGGAGCATGAAACAAGACTTTGCGAGCCTGCCCGTCGATCGGAATATCGGCGAGGATGATCTGCTCGTCGGAATCGTAATCCCAGTCGTCGGCGGGATCTTCCTGATAGTGCCAGACGTATTCCCCCGTCTCCGGTTTGAGCGCGACGATTGAGCAGGTCAGAAGACCGTCGCCGTGCTTCGGATTTCGATACTTTTCATTCCACGGACCGCCGTTCCCAGTCCCGATGTAGAGCAGATCGAGTTCAGGGTCATAAACAATGGCGTCCCAAACGGTGCCGCCGCCTCCGTGCTTCCACCAATCTCCGCTCCAGGTCTTTGCGGCCTTTTCGAGGATCGGGCTTTCGAAAGCCTTGGACGGATCGCCCGGCACGGTGTAGAAACGCCAAACCAGATTGCCAGTGTCGGCGCTGTACGCGGAGACGTACCCGCGGACTCCCATCTCCGCGCCGCCATTGCCGATGATTACGTTGCCCTTCACAACTCTCGGCGCGCCAGTGATCGTGTGTCTCCACTTGGGATCGATGGTCAAAGTCTCCCAGATTTTCTTCCCGGTCGCCGCGTCGAGCGCAACCAGCCTGCCGTCCAGTGTGCCGAAAAAGATTTTTCCGCGCCACGCCGCTACGCCACGGTTGACTACATCGCAGCATGCGTTCACGCCCCATTCCGGCGGAACTTTCGGATCGTAGCTCCACAGCAAGGAACCCGTCGCGGCATCGAGCGCGAAAACCTTGCTCCATGCGGAAGTGAAATACATTCTTCCGTCAACGACCAGCGGAGTCGCCTCCTGTCCTCGTCGGGTGTCCAGGTCGTAATGCCAGGCGAGTCCCAGTCGCCCGACGTTCTGATCGTTAATATTCTTCAGTGGACTGAAGCGCTGTTCGCTATATGTGCGGCCGTAGCTCATCCAGTTCCCCGGCTCGCGATCGGCATTCGTAATTCGCGAGTCGTCAACGTCTGCCGCTTTCGCGCCGCTGTTCTCCGGTGATTCCGCCAGCTTGCGAGAACTGCGACTGCATCCTGAAGCCATTGACAGCGCGAAAAAGATTGCAACCGTGGAGGAAATGCGGCAGGTAGTGTAAGTTCGTCTCATGCAATTCACGTTGGATGAGCGCAATCGCGGCGAGTTTCCGTGCCGCTAGGAAGCCGAGAGTGTACACCAACCGCTCTCGCCGGGTTTCGGACGCCTTGACAAAGATTATGCGGCTGGGAGAAAAGCTAAGACGCGCAGAAGTCAAATCCTGCTGACCTAGGAACGCCATGCAAACTGCCGCACGACTGAAAACAGAAAATCTCGTCGCCATCGACACTCACGTTCACATCGAGTCGGATGGCGGCCATGAGGTCAACGAAGCTGCTCGCAAATATTTCGGTGCAACCGGCGATGTCCCTAGCGGCCCGGCCATCGCTGAATATTACCGATCGCGAAAGATCGCTTGCGTCGTATTCTCCGTTGACGAACGCCTGACCGGCAGAAAGCAGGTCCCCAACGACCAAGTCGCAGCGCTAGCCGCGGCCAACAGCGACATCATGATCGCCTTTGCCAGCGTGGATCCCACGCGCGGCCCGGAAGCCGTGAGCGAAGCGCGTCGCCTAATCGCTGCCGGCGGAATTCGCGGATTCAAACTCCACCCGCCGATCCAGCAATTCCATGCCAACGATCGTGTCGCCTATCCGTTCTACGAAGTCCTCGCCGAAGCGCACATGCCTGTGATTTTTCACACCGGGCACAGCGGCATCGGCACCGGCATGCCGGGCGGCGGAGGCGTGCGCTTGAAGTACGGCAATCCCATGGACATCGATGACGTTGCGGTGGATTTCCCGGACATGCCGATCATCATGGCCCATCCGTCATTCCCCTGGCAGGACGAGGCCATTTCCATATGCTTGCACAAGCCGCAGGTCTATATCGATTTGTCAGGTTGGTCGCCAAAGTATTTCTCGCCGACGCTCATCCAGTACGCAAACACTCTGCTCAAACAGAAAGTGCTTTTCGGTTCGGACTTCCCTCTCATCACTCCCGACAGATGGCTGGCCGACTTCGAGAAAATTGCCATTCGAGACGACGTTCGCCCTCTGATCCTGAAACAAAACGCTATCCGCCTGCTGAAGCTGGAACCCTAGTTCCCTTCTGGCGTGAATATTACGCACACGACAACTCCTTCCATATCAATCGTTGACGCGGATTTCCCGTTTACGGAAACTGTCTGCAGCTCCCCTCTCGTGCCTCTGGAAACTGCGACCAGCTTTCTTGAAGTTGGTCTACGCGAAGCATCGTGGGCAAGGAGGTCTTTGCAATCCGATCCCGCGCAACTCGTAACCCCAGGGCGTGGGCGATTTCGGAACATCAGGAGGCAAGCGGTTCATGCGTCTAGGGCTGCGACAGATGCACCCCAAAGGGTTTCCGAACCAGCGCCATCGAGTCTATGGCGCACTGTTCCTTTTCGTGTTCCTTGCCGGCCCGGCGCTAGCTCAAGAGCAGATCTGCATCCAGTCTGGACTGAACGGCAATAAGCAACTCCGCGCTGCCGATGCAACGCTTCAGCAAGGTACTCCGACCACCAAGAACGGCAGTCTCACCACTCTTACCGTCTCCTCATTCAGCGCTGCCAACCAGCGGTCATTGGTTCAGTTCGATTTGTCCCCGTTGACGAATGCCGGGATCAAGAAAGCCACCATGGTCATGCACGTGATCACCCCGCCATCTTCCACTCGAACATACAAGGTGTCTTCGGTGACTAGCTTCTGGAACGAACCAGACGTGTCTTGGAATGACCGCGTGGCCACCGTGTTGTGGACCACATCGGGCGGAGGTGGAGACTTCAACGGAACCGATACCAGCACGGCCTCCGTTACCGCGACAAGCACTACTGCATCTTTCGATATCACCCCGGATGTGGAAGCATGGTTTAACGGCAGCACGAACTACGGCGAGATTATTACCGATTCGGCGGAGAACAACGGCACCGCGGTAACGACGGTTTTTGGTTCTAAGGAAACCACCACTGCGGCGAACCTTGCGGGCTGCGGCGGTGCGTCGGCCACCGCGGCTCCCGAGCTTGACGTCACTTACATGCAGAACGTCCAGAACCTGCAAGCGGCTCCTGGAAATGCCAGCATAACGCTTAGCTGGACGATTCCCGCCCAGCTCGCCAATTCCACTTTCACCGCGGGCGACAAATATACCGGCGTCGTGATCGTGCGCAACGCCAATGTGCCGATTGTGAAATCAGGTGTGCTCACCGACGGCTCGGACCCCGGTTTGTGCGCAACCGTCGGAAATGGCGTGGTCGTTTTCGACAACGCTACCGGACTGACCAGCTTTACCGATAACGGGGCTTGCAGCGCGCTGACGAACGGAACTGCC
>Ga0181525_10003858_pt1 | contig 11699 bp, 5 predicted proteins | sample PEATcosm2014_Bin_48_FD_121100 | JGI IMG/M metagenome (GOLD analysis project Ga0181525, IMG submission 121100) | Peatland microbial communities from MTU Mesocosm Facility, Houghton, MI, USA - PEATcosm2014_Bin06_10_metaG | ecosystem: Environmental > Terrestrial > Soil > Wetlands > Peat | place... | reverse complement strand
GTGCTGATCGACGGCAAGCGCGTCGAAGCGGCCACGCAAAACGGCCAGGTCGACCTGTCGCAGATTCCTTCGGCGATGATCGATCACATCGAAGTCCTGACCGGCGGCGCATCGTCCACATACGGCGGCGACGCGGTGTCGGGCGTGGTGAACATCATCATGCGCAAGAACTTCGAGGGCATCGAAGCTTCGGGACAATACAGCGTCACGAAGTACAACGACGGCCCGACGCATGACGCCTCCATCGTGATGGGCGCGAATTCCGCGGACGGCAAAGGCAACGTCACGCTCTATGCCGAATATTACGACCAGAAGGCCATCCCCGATAACGCCAGGCCTTGGGGCGAACATGTTCTCGCATCGCCGAATGGAACGGGCGGCGGGTGTACGCCCTCTCCCGGCGCCGGCGGATTTTGCTATTTCGGCAGCAGCCGCATTCCGCAAGGCTGGTTCACCGATATCGGCCAGATCTTCACGCCGACCGGCACGCTGGTTCCGTATGCGGGCCAGACCTTCAACTTCGCTCCGGATGAGTTCATCCAGTCCCAGCACACGCGTTACGCATTGGGCGCCGACGGCCATTACGAGGTCAACAAGCAGCTCGATTTCTACACGCGCATCATGTACTCGGACAACGACAACACCAATCAGTTGGCGCCGATCGCGTTCAGCGATGCCGTATCGATCAATTGCGGCAACCCGTATGTGACCGCGCAGGAGCGTACGGTCCTGTTCCCGGGTTCGACGTCGGCTGCAGATTGCGCCGCGTATGGCGGCCCCGATGGGACCGTGACGCACAATTATCGCGCGCGCTTCATCGCCGCCGGTAATCGTACGACGGACATTCGCAACGACCAGTTCCAAGTCTTGATCGGCGCAAAAGGCGATCTCGGCGATGGCTGGAGCTACGACCTGTCCGCTTCGTATGGCCAGGTGCAGACGGTCACGCAGCTGGGCGGCGACCTGAACGAAACGAACTTCGATCAGACGCTGCTTTCTGACGCGATCGGAACCTGCTCGAACGGAAATCCGAGCTGCTTCCCGTCCAACATCTTCACGACGCAGACGGGCATTTCGCCTCTGGCCGCCGCCTACTTCAAAGCTCCCGACCAGAGCGTTGCGCTGTCGAACGAAATCGACGCGCAGGCCAACCTTGTCGGCGATCTGGGTGCCTGGGGTGGAAAGAGCCCCTTTGCGAAAGACGCGATCGGAATCGCGGTCGGCGCCGAATACCGCCAGGAAAAGTCTCAGTTCCAGGCGGCTGGTCCGATCTCGTTCTTTGGCGGGTCGGGCGGCTATGGGTTTGATCCGCCGGACAGCGGTGCGTACAACGTCCAGGAAGGCTACGCCGAAGTCCGCGTTCCGGTCGTCGAAGGGGTGCCCTTCGTCGAATCCCTGGAATTCGATGGCGGCTATCGCTACTCGAGCTACAATCTGGCCGGCGCGGCGAACACCTGGAAAGCTGCTATCACCTGGGAGCCGACGGACGACATCAAGTTCCGCGCCTCGCAACAGCGCGCGGTGCGTGAGCCGCACATCTCCGATCTGTTCGGCGGCGCCACGCAGAATGCCGCAAACGGATATGACCCCTGCGGTCCTGTCTCCACCGGCCAATTGCAGGCCTCTCTCGCACTTTGCGAAGCGACCGGCGTGACGGCGGGTCAGTATCAATCTGCTGGCCTGAATTGCGGCGGACAGTGCAATTCGTACCTGACGTCCAATCCTGCTCTTCGGCCGGAAGTCGGCACGACGAGAACGTTGGGCGTGGTCCTGACGCCGACATTCCTTGACGGCTTCACGACGACCATCGACTACTACTTCATCGACATCAGCGGAGCGATCAACTCCCTGCCGTTCCAGACCGTGATGAACGGCTGTTACAGCCCGGCGTTGAACCCGACGCAAAGCCCGACGAACGCTTTCTGTCAGCTCATCCACAGAGACCAGTTCGGCAGCTTCAACAGCAGCGCGGGCTTCGCCGATCTTCCGCTTTACAATATCGGCAGCCAGGGCGCGAAAGGCTTCAACTTCGAGTCGCACTATCGTCTCGATATGTCGACCTTCTCGCTCAAGGATGCCGGTTCGTTCGGGTTCGACTTCTTCGGAACCTGGGCGTTGAACCAGGAGTTCTACGTCTCCGGCCAAGCCGACCAGTGCGCCGGACATTACGACGCGAACTTCTGCGACGTGCCGACTCCCAGGTGGCGCCACCAGCTCCGCGTGACCTGGTACTCGCCGGACAGCAATGTGTCGGTTTATGGCACGTGGCGGTTCCTGACGGCGACGAACGACGAGGAGCTCCTGCCGAGCGGGCCGTCACCCGATCCGCTCGACGCGACCCTGCCGAGCGTCAGCTACTTCGATCTCGGTGGAAACTGGAACATCGACTCGACAGTCACGCTTTATGGCGGTGTCACGAACGTACTCAACAAGAAGCCGCCGCTGCTTGACGACCAGGTCTTCAGCCCTGCGACGGAAAACGACAACACGTTCCCGGGCGTTTACGACGTGATGGGCGCGACGTTCTTCGTCGGCGTTCACATCAAGGCCTGATTACGTAAGAATCGTAAGAGACTGCGAGCGGCGGCCCAAAAGGCCGCCGCTTTTTTTTGCGCGTTGCTGCGTCGGGAGGTTGCTGCGTTGAGCGCGCGAAAGCAGTGCGCCGCGCTAGCTCGTGCGATAGAAGTCGTCGATGCCCTTGAGCAGTTCTACGACCAGCTCGCGCTCGGCCTCGCTCAGAAAGGGGTTCCACACGTCAAAAATGAGAATGACGCGATCTTCGTTGCTGTCGTTCCAGGCCTCGTGCTCGATCGTGTCGTCGAACACCCAGCCCCTGCCCGCCTTCCAGTCGCGCACGTCGTTGCCGACCCGAAATCCACACCTGTCGGGTATGATCAGGGGAATGTGGCCGATGAGCCGCACATTGGTCGCACCCGTGTGGGCCGCGATCGTCGTGTGGGGTTCGAGAACCGAAAAGAAGGCCGTCGGAGCGTATCCGGGCATGTCCGCCATCCCCACCTGCTCCAGGAGTTCGGCCGTCCGGGGACATCGCGCGCAGTGATCGTCGATCCTCTGCCCGTCCTTCCACAAATAATAGGCGCTCCAGCGCGTCGAATTGTTGAGTTCGGAATGTCCGACCGGAAGGTCTTTGGCGCGGTTCAGATACGGTTTGAAATCCGACCGCGCTTCGTCAAACAGGCTCAACACTTCCTCACGGATCGTGTCGATCTCCGCCTCCAGCGCGCGAAGGCACGGAAACGCATCGTGCTCGTAAAACTGAATGGCCGGCAGGCCCGGATAGTGCAGCACGAGCGGCCGCTGCGTGTAGACCTTCTTTAGGCCCAGCGCGACGTCGTTGCATTCGTCGAACCGTTCGAGGCTGGCGCCGGCATGCTTTTGGCGGAGCCCCGCCAGTTTTTCTCTCAGCGCCGTCTCGAGTTGCTCCGCATTCTTCGCGACGACCTCGCGCGCATGCGCGATGGCCGCCTCCATTTCCTTCGGTATCTTGCCGGGCGGAGGCAGAACGCCAAGAAGCTTCTTGTATTCCAGCGCGGCCAGTCGCGTTTGACCGGTGCGTTCGAGCAATGCCCCTTTCGAGAGCAGCGCCGGGAAGAAATAAGGGTCGATCGTCAGCGCAGCCGTGAGGGCCGCCAGCTCTTCCTTCGCATCGCCCGCTGCGCGCGCGGCAAACGACAGGTTGAGCGGTATCGAAGGGTTGTCGGGCGAAGCGCGCATCGCCCGCGCGAGATACTGGCGCGCGCGCCCCATATCCCTGCCCTGCAGCGCATGTTGGCCAAGAAAGAAAAGCGCTTCCGGATGTTCGGGCGCCATCGCCACGACGGTTTCCCAAAAGCGCGCAGCTTCATCGAAGCGACGGCTGGCCATCGCCCGATGGGCCAGTTCGACGAACTCGTTCAATCGGGAAATGGAATCCGCTGCCATGCGAACTGGACCAATCTCTTAAATCTGGTCGGGGTGATGCTCGTTCCCGTCTCGCGGACAGTCCAAAAACTAAGTCGGGACAACGTCAAAGGCAATCGTCGTGCGGCTCGTCGGCGACTGGAAGGGCACCGTTCCGTGGTACATAAACGACGGAAATAGCACGAGAATTCCGCTTCGAGGCTCGACGCTCCGCCGGATCGGATCCTTGAGCTGCGTGGCGAACGGCGGCTCGCCGAATTTTATCCACCCCTGCTTTTCCCGCGCATCGGCGACGACGTCGGGCAACGCGACATAATACGCGGAACTGATCCAGCCTTTCGGGTGGAAATGATTGGTGTGGTAGCCGCAATCGCTGAGCCTCGACGACCAGGACGCGGAATACCGAAACCGATTGCGGCGGCGGCGAAACAGGGCGTGGGATTCATCGGTCTGCATACGGCCGATGTAGTCGGCGACGGCCACGTCGATCGAGGATCTCAGTTGCTCGATGATTTCGTGCCCTTTGCCGAACAGGTGGCCCAGCGTCTGCGATCCTCCCCTGACCGTCTGCTCGATCGACTCGCGCTTGAATTTGTGCAGCTCGTCGAGGCTGCGATTGAGCGCGGCATTGAAATCTTCGATGTTCGAAAAACCGGCCGGCGGCGCGACCTCATAGGTCCGCACCAGGCCGTCGAAATCGTTCAGAGGTTCGCCGCGTGCGTCGTCCAGGATGCGAAAGGCAACGCTTAACGTCGCCAGCGCCGCCTGATTGTCCGGGTCCAGTGCAAGCGCGTGTTCGCCGATCTCGACCGCCTTGCGCACGTCGCCCGCACGAATGAGTGTATCGGCATAGTTGCGCCACGCGTCGGAGTCTCGTTCGTTGATCGCAAGCGCTCTTTCGTGGGCGCGAATGGCGGCGTCGAACTCGCCCAATCGGGCATAGGTAAGCCCAAGCCCGTCAGACGGCCCGGCCGACGCGGTCAATAACGTGGCCGCTTTTTCAAATCCTTCGCGTGCCTTTTCGTAGTCGCCCTTCATGAACAGGAACTGCGCCTTCGCGAGCGGCAAGTCGCCCGCCTGCGGCAGCGCTGCCATCGCTTCGTCATAGGAGCGCAGAAAATTTTCATCATCCGCGATCCGATAGAGGAGATGATTGAGATCGCGATGCGCCGTCAGATCGAGAGGATTTCGCGCGATGGCCTTGCGGTAGTTGTCCACCGACGCCTGGAACTGACCCAGTTCCTGAAAGACGGCGCCGCGGCCCACTTCGACCTTGGGCATATCCGGCACCTTGGCCTGAGCGCGGTCGAACATCTGCAGCGCCTGATCGTATTGTCTCTGCATCATCGCCGTGACGCCGAGATTGTATTCCAGGGCCGCAATCTGCCGCGGATTGACGGGCCCTGCGGCGAGCGCCCTGCGCAGGATGGTCTCGGCCTCTTTCGCGTTGCCTTGCTCGATCAGGACAGCCGCCAGGCTTTGCTGCGCCACGAGCAGATTGGGCTGAATTCTGAGCGCAGCCCGGATTGCCTTTTCCGCCTCCGCATGGCGGCCAAGATCCAGATAAGCCAGCCCAAGATTGAGATGCGCCTCCGTGTAGTTCGGCTTGAGGCGAACGGCTTCCAGGAACTCGGCGATCGCCGCGTCGAAGCGATAGGATCGCGCCAGCAGCTCACCCAAATTGTGGTGCACATGCGGCTGGTCGGGCATGACGGCAAGCGAGCGCCGAAACAGGGTCTCCGCTTCGTCATTGCGATTCTGCGCCCGTCGAATTGTGCCCAGAAGCTGCAGCGCCGCCGGATCGTCGGGGCGATTGGTCGTCACCCTGTCCAGCAGGGCTTCCGCTTCGAGAACGGCATTCTGTTGAAGGTGCCGCAGAGCCTGCTGAAGGAGATCCTGCGCCTGCGCGTCAGAAAGCGCGCTGATCGTATCTGTCTTGGCCATCGGAATCGTCTAACACGGCCATTCGCGGCGCACACCGGTTTTCGGTGCGGGCCGCACCGGCCGGGCTGTTCTATTCCGCCTGTGCCGGCAGGCCCGTGGCCCGCATCTCGACACCGCCGCGCGGGGCCTCCGTAGCGGCCCTCATGACGGCCTGGGCAAGGGGCGCCTGCTCGATATGGGCAAGCCCCTCCATCATGCGGACGCCCGTGGCGCTGCCGCTGAACGCCTCTCCGAGGGCTTCGAAAAAGCCTTTGCGCTCGGGAAACCGCTTGAAGACCACCCGTTGGTCCGCCCCGATGCCCGCGAGCACCTTGACGTCCGCCACGGCCGTCCAGAAACCGCCGAGCTCGTCGACGAGGCCGCGCGGCTTGGCGTCGGCGCCGGTCCAGACCCGGCCTTTGGCGATGTCCTGCACCTGGGACAGGGGAAGCTTCCGACCGGTCGCGACCTTCTGCGTGAAGTCGGCATAGATCGCGTCCGCCTGCGCATTCAGCGCTGCCCATTGTTCGGGCGTATAGGGCGTGATGGCGGAATCGAAGAGCGCGTTTTTGCCGACGCCGATCTCATCCGCGGTGACACCCGCCATGGCAAGCGTCTTTCCGATCGACACCTTGCCGGTCAACACGCCGATCGAGCCCGTCAGCGTTCCCGGTTCGGCGACGATCTTATCGGCCGCGCAGGACACGTAATAGCCGCCGGATGCCGCGAGCGCGCCCATGCTGATGACGACCGGCTTGCCGGCCGCGCGTGCTTTCTTCACGGCGTCGAGAATCTGGTCGGAGGCGGCGACCGATCCGCCGGGCGAGTCGATGCGGAGAAGAATGGCTTTCACGCTTTTGTCCGCTGTCGCCGTCCTGATCGCGTTCGAGAGATCGTCGCCGGCGATGACGTCGTCGCTGCCCATCAGTCCGCCGTGGCCGGCCGTGCCGTCGACGATTTCGCCCGATGCTTCGATGAGGGCAACGCGGCCGTCGCCACCGAACTCGTTCGAATTTTGTGTAGCCTTCCAATAGGCGCTCAAGGTCGTCGCCTTGGCATCGCTGCCGGCGCGCGTTTTGGCGGCGTCCTTGGCTTCGTCGTCATAGCCGAGCCTGTCGACGAGCTTTTCGCGCAGCGCCGCTTCGGCAAATTGCGGGCTGGTCTGGAGATCCGACACGAACGTCTTGCCGTCGATCCCGCGTGCGGCGGCAGACGCCGACGTCGCATTGTCGTACCAGGACTGCAGCAACGCCGTCGTCTGGACGCGATCGGGACCGGTGTAATCCTTTTCCATGTACATATCGGCCGCGCTCTTGAAATCGGAGCGCTTGGCGATCTGGGGAACTGCGTTGACCTTGTCGAACAGGCCGCGAAGGAACAGCGCGCTCGCACCGGCGCCCGATGTGGCAAAGACGCCGTGCGGCTGCATCCAGATTTCGTCTGCGCCGGTTGCCGCGAGATAATCGCCGAGACCGGTTGAATCGAAGCCCTGCGCCTGCGCAATCACGAATTTGCCGGTGGCGCGGAAGCGCTTCAACGCGGCATCGATTTCCTCGGCGCGCGGCACGGAAAGACCGGCGCTGCCGACACGCATGAACAGACCTTTCACCCGCGGATCGCGGCCGGCCTGGTCGAGCGCCAGGACGATGTCCATCACGGTGGGAGACCGTTCGCCGATATCGAGGGGGCTCGCTTCTGCCGAATCCTTGAGCGGCGAACGCAGGTCCAGCGTGAGCAGGATCTTGCCGGGCATGCCGTCGCCCGTCGAGAGGCCGATCACGAAGAGGACGCCGAAGAACAGGACAAGGAACAGCGCGAACATCGCGACACCGTTCAACGTGCCGACCACAATCGACCGAATCCAACGCAGGAAGGCCACCATCGAAAAACCCTCGTCCTTATAATTGAAAGCGCCTAAACCGCCCCCGGATCCCGGCGCCGTGTGGACTATATGGGCATTCCGTTAAGGAACGCCAATTGCCCCGCCATCGGATTTGATTAACCATAGAGCGCCCCGGGGAGATCCATGAATGACGCGAATTTCCTGTTTCCCGATACGCGATCCTCGCGGACACTTGGTGCGGCAACCCCACGGCGCGCTTTGATGCCATCTTTAGATACCGGCGGTATTTGTCTCGCCTATGACGATGTGGGTCCGCGCAATGGCGCGCCGTGCATTGTTCTGCTCCACGGATTTTCGTCCAACCGCAACGAGAATTGGCGGCGGGTGGGCTGGCTCGGCGCCTTCGAGCGGCGGCGCATGCGGGCGGTCGCTTTCGACCTTCCGGGACACGGGGAAAGCGACAAGCCGCACGATCCCGCCGCCTACAAACTGGATACGCTGACGGCCAATATCGCCGGTGCGCTGGACGCGCTCGACATCGCCTCGGCGACCTTGATGGGCTACTCGATGGGCGCGCGGCTCGCGCTTGCAGCGGCCATGGCGCGGCCTGAACGCTTCGATCGTCTGATCCTGGGCGGCGTCGGCGGAAAAATGTTCGAGCCGCCGCCGGCGGGCAATCCGATGGCCGACGCGATGGACGCGCCCGACATCGATGCGATCTCCGAACCGCTGCTCAGGAGTTTTCGCCTGTTCGCCGACGAGCAGGGCGAGGACCGCAAGGCGCTCGCCGCCTTCGCGCGTGCCCGTGGCGACAGGTTCGATCCGGAGATGCTCGGCCGGTTTGGCGGGCCGACGCTCGTCGTCGCCGGCGCGCGGGACGAACTGGCGGGCAGCGCCGACGAACTGGCCGCGCTCTTTCCGAACGGCCGCGCCGTCACCCTGCCCGGCTGCGACCACTTCTCGGCCATTGCGCATGCGCTCTTCAAAGCCGCAGTGTTCGACTTCCTCGAAGAAACATAATCGAAACAATTCGTCCGTGTACGTCCGAGAAGGAAAGAGGCTTCCGCGTGGCGCAATCATTTTGGTTCCGTGCAGCCGCGATCATCGGCGGGCTTTTGCTGGCTCTCTGCCTTGCGCTCGGAGGCGCAATCGCGTTCGGCACGGCTGCACCGCCGCGGCACATAATGCAGCCGCGCAAGCTCGATCTGACGGATCTGCCGCCGATCAGCCGCTATATGGCGCGCGATGGCACCGCGCTCGCCTATCGCTTCTATCCGGGCAGCGGGAACCAAATCGCCGTGCTCATTCATGGCTCGGCGACGGAAAGCAGCGTCATGAACGCAGCCGCCAAAACGCTGCAGGGAGCAGGCGCGAGCGTCTATGCTCCGGATTTGCGCGGCCACGGAAGTTCTGGGCGCCGCGGCGACATCGCCTATATCGGCCAGCTTGATGACGATCTCGCCGATCTGGTCGCGACGATCCGCTCCCAGCATCCGCGCGCGAGACTGACTTTGATCGGCTTCTCGGCCGGCGGCGCTTTCACGATCCGCGTCGCGGGCGGACGTTATGGCGCTCTCTTTGATCGCTTCATCGTGATCGATCCGGCGATCGTCTATCCATCGCCGATTGCGCGGCCGAATGCTGGCGGTTGGGCGACGCCCAATGTGCCACGCATCGTCGGCTTGATGATTCTGAACAGACTCGGCATTCACGCCTTCGACGGCCTCCCCGCCATCGTTTTCGCCATTCCGCCCGGAAATCCGCGCCTGACCCGCGTCTATTCCTTTCGCCTGGCGATGAACCTCAACAGCGGCGACACTGCCGGTGCGCTCGAACGCACCAAAAAGCCGATGACGCTCATCGCCGGCGCCGCCGACGACCAGTTCTACGCCGACCGCTACGCACCGCTTCTCAAACCCGCGAAACCGGATCTGACCGTCGAACTCGTCCCCGGCCTCGATCATGTCGACATGATCATGAAACCGGCGGCGTTGTCGGCATTGCGGCGAACCTTCGAGACGTTGACGCGGTAGCGTGCGCGAAGGGCCGGAAAATCCGCTAGGTGTCCCCGGAATTTTGGGAGACAATCTGCCCGACAGCAATCCAAAGGCCTTGAAGAGCCCGAAAGACCGAGGATAACGCCATGACGAATTCTCCCGCGCCGCCGGCTGCGGACGACGCTGCGATCCGCGGCGCGATCGCCGAGGCGCATCTGCCTTCGCTGATCGCGGCCATTGTCCATCTGACCGGCGACACGAGCCTCATCACCGGCGATATCAAGCCCATCTACGATTTCTTCGGCGACGGACAGGGCGGGCTCAGCGATGCGCAGAAGGTGCGCGTTCAGGCGGCCGCTTTCGACGCCATCAAATCCTTTCTCGCGAAAGGACGGCCGAAGACGTCGCCGCTTCCCATGGACACGATCCGGCGGATGATGAATTTCGTCGCCGGCGCGGAGATTCCGGAGCGCTATGTGCCGTTCCTCCTCGAGGAACTCGCGCTCGAAGGCTCCGACGTCAAATCGGCGCATTGGGCCGAGCATATCCCTGCGGCGGCCAAGGATTCATTCCGTGTGCTGATTATCGGCGCCGGCATGTCCGGCACTCTCGCCGCCATCCGCCTGAAACAGGCGGGCATTCCCTTTACGATCGTCGACAAGAACAGCGAAGTCGGCGGAACCTGGTTCGAGAACACCTATCCCGGCTGCCGCGTCGACAATCCCAATCACCTCTATTCCTATTCGTTCGAGCCGAACTACGACTGGCCGCAGCATTATTCGACGCAAGAGATGCTCCACGGCTATTTCCGGCGCGTAGCGGAGAAATACGGCATCCGCGAGAAGGTCCGGTTCAACACCGATGTCGTCGAGTCGGTCTACGACGAACGCCGGGCGCTGTGGTCCATTCGTCTGCGCAGCAAGGACGGTGTCGAAGAAACGATCGAGGCCAACGCGATCATCAGCGCGGTGGGCCAACTCAATCGCCCCAAATATCCCGACGTCAAAGGACGCGAGACGTTCAAGGGCAAGTCGTTTCATTCCGGCGCCTGGGATCACTCCGTCGATCTGAAAGGCAAACGCGTCGCGGTGATCGGAACGGGCGCGAGCGCGTTCCAGTTCGTGCCGGCGATCGCAGGCGATGTCGGATCGATGGTCGTCTTCCAGCGCACGCCGCCGTGGCTCGGGCCCACCCCCGACTATCACGAAAGCGTCGGCGAAGGGCAGAAGTGGCTGCTCAAAAACGTGCCGTTCTATGCGCAATGGTATCGCTTCTGGCTCTTCTGGATGCTGACCGACGGCATCTATCCGATGGTGCAGGCCGATCCCGCGTGGAACGGCCCGAAAGGCTCCGTCAGCGCCGCCAACGACATGCTGCGCGAAGCCCTCACGATGTATCTGAAGACGCAGACCGGCAACGACGAGAGCTTCTATCAGAAATGCGTGCCGACCTATCCGCCCGGCGGCAAGCGCAGCGTGCGCGACAACGGCGTGTGGATCGCGGCGCTCAGGCGTCCCAATGTCGAGCTCGTCACTGATCCCATCGCCGAGATCACGCCCAACGGAATCCGCACGAAGGACGGCAAGGAATACGCCGTCGATGTGATCATCTACGGGACGGGATTCCACGCCTCGAGCTTCCTCGCGCCGATGAAATTCAAGGGCCGCGGCGGCGTCGATCTGCACGCGCAATGGAACGGCGATCCGCGCGCTTATCTCGGCATCACGATTCCCAATTTCCCGAACCTCTTCGTCATGTATGGGCCGAACACCAACATCGTGGTCAACGGCAGCATCATCTTCTTCTCGGAATGCGAGATCCGCTACATTATGGGTTGCGTCGAGCTGATGCTGCGCGAAGGCTTCGCCGCGATGGAACCGAAGCGGGACGTGCACGACGCGTTCAACGAGACGATCGACGCGGGCAACGCGCTGATGGCGTGGGGCTCGGACCAGGTGAACAGCTGGTACAAGAACGCGAAAGGCCGCGTCACGCAGAACTGGCCCTTCCCGCTC
>Ga0181525_10003857_pt1 | contig 11700 bp, 10 predicted proteins | sample PEATcosm2014_Bin_48_FD_121100 | JGI IMG/M metagenome (GOLD analysis project Ga0181525, IMG submission 121100) | Peatland microbial communities from MTU Mesocosm Facility, Houghton, MI, USA - PEATcosm2014_Bin06_10_metaG | ecosystem: Environmental > Terrestrial > Soil > Wetlands > Peat | place... | reverse complement strand
AGTCGCGTCTCCCCATACCGAACACAAACGCGGCTGAAGCCGCGTGTACCTTTGTGCAAGACCATGCTAACTGAACAGTATTGGGGCTAACTCTATTAGAGACTGGTTTGATGAGAGACTAGAGAGGCATGCGCTGAAAGTCGCCGCCCATTTCGTGGCCGACGCCGGCAAAAGCCTCATTGATTTCGCGCGCCCGATCAAGCGCCGCCTGCACATGGGGCAAAACGTTCCCGCTTCCGATGCAATCCATAAAATCGGCCTGGTGCAGCAGCTTGGCGGGCTGTTCGCGTGCGCCGCAGAGCAGAAGAGTGCGGCCGGACTTTCGCAAACGGCCGGCGAAGACCTCCAGGGCATGCAGCCCGGTGGCGTCGAGCGCCGTCATATTGCGAAGGCGTACGATCACAACGGCTGGAAAGGCGTTCAGATCGGCGGCGGCGTCCGCCAGCTTTTCGGTGGTTCCAAATAAGAAGGGCCCGTGGATGCGCAGGATGGCCACATAGGATGGAACCTGTTTGTCCTGCAAAATGTGCGGACGCCCATCGTGGATGTATTCTTCAGTTACGGGCGCGACGGTGGTGGTCTGGGAAACGCGGTGGATGTACAGGAGCGCGGCGAGAACCATGCCTACGCCGACCGCCACCGTCAGGTCGGCCAGAACGGTGAGCGCAAAGGTGACGCTCCAGACGGCGATGTCGGCTTTGGATAGCCGCAAAATGATACCGATTTCCTTCCACTCGCCCATATTGTAGGCCACGACGAAGAGAACGGCGGCGAGCGTAGCGAGCGGGACAAAACCGGCCAGCGGCGCGGCGGCGATCAGGATGACGAGCAAGGTGAGCGCGTGAATCACTCCGGAAATCGGGGTCTTGGCCCCGGCCCGAATGTTGGTGGCGGTGCGGGCGATGGCGCCGGTGGCTGGTATGCCGCCAAACAAGGGCGAAAAAATGTTCGCGATGCCTTGCGCCACCAGTTCTACGTTGGAATTGTGCCGGGTTCCCGCCATGCTGTCGGCAACCACGGCCGAGAGTAGGCTTTCCACCGCCGCCAGAAGAGCCACGGTCAAGGCGGAGGGAAACAACGGAATCACCTGGCCAGGGTGAAACACGGGGAAGGAGGGCTTGGGGAATCCGCGAGGAATGCCGCCGAACGAACTGGCGATGGTTTCAACGTGAAGACCCAAGAATGCGACCGCAGCCGTACAGCCAAACATAGCGAGTATCGATCCGGGAATGCGCCTGGTAAAACGCGGGACCAGGAGAATAATAGCCAGGGTGGCAACCGATACGGCAACGGCGGGCCAGTGAACGGCCTGGAGGTGTTTGACCAGAAAGGCGACGCGCGGGATGAAAGCGCCCGGCACGGGGCCGGTCTTTAATCCGAGGAAATCCTTGACTTGCGTGGAAGCGATCAGGAGAGCGATGCCGTTGGTGAAGCCGATGGTAACTGGCCGGGGGATGAACTTGATTGCGGAGCCCAGACCGGTGAGCCCCATAACGAGCAACAGGACGCCCGCCATCAGCGTCACCAGCGCCAAGCCGCTGACGCCGAAATTCGCCACGATTCCGGCTACAATGACGACGAAAGCGCCCGTAGGACCGCCGATCTGGAGGCGAGAACCGCCCAGCGCGGAGATCAAGCCGCCGGCAACGATGGCGGTATACAAACCCGCTTGCGGAGTAACACCGGAGGCGATGCCAAACGCCATGGCGAGAGGGAGCGCGACCAGTCCCACCGTCACGCCCGCCAGCAAGTCAGCGCCGAAGTCGCTCCGCGAGTAGCCGGACATGGCGCGTATGGACTCGGGCAGCCACTGCTTGGCGCTGGCCGTAGTCAACGAGCTGATCTTCATCGAGCGGCTTTACCGATGGCTTTAAGTGTGGCCACAACTTCAGTCATATGAGCGTGGAAATAACGGCGCATGACGTCCAGAACTTCGACGATTAAGGGATCGCGAACGGAGTAGAACACCTGGTTGCCGACCTTCCGGTTCACCAGGATATTCTTGGCCCGCAGAACGGCAAGGTGCTGAGAGGCGTTGGCTTGCTCAATGCCAAGGCGCTCCATCAGGACGCCGGCCGAAAGTTCTCCGTGGCGAAGCTGTTCCACAATAGCGATGCGGGTGGGATGGGCGAGGGCCTGAAAGAAATCGGCTTTGAATTGGCGGAGCGCATCCTGCATCTGGGTGGAATATTCGAAAGATCGAATATATCATAACAACAGCGCTCCCGGCCAGGAGGCGCTGGAGTAGGGGTGCGGCTCGGCTGACCGGCGGCTGGGGCTCTCTGAACTAACAGGGTGATGAAAAAGCCATTGGCAACCGGCTCCCTCACCGTCGCGGCTCGGTTAAAACCTGCAAGCGCGCAGTGGCGACAATGAGCCGCGCGTGTAGCGCGAGTTGTAGTCTGCGAAGGCTTTCATCACCTGGTAAGGTATTTCCCTTAGCCACGAAAGAAAAGCAGTGCTGGGCCTAGGGCTAGGTCGGGCGAGATCTAGTACCAAAAACCAATTGTTGATACCGTGTTTGAGCCTTAGTCTACATTCAGGAGTGTCACAAGAGATGCTTAGAGGCATAATCATCTGTCCGGATGTCGACCTAATTGAAAGGCTCGAGGCGATCTTAACGGAGATTGGAATCGTCAGTGTCACGCGGACACTCGACCGATATCCCAGCGGTCTGGAACTATTGCGTTTCCTGCGCGCGCATGCGCCGCAAGTAGTGTTCGTCAGCACGGAGTCCACCAGCAAGGCGATGGAGGTGGCTCGCGAGGTAGAGAAAAATACTCCGGGCGTTCAGATTGTCGCGGTCAGCCGTTTTGTGGATCCGCAGATACTGCTGGAAGTGATGCGCGCCGGAATTCGCGAGTTTGCATCGCTGCCCTTCGATCGCCAGGCGCTGGCGGATGCGTTAGTGCGGATCAAAGATACAGTTCTGGCGCGGCCGCCGGCTATCGAGGCCACCAACCAGGTGTACAGTTTCCTGCCGTCCAAGGCAGGTGTAGGAACATCCACGATAGCAATGAACACGGCCATGGCGATGGCGCGCGTCCCAGACACTACGGTTCTGCTGTCCGATTTCGACCTGAACTCCGGGATGGTGCGCTTCCTGCTGAAGCTGGACAGCGCCTATTGCGTAACGGACGCCGCGGAGCACGCGCTGGAGATGGACGAGAGCTTGTGGCCCACCATGGTGACCAACATCAACAAGCTGGACGTGCTCCACGCCGGCAAGCTAAATCCGGATTTTCGCATCGAACCGACGCAGATCCGTCACCTGATGGAGTTCATGCGGCGGAACTATACGGCGCTGTGTTTCGACATGTCGGGCAACCTGGAGCGCTATTCGCTCGAGATCATGCATGAATCGAAGCGCATCTTCCTGGTATGCACGCCGGAGATTCCGTCCCTGCATCTGGCGCGCGAAAAGTATCTCTACCTGAAACAACTGGATTTGGGAGACCGCGTCAGCGTGCTGCTGAACCGCTGCCCGAAGCGTTCGCTGATCTCGCCGCAACAGATCGAACAACTTTTGGGCGTTCCCATCTACATGACCTTCCCGAACGATTACCAGGCCGTCCAACGCGCTGTCACAGCGGGCCGGCAGGTAGAAACAAACATCGAACTTGGCCGCCAATTCACCACTCTGGCGCAGAATATGCTGGAATCCCGGATTACACCCGCACCGGAGCCGAAGAAGCGTTTCATCGAGTTTTTTTCGGTGGTTCCAAGTAAGGCCGTAACAACGGCCAGGAAGTCGGCGGGGTAAAAACCGGCCAGCACCAGCAGGGCTGCCAGGCAGGCATTCTTCTGGTCGCTGGTCCAAGGCGGACCGAGCGAACTTCCCAGGACTGGTCTTGCGAAGAGCCGCCCCGGCAAGCCTTTCCGCGGCTGCCGAGCTTTCGGTACGGTAACGTTCAGCATCGGCAAGGTCGGCTGCGGGCTGGCACAAAGTGATAGGGTTGGGCGGCTGCTTGGATGCTCGGGTCGGTAATTACGATTTTTCTTCGATCGATCAGATCGATGGCGCCGGGGCCGCCCGCGACCACCACCACAGCGCCCCAACCCGAGTGGGTGCGGATGCCGATGGCCGCTGGCTGCATTCCATTTAGTCTGATTGGAAGGCGCGCGCCAGGCAACTTCGCTATCATCGCTGGTTGGAAAACGCCGTCCTGCAATGGGTCGCCACCTATGGCTATTTCGCCATCTTCGGGTTGCTGGTGCTCGGTATCGTGGGCATTCCCATTCCCGATGAATTTCTGCTGACGAGCTGCGGCTTTCTGATCTATCGCGGCGATTTGCAAGCCTTGCCGGCCTTTGCGAGCGCACTGGCGGGCAGCATGTGCGGCATCACGTTCAGCTACATTATCGGACGCACGCTGGGCTGGAAAGTTCTGCACTCGCGCGCGGGCCGGCTGCTGCATATTCGCGACGAACAGATCCAGTGGGTGCACGACTGGTTTAACCGTATGGGGCATTGGGCGCTGGCGATCGGCTATTTTGTGCCCGGCGTGCGGCACTTCACGGCGATTGTGGCCGGCACCTCGAAACTGGAATACCCCGGGTTTGCGGCGTTCGCCTATACGGGCGCGCTGCTATGGGTGAGCACGTTTGTGTTCATCGGTTATCACTTCGGCGCACGCTGGGAGGAGATTCTCGGCGTAATAGAGCACAACCTGAAGCTGGCTTCGGTGGTGGCGGGCGCGCTGATTGTTGCGTATGCGGCGTACATCTATGGTCGGCGGCAGCGCTAATCGTCTCCATCGGTAGTAACCTAGGAACGGATGGGCGCAGCGGTAGTTCAAGAGCGTTTCTACACCTCGACAACCGGCAAAAAAGCAGCCATGGCAGTAAGCGGCTGCATCCTGTTTGTATTCGTGGTGGGACATCTGATCGGCAACCTGCAGATCTATCAGGGCGCGGAAAAACTGAATCGGTATGCCGTTTTGTTGCGCACCGAGCCCGCACTGCTGTGGGCCGTGCGAATGGTTCTGCTGGCGATGGTGCTGCTGCACATCTGGTCATCGGTGCAACTGGCAGCACACAACATAACGGCGCGGCCGGTGGGATATCGAAAAAAGAAACGCATCGCATCGTCCTACGCTTCCAGGACCATGTATTGGAGCGGGCCCATCATCCTGGCATTTGTGATTTATCATTTGCTGGACTTCACGTTTGGAAAAGTGAATCCGCATTTTGAGCCGGGCAACGTCTACGGCAACGTAGTTGCGAGCTTCCAGGCGATTCCGGTGGCCGCGTTCTACATCGTCGCGATGCTGCTGCTGTGCCTGCATCTGTATCACGGATTGTGGAGCATGTTTCAGACCCTCGGGATGGCGCATCCGCGTTACACGCCCCTGTTGCGGAGAAGCGCGGCGGCGGTGGCGATATTGATTGCCGCCGGAAATATTTCGATCCCAGTAGCGGTGCTGGCGGGATGGGTGAAATAGTGACGGACGAGATGGTGATGGACGAGATAGCGGTGCAACTGGATGCGCGCGTGCCTTCCGGCAATATTGAAACGCTGTGGGATCGGGCGCGCTTCGAGATGAAGCTGGTAAATCCGGCCAACAAGCGCAAGCACACCATCCTGGTGGTGGGCTCGGGATTAGCGGGAGCGTCGGCGGCCGCCACGTTGGGCGAACTGGGCTACAACGTGAAGTGCTTCTGTTTTCAGGATTCGCCGCGGCGCGCCCACAGCATCGCGGCGCAGGGCGGAATCAACGCCGCAAAGAATTATCAGAACGACGGTGACAGCGTCTTCCGCCTGTTCTACGACACGGTGAAGGGCGGCGACTTCCGGTCGCGCGAGGCGAACGTCTATCGGCTGGCGCAGATCAGCGTGAACATCATCGACCAGTGCGTAGCGCAAGGCGTACCCTTCGCGCGCGAGTATGGCGGGACGCTGGCCAACCGGAGTTTTGGGGGCGCGCAGGTTTCGCGGACGTTCTACGCGCGCGGCCAGACCGGCCAGCAATTGCTGCTGGGGGCGTACCAGGCGCTGGAGCGGCAGGTGCAGGAAGGTCGCGTGACCATGTTCCCGCGAACGGAAATGCTGGATCTGGTGGTGGTGGATGGGCGGGCGCGCGGGATCGTAACCAGAAATCTGATAACCGGACGGATCGAATCGCACTCGGGCGACGCGGTGGTGCTCGGAACGGGCGGCTACGGAAATGTTTATTATCTTTCTACTAACGCCAAGGGATCCAACTGCACGGCGATCTGGCGGGCGCACAAGCGTGGTGCGCTGTTTGCAAATCCGTGCTTCACGCAGATTCATCCGACGTGTATTCCGGTGTCGGGCGATTATCAATCCAAGCTGACGCTGATGAGCGAATCGCTGCGCAACGACGGGCGCATCTGGGTTCCGCTGAAGCCGGGCGACAAGCGCGTGCCCAAGCAGATCCCGGAAGCCGAGCGCGACTATTATCTGGAACGCCGCTATCCCAGCTTCGGAAACCTGGTGCCGCGCGATGTAGCGTCGCGCAATGCCAAGGCCGTATGCGATGAAGGCCGCGGCGTGGGCGAGACGGGCCTGGGCGTGTATCTGGATTTTTCCGCAGCCATTGAGCGGCTGGGCGTGGATGTGATTCGCGAGCGCTACGGAAACCTGTTCGAGATGTATCAGCGCATCACGGACGAGGATCCATACCAGACGCCCATGCGAATTTATCCGGCGATTCATTACACCATGGGCGGGCTGTGGGTGGATTACTACCTCATGACCACCATTGCTGGATTATTTGCGATCGGCGAGGCGAATTTTTCCGATCACGGCGCCAACCGTCTCGGCGCCAGCGCGTTGATGCAGGGGCTTTCCGACGGGTATTTCATTCTGCCGTACGCGGTGGGCGATTACATCTCGCAGAACAAGCTGGAGAAGGTGGATGCCGGGGGGGCGGAGTTTCGCGCCGCGGAAATCGGCGTGCTTGAGACGACGAAGAAGCTGCTGGAGATTCGCGGGCATCAGACCGTGGACTCGTTTCATCGCCGATTGGGAAAGATCGTTTGGGATGAGTGCGGGATGTCGCGGACGGGAGCGGGATTGGATCGCGCGATCGAGAAAATTCGCGAACTGCGCGGCGAGTATTGGCGGGATGTGAAGGTCCCCGGCAGCGCGGACGATCTGAACCAGTCGCTGGAGAAGGCCGGGCGAGTGGCGGATTTCTTAGAACTGGCGGAACTGATGTGCGTGGACGCGCGGCATCGCGAAGAAAGCTGCGGAGGGCATTTTCGCGAAGAGTACCAGACTCCGGACGGCGAGGCGCAGCGCAACGACGAGGATTGCGCTTACGTTGCGGCTTGGGAGTACCAAGGCTGGGAGCAGGCGCCGGATTTTCATCCCGTGTTGCACCAGGAGCCGCTGACGTTCGAATACGTGCATCCCAGCCAGCGGAGCTACAAATAGTGCGTCTGACATTGCATGTTTGGCGGCAGAAGAACGCGCACGCGCCGGGAGCGATGACGCGCTACGAAGCCGGCGATGTAAACCCCGACATGTCCATGCTGGAATTGCTGGATGTGGTGAACGAAGGCCTGATCCTGGAGGGCGGCGAGCCGATCGCTTTCGAGCACGATTGCCGCGAGGGCATTTGCGGATCGTGCGGCTTCATGATCGACGGCTTGGCGCATGGCCCGTTGCCCGCCACTACAGTGTGCCAGCTCAGCATGCGGCATTTTAGAGACGGCCAGGAGCTTCACCTGGAGCCGTGGCGCGCGCGAGCCTTTCCGGTAATCAAGGATCTGGTTGTGGATCGCGGCGCGTTCGATAGGATCGTAGCAGCGGGTGGATATGTGAGCGTGCCGACCGGGAGCGCGCCGGATGGCAATGCGATTCTGGTCCCGAAAGAAAACGCGGATCGCGCCATGGACGCGGCAGCGTGTATCGGCTGCGGGGCTTGCGTGGCAGCGTGTCCCAATGCGTCGGCGGCGCTGTTCGCCGGGGCCAAGATCGCGCACTTGGGATTGCTACCGCAGGGCCAGCCGGAGCGGCATCAACGCGCGCTCAGGATGGTGCGGCAATACAACGCCGAGGGCTTCGGGAGCTGCACCAACATTGGCGAGTGCGAGGCGGCGTGCCCGAAGCAGATTTCGCTGGAAGCGATCGCGCGGATGAACCGGGATTTTATCGCTGCGAGTTGGGGGCGAAGGTAGCGGGCGCTTTTCAATCCAAATCATTCTTCGACTTGAATGGACGATCTACTCCGATTGTTTCCTCCAGCGCGTTCCGCCGCTGCTCAGGGAAATAGAAAGCTCTCGGGTAAAGGTGAAGGCCATTTGCCGTGAACAACGGCCCGCTGGCCCAGGCCACGGATTGCCGCTCTGCTGTTGGTGACCTTCGCTTCGAGTCCGGGTGTAAAGACGTGCTTGGATACGCTCGGGCTGCGAAAATAGCGTTCGGATAGCTAGCGCTCCCGTCGCCGAATAATTGATTAGACAGAAGTACATTTATTTTTGATATACTTCGGCCCCAGGAAGGAATTTCCTTTATGGAGCTGAAGTGGAAGGCTGGCAATATTGTTTTTCTAAGCTTAATTTCCTCGGCGGTTACCGCTATCGCCTGCGCGGGAACGATTACGTTCGACGTATCAGGAACCATGACGGACGGCGCGGTCCTCAGCGGAGCGATGACGGTTGACGAAATTGAAGGTACGGTGACGGCGCTCAGCTTTACGCTTGGCGCGCCGGATTCATTAACGGCATCGGTTCGCCAATACGACGGTGGGATCACATCGGGTAACAACACCTGGTTGGTTGAGGCGGGTGTTACCTCGGCAAACTATCCGTCGCTAAGCCTTGTTCTACCGGCGAGTACACTGGTCGGCTACAAAGGGGGCCGCATTTGTAGTTCATCGGCGCCGTGCGCCAATCTTGCAAGCGGCCTATTGCTTCCGCCCTCGGGACAAGGACCATTCCTGCAAAGCGGCAGCGTGGTTGCCCAACCTACTAAGACTTTCACCACGCTGCACAGCTTCGATGGCGCGGACGGCGGAAGCCCCGCGGCCGCTCTTGTCCAGGCCACCAACGGGGACCTCTACGGGACAACTGTCGGGGGCGGAGCCAATGACTCCTGCGCGCCCTTCACCTTTGCCGTTGGATGCGGTACGGTTTTCAAAATTACCCCAGGTGGCGCGCTAACTACGCTACACAGCTTCAATAGTGCCGACGGCTCCTTTCCGAACGCGGTAATCCAGGCCATGAATGGCGACCTCTACGGTACAACAATTTATGGCGGCTCTATTGCTAACTGTTCTCTTGGCTGTGGGACGGTCTTCAAAATGACGCCTAGCGGCACGCTGACGACGCTACACAGTTTCTGCGCTCAAAGTATTGCGCGGACGGTTACTCCCCGTCGGCTGAATTAGTCCAGGCCTCCAACGGATACCTTTACGGGACAACCCTCGGGATCACGGGGTTCACCGGACCGCCGCCCTATGGTGGCACGGTCTTTAGAATCACGCCGGCAGGGGCCCTGACGACGTTAAGCAGTTTCGATGGTACCGACGGCAGTAACCCTAACACAAGACTCGTCCAGGCCACGAATGGAGACCTCTACGGAACTGCGTTCCTATTCGGGGCGAATGACGGTGGCACTGTGTTCAAGGTCATCCCCGGTGGAACGCTGACAACACTATACAGCTTCTGTTCCCGGAGCGGATGTGCGGACGGCAGTTACCCAGCCGGGGCGCTGGTACAGGATATCAATGGCGACCTCTACGGAACCACTGAGGATGGCGGGGCCAGCGGCGATGGTACCGTCTTCAAAATCACTCTGAGCGGCTCGCTGACGACGCTGCATAGCTTCGGCGGCACAGACGGTTCCTTCCCTAACGTTGCGCTGGCGCAAGGAGTCAACGGGAGCCTTTACGGAACGACGGCCTTTGGCGGGACAAACAACGCGGGCACTGTCTTTGAGATAACCACTACCGGTACCCTAACGACGCTGTACAATTTTTGTTCAAAAGCCGGGTGCGCGGACGGCTCACAGCCCGCTGGGCTGGTTCAGGACACCAACGGCATCTTCTACGGGACGACCTCGTATGGCGGGACCTACGGCTATGGCACAGTCTTCAGCCTATCTGTAGGCCTCGGCCCCTTCGTGATAATGGAGCCTACCTCCGGCGCGGTGGAAGCAGCGGTTAAGATTCTGGGGACTGGTCTAACCGGCGCGACCAGCGTTACGTTCAACGGAACACCGGCGGCCTTCACTGTTGTTTCGTCGGCCGAGATCACAACCACTGTTCCGGCCGGCGCCACTACCGGAAAAGTCGAAGTGGTGATACCCACTCGCACGCTTTCGAGCAACGTGCCCTTCCTGGTTCCGTAAGGATTGCTCTGAGCAAAGGAAGATGAAAATGGAATGCTGAAGTCCATTTGCGGCTCAAACTGCGAGGCGATCCGGTTCACTAGCCCCTGACTCTTGATCTCCGTGCGTTTCGCCCTAAAGCTAATTCCGGCCCGAATGAGATCGGTGAGACGGTTTCCGCAGTTTTCAAACGCGGCTCGCTTGACGCCAAACCGTCGGTTAGATCGTGCACGTTGGAACTTGTACCTTGTCAAGGATTAGAAAAGCACACACCAATCCTAAATTGCAAGAGGGTCAAGGAGCTAAAAAACTCGCTTTGAGGCGAATTGCGACGCCTATTCTTCGATTTGAATGGACGGGCCTTTTTTGCCGCTCTCTTCGGCGGCGCGGCGTTGCACTTCGCGCGCGATGGCGACAAACGGCGCTCCGGCATCGCCGAGCGTAATGGGCTGGCCCGAGTCCCCACCGATCCGGATGGCGGGATCGAGCGGCAGTTCGCCTAGGAAAGGAACGCCCATGGCTTCGGCTGTTTTCTTGCCGCCGCCGTGGCTGAACACGTCGATGCGCTCGCTGCAGTGCGGGCATTGCAGGTAGCTCATGTTTTCGACCATCCCGAGGATGGGGACGCGCACCTGCCGGAACATGTGGATGGCCTTGCGCGCGTCTTCCAGCGACACTTCCGAAGGCGTAGTGACAACGACGGCCCCGGTCAGCGGCACAGTTTGGATGAGCGAAAGCTGCACGTCGCCGGTGCCGGGCGGCAGGTCAACGATCAAATAATCGAGCCGGCCCCAATCCACGCCGCGCAAAAATTGCTGGATGACGCTGTGCAGCATGGGTCCGCGCCAGACTAGCGGCTTGTCACCGGGATTCAAGAAGCCCATGGACATGATGCGCAGGCCGCTTTTTTCGAGCGGCTGAATGCGCTCGCCGATGGCGTGGGGCTGGGCGCGAACGCCCATCATCAGCGGGACGTTGGGGCCGTAGACATCGGCGTCTAAGAGTCCCACTTGATGTCCCAGGCGAGATAGCGCTATCGCTAGATTCACCGAAACGGTGGTTTTTCCGACGCCGCCTTTTCCCGATCCGACGGCGATCAGATTTTGGACGCCGGCTATCGGCACTTTCGGCTGTTCGGCTTGCGCTGTATTGGGACCCATCACTCGATGTTAGATCATCGAGTGATGGTAGCAGGGCGCTCGCTTACGCTCGCGCGGGGGTTGGCGGGGGATCGGCTACGCCGCGGCGCGGCTCGCCTCCGGGATTGGGGATTGGCAGCTTGGCACGCGCGGAAATTAAGCCAGGGCGAGATTGGCTTTGGCGCGCAACGAGAAATCTGCGAAGCTTCCGGCGCGCAGCTTTGGAAACGCGGCGGCGGCGATCATGGCGGCGTTGTCGGT
>Ga0181525_10003856_pt1 | contig 11700 bp, 10 predicted proteins | sample PEATcosm2014_Bin_48_FD_121100 | JGI IMG/M metagenome (GOLD analysis project Ga0181525, IMG submission 121100) | Peatland microbial communities from MTU Mesocosm Facility, Houghton, MI, USA - PEATcosm2014_Bin06_10_metaG | ecosystem: Environmental > Terrestrial > Soil > Wetlands > Peat | place... | reverse complement strand
TGGACATTGTTGTACGTATTGCCGCCGCCCGAGGAAAAGCGGACGAAATACGTTGCATTTTCCTCTCGATTTCCTTCGATAGTGATCTGCGATCCGACGTTGGTTATGTTTTCCAGCCGGATCGCGGAGCTTCCCGTACCCGCCGCCGAAAAGTAACTGTCGCGATAGACGTGGTCGCCGGTGCCGTTGTTAACCACATCGACGATTGCATCTCCGGCTAGACCAATCGCTGAAGAACCGCCTTCAAAAAACAAGCTCAGATTCGACTGGCCGCCTGACTGGCAGGTGTATGATCCGCTGGCTACGCAGACTCCCGCGCTATCGACGGCGCTCGTTATCAATGCCGGAACTCCGGTTGCTTCACTTTGAATCCGGGTTCCGTGCCAATCGTTGCCTTCGCTGGAGATGGAATAAACGGCTGCCACAACATAATAGCCTTCGATATTGCTGTAGGAGAAATGGTGACCGCCCGCAGATCCATTGGATCCGTTGCGCTCCAGCAAGATACCCACCTGAGTTGGATAAGTTGCGGTAGTCCCGTTTACCGTCAGATGCTCCATTTCGATGTTCTGAGCGCCAGTTGCATCGAAGATCGCCGGAACTGTGCCTTGTGAAGATGTGGGGGCCCAGCCGATTTGAGTCTGCTCCACCGAGTCGCCCAGCAGTCGCGTGTAGGAAGGCCACCGTACGGTGATCGGAGTCTTGACATTGTAGTAGCGCCCGGTCGCGCCACTGGAGGGGAAATAAATCGTTGTGCCGGGATGCGCAGCGGCGTAGGTAAACATGTTACTGATACACGTCGCGTTGTCCGTAGTCCCCCCATCTGGTTTACAGCCGTAGGACTGTGCGTTAATCATGTTTTCGGCCGAAAAGATGACTCCGCTGCTGTTGCTCACAGGTACATCGTTCGTGGTAATGGCTAATTGCCCCAGCGTCGATCCCGATAGCAGCAGATTGTTCGCGGTGCCGCCGGTGATTGGAGTGGACCCAACATTTAGCAGCCCCGGCGCGACCCAATCCGCCGCCAGCGCACAGCCAGCCGAATTGTTGCAAATGTACCCTGCCCCGGCTGACGTGACGCAGAATTGATAGTACGATCCAACCGTGTTCCCTGGCGTCCCCGCGCACGCGATAGGCAGTGCCGGAATCCCGATGCTCGCCACACATACGGTATTCGACGGGAAGCCGCCCGAGTAACTGATTGTGTCCGCATTGGCTCCGAGCGTGATCGATGCGGGCGCGTAGGAGTTAGTACCCGCGACGTAGCAAACATCGTAATGCGCCGCCGTCCCAAAGTTGTGGCGAAGCGTCAATGTTGCGGTTGTGCCTGAGGGCGCGTAGAGGAACGCCGAAGACGATCCGCCGTACTGCGCTGAGAGCGGCAGCGTAAGACACGCGAGGATTGCGAGTAAAAGCAAAACCCCTTTCATTGTGTTCTCTTTTCTTTTCTTTAAGTACCGGTACAGATAAAGTTCAACGTGTCCGTAGACGTACCGGCGAGCGCGATCGAACTTGCGGAGGCATTGGACACAGTCGCCGCATTGGCGGCGGTCGCATCGGTGACTGTGCAGATAAACGACGTGGACGACGTGAACGACAAGCCGCTCACCGTCGCTGCACCTGCCGTCAGCGGGACACTCCCGTAGAAGATTTTCCCCTTGCTCACGCTCGCCGTCGAGCAAGAGGTTGTCGTTCCGCAGGCTACAACGTTGGCAATGTTGGCGGTGCTTTTTGTGGCGATATAGTTCGTGCCGTCGCTCATGATCGTGAGAGACGTAGGAGTATTTGGGCCAGCTCCAAGGATACTCATGACAGAACTGGACCCGTTGAGGTTCTGCCCAGATGGGGAAATGGTGATGGCCCCTGTGCCGTAATTGACGATGTTGATCCACTGTCCAGCGGGCGGCTGAGACGTTGACGCGACCAACGTGATTGTGAACGTCCCGGAGGCGACGGGAATAGTCTTCAGATTTGAGAAATCGGACGCCAGTACCTGATACGTGCTGGTTTGCGGATTGGTGGCCGGAAGCGCGTTGCCATAGACATCCGAGACTCCCGCGCGATACCAGAGCGATGTGCCAGAGACCCAGTAATAGGTGGCCGATTGCAACGGGGCGATAATGTCGTTCACTCCATCCGCCACATTGCTGGTTCCTGAAGCTGCAAAAGTGATCGAGTATGCCGACTCATTGACGATGGTGAACCGCATGCCGTTATCACCCGCAGCCAGGATCGTGCCGGTGATGTTCGCTGATGGATTGACTGGGATGATGCCCCAGCGCTGGGAGGAAACGTTGATGTTTATCGTGGCATTGTTGCCAGGAGTCTGCACCGCGCCGACGCCGTCGGCAATCGCGCCGTTGGCCTGCCATTCGCCTTGGTGCGGAACGGTTAAGTTGGTTGCGCCGTAGTTGTAGCTGAGGCCGTACGACCCGCCCACGGAGTAGGTCTTGGTCGAATAATTGTCCGAGAACAATTGTAAATAGGCGCCGTTCACGCCCTGGATGATGTTGCCGGTGCCGTTGATGTTGAAAATGTCGTTGGTCCCGTTGTTCACCCGGAACGCGGTGCCATACCCCGAGGAAATGCTCAATCCTCCGCACGTGGCCAGCGTATTCGCGCAGGTCAGTCCATAGCCTTTGATGTCCCAGTTGTCTCCGCTCGGCGAAGGAGTGCCAGAGGTATAGCTGCCGGTCGTCTGGTAGATCTCAGCCGTGTACTTGCCGCCGAATTCGTTGTTAAAGGAGATGCCGGTAGCTTGATTCAACAGATGCAGTTTCAGCATGTCGTAATTCGACGATGCCGAGGTGCTGTCGGTCGCTCCAGGCGTTCCATTTCCCGGCGTGGCTTGGTAGTACGTGCCGGGGAAAGCTTGGGCTCCCGCCGCCTGCCCAACTTGCACCCCTATCGCAGTTCCGATTTGCGATCCGACCTGGAACGTCTGCCCGTCGATCTGACTCTCGCCAGCGAGAAGAGCGAATTGCACGGTGTCGGATCCTTCGGCTTCGCAATTGGTGCAGCGAATGTTTCCAGACTCGAAGACAACGCTCGGAGCGAATACCCCGGTGTGAGATCCCCAGGAATGCAGATTGACGATCTGCATCGCGCCGCCGTTCGGCCCCACCAGCCAATTTTCAGAAGCGCTGATGTAGGGCACGATATTCGACCACTGGCTATCGGTCGGGCCGGCCCAGCGGATTGCCACCGCGCCCACCGTATACACCGTGGTGTTGGCCGGATTCACTCCGCAATGATTGGGGCGGAAGTTGACGATCTGCGGCTCAAAGGTCACCACCGTCGAAGGCTGTGTGCCGTTGAAATCGTTGTACAGGCAATCGCCGTAAGTGTTCTGAATATCGACGTTGCGGATTTTAAAGCCGTAGCCGTAATTCAGGATGCCGTCGCTGGCCCCCGTCTGATTTGCATTATTTCCGTCAATCGTAAGATCGTCGATTTCCCAACCGTAGGTGCCTGTGGCCGAGCCTGATCCGCCGGAGGCCACGTACTTCGCGATGACTCCTCCCGAGTACCCTGCCACGGAGCCGGTGAAGACGTTTGTATTGGCCCCAGCCTTCAGCTTGATCGTGGTAGCGCCCACGCCCGCGCCAATATACTTGATGTTGTCGTAGATCGTGATGCCGCTGGTGATGAAGGTGCCCGCCGGGAACACCACTTCACCGCCCCCCGCAGTGTTAACCGCGCTGTTAGCGGCATTGATCGCCGCTGAGTCGTCGGTTGTGCCATTGCCCGTCGCGCCGAAGCTCAGAACGTTCACGGTGAGAGGATTCGTAACGCTATTTACGATAGTGGCCTGCGCCAAAAGGCTCGGGGCGCAGATACACAAGAGCGCGATCAGTGTTTTCATAACAAATTGCGAAAGGAGGGAATTGGTTATCGTGCCCAGACCTGTGCATTTACATTCGCCAGTGTTTCGCTGGCTTTGGTGGTGAAGCCGATGGCGATAATGTCCCCGATGGCATACGTCACCGTGTGCTGGTTATCGGTGCAGGCCGTTCCCGTCCCCAGCGTGCATGTGATCGCGGTGGCCGATCCGTTTTTGTAGACGGTCACTACACCCGAGCTGGACGACACGCCGCCAGTACCGGCTGTCACGTTCAGATTTGCGAGGGTCCCCGATCCGTACATCACCTGGCCGCCCAGCAGCGCAGCTATGGTGCAGGTGGTCGCGGTCGATCCGCCCAGATTGTAGAGATAGAGCCCGCCCGATACCGAAGAAGTGGCGGTGCCGCTGCAGGTGCCCGGAAGTAGACCCGGAGAGCGGATCGCTCCCGAGGACAAAGCCACTCCACTAGCAGTCGAGCCCGATCCGCCAGAGTAGCTGTTGCCGCCCAGGTCCAGGAAAACTGGCGAGCCAGAGGCGAGGTTCAGTCCCGCATACGTCGAGTTGCCGGTGAATGTGGTTCCTGATGCCCGCGCAGTTCCGCCGGTCATTCCCAGGCCGCCGGCCGACGCGTTTGCATTCAGTTGCGAATCACGGATTGCCGCGCTGCCGCTGCTAACCACCACCGCGCCGTAGATATTATCCGAACTCGCGTTAAGCGCCCCAGCCCCGAGCACTGTGATCGAATTTCCAGAGTTGACATCGATAGTGTCACCGGTGGACACGAACTGCGCTCCCACAGATACCCCTGTTCCGCCATAGAATTGATTGCCGAACGAAACGAGGCTGCCATTAACAACCGATAGAGAATAACTCGAACTCGACCCACAAAAGGAGTCGCCCGTCATGTAGTTCCCGCCGTATGCGCTGCCGTTCTGGACCACAGTGCAAGAGACAGCCCCGCTTCCATTGGAGCCGGAAGAAAACAGACTGGTTACGCCATTCAGCGATATGCCTGTCAAATTGGAAGTGGACCATCCCCATCCATCCACCCAAACGTTGCTTACAACGGCTTGAGCTAGGGAGATGACTGCGGCCCCGGAAGCAGGGCCGCTGATGCTGCCGGTCCCCCCGCCCCACACGGTAAAGTTAGATAACTGATCCTCTGCGGAAAATGCTTCGTTGCTAGCGCCCGGATATTCGTCATAAAAAATGGCTCCCGTTGTGCCAACGCCGGTCCAACTGAAATCCGGCGTGGGAATAATGACGCTGGATGAGCCGCTGTTGCCGCAACCCATAATGACGATGCCGCTCGCTGGATGTGGCGATGTAAAGCGGAATGGTGGCGCGTCCACGAACATCCCACCGCAAGGCAGTTGCAGCGTCGAGCCGGGAGCCGCCAGCATAGCATTCGCGGCAGCGACCAAACCAGCCGTATCGTCATTGCCCCAAAAAAAGTTGCACTGTCCGCTCGTGCAAGCCGCCGTCGAGGTGGTAGATACCGTTACGGAATGGGCGCTCACATAGCTGCTGATGGTTCCAACCGGGATCTGGAGCGCGCAGTTGATTTGCGTTCCGTTGCAGTTGCCTGTCCCGAACATCTTTTTCCCGACGTCCGTGCTGAAAAACGGAGGATCTGAGCTTCCCGTGGTCACGCTCGAACTCGAGTTGTTCCATACTGCGGCGTAGGCCCACTGCACGTTCGCCAAGACGCCATAGGCCGGACTAGAGGCCTGGATCACCTTGGAGAACTGCCCTCCATACTGATCCGGCGAGAGGCTCACTGGAAACAACGCTCCCGCCGTCGCCGCGCTGGTGAGCGCCGTTCCGATTCTGCGCGTGCCAACCGGAATATTTAGCGTCGAACTCTGGCCTGAATCTTTACAGGCATTCGGCGTTGTGGTTCCGGGAATCACGATGTCCTGACTGCTCACGGGCCCATCGGCGACACAGGACGCGATTCCGTACCGCTGGATCAAAACGGCGCTGCCCGCTGAAGCCGATCCGAGCGCAATTCCATAACATCCCGTTCCGGTTGCTGCAATAATCAGCGCCGGGCTGCTCGTGTCTTTGATTACGCAGGTGTTGGCCGTTACTCCGCCCGCCCCGGCGATCCAGGTCTCGGGCGGAAGTCCATTGCTCGAGGCGGGGACTTGCGCGATAGCCGAAGCCGCGAATATCAGCACACCGAATAGCAGAGATTTCATCTTTTTTAGTTCGCTGCTTCCCCCACGTGAACTTCGTACACTGCCGTGCCCGTGGTGCACTGGACAACAGTGCTGGTGTAGGCAATGCTGCCGGAATTGACACGAAATGGAACGACATTCGACAGAAAGCTGAAGGGCGTTTGCGTATTGCCCACTACGAGCGTTGGTGTCGTATAGGAGCGGGCCGCGCCCAGGTCCGTCCAGTTAAACGTCAGCGCAATGGAGCTGCTGCCTGTCGTGCAAGGCGTCACCAGATCGGCGTCGTAGTGAATGGAATAATTGGAAGCTCCCGGCATTCCGTAGAGCGTCACTGTGGATTGCGAAGCGCTCACGTTCGGGACATTGGAGCTGAGCACCGCATTCACGAGTTGGCCGGATGAATTGGTCGCGAGAATCGGAGCATTGGTTGGCACCGCCGCGCCGTTGACGCCCTGCACGCTGCAAGGGACCGAGGTGCAACTGATGTCCAGGCCATCGGTCGGGACGGTGTAGGTGCCCCCGCCGAGCGCCGGGAAATTCAGGGTCCCGCCGCTCGCCAGCGTATCGGGCACCGAAAGACACGCCACCGATAGAGAGGTCTTCGCCGTTAAGCAATCCGCGCCCGAGTTCGTTCCGTTGGTCGAGTAAGTGCTGGCTGTTTGGTTGCCGCCGACGGTATTGACTGCGGCCTGCTGGGTCCAGGTGCCGGGAGATCCCGCCGTGGTGCAGAAGTACTGATTCAGCCCCGGCGAGGCATCGGTCGCGAAGCCATAGTAAAGTCCATTGGTTCCGCACGTAGTCGGGAAACTGGAGAACGTTCCGGTGTAGGAAGCCGCGCCGCCGCCCGCGCCGACGCTGACGACGCCCGACCAGGGCGTTGCAAAAGTCAGGCTCAAGTTTCCAGACGAATCGCGAGTGGCCTGGCAGACCTGGTTCTGATAAGTGCTTCCGCTCACCAGCACCCAACAGGTTGGCGTGGCGGTCGCGCCCTGGCCGTGCGTGGAGGCCGTGATCGAGTAGGGACTGCTCGACACCGTGATGGCGCCGGTTGAATAAGGAAGGACAGCGGTCGCGGTTCCGGCAGGTCCGGCTGGTCCGGTTGCACCGGTTGCGCCCGTGGGACCGGTTGGTCCGGTTGGTCCAGCAGGCCCGGTTGCTCCAGTGGATCCGGTTGCGCCCGTAGGTCCAGCAGGCCCGGTTGGCCCAGCTGGCCCGGTTGGTCCAGCAGGGCCGGTTGCTCCGGTGGGTCCGGTCGCGCCCGTGGGCCCAGCTGGCCCGGTTGGTCCAGCAGGCCCGGTTGCTCCGGTGGCCCCGGTTGCGCCGGAGGTATTAACCGAACAGACCACGCCCGCAGTGCTTGAGTAGAGCATCGTGACAGAGCTGATCGGGCTGCCGGCCGTAGTGAACCCTGTCGGATATAGCAATCCGCTGGACGTGTGGCACTGGAATTGGGCCGGATCGAGCACGGCCAGGCTGAGCCCGCTGATGGTGCAGCTCGTTGTCGCGCCCGAACCGCAGTTGGCGGTCTGATTAGGAGATCCGCTGCCGCCTCCCGGGTAAATAGAGCCTTGGGCGAACAAAGCTATAGCGGCAAAGATCTCGACAACAATGAGAACGGCGAGAAAACGGAACGTGCGGATCATGAGTTTAAGCGCAGCTTCAGGACCGCGCCGCCCCCCGGATCGGCATCCACTTCGAACAGATCGTAATTTGCGCCATTGATCGAAATCTGATCCCCTTTCTGCGGGGAGGGGCTGATATCGGCGAATCGCACGAACAGCCGAATCACCGATACGGCTTGCAGCGAGCCGGGAGTATAGTCTTCATACATCGCGGGATTGGCGATCACGCCGCTGATCGCTTGCGGCTCGCCGGTCGATTGGGGCGTAAATATGGCCGCGACGGCGAAGGTATTGAGCACGGTGGTATCGAGCTCTTCAAGGCGATTGGCCCAGGAAGCCATGGTCTTTGCTTGGGTGGAATTTCTACTGCGCGCCGCTAATGGTGCCCATCACGCTCGTGGCGGAAGCGCTCCACTGAAGACACCCTACAAAGCGCAGGCCTTGTCCCAGGTTGAGAATCCAGGTCGTCAGCGCTGGAATCGGATAGGCTTTGAACAAATAAAACGGAGTTGTCTGGCAGTCGTTGATCGTCACTGTCTGCGTGGAGTTGCTGGTGTTCGCGATCACGATGAGCGTCGCAAGGGTCGAACCAGCGGAGAGCGATTTGCCCTGATCGGAGTTCGGGGATGCGGCCGACGTTGGAATGCCCTGGCCGCTGACCGTGAAGTCCACGGCGAAGGCCGGGGCGGCGATAAGCAGAGTGAGTAGAGCAAGAGCGTATTTCATGCTTTTGGGAGATCTTTCTTAGCGCGAACGCAACCCGGCTCAAGTTTTGAAGAGAGCCGAGGGGAGCGCCAAACAAAGAAGGAAAGGTGAGGACCTTTTACAGTTGTATGATCCGGTATTGCACCAATGCCACGGCCGAACCATTCCCCGAAGCAAACGCCGCGGTCGCATTGGTGATGTCGAGTCCGGTGTTCGCCGGGATCGTCAGTCCGTTGGTTGGAGTGGGAGGGCCGAGCTCGATCACGGTTGTCCCAACTGCAGTTGTCAGGGCGGTCGCAGGGATTGAGCCGCTATGCGGATTGCTGCCGCTGACGCCGTGATAGACGAATGAGATTGCGCCGCCGCCGGTAAAAGCTGTGCCGCCCGCTATGATTTCGACTTCGCACTGATCGATGATGAGCGCAAATCCAGCACCGGGGGCCGGGAGAATCGAGACGGGCGCCGCGAACATCGCCTGCAGTTGGGCGGCGCTGAGAGGAACGCGCGCCTCCCGGATCATCTGTAATGGTGTTTCGAAATAGGGGGCGAGCTCGGGACGCCTGGATTTATTAACTCCCATGGGGATTACCTCTCTTTTTGTGTTTTTTTGACGCGGGCATTTCCTGATCCGCCGATGGATCGAGATCTTCCTCGAAATCGGAAACGAGGGGGATAGCGTGAGCCGACGCCTCCTCGGGCAGCGCGGCAAGCGCGTCGATTTCAGCCGTTACCGCTTTGGCTTCGGGCGAAGATGCCGATGCCGGCGAAGGTTTGAGCGAAGATCCGGGCGAAGATCCGGCCGAAGTTGCGGGAACCGCAGATTCAGCGATGCCGATCCGCCGCTGCTCGTACAACTGGCGCGCGCGCCGCATCTGGGCGAAGTTCGCGCGATCGGGAGCCGGATAGGCCTCGCCGACTGCGAGCGTGAGGCGAAAATCGACGATGAGTGGGCGCCGGATTACGACGAAGGCGGGTATCCCGGGCGCGGTAAGGCGCGCCCAGGATCGAAGGAGGCGGGTATGCGTCATCGGTCAGCCTGGTGTTTTTAGCGGGGGCGAGCTTTTGGAGAATCGTCCACGCTAGCTGCTGGTGACGTTCGAGAAGAAGGCTCCGAACTCGGCTCCGACGAGGCCGAAGGCATAAGCCATTTCGAGTTCGACGCGATCGCTCTTCAGCCATTCCATGCGGAAGGTGCTGACGCGATTGCCCATCGGACCCATGCCGAACATGCCGGTCCAGGAGAAGGTATAACCGGCGGTTGGGGTGAGCAGGCCGGGATTGGGCGCCGAATAGCAGATCAATGCATTCAAGCCGCCGATGAAGGTGTTGGTTTCGGTTCCACCTTCTTGCGCGGAGTTATACACTCCGTCCATGACGAAGATACGTTCCAGTTCGAAAATCTCAGCGAGCGTGCGTTTGTTGACGATCGCCGGATCAAGCTGCGGATTGGCGGTCTGGCCGTACTTGATGCGATCGACCAGGTCGGGATGATCGAGCAGCCGGTCGAACACCGAGCGCGAGAACACCGCGGTATTGGCGCGGAAGCCGCCCGACGCGAGCTGAATCTGCCGCTTGGAGTTGCGGATGTCCTCGATCGGGGTCGAGGAGGGGTTGTCCCAATAGAGCACTGTATTGGAGGTATTGGCTGCGATCACTCCGGTGGCTCCTGTCGTGACGCCCGAAGCCTGGGTGGTCCAGACGCCGGCCGTGAAATACTGACCGGTCCAGTCCCGTTCTCGTTTGATCAGCGATTTCTGGGTCAGCCACAAAGTGGCGTCGCGATCGGAAGAGAGCACCGTGTCTTCGTTGGCGCGCACCTGATCGGGGATATCCTTGTGCAGCGCCTTCACCTTGCAGAAATAGGTGGGCGTGTGATCGAGCGAGTAGCCGGATCCGGCCGATTCGGCGCCGGCGGCCCGGTCCTGCATTTCGTCCGTGTTCCACTGGCCGCGAACGTATTTGTAGTAGAGGTCCGATTGCTTTTCGACCGGAATGTTGGGAAACACCTCGGAGGCCACGAAGGATTTCTCCTCCTGGATGTAGGCGACAGAGATGTTGGTCAGCGGCGTGTTTACGTGAACGTCATACTGCGTAGGCTGAGGCATTGTATTGAGAGCTCCTTGATATGTGCGCCTGTGAAGTGATTGCGTGGACTTTACGCGCCGCCGCTTGCGTGACCGCCCTTGTACAGCAGGACGGGAATGATGATGCCGGCATTGCCGCCGTTGCCCTGCAGCGCCCGGCCCAAGATATGATTTGAGCTGGTGACGGTGACGGCCCTTCCCGACGAATCGGTCATGACCAAATCGCCCTCGTTGACCGAGGCCCCGGAAACCACCTTGCTGATACCGGCGATTCCTACTTCGGAGGCCACGGGGGCGACGGTATCCGGGTTGTCATCCTGGATGACCCCGTCGCACAGGACGCCGGCTCCGGTGGGGGGGATGAGCTGACCGCTCGAATTGATTTGGACGAAGGTGAACTGCAGAGCGGCAAAACTTTCGCTCACCGGCACAGTTACGGTTAATAGACTCTGTTCGAAAGCCATGTATAGATTCCTTTGCTATTTCTCGGGTTCTGATGTTTGGCTATTTGCTTGGCCGGAAATGCGGAAGCGTCTGCTTATAAGCGGCGTACACTTCCGGATTGGCCTCGATGGCCCTGGCGACGGCCACGGCCGGGCTGTTGCCTGACCGCTTGGCCTCCTGAGTTGCCGAAGCGATCAGCGCGTCCATGCTCTTGGTGGCGTTGGTGGCGACGCGATTGGAGATCTGGTGCTGAGAACTTCCCTCGGCGCGCAGATCGACCAGCTTCTTCTGGACATCCTTGACACTTAGGCCCGTGGTGATGAACTCGGCAGCGAGCTCGGGCCGTCCAGCGATGCGACAGAGGGTGGCGATCTCTTTCAAATCGGCGGCCGCACTTTGAGCTTTGCGTTCGGTGATCTTCTCGTGCCGTTCGGTAATTTTCTCGTGGCGCGGGGGCTTGGCGGGCTTTTCCGTGCCCTCGTCTTGGGCATCGGCTTCCCCGTCCTTGTCTTTTTCGTCGTCTTCTTCGCCGTTGTCTTCTTCGTCCTCGTCCTCGTCTTCGTCGTCTTCTTCGTCCTCGTCCTCGTCTTCGTCGTCCTCATCCTCTTTGTCCTCGCCGCCCTTGGCGGACCCGGTTTTCTTGGATTTGGACTTTTTTGAGGCGGGCGGCTTTTCGGGCTTTTCTTCCTTTTCCTTTTCGGCGTCCTCTTCGTCGCCGGCCATTTCCGGCCCCATCTCATCGGCTGCCGCGCACTCTTCGTCTTTCTCAGCAGCGATAGCGTTTTTCTTTGCCATTGATGTTGCTCCTTTGCTTTCTG
>Ga0181525_10003855_pt1 | contig 11702 bp, 10 predicted proteins | sample PEATcosm2014_Bin_48_FD_121100 | JGI IMG/M metagenome (GOLD analysis project Ga0181525, IMG submission 121100) | Peatland microbial communities from MTU Mesocosm Facility, Houghton, MI, USA - PEATcosm2014_Bin06_10_metaG | ecosystem: Environmental > Terrestrial > Soil > Wetlands > Peat | place... | reverse complement strand
GTCCAGGCCGTAAAGATTACCGGAGGGATCGATGGCAATAAAGCTCTCAACAAAGGTTTCCGGGCCGAGGCTTGGGAAGTTATACAAGACGGTCGCAGACCACACACCCTGCGCATTCGGCGCGAGTTTGACCGCGGTCCCATATCCCGCTGTTCCCCCAACGCTAGAAAATCCATATAGATTCCCTGCCGAATCGAAGACGACCTGGTCTGGAGCATAGGCGCCGGTACCGCCGGGAAAATTGTAGAGGACGGTCTGGGTCCATTCGCCCTGAGAGTTCTGCGTGGCTTTGTAGAGAACGCCGGCGTCATAGCTGCCCCCCAAGCGGGTGGTGCCGTAGAGATTGCCAAGTTGGTCGGCCACCACAGTGCCGAGGGGATCGTAGCCCTGCGGCGCGGGATTGAAAGTGTGAATCACTTTTTCCGTGGAGCCTTGCGCACCGGGGCGCGCGGGAGGCTGCGTCTGGGCCTGCGCACATAGCCCCAGGCTGAGTCCGATCAAGGCCAGCGTCACTCGACCGGTGGTAAGCACTCGCGCATTCTTCATGGTATTGACTCCTGGCTGCGAAGATTCCTTGATGTAAGACGCGAAAGAAAGCGAAGGATAGGCCGCAGCGCTCCCCAAGTGCCGCATCCACTTGCGATATTAGCCGAACCGCTGGCCCTCGTCTTTCACGATGTTGACCTGTTTATCAGCGGATTGATGCAATCGCGCCGAAAGCGACCAACACACGCCTGTGCTCTTTCGAATGATGACGGTTGAGAGTAGCGATTGCCGCGGCGGTAAACCGGCCTTCCATCGTACACCCCGCCCGGTCAGAGCAAGTGTGATCGTCAATGAGCGTAGTCGGGGATTCAAGGTCAACTATTCGCATTTCCCGATTCCCGCGCGTTTTGTGCTAGCATCCGTGGCACCGCTGAAGGGAGAATCCAATGCGTGGTCCCAAAAGGTTGCTCTCATTTGTGCTGGCGTGCGCTTTGAGCGTGATAGCTGGCGGTCAATCTCAGACGAAGCCCCCGAAGCCGGGCCCAGGCCCAGAAGTCGAGAAACTCGCGGTGATGGTCGGCCGGTTCACGGTCGAAGACGAACTGAAAGCCGGGGCCATGGGGCCGAACTCTCCAGCGATGAAATACGCCGGCACTGACGATTGCAGATGGGCGTCCGGCGGATTTTCGGTGATCTGCACGACCGTACTCCACATGGGCGCCAAGAAATATTCCGAAACTTCCTTCATTTACTACGATCCGACTGCCAAGACATACCAATACCACGCAGTTGACAGTTCAGGAGGAGTAGAAGACAAGACTGGTACGGTGAGCGGCGACACGTGGACCTGGTTTGGCGAGAGCACTTTCTCCGGAAAGGTCTATCACACCCGTTACACCATGAAGTTTGTTTCAAAGGACTCCTTTGAATACACCGATGAGTCGGGCGAGAGCGAGGACTCCATGAAGGTGTTTGTCAGCGGGAAGGAAACTCGCGTCGCGACCACCAAGCCCGCGGCATCGCAGCCAAAGCAATGACGGCATCCAGTCATAGTTCCAACCGGCCAGAGCGAGGGTGATCGTCAATGAGCGCTGTGGCGCGATCGCGATGTTGCGCCAATTACCTTGCATACTGGATTCATGACCACTACGACGCCTTCAACGGGGTGGCCTGCACATCCCACTGGAATACCTCTCCCAGCGGGACGTTGAAGACCTGGGCGATACGGAACGCAGCCTCTAAAGACGGCGAGTATTTTCCCGCCTCGATGGCGGCAATCGTCTGCCGGGTTAGGCCGATGCGCTGACCAAGCTCGGCCTGCGACATTTCGCCATTCATGAAACGCAGGGTGCGAATGCGATTGGAAATCGATCCTTGCATCATGCAGATGCCTGCATGCGATAGCTCGCCACGACGATGCTGTAGTGAACGACTTCCGCGGCAACGATCCAGAAAATCGCAGCATTGACGATGGTCCATCCCGTGGAACTGAAGGGCATGAAGCATCCCACCAGGATCATGCCGATGATAAGTACATAGTAAGCGGCACTGAGCGAGCGGTGCTTGATGGCGCGATCCCGTTCGTCCAGTGGCGGGCGCTCCTCTCGGGCGGAGCCAAGACGGAGATACAGATAGCCAGCGCCCAGGATAAGCATCCGCGCAATCGATGCCAGGGCAAACAGGCCAAGCGGGTGTAGGTGAGGCAATGGCTCCCAGGTGCTGGGACCCTTCGCAGCAGACGTAAAGTACGGGCCATAGGCGACAGCCATCGCGATCAGCGATAGCCAGGCGATCTTTTCTCGGTAGGACATTTCAGCCTCCTCAATTCAAGCCAGGCTTAGTGTATTAAATAGCTTACATAATGTCAATCATGTTTTACATAATGTACACAATAACTTACCTACTAATCTTGGGCCAAGCTTACATCAATCCGCTGATAACGGCTCAATCCTGTGGAAGACGGGGGGGTGGCGGCCGAGGCTAACATTGGCGGTCAATGCATCACTTGGGGAGCGCTGCGGGTTACCCTTCGATTTCTTTTCCTGTTCGCTCCCCAAGAATCACTGAAGCTCAATCGTTTCGCGTCATGGAGTCAAGTCGATGAAGAACGCACTACCGCTCTACACTCTGCGGATTCTCACGCTCGTGTTAAATCTGTTCACCGCTCTGGCGCTGATCATCATTTGTGCCCAGCCGGCCAGCGCCCAAACCGAGAGCGTGCTCTATAGCTTCACCACCGGCGACGGAGCCCAGGGCCCCGGGGGCAGCTTAACTATGGACTCCGCCGGCAACTTGTACCGGATAGCCGGCAGCAATCAGGAAGGGGCGGCCTACGAACTGAGTCCGTCTGCTGGTGGAACCTATACACTGAAGATCCTGCACGAATTCACATCTCTCAGCGACGGTATTCCGACAGCTGGTCTCATCATGGACTCCGCCGGCAATCTTTACGGCACGTGCTTTTTCGGCGGCACCTCGTACTACGGCACCGTCTATGAGCTCAAGAAAATTTCGAATGGAACCTGGAGGAAGGAGGTCCTTCATAATTTCGGTGCCAATGACACAGACGGACATTATCCCGGCGCGACTCTCACCATGGACGCCGCGGGAAATATCTATGGCACAACCCAGGAAGGCGGCCTCAAGAACGTCGGCGTGGTCTTCGAACTAACCCCTTACGCCGGCGGCGGTGGCTGGAATGAAAAAATTCTTACTTCCTTGCCTTATAAGCAGATACTTTGGAACGATTTAAACTTCCCGCTGGCCCTCGACTCCGCAGGTAATCTCTACGGCGTAAGCGACCAGGGGGACAACGGCCCTTACGTCTTCAAGCTCTCTCCCACGAGTAAAGGTCCGTGGACCCTCACCACACTTTACACATTCGGTGTGGGCTCCGGGCCCGCTGCCCCATGGTCCGGCGTGGTTTTCGATTCCGTTGGAAACTTGTACGGCGTCACCGCCCTTGGAGGAGCCGAAGGGTCCGGGACGGTCTACCAGCTTTCCCCATCATCCGGCGGCGTTTGGACAGAACGGGACTTAGTGGATTTCCCGTCTTCGTGCTCTCCTGCCTGCATACCGGAAGCCGCCATCACCGTCGATTCGGCCGGAAACATTTTCGGAACGGCTTCGGCAACTGGCAGTTCCGGCGTCGCGTATGAGGTCTCGCCGAACGGGGACGGCACCTGGGCTTTCACTATTCTGCACAGTTTCGCCGGCGGCACCGACGGAGCGGGCCCAAGCAGCGGCGCCATGCTTGACGTTTCCGGAAACCTTTATGGCACAACCGGAGAGGGCGGCGGAACGAAGGGACGCGGAACTGTTTTTGAGATCACTCCGTAGCCGCTGAAAATGGGAGCGCTCCGGAGGCGGCTTCCAGGCGGACCAGAAGTCAGGTCCGCCTGAAGTTTTTTTGCCCAGTTCCGGCTGGGCTCCAGTGTTATTATTTCTTCCCTGACCGCATTCCATGCGAATTAGGCGCACCTTTCCCATCGTTCTGGCAGTGGTGGCGATTGCCGCGGCGGTGACCCTTGCCGTTCAACTGCGCAAGCACGCTCCGCCGGAGCCCGCCCGCCTGCTGCCAGGAGCCGACGCGTTTTTCTATCTCAACCTCAGTGCTGCGCGCAAGGTGAACTCCGGCCACGATCTGCCTGATGTCATCCGCGACCCCGAGTACGATCGCTTCATCCGCGAGACTGGTTTCGAGTTCGAGCGTGACCTCGACAAAGCCGCCTTCGCCATTCACTACCCAGCGAAGTGGCCGGGCGGCGGTACCGGCGGCCCATCGCCCGAAGTTCGGTTCTCCGAAGTGCTGGAAGGAAAATTTAACGGCGAGCGCCTCACCACTTATCTACGGCAGATCGCGAAATCAGTCGAGAATTACCACTCAGTCGATATCTTCACAATTCTTGTGGAAGGCCGCTCGCTGCGCGTTGCCGTGCTGAGCGCCGATTCGGTTGCCGCCTCTAATCATGACGACCCTGCGGTCATCGAAGGCATCGTCGACCGCTCCAAGCGCCTGGCTTCTCCCTTCGGAGGCCCATCGCTTTTGCGACAGTACTACAAGCATGTGCAGTTGGCCAGTCTGGCGTGGGTGGTGGCGCGCATCGATCCTGCCTCACCGGAAGCGGGCGGTTGGAACACGGTTTTCGCCAAGCCCGCCACGCTGGTGATCTCCGCCAGCGCGCTCAGTCCGCTGCACCCGTTGGCGCAGGCGGTTCACCTGCGCGCCGAAGCTTTCACGCAGTCCTCCGACGAAGCCCGCGGCATCGCCGACAAAGTGAATGTCTTCATCGCCCTCACCCGTTCGGCGGAGACCTCAGTAGGCACCCACGGCGCCGACGCCGACGTGAAAGCCTTTTTCGACAGCCTGCAGGTCAAGCAGGATGGGGACCGAGCCATCGTAATCGCCACCGTTCCAGCCGGCTTTCTGCGCAAGGCCCTCGCCGACACCTCGTCCGAAGCCGCGCCTGCTGGGCAGGCCAGCTGGGCCACGAAATAGTTACTTCGGATCCAGGGCGAAACTCGAGCGGCGAAACTAATCCCAACCCCGCGCGTCTTATCTGACATAAGCTGGTCTGACATAAGCTAGTCTGACATAAGCTAGAACCGCATGCAGGTACAATAAGTCCGTATGTCGAGCCTCCCGCTTCCGATTGCCGCGTTTTTCGCCGGGCTTATTTCATTCCTCTCGCCCTGCGTACTGCCGCTGGTTCCGGGCTATCTTTCGCTCATCTCCGGCGCGGGCCTCGAGGAACTCAAGGCGCCGGAAGCTCACCTCATGCGGCGCGTGATGGTGAACTCGGTTGGCTTCATCCTCGGATTCAGTGTGGTCTTCATCGTGCTCGGCGCGGCCGCCACGGAAGTCGGCCAGGTGCTCGGCATGTACAAACACACATTGGCTAGAGTGGCGGGCGTCGTCATCATCCTTTTTGGATTGCACCTCACCGGCATCTTCAAGATCAAGGCCCTGTATACCGACGCACGCCTGCATAGCGTGAAAGGCAGCAGCACTCCCGTCGGCGCATTCGTGATCGGTTTCGCCTTCGCCTTCGGCTGGACTCCGTGCCTCGGTCCGATCCTGACCGCGATCCTCACCATCGCCGGAGAGCAAGACACGCTGGTGAAGGGAATCCTGCTGCTCGCCGTATATTCGCTGGGACTGGCTGTACCGTTCCTGCTGACGTCGCTCCTGATGGAGCGCTTTCTCAAGTTTTACAGCCGCTTCCGCTCGTACATGCACGCCTTGGAAGTCGCCAGCGGCGGCCTTTTGATCGCGCTCGGAATATTGCTGGTGATCGGCCGCTTTACCTTGATTTCGAATTGGCTCTCGTTCCTGAACCGCTTTGCCTTGTAAGCTTGATACTCATACGGTCGCTTCGGTTAGGATTGGATGATCGTAAGTTGATCGTGAGTCGAAGATCGTAGTGGAAGATCGTAAATGGAGACTCGCCGTGAAACGTAGCCCTCTTTCGCTCATCGTTGTGGCGTTCGTCGTCGCTCTCATGCTGTACTTCGGATATCACCAGGCTCGACATCCGGGCGCGGCTTCGGCGCGCCTCACCAACTTCTCGGTTGCTCCGGATTTTTCTCTGGAAGTGCTCGGGGGCAACACCATGCGCCTTTCCGACCTTCGCGGCAAAGCCGTGATGCTCAACTTCTGGGCGACCTGGTGCGGCCCCTGCAAAATTGAAATGCCCTGGTTCGTCGACCTGCAGAAACAATACGGATCGCAGGGCCTGCAAATCGTTGGCGTCGCCATGGATGACGCCAGCAAAGAAGACATCGCCAAGTTCGCCAAGGATATGGGCGTGAACTATCCCATCCTGATTGGCAAAGAAGCCGTCGGTGAACAGTACGGGGGCGTTAACGCACTGCCCGAAACCTTCCTGATCGGCCGCGACGGAAAAATCGTCGACCGCATCATTGGACTTGAAGGCAAGGCAGAAATTGAAGAGTCCATTAAGCGAGCGCTCAACACCCAGCCCGCGTCAAGCCGGGCATCGGCAGCGGAAAAGACCTCACTCCAACAATGACAACCCACCAAGAGAAGCCGCTGAATGCTAAGACCCGCAGCGCGCGGCGGCTGCGCGTGCAGCTTACCGTCATTTTTCTGACCGCCGCAACTCTCGCCTCCGCGCAAACCCCCGGCAAAGCTCCCACTCTTACCATCGCTCCGGTGCCGGTAACCACCACTCCGCGCGCCGTCGCGACGATGGTGAACCTGGATTTCCGCGTCCCGCCCGGCTACCACATTAATTCGAACACGCCCAAGTCGGAATTCCTTATCCCAACCGCACTGAAGATGGATTTGCCCACCGACATCGTCCTGGGAAAAATCGAATATCCCGTGGGCGAAGACCGGGCCTTCCCCTTTTCACCCGACGAAAAGCTCAGCGTCTATAGCGGAGACTTCACCATCGCCGTCGCCGTGCATCCGCTGCACTCCGTCGTTCCCGGAAAGTACGAGATGCGCGGAGTCCTACGCTACCAGGCCTGCGACAATGCGGCGTGTTATCCGCCGAAAAATCTGCCCGTGAGTTTTGAAGTGAAAGTAGTGAAAGAACCGCCCGCCCACCACGCCAACCCCGCGCAAAGCCCGCACGCGCACTAGCCTCAGCTTCAGAACGACTCGTAACGGGCTCGCCGCCGCATCTTAATCAGTTTGTGGCGTTGCGGTGGCCAGCGCGAGAATCGCTCCGGCAAACAGCAGCGTGTCGAAGAAGTAGTTGATCCCCTCAACTTTGACGTCAGTGCTGGGGTCCGCCAGCGCCGCGATCAGGATCGGCCCATAGATGAACACGACCAGCAGCTCAATCCACGTACCCAGATAAGTTGCCGCCATGCGCGTCTTCTTGCCCAGCAGAATGCTTGCCCCGGCCACGATGAGAATTGCGCCCGTCAGGTAGGCAACGAGCAGATGCCCCGGAATCCAGGCCGGCATCAGTTTTTCGAGCGGGACTCCGGGAACGTTCGGTGTGTGCAGAAAGTGCTCAACGCCGTAAAAGATCGCCGCGATGCCGATCAGGATGCGGCCGACCGTGATGAGCCTGCTTCCTGGTCCGTCCCTTCTCGCCATCGCACCTCCCGCAAGAATCCAGCCGCCGCCCCCGAACGCCAACTCGCGCAACATCAGGGTCCAGCTAATCCGGTTGTGCGGGTCGGCCAGCGTTCCGGGCAGGTCCATCATCGCCACGAAGAGAAACATCATGCAACCGAACAGCAGCCCAGACCAGCGCACCTGAATTTTTGTGGCAATACTCAAGGAAGCGGCCACTAATGCAATGCCGACGAAATACGTCCAGAAGAGCGGCCAGGGCATAAACTTGGGCACGCCCTGCATGATGCCTCTGGCGGCGGCGAAATGCTCGGCGCCGAAAACCGCCAAAGGAGCGGCGAAACACAGATTGCTCAAGGCGATGACCTTGTCCAGGCCGCTGGCCCGCGCGACATCGCTCTTCGCAGCCCACACCGCAATCAGCAGAAGCAGGACGCCGGCGCTGCACATCGAAACCACCGTGCGTGAAATCTCAAAAAATGTGGCGAGAATGATTGCGTGCATGTGGATGCCGGGTAGGCTCGCGTGCTCAGTCCAGGGCAGGCCTCCCCGAAAGCATACAGCGGCTTGAATTGTACGACGAAGAGTAGATGACCACAGATGCTTGTGACAGAATCACGCCCTTGGGGGACGAACGCACGGGCTTCGCTGTTCATCTTCCACTCTTAGCCGCACCTTTCGGCTACGGACGCGACATAGACCCCGTCCCGGCATGTGCACAACTGGAGGGTTCCGAAACGGAACGCTCGTGAAAATTAGGCTGCGCTCCGCCTTGTTTGGCGCGCGACTCGCGCCCTAAGCTGATCTCTGGGCCCGTGGTGTAATTGGTAGCACGGTAGCCCGTCAAGCTATAAGGTGCGGGTTCGAATCCCGCCGGGTCCACAGCGTTCCCTGGCCTTGGTAGGGAATCTGACGAAGAGTTTGTGACGGGCGAACTCCTCAAAGTAATCTTGACTTCAAGTCTCTGACTGCCGATACTATTCTCATAGCTTGACGGGCTAGTGCCCCGAGTTGAATTGCCGCTCGGGGCTTTGCTTTTTCCCCTAACGCACGAGCGCTGAAGCCAATTCCTCACCTTGCCGATATTATCTTCAGAGCTGGACAGGCTAGTGCCCCAAGTTGAATACCTCGCTAGGGGCTTTGTCGTTGCCGCTGGCTAATCCTTCTCCCCGTTCTGTCCGGACACCTGCTCCTGCAACACCACAAACTCGCTTAGCCCGCAGCGGTCTCAACTCCCGTACGAACTCGAACCAACTGCCGGCCATGTGCGTCGTGCATTCGACTCAACACCTTGCAATCGATAAAGCCGGGCATCGGGTAGGAGCTATGTTCATCCACGTCCCAGGTACCAAAGATCGGTATCTTGTCCACCAAGGTGTGAGTTTGACCCTCAGCATCTTTAAGCTCGCAAGCCACGATGCCAGGTTGGGGGTCCCAACTAACGAATCGCACTATCTCGACGGCCAGATGCACACTGCCCTCGCTATTTTCCGCTCTGCTTCTTCTCCACCCTCGCCCAAGTATCCTTCAGCGCCACCGTCCGATTGAACACCAGCTTGCCTGGCGTCGAGTCCGGATCGACACAAAAATATCCCAGCCGCTCAAACTGATAGCGGCTCCCAGCAGCGGCGCCGGCCAACGATGGCTCCAGCCTCGCATCGCTAATCACTTCCAGCGATTTCGGATTCAAATTCGCCGTGAAATCCTGCCCTTCCTCAACCTGTGCAGGATTTTCCTTGCCGAACAGGTTCTCGTAAATTCGCACCTCGGCATCAATCGCATTCGCCGCCGAGACCCAGTGAATGGTCGACTTCACCTTGCGCCCATCCGGAGCATTGCCGCCGCGCGTCGCCGGATCGTAGCTGCAATGCACCTCGACCACTTCACCCTTCTCGTTCTTTACGACGCTCTGGCAAGTGATGAAGTAGCCGTAGCGCAACCGCACCTCGCGCCCCGGCGACAGTCGAAAATATCCCTTCGGCGGCTCCTCGCGAAAATCATCCTGCTCGATATACAGCACGCGCGAGAACGGTACTTTGCGTGTGCCTGCGCTAGAGTCCTCAGGATTATTCACCGCGTCCATCTCTTCGACCTGACCCTCGGGATAGTTGTCGACCACAACCTTCAGCGGACGCAGCACCGCCATCACCCGTGGCGCGCGCTTATTCAAATCCTCGCGAACAAAATGTTCCAGCATCGCCAGCTCAATCGAGCCATTGGTCTTCGACACCCCAATCGCGCCGCAGAAATTTCGCACCGCCTCAGGCGTGTAGCCGCGCCGCCGAATGCCGCCCAGACTCGGCATGCGCGGATCGTCCCACCCCTTCACGCGCCCTTCCTGCACCAGTTGCAGCAGCTTACGCTTGCTCAACAGCGTGTAAGTCAGGTTCAGCCGGTCAAATTCAATCTGCCGCGACGGAAATATTCCCAGTTGCTCAATGAACCAGTTGTACAACGGCCGGTGGTCTTCGAACTCCAGCGTGCAGAGTGAGTGCGTGACCCGCTCGATCGAATCTGACTGCCCGTGCGCGTAGTCGTACATGGGATAAATGCACCACTTGCTGCCGGTGCGGTGATGCTCGGCGTGCAGAATCCGGTACATCACCGGATCGCGAAAGTTCAGGTTGGGCGAAGCCATATCGATCTTCGCTCGCAAAACCCGCGACCCATCGGGAAATTCGCCAGCTCGCATGCGCTCGAACAAATCCAAATTTTCTTCCACTCTCCGGCTGCGATAAGGACTGTCCTTGCCTGGCTCAGTCAGCGTCCCGCGATACTTGCGAATCTCATCGGCTGACAGATCGTCAACGTAAGCTTTGCCATTCTTGACCAGCTTGATCGCCCACTCGTAAAGCTGATCGAAATAATCCGACGCGTAAAACAGCCCGTCCCACTGGAACCCGAGCCAATTCACGTCGGCCTTGATCGACTCGACGTACTCGGTCTCTTCTTTCTCAGGATTGGTGTCGTCGAAGCGCAGATTCGTATGCCCGCCAAATTCGTCAGCCAGTCCGAAGTCGATACAGATCGCCTTGGCGTGCCCAATGTGCAAATAGCCGTTGGGCTCGGGAGGGAAGCGCGTCTGCACGCGGCCAGCATGCTTGTTGGTCTTGAGGTCTTCTAGAATAATGTCGCGAACAAAATTCGACGGAGCAGGCGAGGGCGCAGCAGCCACAGCTTTTTCTCCAGCTTCGCTTGGGGGATGCGATGAATTCATTACCTTTTGATCTTATCGCAACCGGACCGTGTCCATGGAGGGGCGGATGCCTCGTCCGCCCGGCACTCGTCCAGAACGCAGCCCCGGACGAGGCGTCCGGGGCTCCACTAAGACTGTTTGATACCAAAGGCTGGCGAGAGCCAGCCCCCGCCGCTACGCGCCCATCGTCAGCACCACCCGGAACCTCGCCCGTCCACTAATCATCTGCTCATAAGCCTCCGCCGCCTTCTCCAACGGATAGCGCTCGATCATCGGCCGCACGCCACTGAGTGAACTGAAGCTCAACGTATCCTCGGAATCTTTAGCTGTGCCCGAGGCCCAACCGTGAATATTCTTGCTGCCGCGGATCAGTTGTATCGGAGTCACCGTCAGCGAGTCCCCAGTAGCTCCCACCACCAGCAGGGTTCCGTTTGGCGCAAGGCCGTCCACCAGGGCGGAGATCGACTTCGAATCCGGCGCCGTCGCCAGAATCACATTCGCACCGCCCAGCTTTTGCAGCGCCTGCGCCGGATCCCCCGCGCCGGTGTCGATATATTCGTGCGCCCCCAGCTTCTTTGCCAACGGCTGCTTGTCGCCGCCGCGCCCCACCGCGACCGTGCGAAAGCCCATCTGCCGGGCGTACTGAATCCCCAGGTGGCCGAGGCCACCGATCCCCTGCACGGCCACCAGATCGCCGCCGCGCGCCGCAGAATTGCGCAGCGCGTTGAACACCGTAATTCCGGCGCAGAGTAGCGGCGCAGCCTCGTCGGCGGGCAAATCATCCGGGATCGCAGCCACGGCTTCGGCGCGCGCGATCGTGTATTCCTGGTAGCCGCCATCGAAATCAATGGCCGTGATCTTTTCAAATCGGCAGTTGATGAAGTCGCCGCGGCGGCAGGGGTCGCACTGGAAGCAGTGGCCGCCGTGCCAGCCCACGCCGACGCGCTGGCCGGGCTTCCACAAGGT
>Ga0181525_10003854_pt1 | contig 11703 bp, 8 predicted proteins | sample PEATcosm2014_Bin_48_FD_121100 | JGI IMG/M metagenome (GOLD analysis project Ga0181525, IMG submission 121100) | Peatland microbial communities from MTU Mesocosm Facility, Houghton, MI, USA - PEATcosm2014_Bin06_10_metaG | ecosystem: Environmental > Terrestrial > Soil > Wetlands > Peat | place... | reverse complement strand
TGACGTCGTGCGGGGAGAAGATCATCGCTTCGCGAATGCGCGTACGTATCCGGTATCCCCCGCCCGGCTCGCGCGTGAAAAAAAGCTCCAGCCGTTCCGGCGTGACGTCCGCGGCAATGCCGGCCGGATAGACGCCCTGGCGGGCCTGATCGATGGCCCGGCGGTCGATGTCGGTGCCGAACACCTGCAGTTTGAAGTTCAACTTTAGCGCATCCAGATGCTCCTGGAGCAAGATCGCAATGGAATAGGCCTCTTCTCCGGTGGAACAGCCGGGCACCCAGGCGCGCAGCAATGCGTCGGCGGGCCGGTCCGCAACCAGACGCGGGATGACGTGTTGCCGGAGCGCCTCGAATGCCTCCGGATCGCGGAAGAACTTGGTCACGCCGATCAGCAGGTCGCGAAAGAGCGCCTCCACTTCCGCGGGAGTCTGCTGCAAATAGTTCACGTACTGTTCCAGGCGAGCGATCTGGTGGATGGCCATGCGCCGCTCCACACGGCGGACGACGGTGTTTTTCTTGTATGCGGAAAAATCGTGCCCCGTCTGGACGCGCAGCAGGACAAATATCTTCTTCAACGCGTCTTTGGCTTTAGCGTTCGTGGGGGCAACTGGAGCGGACAGCCTTATGGCGGATTGAGAGATGTAGGCGATGAGTTGGGCGGGCATCTCGGCGGGTGGAAGCACGTAGTCCACCAGGCCGGTCGCAATGGCGCTGCGGGGCATCCCGTCGTATTCGGTGGACTCGGGATTCTGGGCCATCGCTATGCCGCCCTCGCCCTTGACTGCCCGTACACCTAGCGTTCCGTCGCTGCCGGTGCCGGAAAGCACGATGCAGATGGCGTTCTCGTGCTGGTCGTGAGCCAGGGAGGAGAAGAAGAAGTCGATGGGCAGGCGCTGCCCGCGCTGCGCTGCGGGTTCCAGCAACTGCAGCGTGCCGTTGAGAAGCGCCATATCCCGGTTGGGCGGGATGATATAGGCGCAGTTGGGCTCGACCACCATGCCGTCGGCCACCTCGGAGACGCGCATGCGGGTATAACGCTTGACCAGTTCGGCGAGAATGCTCTTGTGGTTGGGGGCCAGGTGTTGCACCAGGACAAAGGCCATGCCTGGATCGCGGCCCGCGGGCATGCCGGAAAAGAAGGCTTCGAATGCGGCCAGCCCTCCGGCCGATGCGCCGATCCCGACAATGGGAAATCCCGGCTGGGCGGGCTGCTGGGCCGTGGTGTCGTCTGCCGCCATGTCCGCTCCTTACATTCCGGCTGTGCCGTGGGGCAGGATGGCATCCTGCGCGCCGATTGGAAATCGGCGCTTCTGTGGCCGATTGACAATCGGCGCAGGTTTACAACCTGCCCCACAATAAATAATACGGTATTTGGACTGGATTTGGCAGTCTAATTCGAGGTATTAATGGCGGGCGCGGCTACATTAATAAAGAATGGCATGCTGAGGTCGCCATCCAGCGAAACGGTTACCGGCACCTGCTGGCCCGCGATCGAAGCGGCCAGCACGAACTGAATCAGCAGATCGCTCGAGCCATCCTGCGCCTGTTGAATGGTGAACACCGGGATACTAACGCCGGCTTCGGCAACCCCGACGCGGCGGGGAGCCGACAGCACCGCCGGATCCATGCCCGTCACCGCCAGCGTGATGGTGTCGCCAGGCGCCGCGGCCTGGGAGCCACCCAACGCAACTCCCGCGTCCGCCGCACTCACGATGACCGGCGGCGGCGGATCGATCTGCAGCACTAACGGATACGCTTCGAACGCGCCGTTCTGGAAAGTCAGCACGGCCGGACCGGTAGGCACTCCCACCGGAACCACGAAGTTAATCTGCGTAGCGGAAGTGTACAGGATCTGGGCGCTCTGACCCGCCAGCGCTATGGCCGGGGAGCTGTCGCCCGCTTGCAGATTCTGGCCATAGAGCGAAGCGATGGCTCCGGGATAAAGGCTGTTCAACAACGGATAGAAGGCATTGGCCACCGGAAAGCCGATCACCGGCAAGTTCGGATTGGCCGGCGCAACCTGGAACCCATTGGTTTGTACGGCGACCTGGAAACCGGAGATGACGCTCGACACGGTACTCTGCTGAATGGCGGATGGAGACACGGTCACATCGGCGATCGCGTGCGTGGGGCTCAGCACCCACAGGCGCCGCACGGCGATGTCGCCCGAACCGAACCCGAGGGTGGTCATTCCGTCGACGAATTGCATGCTGGAAGTGGTGACATCCACCATGGCGGTGATTCCCTGCGGCAGCGTGGGGGCGCCCTGCGCCATCGTGTAAGCCGAGATAACGGCGGCTGACGGATTGCCTTGCGGGTAGGAATAGGTAAAGGGGGCCTGCGTCTGCGGCTGCAGGAACGTCGAGTTTTGGCCATCGGGGTTATACACGGTAATGGTGGCCGTCTGGCCGCTGGCGCCCGGCGGCGGCATTACCGAAACGGCGCCGGACTGTCCGGTGGGATCGGACGAGTTGGCCGCGTAAGCCACCGTGACTTGCCCCGCCAGACTATCGAAGAACACCAGGCTGTTCGCGCTCAGGCCGGTTCCGGAAACGGTGACCGAACCATCCGGATTCGGCGTCACGGAAGTCAGCACGGGCGGCGCATTCGTTACTACCTGAATGGCCTGCGGCAGCACGAAGATATCGTCGGGCAGCGTGAACAATAAATGTTCGGGACCGGGGGCGGGCGGCGCTTGATAGTCGAAGTACATGGCCAGGAGGGTGACGTTCCCGTCCTGATAGACGTCCGATGCGTAGTCCGCCAGAGGCCCGCCCGGCGCGCCCAGTGCCAGCACGCTTTGGACCGGCGTGGACGTGCCCCCCGAGGTGAGGCCGTTACCCTGCGCCAGCACCGTTTCGACCGGCGTGTTTGCATTCACGTAAGCCGGCTGATCGTAGCTCGGAGTGGCCGAACTATACCAGTAGGACGTCACATCGTAGATTTCGACCGCCGCGCGCGGCTGCACCGTGAAATCAATGCTGCCGACGCTAAGGCCCTGCGTTATGGCGACGGACGTGAATTGGCCGGGGTCCCAGGCGCCGGGAGCGAAGGTGCTCACAAACGGTCCGCTGGCCGGCACCTGTGTGACGCCAGTTGGATCGAACGGCAGGGTGATATTGGCGGTCGGCGGCAGCGGATGCACATACACCCAATAATTCCCGGGAGGCAAGCCGTCGATTTCGTACGTGCCATCCGGATTGGTCAGGTTGCTCACGGCGGAGCCGTTCGGCTGAATGGCCACAACCGAAGCCAGGTGCACGCCCGCTCCGCCCATAGTCACCTGCCCGCTGATGGAGCCGTATCCAGCTGGGAAGCCGCCCGCGGGATAAAGCAGCGAGACGCCCGCGATATCGTCTGCATCGAGCGGCCGCGCGCGATTTGTGGCGCGCGAAACCGCGGTGGACATGGTGGCCGAGGTGAAAGCATGCTGCAACCCGATCGAATGCCCGATCTCGTGCACCAGCACCGTGAAAAACAGCTCCGAATAACTCGGCCCCGTATAGCCCTCCGAACTGGCGGCCCCGGGCTGCTGTGTGAGGTTGACGTTCAACTGAATGAACGATTCCAGGATGGGTACGAACTGAGTTCCATCCGCCGCGGTCACGGGAGTGGTGGAGGCGGAATGACCGGCGAGCGCCAGCACCCCCGGCGGCAAGTCGTCCACGAAGGCTATTTCGCCGGCCGGCACACTCTGCGCGGTGCCGGCGGTTTGCAGGCCGCCAAAAGCCACCCGCAGGCTCGAACTGGCCACGGAATTCCACGCCAGGGTGGCATTGCGGATCTGCTCCAGGACGGAGGGGAAACTGTCATTCTGCGTATAGCTGGTGGGTCCGGAAGTGGAGACGAAGAAGGTGACGGTTTGGTCCGGCAGCGCCGTGAGATCGAATTTTTCAAAGACGACGGAGTAGGGCGACGACGAATTCAGATAGTGGACGTAGTGGTAGTATGCCGCCGATGGAAGGGACGCGGCGGCCAGCATTCCCGCCAGCCGCGCGACGGCCTTCAGCCGGGTCATGACGTGCCTCCGGCGGCGATGGCTGCAATCAGTTGCGCGAGCGGGATGCTGATAGGCTGGCTCCGCACGGCCTGGCCGGTACCGGGCGCCAGAATGGTCTCCGTGGTGGGCATCTGGGCCACCGTGATGTTGCCGGAGGCATCCTGCAGCAGGTTGAACACGCCTTGGGTAAAGCCCATCGGGTAGATCGCGCCCTTGCTGGAGGTCCACAGGAACAGCACGTATTGCTGGCCGGCAACCAACTGCGGCACGCCGGGATAGGTCTGCCGGACGCCCTTGACGGTTCCGCCCGGCACCATCACGTCGATCGTGCTTTGGGCGGCGCCCTTCCACTGCGCCACGACGCTGACCTTATAGTGTGTATAGATGACCGCGCCGGTGTATGCGGCCGAAGATCCGGTCACCTGCGCCTGGACGATGGTGGTGGACTTGGCGATCAGATCGTTCAGGCTGAGCAGTTGCAAAGTGGCGCCCCAAGCGGGCGCGAGGCACAGGGCCAGACAGAGCGCGACGCGAGCGGGTTTCGGCACGATACTGTTCATGGCACTTTGCCAACCAATTTAACACATTGACAAGACAAGGCTTAACATTTTTCCGAAAAGGCCGGACGGGTTGCTTCGACACGCCCTCGTGGCGGCATGCCTCACCAGGCGCTTCAGTACCAGGACCCCATCCCGTAGGCAATGGCGTACCGCACAATTCCGGGTAGTGCTATTGACAACTGTAATAAACCCGGCGATGCTGGAGTTACTGGCTTACCCGCAGTCTCAAGCGAAAGCATCCCTGCCGGTGTGAGGGAAAGGGCCGCAGGCTGCCACATCTTCCCGTCAGACGCATCCAGGCAATCAAAAATCATGACGGGCAAATCTTGGCCAATGGCTTCTAAGCTCGCAGTGAAGGGTTTAGAGCTACAACCGGTGGTCCGCGCGACGCTGCCCGAAGTTGCGGCATTCCTGCACCGGTGGCGCGGCAGCGAGGATTCGCCAAAGCCGGAAACTGCCCGGGAAACTGTTCCCAGCATTGAGCGGCGTCTCCGGTGGCTGCTGATCGATAATCCTGTTGCGAGCGCGGACTCAGCCCTCGGCTATTGCCTGCGTGACGGCCTGGGCGTAATAAGGGGACTCAATCTCTGCTCTCCGACCGCCTTCCTGTCGAAGGACAAACGGCTCCTCGGCTTGGGCTCCGGAAGCTTCTTTGTGGAGCCTCTGGCTCGCTCCCTGGGTTTCTATCTGTTCAAGAAGTACTTAAGGACACCCGGATTTGCCTTTTACTTTGCCTCTACCTGCAACGCGAGATCCGGTGAGCTTTGGAAGGCGATGGGCGGTTATGCCGTCCCGAACTCGGAAACCGAATACATACTCCCGCTGCGGCTGGATGTGGTGATTCCCGCATTCGTAGCTGCCAAGACTGCGAGCCAGGTGGCCGCGCGCATGGCGCGTATCTGCGGGCGGAGCGCGAATCCGATGCTCCGCTTCCTCACGCGGTCCTCGACAAAGCTCGCTATTGAGCCCTGTCAGGATTGGGAAAAACTCGCGGAGCTTTCCCGCCGCCATCGTCCGCCGCACCATATAACCAACGATCGGTCGCCGGCGCTCCTGAAGTGGCGGTATGGGCCGGGCTCGCCTGCGTATCCATGCGCGATCTATGTATTTCGCGACGAATCGGGCAACGAGGGATGGTTCTCCTTGGGCGACTTACGCCACGGGGAAGAAGGGCGGCCGCGCGAATCCGTTTTGCTGGATGCAATCTGGCCACGGGAGCGCATGAGCTTCCAGCCCATCTTCCGCGAAATAGCTCGCGCGGCTGCCGCTTCGGCCGACGCCGTGCTGTTTCGCCCGCAGCCTGGGGTTGACTATAGCAAGTACAGCCGCTGCATCATTCCGCATCAATTGGAGGCGCCCCGAGCATTTGTGTGCCTGCCAAAGGGCGCGGCGGGTTTCCCGCTCGACTCGCTGGATTACGACGACAGCGACTATATCGCTTGGAGGTTCCAGTGGACCGGGCCGAGACCCGCGAAGCAGGCGTAGTACATTACTTGTCCGTACCATTACTACGAACTGTATTGTAATGCTCCAATAATCTTGATACGGTGAGAAAGTAAGTGATTGAAAGGAAGAGACTATGACTTCAACAGCCCCCCTTGAGACTGTCAACGAACTAGATATACTGACAATTCAAACACGCGTCGACTGTGCCATCGACGAACTTATGGCTTCGTTGCCAGACCCGGCGCGTCTCTCGGCCGAACAGCGCCGCGGGATCATAGCGCGATACTCCGCGGTTCTGGAAGGTAACTTCATTTACTGGATGACCGGCGCGTATCTCGCCGCCGGCACTGCGGAAGCCCGCTCGAAGATCCTCGAGAACCTCCACGAAGAAGTGCGGGACTCCCATCCGAATATGCTGCGGAAGTTCTCCATAGCGGCGCGCGCCCTTCCAACGGAAGCGGATACCTGGGCGGTGTATCGCGGTTTGACGGAAGTGCGGCTGTTCATCGGCCGGCTCTCGGCGGTGCCGATCGTCCTGACCATGGCCTTCTTCGAAGGATTCATCCAACGGTTCATGGCCTACCTGGCGGAACTCGCCGAACGGCAGGGGTCGACCGAGATGGAATATACCGACGTCCACGGTGTTTGCGACATCACCCACACGCAAGAGCTCTTCCGTTCGCTGGCCGCGGAGATAGCGATCAACCCGCCCGCAGCCGAGACGGACATCTTTGAGGGCATGGACCTGCTTCGCACGTTAATCGAGACGATAGTCCAGGGTTCACCCGAAACCGCGATGGAGCCGGACGTAGACGCCCGCTTCTCGGTCCCGTGTCCCGCGTGACGGATCACATGTCTGTTCGCTCGGAAGTAATCGCTCAAGTCACTCAGGTGGCCAGGGAACAAGACAAGGTCTTGGCGCCCCTGGCCGACGACCTGGAGCTTATCCATTCGGGACTTGACTCGCTATGCATGGCAGTGATCGTCGTGCGGCTGGAGGATTCGTTGGGTGTAGATCCTTTCGCGACCGCCGAAAGCGCGGGCTTTCCGGTAACCCTGGGCGAATTCATCGAGTTCTATGAAAATGCCGCAAAATGACACCGGGACGCTGGCGGACAGGATAGCGGCAGCCGGAAATCTGTCGGACCGGTTGCTATCCGGAATCGAAGCCACGGTCACCTTGGGCGCCTTGGTGGGCGGGACCGCGCTCGGCGGGCGGGCCACGGAACTGTGCGGCCGCTCGGTGTTAATTCGGACGAGGGACCAACTTACATCGGCATTGGCGCTCATCGAGCTGGATGGCGTGGCGCGCCGCGTGGTTCTGTGTCCCCCCGATGTTGCTTGGGAGCACCTGCCCTTCGTCGTCGAGGCGGCGGCGGTGGATGCGATGGTGTCGGATCGGGATCTTCCACCGGATGCGGACATCCCGGGGGTGCGGTGTCTTGTCAGGTGCAGTCCTACGATCGTGCCCGCGAACTGCGGCTGTGGCGCGGGGCTTGCGACGGAATGGATCCTGCTCACATCGGGCACCACCGGACAACCAAAGTTGGTGCTGCATACGCTGGCGAGCCTGGCGGGAGCCATCGGGCCCGCCGGAGATTCGCCCAGCCCGGAGGTTTGGAGCACCTTCTACGACATTCGCCGCTATGGGGGACTGCGGATCTTTCTGCGCGCCCTCCTCAGCGGGGCATCGCTGGTGATGTCGAGCACGGAAGGGTGCATGACGGATTTCCTGATCCGGGCCGCGGCTTACGGAGTCACGCATATCTCCGGCACGCCGTCGCATTGGCGCCGCGCGCTGATGAGTCCCGCGGCGCGGCGGCTCGCGCCGCAATACGTGCGGCTCTCCGGCGAGATTGCGGACCAGGCCATCCTGGACCAACTCCACTCCTTCTACCCGCAGGCCGGAATCGTGCATGCTTTCGCGTCCACGGAAGCCGGAGTGGCTTTCGAAGTTACGGATGGACTGGCGGGATTTCCCGCGAGCCTGATCGGTCGCGGTTCCGCCGTGGAAATGAAAGTGGAGGACAGCTCCCTGCGGATTCGTTCGACGCTGGTCGCGGACCGCTACTTAGCCGGCCATGCCAGACCACTGACTGACCCGGACGGCTTCGTGGATACGGGCGACATCGTCGAATTGCGGGACGGGCGCTATTACTTCGCGGGACGGCGGGACGGAGTGATCAATGTCGGCGGCTTGAAGGTGAATCCCGAAGAAGTAGAAGCGGTGATCAATCGTCACCCGCAGGTGCGGATGTCACTGGTACGGGCGAGAAAGAATCCGGTGACGGGCGCGCTGGTGGTGGCCGATGTGATGCTTTCGACAGCGCCCGCGAACTTAAACGGGCACGCGGGCAAGCTCGAACAGGAGATTCTGCAGCTCTGCCGCGGCGCGCTTCCGCGGCATAAAGTGCCGGCGGCGATTCGCTTCGTCGGCGACTTGCCCATTGCCGCCACCGGCAAGTTGGTGCGCCAGCCATGCACAATGTCGTCGTGACCGGTGGAAGCCGGGGGCTGGGGCTGGGGATTGCGCGCAAGCTCGCCGGAGAGGGTTACAACGTCATAGCCGTTGCGCGGAACGGGCCGGAAGGCGCCAACCCCGGATCGTTCCACTTTGTCCCGTTCGATCTGGCCAGGATCGAAGACATTGCCGGTTTCGTTAAGAAACTGCGCAAGGACTTCGGGCCGATCTACGGCTTGGTGAACAATGCGGGCATGAGTTACGACGGCACTCTGGCCCTGATGCCCAACTCGCAAATCGAGCAACTCGTGCGCCTGAACACGATTTCCCCCATGGTTCTTACTAAGTATGTGGTGCGTTCCATGATGGCCGATGGCGGCGGGCGCATCGTGAACATAGCCTCGATTACGGCCTTCACCGGTTACAGCGGTCTGGCCGTCTACGCGGCCACCAAGGCGTCGCTGATCGGTTTCACGCGGTCGCTGGCGCGCGAGGCCGGGCGCATGGGAGTGAACGTGAATGCGGTGGCGCCCGGATTCGTGGATACGGAAATGACGCAGGGCCTCACGGGCGAGCAAAGGCAGCAGATCGCGCGGCGCAGCGCGCTGCGGCGCCTTACGGAGATCGACGACGTGGCCAACGCGGTGGAGTTCCTGCTGGGTCCGAAATCGAAAAGCGTCACCGGTACGGTGCTGACAGTGGACGCGGGCAGCACGGCATGAGCGACTCGGCCGCCAAAGCCTGGGCGCGCGCGCTGGAACTGACAGCGTCCATCGCGCGGCACCCGGAGCGCCTGCTTCCCACGGTGATCGAGGAGCGCGCCGCGGATCTCGGCGACGCACCCGCCCTGCTCTCCGATCGCGAGTGCCTGAGCTACCGCACCCTCGTCGAGCGCTCGAACCGCTATGCCCGATGGGCGCTCAACCAAGGGCTTGGCAAAGGCGAAGTGGTTTGCCTGATGATGCCGAACCGGCCCGAATACATGGCCATCTGGCTGGGCATCGTCAAAGTGGGCGGCGTGGTTGCGCTCCTCAATACCAATCTGACGGGTCCGTCGCTCGCGCACTGCATCCGGATTGTCGCGCCCAAACATCTTATCGTGGCCGCGGAACTGGCCGGCGCTATCGCTACGGCTTTGCCGGATCTTGCAACGCCGCCAACCGTGTGGGTTCACGGCGCGGGCGATATCGAGCGGCTTCCGGGTGACACGCTGTGCGATAGCGAGCGGCAGCCAGTGACCATACACGACCGGGCGCTCCTCATCTATACTTCGGGGACTACGGGCTTGCCCAAGGCCGCTAATGTCAGCCATGCGCGCCTGATGCAATGGAGCGGGTGGTTCGCCGGAATGATGGATGCCAAGCCGGCGGACAGGCTATACGATTGTTTGCCGATGTACCATAGCACCGGCGGCGTGCTCGCGCCGGGCGCGATGCTGGCCGCGGGCGGATCGGTGGCGATCGGCGCGGAATTTTCGGCCAGCCGGTTCTGGAGCGAAGTTATCCGCTGGGATTGTACTCTGTTCCAATACATCGGGGAGCTTTGCCGCTACTTACTTCACGCGGCGCCGTCTCCCGATGAGACTGCCCATAAAGTCAGGATCGCTTGCGGAAATGGCCTGCGGCCGGACGTGTGGGAAGGCTTCCAAAGCCGGTTCCGGATTCCGCGCATTGTCGAATTTTATGCGGCCACAGAGGGCGGTCTGTCGCTGTTTAACATCGAAGGCAAGTGCGGCTCGATCGGCCGTGTCCCGCCGTACCTGGCGCATCGGTTCGCACCGGCGTTGATACGGTTCGATGTGGAGAAAGACGAGCCGGTGCGGAACGGAAACGGATTCTGCGTCCGTTGTGCTCCGAACGAAGCGGGAGAAGCGATCAGCCAAGCCCTGGACGAGGGCTACACAGACCCGGAAGCCTCCGAGAGGAGAATCCTGCGCGGCGTCTTCGAGGCCGGAGACGCGTGGGCGCGTTCGGGCGACCTGATGCGAAAGGACGAGCAGGGCTTCTTCTATTTTGTGGATCGCCTCGGCGACACGTTCCGGTGGAAGGGCGAGAATGTTTCGACCGTCGAGGTGGCGGAGGCGATCTGCGGATTTCCGGGAGTCAGGCAAGCGAATGTCTACGGGGTGGCGATCCCGGGCACGGAAGGACGGGCCGGCATGGCTGCCCTGGTTACGGAGCCGGAGATCGATCTGGCGGCGCTGCGCGCGCATCTGGCCAGCCGCCTTCCGCACTACGCGCGGCCCTTGTTCCTGCGCATCCGGGGTGAGATGGAAGTGACCGGTACGTTCAAATATACGAAGACCGAACTCGTGCGGCAGGGGTACGATCCCGCCGCTACAGGGGATGTTATCTATTTCAACCACCCCGAGCGGCGCGCGTTCGTAGGGGTCGACGAAGCGCTTTACGGACGCATCGTTTCAGGGGAAATCCGATTATGATGGCGCCAGCGATGGGGCTGGAAACAATTGGAGATGCGGTTGCCGCGATGCAGTCGGATATCGCGACCGGCCCGATTACTCCCAGTGTCACACCGGAAGAGATCAGGAGTTACCTGGCATCCCGCTATGACTTCAAGAAGGCTGCGCCACTTGATGAGGTGGTCGCCGATGTAGAGCAGATGTTACGCAAGTGGCAGGTGCAGGTAACTCACCCGCGTTATTTCGGCCTGTTCAACCCCAGCGTGACACTGGCATCCATCGTGGCGGAAACGCTGGTAGCGATGTATAACCCGCAACTGGCGGCCTGGCGCACGTCGCCGGCGGCGAATGAGATCGAACGGCATACTTTGGCCTGGCTGGCGGCAAAATTCGGCCTGCCCGCAAATGCCGCAGCCACTTTCACCACTGGCGGAGCGGAAGCGAATCTGTCGGCGGTGATTGTGGCTCTGACACGCGCTTTCCCGGACTATGGCGAACGCGGCCTGCGCAGCCTCACTTCCGCGCCGGCGATCTACCTGACCGCCGAGGCGCATCATTCGTTCCATAAGATCGCGCACATGACTGGACTTGGCCGGCAGGCATTGCGCACCATCCGCACGAATGCGGATCTGAAGATGGACCTGGAGGATCTGGCTGCGCGCGTGGCCGAGGACCGCAAGAATGGGTTTGCGCCGCTGATGGCGATCGGCACCGCCGGCACCACCGCGGCCGGCGCGATCGATCCTCTGCCGGGCCTGGCCGCTTTTTGCCGGCGGGAAAACCTGTGGCTGCACGTGGACGCCGCTTGGGGCGGCGCG
>Ga0181525_10003852_pt1 | contig 11705 bp, 8 predicted proteins | sample PEATcosm2014_Bin_48_FD_121100 | JGI IMG/M metagenome (GOLD analysis project Ga0181525, IMG submission 121100) | Peatland microbial communities from MTU Mesocosm Facility, Houghton, MI, USA - PEATcosm2014_Bin06_10_metaG | ecosystem: Environmental > Terrestrial > Soil > Wetlands > Peat | place... | reverse complement strand
CGTGATGCTGCGCAAACCCGTCACGGAAACGTCACCGGATGAGTGGCGGCGAGTGATTGAGGTCAACCTCACCGGCACCTGGCTGGTCAACCGGGCCTTCGGCGGGGCGATGGCCGCCCGCGGCCACGGGAAGGTCATCAACTTCGCCAGCGTTTACGCCGACCGGGTCGGCCCGGTGCCGGAGTCCGCCTACTACGCGTCCAAGGCGGGCGTGGCGAACCTCACCCGCGCCATGGCCAGCGAGTTCGGCGCCCGCGGCGTCCAGGTCAACTGCCTGGCGCTCGGTGTCTTCTACCCGACCGTCATGACGGCCCCGCTCGGCGACGCGCCGGACACGCTGGCCTGGATGACCGAGCGGACGCTGCTCAAGCGGCTCGGCGATCCCGAGCGCGACCTGGACGGCCCGGTGGTCCTGCTCGCCTCGGCCGGGTCGGACTACATCACCGGCCAGGTCATCTACGTCGACGGCGGCTGGTCGGCCTGGTAATCGTCGCGCCGCACTGTGCCCATGAAACCGGCGCCCATCAAACCCGGTGCGTCAGAAACGGCCGTTATCCCATGAAATCCAGGAGGAACGCATGTCGATGAGGAAGTTCGACGTCGTGGTCGTCGGCTCTGGAATCGCGGGGCTTTCCGCCGCCCTGTCCGCGCGGCAGGCCGGCGCGTCCGTCGCCCTGGCCGAGCGCGCCACCCAAGCGGAGAGCGGCGGTAACACCCGCTACACCGAGGCGTTCCTGCGGATGAAGTCCGTCGATGAGCCCGCCGATGACCTGGCCGACGCGATACTCGGCGACTTCATGGGCTACCCGGATCCCGGCGTCGCGCTGGAGACGCTGCGCGCCCGTGAGATGTGGACCGCGCCCGCCGCGACGCTCAATGTCGTCGACGAGCAGGTCGTGACTACCCTCGGCGAGCGCGCCGGGCCCACGCTGCGCTGGCTCGAAGGCCACGGCGTCAAGATCGCGCCGCTGCCGACGCCGTTCCTGACCACGTCCACGACGCGCATCTCGCCGGTCGGCGGCGGTCTCGCCCTGGTCGAGGCGCTCACCGCGCAGGCCAGGAAGCTCGGCGTCGAGATCTTCTACCGGACAACGGCGCGCTCCCTCGTCACGGACGCCGGCGCGGTCACCGGACTGCGCGCCGTCTCGCCGGACGGGCCGGTGACGCTGTCCGGCGTGGTCGTGCTCGCCTGCGGCGGCTACCAGGGCAACCCGGAGATGATGGCCCGCTACCACGGCGACCGGGGCATGCTCACCCGGCCGGTGGCCCGCGGCGGTCACTACAACAAGGGCGAGGGAATCGAGATGGCCCTCGCCGCCGGGGCGGCGACCGCCGGCAACTTCGCGATGTTCCACGCCGAGCCCGTCGACCCGCGCTCCGGTCAGCCGGAGGCGGCGATCTTCGCCCTGCCGTACGGGATCCTGGTCAACGCCGAAGGCCACCGGTTCGCCGACGAGGCACCGGGTCCCGTCGACGCCTGGTACGAGCGGATCACGCGGAAGATCCACGCGCAGACCCACGGTGTCGCCTACCTCATCCTCGACGCCGGCGCCCGCACCGTGCCGAACCTGTCCGCCGCGCTGCGCACCGACCAGCCACCGATCACCGGCGGCAGCATCGACGAGCTGGCCGCCAAGATCGAGGTACCGGCCGCGACCCTGCGCGCCACCGTCGAGGCGTTCAACGCCGCTTGCGATGGCGGCGAATGGGACCCCGCCCGGCCGGACGGACTCGCGACCAGCGGGCTGACCCCGCCCAAGTCCAACTGGGCGCGGCCGGTCGCCCGCGCTCCCTACCATGCGTACCCGGTGATCGCATCGAACGTCTTCACGTTCGGCGGGCTGCGGACGAACGACCGGGCGCAGGTGCTCGACCGCGACGGCGGCGTGATCCGCGGCCTGTACGCGGCGGGGGAGATCACCGGCCTGTACTACTCGAACTACACCGGCTCGAGCTCGGTGCTGCGCGGCGCCGTCTTCGGGAAGATCGCCGGGGAGCGCGCCGGCGAGCTGGCCAGGGCCGAGCCGGCCAGGGCGGCCCGATGAGGGTCTGGCACCAGAGCTTCACCGTCCTTAAGGATGTACCCGCCTACGCCGACGCGCTGCGTCGGCACCTGCGCGCCCGCGCCCTGCCCGGCACCGAGATCGACTTCCACGGCATGCGGCCGGGCACGTACCCGACGAGCTACCCGGGCACCCACATCGGCTACAACTACCTCGCGGGGCTGCACAAGCAGCAGTTCATCGACGCGGCGCTGCTAGCGCAGCGGGAAGGCTACGACGCCTTCCTCATCGCCACGGTGCCGGACACGGGGCTTGAGGAGATCCGGTCGCTCGTCGACATCCCGGTCGTCGGCTTCGGCAACGCGTCGGTCGCCTTCGCGGCCACGCTGGGCGCGCGGGTCGCCATCGTCAACTTCATCGACGCGCTCCAGCCGCAGCTGCGGCGGAACATGCGGGCCTACGGCTTCGGCGATCTCGTCGGGCCGATCGTCTCGCTCGGCAGGCAGTTCGGCGACGTGCTGTCCGGGTACGGCGAGCCTGCGCCGCTGATCGACGCGTTCACCGAGGCCGCGGGCCGGGCCATCGCGGAGGGGGCCGAGGTCATTGTCCCCGGAGAAGGGCCGCTGAACGTGTTCCTCGCCGAGCACGGTGTCTCGCGGGTCGACGATGTCCCGGTCATCGACTCGCTCGCGGTCGGCCTCGCGACCTGCGAGACGCGCGCGCGCATGCACGCGGCGAGCGGCCTGCGCCCGTCCCGGCGCGGCTTCTACTTCGCGACACCGCCCGCCGAGGTGACCGAGTCGGTCAGGAACTTCTACTTCGCCGGGAGGCAGGCGTGAGCGAGCGGGCCGGCGACAGAGATTCCGGCGACACGGATTGCGGCGACACCGACTCGGTCGACATCGCGGTCGTGGGCGGCGGCGCGTGCGGCCTGGTCGCCGCGCTGCGCGCCGCCGCCAACCCGTCGGTGCAGGTGGCGATCTTCGAGAAAGACACGAAGCACGGCGGCAACACGCAGATCTCAAGCGGCAGCCTCGCCGCCGGCGGTACCAGGTTCCAGGCCGCGGCCGGCATCGCCGACTCACCGGACCGGCACGCCGACGACATCCTGGCGGTGAGCAAGGACATGGCCGCGGAAGCGCTCGTGCGCGCCGTCTGCGCCGCCGCGCCCCGCTATGTCGAGTGGCTGGCCGACGACCTCGGCTACCCGCTTGAGCTCGGTCTCGACATGCCGCGCGCCGGGCAGTCGGTGCCGCGGCTGCACACCGACACCGGGCGGCAGGGCGGGCTGCGCCTCGTCCGCTTCCTGCGGCGCGCGGTCGAGGCGTCGCCGAACATCGCCTTCGTCGACCACGCTCCGGGGACCGGGCTGCGGGTGAACGTGGAACCGGCCTCCGTTCGGGTAACCGGGATCCTGACCAGGGAGACGGAGGTCGGCGCGCGGGAAGTCGTGCTGGCGACCGACGGGTTCGGCAACAGCCCGGGACTGCTCGCGGAGTACTGCCCGGACGCCGCCGGCTCCGTGTACTGCGGCGTAAGCACCAGCACGGGCGACGGCATCACCTGGGGGCTACGGGCCGGCGCGGCGGTGCGGAACATGGGCGGCTACCTCGGGCACGGCCTGGTCGTCGTGGGCCACGGGACCCGGCTCAACCCCAACCTCCCCTTCCTCGGGGCGCTGCTCGTCGACGCGTCCGGCCGCCGGTTCTGCGACGAGACCGCACAGGGCTACTCGAAGCTTGGGCAACTGCTGCGCGCGCTGCCCGGCGCGCGGGCGGCGCTGATCTGGGATGAGCACGCGATGGAGGTCGCCAGGCACTCGGAGCTCATGCGCGAGTCCGCGGCCGCGGGCGCCTGCCAGCGCTACGGGTCCGTGACGGAGCTGGCAGCGGGGCTGAAGCTGCCGGAAGACGCCCTTGAGGAAACGCTCGGCGGGTTCACGGCGCGCTCGCCGCTCATCCGGCGGCCAGCGGGCCGGCTGACCGCGCCGCTGTACGGCGCGTGGGTCACCCACGGCCTGCTCGCCACGCAGGGAGGCCTGGTCACCGACCCGAACGGGAGCGTGCTTCGCGCGGACGGCTCAGTGATCGCGGGGCTCTCCGCCGGCGGCGGGACGGCCTGCGGCATCTCCGGAGACTCGCCCGACGGCTACCTGTCGGGCAACGGGCTGCTGAGCGCGATGGGGCTCGGCTGGATCATCGGCGAGCGCCTCGCGGCGTCGTTGTAACGGCCCGCCGGACGGCTCAGCCGCCGCAGATGCTCGCCGTGGCCTGACGGGCGGCATCGAGCAGGCGGTACTCGTGCTCGGCCACGGCGGCGCGGCTGGCCAGGCCGGGCGGGCCCCACAGGGTGAGGGTGAAGGCGACCCCGCCGCCGTCACCGAACACCGGGGCGGACATGGACCGCAGCTCGAGGCGGTCGCACGGCCCGAGGGTCTCCGGGTTGTACGAGGCTCTGACAGAGCGGATCGCCTCGGCAACCGCGGGCAGCGGCACTTCCGGGTCGCCCGCGTTGAGCCGGGCGGACAGCAGCTCCAGGCGCGCGCTCGGCTCGTGCCCGACAGCGATCGCATAGCCGCGCCGGCGCACCCGCTCGAGTACGCGCTCCCCCGCGGCCGGCGCGTCGAGATGCCGCAGCCAGCGGCCGGCCGTCTCCGCGCCGCCATAGGCCGCGAACACGCTGCCGAGCGGCGGCACGAACGGGATCCGCTGCCCGACCCTGGTCGGGGTGACCGCGCTCTTCGCCCGCCCGGCGGCGGCGGTCAGCACAAGCTCGCCGCCAACCAGGGCGATGGCGGTGACCTCGGTGTCGAAGTGCCGTGACAGCGCGTCCATGTGCGGACGGGCGAGGTCGACGAGCTTCAGCACGCCGAGCAGGTCGGCGGCGCCGGCCGCCAGCGAACGCGGGGTGAAGGAGCCGTATCCGCCTCGGTAGAAGAGCAGGGGATACCCGCTGGCCAGCACGTCAAGCTCGCGGACCCGGCCGATGACGATGTAGTGGTCGCCGGCGTCATGAACGGCTTCCGCGGCGCAGTCGATGAAGGCCACGCAGCCCTTGATCACGGGGTTGCCCGAGGCTGACCGCGCCCAGTCGATGCCGTCGAACTTGTCAGACTTGCGCAGCGCGATCTGCCGGCAGACATCTTCCTGGCTGGCGCCGAGCACGTTGACGCAGAAGCCGCTGCTCGCCTCCCGCAGGGCCCGCCACGAGCTGGAGTCCTTGGCAGGCAGGAACGCGACGAGCGGCGGCGACAGGGACACGGACGTGAAGGAGCCGACGGTCATGCCGAGCGGCTCACCGTCCTTGCTCAGCCCGGTCACCACGGCCACGCCAGTCGGATACTGGCCGAGCACCTCACGGAAACGCGCCGGGTCAAGCGTCTCGGCTGAGTCGGCCGGGGCGAGCGGATGAACAGACATCACCACTCCTCTGTAGCGTTCACTACAGAACAGTGTGACGCCGTTCCATGCTTAATGGCAACCATCGAACAGGGAATTTCTTGAGATCTGGGCCGCGCCGGTCGGCAGATACGCGCGATAACTTTCTCTTCCCTAGGTCTTGCCGTAGCGATCGCTACAGTTTACTTTTTCTGTAGTGGTCGTTCCAGTTAACCGAAGGGAAATGCTCGTGACACGTTCGTTGCGATCGGGGGCCTGGGCGCTCGGCGCGGCCGTTGCCGGCACCGCGCTGCTCGCCGCCTGCTCCTCCTCCGGGGGGAGCGTCAGTGCCGGCTTGGCCGGTACCAGCTCAGGCAGTGCCAGCTCAGGCAGTGCCAGCTCAGGCAGCGCCAGCTCAGGCAGCGCAAGCGGCTCGGCGGCAGGCACCGCGTCCGCCGGGGTCGGCTACGCCAAGGCCAAGCTGGCCGCCTACTCGGGGCTGAGCAGCACCTACGGGACACCAGTTCCCGTGCCGAACGTCCCCGACTTGCACGGAAAGAACGTCTGGTACGTTCCGATCGGTACCGGGGTGCCCGTGCTCGCGACCATCGGGGACGCGATGACCACCGCGCTCGGCAAGCTGGGCGCGACGGTCCATGTCTGCGACGGGAAGTTCCAGCCCACGACCGTCGCCAGCTGCATGCAGACGGCCGTCAACCAGGGCGCCGACGCGGTTGTCACCGGGTTCGTCGACTACAGCAGCGCGCCGTCGGCGTACCAGAGCGTCATCGCCAAGGGGATCCCGGTCCTCGTCGGCGGTGAGGCGGCACCGTCCGGGGTCACGGCCGGCAAGGACCTTGGCTTCTTCAACCCGGCCGGGCTGACCCACACCGCGTTCAAGCTCATGTCGGACGCGGCGATCGCCGACAGCGACGGCACGGCGAATGTCCTGGTCGTCCGCCTGGCGGACTCCAGCGACACCATCGGCAACAGCGACGCGGGCATCGCCGAGCTGCAGGCCCACTGCCCCGCGTGCACGGTCACCACGCTGGACACGACGACCGCCAACATGAGCAAGCTCGGCTCCGCCGTCAGCGCGAAGCTCTCCGCGAACCCGGACATCAACTACCTGATCCTGCCGCAGGATGCCTTCTTCGAGGCTGCGCTGCCCGGCATCCAGAGCGCGGGCTTCACCAGCAAGCTCAAGGTCATCGCCGCGGGAGGCGCCACGGCGGGCCTGCAGGCGGTGAAGAGCGGGCAGATCGCCTACGACATCGGTCAGGGCGCCGACTACAACGGCTGGGGCTTCGCGGATGCCACCGTCCGGCTGCTGGCCGGCGCGCCCATCCAGCCGGAGAACGTGGGCGCGGTGCGGGTGTTCAGCAAGGCGAACGTCGCCTCGCTTGCCCTCACGGACGCCAACTACGGCGGCACCGCCTGGTACGGCGGCAGCCAGTGGCAGCAGGACTTCCTGTCGGCCTGGGGAGTGAAGTAGTGACCGCCCCGGCTGCGCCACGGCTTGAGGTCGCGGGCATCGGCAAGACCTTCGGGCCTGCCCGCGTGCTTGGCGATGCCAGCCTCGTGGTGCAGCCGGGGCAACTGCATGCCCTGGTCGGGCAAAACGGCTCGGGCAAGTCGACCCTGGTCAAGATCCTCACTGGCTACCACGAGCCCGATCCTGGCGGCGAGATCCGCGTCGACGGCAACCCGCTGCGGCTGCCGGTCAAGTGGGCCGAGGCACGCGCGGCCGGCATCGCCGTCGTCCACCAGGACCTCGGCCTGCTTGACCACCTCACGGTCGCCGAGAACATCGGCGTCGGCGGGTTCGAGCGGACCAGGGTCACGCGGCGGATCGACCGGCGCAAGGAGCGCCAGTCCGCCGCCAGCGCTCTCGCCGCGCTGAACCTGGGGATCGACCCCGCCGTCCCGGTCGGCAGGCTGAGCGCGGCGCACCGGGCCGGCGTGGCGATCGCCCGCGCGCTGCGCGACCTGGTGCCCGGCTCCGGGCTGATCATCCTGGATGAGTCGACGCGCGCGCTCGGCCGCCACGAGCTGCGGGACTTCCACGCGATGCTGCGCCGCATCATGGACACCGGCACCGCGGTGCTGATGGTGAGCCACAACCTCGACGAGGTGCTCAGCGTCGCCGACCGGCTCAGCGTGCTGCGCGACGGCCGGGTCGTCGGCGCCGGGCTGCCCGTCGCGGAGCTCACGGACAAGAGCGTCGCCAGGCTCATGCTCGGCAAGGACATCGACGGCGTCACGAGCGCGGTGCGCGAACGCCGGACCGAGCCCGCGATCCGGGTGACCGGGCTGCGCGGACCGGGCGCCGCGGGGCTTGACATCGAGATCGGCGCTGGCGAGGTCGTCGGCCTCACCGGTCTGCCGGGCAGCGGCTACGAGCGGCTACCGTACCTGATCGCCGGCACGCAGCCAGCGCGGGCCGGACGCCTGGTGGCGGGGCCGCACGCCGTGGACCTTGCCCGGCACGGCGTCGCGGCCTGCATCAGGGCCGGGGTGGTCCTCGTACCGGAGCGCCGCGACCGGGACGGCCTCGCGATGAACCTGTCGGTGCGCGACAACATCAGCCTCCCCACGCTGCGCACGCACGGCAAACGGCACTGGGTAGGCAGGCGCTGGCAGCACGAGCAGACCGCGACGGCGATAGCGGCGCTTGACATCCGACCGAACGCGCCGACGCGGCTGATCAGCGAGCTTAGCGGCGGTAACCAGCAGAAGGTCCTGCTGGCCAAGTGGATGTCCGTCGGCCCCCGGCTGCTGATCCTGCATGAGCCGACCCAGGCGGTCGACGTGGGAGCCCGCGCCGACATACTCAACGCGGTCCGCCGCGCGGCCGACACCGGCGTCGCCGTCCTTCTCGTCAGTGCCGAGGCCGCCGACCTGGTCGCCGTGTGCGATCGCATCCTGATCTACCACGGCCCGGACCGCCTGGCGGATATCCGCACCGCCGAACCGGACGTCGTACTCGACGCGGTGTACGCCACCCGCGCCACGGTGTGAGTCGCGAGCAGAAGAGCTAAGAGGCAACCATGCAGACAGAGAGCAGCAGCAGCTCGCCCGCCGCGGGCGCGGTGGCAGGCGGCGCCACCATGCGCGACACGGGCCGGGCGGGTGCCGTCCCGGATGCCGTCGCGGCTGACGTCGCCGCGCGCGCCGGTGCCGAGCTGACGGACGGCGGACGCTGGAGCTGGCTGCGCACGCTTGGCAGCAATTACGCCCTTGTCGGCGTCTGGCTGGTCATGGCCCTGGTCTACCTGCTGATCATGCCGGGCAAGTTCTGGCACTTCACGACCGTGCAGTCGATCTTCGGCTCGCAGGAGCTGCTGGTCTTCCTCGGCATGGCCGCGCTGAGCACGCTCATTGTCGGTGAGTTCGACCTGTCCGTGGCGTCGGTGATGGGGCTGGCCGCGACCATCATCCCGGTGCTCAACGGAAATCACGGCGTCAGCATCTGGTTGTCCTGCGCGATCGGCCTCGCCGCCGCCGTTGCCTGCGGCGCCGTGAACGCCTTCTTCGTCGTGAAGCTCAAGGTGCCGTCGCTGGTGGTCACGCTGGGCAGTGGCACATTGTTCATCGGTATCGCCGAATTGCTTGCCGGGGCGGGCGCGGTATCCATTACGCCAAGCAACGGGTTCCGCGACGTGACACAGGACAACCTGCTCGGGATGCCGGTCGACTTCTGGTACGGGCTCGCGCTCGCCGTGATCTTCGCCTACGTGTGCGCGTGGATGCCGCTCGGCCGGCACGTGATGTTCGTGGGCGCGAACCGGGAGGTCGCCCGGCTGGCCGGCATCCGGGTGAACAGGATCCGGGCCGGCTCCTATATCGTCGCGGGACTGTTCGCCGGCCTGGCAGCGATCGTGCTTGTCTCCTCGGTCGGCGGATTCGACCCAGCCGAGTCCGCCAGCTACCTGCTGCCGACGCTGGCCGCGGTGTTCCTCAGCACCGCCGTGGTCCGGCCCGGCCAGTTCAACGCCATCGGCACGATCATCGGGATCTACTTCCTCGAGACCGGGATCTTCGGCTTGCAGCTGCTCGGCCTGTCCGGGTGGATCCAGGACGTCTTCTACGGCGGCGGGCTCGTCTTCGCCGTGGCGCTGGCGACGATCGTCAGACAGCGGGCCACGCGCGGATAGCGACCGGGCGTCAAGGTGCCGCGGGATCGCGAACGGAGCCCGGCGCGATCATTAATTGTAGTGTTCACTACAGAAAAGAAGGGCAGGGACGATGGACGTCGTCGGACAAATCAGCCAGGCGGCCGACCAGTGGCGGGACGGCGAGCTCGAAGCCAACCGCAACCGCCGCCTGAGCGACACGACGTGGAAGCAGATGCACGAGCTCGGGGTGCTCCGCGCGCTGCAGCCCAGGCGCTGGGGTGGCGGCGAGCTTGACCTGGGTGAGCACCTGCGCAACGTGTACGAGATAGCCCGCTACGCGCCGTCGGCAGGCTGGGTCGCCGGCGTGGTCTCCTCGCACCCCTGGCAGATAGCGCTGTTCGACGAGTCGGCTCAGCAGGACATGTGGTCCTCTGATCCGGCCCGCACCACCTCGTCGTCGTACGCGCCGACGGGCTCAGCGGTCCCGGTCGATGGCGGCTACCTGCTCAGCGGCAGATGGTCGTTCTCCTCGGGCGCGGACCTGTGCGACGGCGTGATCCTCGGCGCCAATGCGGGCTTGGCGGAGACGGCGGGCGGCGTCAAGGTGCCGAACTTCTGCTCGCTCCTGCTGATGCGGGACCAGTACGCGATCGATGACAACTGGTTCACGGCGGGGATGCGCGGCACCGGATCCAAGGACATCGTGGTGGCCGACGCCTTCGTCCCTGAGCACCGGGCGTTGTCGAGCGTGAAGTACGAGTACAACCCCGACACGCCCGCACCAGGCCAGCTGCGCAACGACGGCTGGCTGTACAAGGTCCCGTGGGCGGTCATGTTCAATCTCGTCCTCGTCGCGCCGATGCTCGGCGCGGCCCGCGGATTCCTCGACACCTGGATCGCGGAGACCAGCCGCAGGAAGCTGAACTGGGGTGGCCTGGTCCGCGATGACCCGCTCACCCAGCTGCACCTGGCCGAGGCGGAGTGGGTTCACGAAGCCGCCGTCGCCAAGATGGCGGACGCGATCGAAACGATCTCCCGCGCCGCGCAGGCGGGCGTCTACCTCGGCAAGCCGGAGCGCGCCCGGCTGCGCTGGAACGTCACCCGCGGCTGCCAGGACGTCGGCAAGGCGGTCAACCACCTGCTGCGCCTCTCCAGCGGGCGCACCGCCTACGTCGACCACCCGCTGCACAGCCTGTTCCAGGACGTCACGACCGAACTCGGTCACGCCTTCCTGGCCAGCGACGCCATCGGTCAGTACTACGGCGCCAGCCTGCTCGGCGCCCAATCCGCGGAGGTAATGCTGTGATCTCGGAACTGAGCTACATCGGACTCGCGTCGCCCGCGTACCGTGACTGGCGCGACTACGGCGCCAAGGTGCTCGGCCTTGAGGTCGCGCCCGATGGCCCGGACGGCGCGACGCGGCTGCGCGTCGACGACATGGGGTACCGTATCGCGATCCATCCCGCCGACGAAGACGCGCTGGCCTACGTGGGCTGGGGGCTGGCCAACGAGCGTCAGCTCGAGGAATTCGTGGCCCGGCTGCGGGCCCACGGCGTCGACGTCAACCACGCCGACGAGGCCGTCATCGCCGAGCGGCAGGCCGCCGACGTGTACTGGTTCCACGACCCGTTCGGCATTCGCCACGAGCTGTCGTGGGGGAGATCGTCATTCCCCGGCACCTTCACGCCGGGCCGCAGGCTCGTCGGCAAGGGGTTCGTCACCGGCGACCTGGGACTCGGCCACGTGGTGCTGATCGTGCCCGACATCGAGGCGGCCAACGCGTTCTACGCCGACGTCCTCGGCTTCCGGCTGTCCGACCGGATCATCAGCGACATCTTCAACCTGCGCTTCTACCACTGCAACGAGCGGCACCATTCGCTGGCCGTGGCGCACGTTCCCGGCATGGTCGGCGTCAACCACGTGATGCTCGAGGTCAAGGAGTTCGACGACCTCGGGCACTGCATTGATCTGTGCAAGGAGCACAACGTCGACATCCTGCTGTCGCTCGGCAGGCACACCAACGACCTGATGACGTCGGTCTACATCGCGTCGCCGTCCGGGATGCAGATCGAGTACGGCTACGGTGGCCTGCGGGTCGACGACCTCACCTGGATCGCGCGCACCAACCACGACCCGAGCATCTGGGGCCATCATCGCAGCGAGCGGTACCTCACCGCGCCGCCCGGTATCGCGGCGAAGTTCGAGGG
>Ga0181525_10003849_pt1 | contig 11709 bp, 9 predicted proteins | sample PEATcosm2014_Bin_48_FD_121100 | JGI IMG/M metagenome (GOLD analysis project Ga0181525, IMG submission 121100) | Peatland microbial communities from MTU Mesocosm Facility, Houghton, MI, USA - PEATcosm2014_Bin06_10_metaG | ecosystem: Environmental > Terrestrial > Soil > Wetlands > Peat | place... | reverse complement strand
TTGCCCTTGCTCTCCCTGATCCCGCGCAGCTCGGCGGCCAGCCGACGCCGTCGCACCGTGGGGGATGATGGCGCGATCATCGAGCGTCCCTCCTCCTCGGCGGCGCGGGCGGACTATGCGAGGGTCACGCAGATTTCACTGAAACAATTTGTGAAACCTTTAGTACACCGTAACACTCGTATGCCGCAAACCAAGGAGATCTTCGGCCTCCAGCAGCCCGGAAGAACCCTGGTATCAGGGCACCCGATACGTGATGACGGCATAGGACCCGCCAGCCCGCGCCGCATCGAAGGCACAACCGCGGTCTGGCGGACGCCGGTTTGCGGACCGGGCGCCGGGCGTGATGGTGCCCATAGCGGATAATGATCCTTTCTGTGACTGCTGTGCGCTCTATGACTGAAGTTGCTGTAGTAAGCAGAGTTGCCGACCGATCCGGAGCCTGCGACCACGCTAGTCCGTGGGCCAGGCGACCCGCTACAAAACGTAATGCGGCCGGACGGTACTCACAGCATAGGCCTGCTGCAGATTCGCGAATCGGCAACAGGCCGTCAGCGCTGGACCGACAAACTTCAAGACTCGTAGTGAAGGTTAGGCTGCGCGGTAGAGGTAGCCGCAAGCACATGGGCCGCTGGCGCCTGAGCGACCGCTGTGGGCATCGCCGAGCCGGCAAGAATTGACCCGGCTGCGCCCAGTGCTAGGATGGCGGGAATGATGACGGTCCGCCGAATGCTCATGATTCCTCCATGGCATCTTCTCAGGTAGGGGCCCTGCTGCCCGCTCTCCACCGACCTGTCCGGCGCCTGAAGGTCGCGTGGAGAAATCTCCTGCTTTTCGGCGGTTCTATACCCACTGTAAACCGGCGACTACACATCATTTAAAGGGATTTCCCGGACTAAAAGTAGCATCTTGGATTGCGGTCTCAATTCCAGGATTTCTTTCTTTGAAATATCCTCTTCGCCACGCGAAGAAAATGTTAGTAATTCCTGCATTGCAAGGTGCAAGGCAAGGTGCATCGGCGCCGAGACGGGACCGTCGCGTCGCGGCCGGGAGATGCCTTAGTGCCGAATTAATGTCCGAAAAAAGCCAGGTTGTTACCGAGATGCTCTGGTAGTACTGTTTGCTCCGTGCCCCCGGTGACCCCGGCCGGCGTGCTCGTCGGCCGCGACAGCGAGATGGCACTGTTGAGAAACCTGATAAAGGAGGTGGCCCGGGGGCGCGGCGGTGCGGTGGTACTCATCGAGGGGGAGCCGGGCATCGGCAAGTCCACCCTGGTGCGGGCCGCGATCGCGGAGGCGCCCGAGGTCGGCTGCGAGGTGTTTTGGGGGGCCGGCGACGAATTGGGTCAGGCGCTTCCGTTGTTGCCGTTCCTGGACGGGCTGCGGGTGCGCGAGCCTTCGACAAATCCCCGGCGGACCACGATCGTTGGGCTGTTGCGCGGTGAGGTCACCGCCGATCGCGGCACGGACGTGCCGGCAGTGCTTGCGGAGCAGTTGCTGGCGCTGGTCGCCGAGCAGTGCGCGGTCCGGCCGACCATCCTGGTCATCGACGACTTGCAGTGGGCCGACCAGGCCAGCGTCACCCTGTGGGGCCGCCTGGCGAGATCCGCGCGGCAGGTGCCGCTGCTGCTTGTCGGGATGATGCGCCCGGTGCCCCAGCGGGATGACCTGCTTGCGCTGCGGCGAGTGGTGGGTGACGCCACCAGGCTCCGCCTCACCGCGCTGACCGGGGAGGCCGTGGCCAATCTGGTGGCCGCCCTGGCCGGCGGCCGACCGGACCGCAACCTGTTGCGGCTCGCCGACGGGGCGGCAGGCAACCCGCTCTACGTCACCGAGCTTGTCGCCGCGCTGGCGCGCGGCTCCGGCCTGACCATCACCGGCGCCGGGGCAGCCGAACTGGCCAGCGGTTCCGCGCCGGGTTCGCTGTCGGCGGCGATAGCGGACCGCCTTGGCTTCGTGACCGGGCCCGTGCACGACGTGCTGCGGGCGGCGGCCCTGCTCGGCGTGGACTTCGCGGTGCCCGACCTTGCCACCGTGCTCGGACGCGGCGTGCCGGACTTGATCCCGGCGGTCGACGAGGCATGTGCCGCGGGGGTGCTCGCCGAATCCGGTCACGGCCTCGGGTTCCGGCATCCGCTGATCCAGGCGGCGCTCTACGACGAGATGCCGGCGCCGGTGCGGGCGGCCTGGCACCGCGCTGCGGGGCGCGCCCTGGCGGAGGCCGGCGCGCCCGCCGACCGGGTGGCCAGGCAGTTGCTCGGGGCTGTCGGCGACTCCGGCGGCCCGGGTAACGCGACCGAGCCGGTGGACGAGTGGATGCTGGACTGGCTAGCCCGCACCGCGGACACGCTGGTCGGCCAGGCGCCCGGGGTCGCGGCCGAACTCCTTACCAGGGCCGTGGCAAGCTCTCCGGCCGATGCGGCCCAACGCGACTGGCTGGCCAGCAGGCTCGCCGACGCCCTCTACCGTACCGGCGACACGGCATCGGCCGAGCAGGTGGCGACCTACGCGCTCGAGCATGTCACAGATCCCGATCTGCTCGTGGACCTGCACTGGACGCTGGTGCAGTGCCGCATACGAACGGGTTCGTCCGCAGTCTCCCTGGCCGCCCTGGAGCGGGCACTGGCGACCACAGGAAATTCGGCTCAGCATCGCGCCCGGCTGCTCGTGCTCGCCGCGCGGGTGCATTTCAACCTCGGTGAGGTCGAGACGGCGGGCCAGGTCGCCAGCGGTGCTCTCGAGGCGGCGGCCGAGTCGGGCGACAGCTGGGCGATGGGATGGGCGTTGCACGTGCTGACACTCGTCACCGGGGTCCAGGGGGACATAAGCGACACGCTGCCGCTATTCGACCGCGCGCTCGCCGTGACTCAGTCCGATCCGGCACTGACCGACCTTCGGCTGCTGCTGCAGATCAACAAGGCCGTGACGCTCGGCATTCTGGACCGGTACGAGGAGGCCATTGCCGCGGCCGGACAGGCACGGTATCTCGCCGGCCAGGTCGGCACGGCGGTCCGGCTGGCACAGGCGCACGGGGCCCTCGGCCAGCTGCTCTTCAAGACCGGTCGATGGGACGACGCGCTCGCCGAGGCGGAGACCGTTCATGACGATCTGAAGGAACCGCCCGCTGCTTGCTACGACCTCGGCATGGCCGCCGTAATCAGCTTCCATCGCGGCGAGACCGACGCCGCTCGGCGTCACCTCGCCGCGTCCGTCCCGCACACTGGGCGAATCGGGCACCGAGTCGTCGGCCCGTTGGCCCTGGCTCATAGCCTGGACCGCGAGCATGCCGGCGCCCTGCCTGAAGCCCTGGCCGCGCTGATAGATGCGCTCGACGACAGTACGGCTGAAGTCGAGGAGATCGAAGACCTCATGGCCGACGCCGTCCGCCTCGCGATCGAGGCCGACGACCTGGATACCGCACAGGCCGTTGCGGATCGCGCGACCGGCCTCGCCGCCGAATCGACGATCCCGCACCGCCAGGCGAACGCGCTGTACTGCCGTGGCCTGCTGGACCACGACGCCGCCCGGATACTCGCGGCTGCCGGGCGTTATGCCGACGCAGGCTGGCCGCTGCTGCGGGCGAAGGCGCTCGAGGCGGCCGCCGGGCACTTCGTCGACGACGACCGCGGCCAGGCGCGAACCGCGTTCAGCGATGCCGTGGAAATGTATGCCTCGCTGGGCGCGAGCGCCGACGTCGCCCGGCTGCAGGCCACGTTCCGCGGCCACGGGATCCGCCGAGGACCGCACGCCAAACACCGCAGGGCGACCAGCGGCTGGGACAGCCTCACCCAGACCGAGATCAAGATCGCCGCCTTCGTGGAGGAGGGCCTGTCCAACCCCGACATCGCCGCGCGGCTGATGCTATCGCGGCGGACGGTCGCGACCCACGTCTCGCACATACTGAAGAAGCTCGACGTGAACTCCCGGATAGACATCGCCCGCGAGTCAGCGCTGCGCCAGTCCTCGAAGTAACGTGGCGGGACTCAGGGCTCGCAGTTGCGGGCAGTGGGGACGGTGAACCGCCGGGGGGGCACACAGTTCACCGTCCCCACATCTGAACCCCCTGCGGGTTCGCGTTCGTCGCCCTCGGCCCGATCGGGGTGGAACGCGAGCGTGAAGTACACGGCTTTACCCGCAGGGGTGCGGTAGCAGCCCCACTCATCCGACAGCGTGGCGACCAGCATCAGGCCCCGCCCGGTCTCCGCCTCGGCCGAGGCCTCGACAAGCACCGGCATGGACCGCGACGTGTCGTGGACATCGACGCGCAGCCGGTCGCGGGAGCAGGTGATGGCGAGCGTGATGGTCGTGCCCGCCTCGTGCGTGATGGCGTTGGTCACAAGTTCGCTGGCGAGCAGGACTGCGACGTCCGAGTCCACGGAGATATCCCACACCCGGATGGCCGCCCGGATCTGGCCGCGAGCCTCGCCGGCCGCGGTTGGTCCCGCGGTCAGCCGGACACGGCACAGGCGCAACTCGGTCGGACGTGTCGGCGCCATCGCGTTCATCGGGTTCCTCAGTGGACCGGTAGAGCTGCCCGGGAGGAGCGCTGGCCACTTTCGCGACTCCTCCCGGAGGCCCGAGCGCCTTGCTGAAATGCTCGGTACCGCTTGCATGAAAATGGTGCTGCAACTTTCAGTACAAGACATCGGTCAGCTGACGGATTTTGAACGATGGCTGCGGAGCAACCTGACTCCAGATCAATCTCCGCCGCGGCCGGCTACCGCGATGTGCCCGGGATGCGTCATGATCCAGCCAGGCACCGTAACGCGGCGGAACCCCTGGCCGCGCGAAGTCCATGGTAGCGGAGGTGTCATGAGGAATCAGGCCATCGGCCAGCCGGACGTGGGATCGCTCGCGCTGGCCGAGCCGACCCAGCACGTCAGGTACCGCTGGATCGTCGGCCTCACCCTGGCCAGCCTGGGCATGTGGATGGCGAACCAGACGCCATCGCAGGTCATGCTCGCCCTCCAGTTGCAGGACATCACGCCGCGCCACAAGATCGTCGCCCTCGGGGTGGTAACCGCGATCAACGCCATCGCCTCCGCCCTGGCCACCCCGGTCGTCGGCGCGCTGTCCGACCGCACCGCGCACGGCCGGCGGCTGGGCCGGTTCAGCGGCCGCCGGCACCGGTGGACGCTCATCATGGTCGTGCTGGCCGCCGTCTGCCTGGCACTGCTGGCCAAGGCGGGCACGGTGCTGGCAGTGACCCTGCTGTGGCTGCTGTTCGGCGTCTTCCAGAACGGCGAGTACGCCAGCCTGAGCGCGGCCCTCCCCGATCACGTGCCGGTGCGGCAGCGCGCCACGGTGTCCGGCTGGGTCGGCATGCCGCTCGCGCTCGGCCTGGTCCTCGGCACGGTCCTGGTGGTCGAGGTCTTCAACCAGGACCTGGTCACCGGCTATATCGTGCTGGCGGTGCTGATGGTGGTGCTGGCGTTGCCGTTCGTGCTGTTCACCCCCGATTACCCGCTCTCGCCGCAGGACCGGGAGCCGTTCTCGTGGCGCCGGCTGGCCTCCTCCTACTGGATCAGCCCCCGCGAGCACCCCGACTTCGGCTGGGCCTGGCTGACCCGCTTCCTGGCCACCCTCTCGATCGCGATGGGCACCCTGTACCTGCTCTATTTCCTGCGCGACAAGGTGCACTACGCGCGGCTGTTCCCCGGCCAGACCGCCGCCGACGGCCTGCTCATCCTGATCCTGATCTACACCGGCGGCGTGGTGATGTCGGCGATCGTCGGCGGGATCGTCTCGGACCGCAGCGGCCGCCGCAAGATGCTGGTCACCATGTCCGGGCTGCTGATGGCGGTGGCCGCGCTGCTGCTGACGTTCTGGGAGACCTGGACCGCCTCGCTGATCGCGGCGGTGCTCTACGGCATCGGCTTCGGCGCCTACATCGCGGTCGACCAGGCGCTGATCACCCAGGTGCTGCCGAAGGCCGCCGACCGCGCCAAGGACCTCGGCATCATCAACATCGCCATCGTCTGCCCGTACGCCATCGGCCCGCTGATCGCGGCCCTCCTGGTGTCGCTGTCCGGCTACCCGGCCCTGTTCGGGGCGACCGCGGTGGTTGGCATCGCGGCCGCGATCGGGGTCTGGCGGATCAAGAGCGTCAGCTGAAGCACCCCCCGCCCCTGCCATATGCGGGACCGTAGCACCACTGCCCGTTCTGAATAAATTTTTGAAATCTTTTTTAACGAACGAGCGGTGGTATCACTCCACGGAGTGCGCTGCTAGGGCGACGGTGGTGCCGAGGCGCTTGGCTAGCAGAGCGACGCGGTCGCGGTCCCGTTCGGTGAACGTGCCGTGGGCGCGGGCGAAGCGGATGTGGTGCAGCGCGCCGCCGTTCGGCAGGTCGTCCTCGCGCACCAGCCTGATCCGCTTACCACCGGGCCAGGCCAGCTCGGCGGTGGCCGCGTCGGCGCCGGTGAGCTGGCCGTCAAGGACGTCCCGGAGCAGCCGCACCGCGCCGTCGAGGTCGATGACGTGGTGCTCGATGAGATCCAGGCGCGCCGCCGGGCCCGGCTCGGGAAGATCGTCCGGCGGTGCGCACAGCGGCGCCGGGCCGTCCTGCTGGGCGACCTGGATGACGATGCCGTGCGCGCTGCGCGGGTGCAGGAAGGCCTCTTTCCAGTCCGGGTCGGCCAGGTTGACGCCGACCGGCTCGATGCCAGCGGCCCGGATCCTTGCCAGCGTGCTCTCGATGTCGGTGACCGCGAAGTTGAGGTGGTGCGGTCGCGCGCCGCGGGCGGCAAGGAACCGGTCGAGGAAGCCGCCGCCCGGCTCGCCGTTGGGCGTCAGCAGCTCGATCTTGGGGCCGGCGGCGAATTCGAGCTGGCCCCACCAGAATCCCTCGGAGTCGCTGCCGTAGGCCCACCGCCCGCCGAGCACGCCGCCGAACAGGTCCCAGCCGTCGGCCAGTACCGACGTGCCGATGGCGAGATGATCAAGGACCGCGGTCACGGAAACTCACGTTACTGTGTCCGGGACACCGCACCTGCAGCCCTGGCTGCCGCAGCGGTAAGGGACGAGGCGGCTCAGGCGGGCGGGTAGCCGACCAGCAGGACGCCGTGGCAGTCTTCGGCCGCGGCGCGGTAGATGTGCGGCCGGTCGCCGGCGTACCTGGCGAAATCGCCGGGGCGCAGGGCCAGCGGCTCGTCGGCCGGGCCGACCGTGATCGTCCCGGCCTGCACGAACACCCGCTCGACCACGCCGCTGCCGTGCGGGCTGCCGAGTTGCTCGGCCCCGGCCGGCAGGAACATGTCGAAGACCTCGACCAGGCCTCCTCCCTCGATCCGGTCGAGCAGCCTCAGGTCGAGCTTCCCGCCCTGGGTCGACCCGTGTACCCGCGCGCCCTGCTGCGCCCTGACCACGACCGTGGTGGTCTCGCGCCGGTCTTCGAGCAGGTCGCTGAAGGCCACGCCGAGCCCGAGGGCCAGCGACCACAGCGTCTCGATGGTCGGATTGCCCCGGCCCTGCTCCAGGTTCGCCAGCGTGGCCTTCGCGACATCCGCGCGGGCCGCCAGCGTGGCCAGCGACATCCGGCGGGCGGTGCGGAGCCGGTGCAGGTTCGCCGCGATGACCTCGCCGACATCGCCGAACGCCCGGTCCGGAGCTTCGTTCGCCATGCCAATGGAGTATATCAATGGACTAATAAAATGGTACGCTGATCCGACTCCGCCACGAGTCGAGGAGCGAGGAATGCTGAGAACCGGCGAGGACTACATCGAGTCGCTGCGCGACGGCCGGGAGGTGTGGATCGACGGTGAGCAGGTGCCGGACGTGACCACGCACCCGGCGTTCGCGCCGGTAGTGAACGTGCGCGCGCGGATCTACGATCTCGGCCACGAGGCAGGCACCGCCGGCCTGCTGACCTACGTCGACGAGGAGACGGCGGAGCGCTGCGCGACCACCTCGCGGCCGCCGCATACCCGCGAGGACTGGCGGACCAAGCGGGCCTGCGTCGACACCATCCTGGACGACGCGGGCGGCGTGGTCACCCGGGTGGGCGACGAGACGGTCGGCGAGATGTGGTCGCTGTTCGACGGGCAGAACGTGCTGAACGAGATCAACCCGGCGTTCTCGGCGAACATCGCCCATCACGTCCGGCGCGCGCAACTCCTCGACCCGTTCCACGTCTCGGCCAACACCGACCCCAAGGGCAACCGCTCCATGCGGCCGCAGGACCAGGATCCCGACGTCCTGCTGCACGTCGTCGGCGAGACCGACAACGGCATCGTGGTGCGCGGCGCCAAGTTCGAGACCGCGGCGGCCTACGCCAACCAGGCGTTCGTGAAGCCGACCATCGGCGAGTGGAACAACGAGGTGCTCAGCGACTACGCGGTCGGCTTCCTCGCCGACATGGGCGCCCCCGGCATCAAGCACATCTGCCGTTCCGCCTTCGCGGCCCAGCACTCCCCCGACGATTACCCGCTGACCAGCCGGTACGACGAGATCGACACCATGATCGTGTTTGACAACGTCGAGATCCCCTGGGAGAACGTCTTCTTCTACCGGCACACCAAGGCGGCGGCGTTCATCCGCGCGACCCTGCACAGGTACAGCATCTTCCCGTACGTCCAGCGCTACTCGCGGTTCGCTGACTTCCTCCTCGGCGTCGCCTACGCCAGCGCCAGGTCGACCGGCGTCACCATGCACCAGGGCGTCCGGGAGAAGATCGCGCAGATCGCCTGCTACCGCGAGGGCGTCAACGCGCACCTGACCGCGGCGATCGAGCTCGCCGAGCCGAGCCCGGGCGGGCTGCTGATGCCGAATCAGCAGATGATGTACGCGGGCCGGGTCTTCGCCTCCACCCAGCTGCCCGGGGTCATGCACATCCTCCGCGACCTGTGCGGCTGCCAGGTCAGCCTGATGCCGAGCAAGGCCATGTTCGACACCCCGGGCGCGGGCGAGTGGCTTAAGAAGTACTTCCGCCTAGGCGAGATCCCCGCCGAGGAGCGGCGCAAGCTCTTCGCGCTGGCCCGTGACCTGCTCAACTCCGACTACGCCGGGCACCGGCTGACGTTCCAGCTGTTCGCGCAGTCACCCCCGTTCTCGCACCTGCTCGCCGTCTACAACAATTACGACTTCAGCGGGCCGCTGGACCTGGTGGCCAGGTACTCGGGCGTCGCGGAGGCGGTGCGGAAATGAGGGAGCCGATCACCGCCGGCGGCCACCTGCGGATCCGGCCGTTCAACACCGCCGACAGCTACCCGGAGCAGCGCCTCGACAACGACCTGTGCCAGGCGGTGGTCGCCGGCAATACCGTCTACCTCCGCGGCCAGGTGCCGCAGGACCTGGATACCGGCGCGAGCGTGCACGTCGGTGATCCCGCCGCCCAGGCCGAGCAGGTGATGACGAACATCGAGACGCTGCTGGCCGAAGCGGGCGCGGCCGTCGAGCACGTGGTGAGCTGCACCGTCTACCTCACCGACATCAGGCACCGCGAGGCGGTGTACCGGGTGCTCGGGCGGCGCCTGGCGGGCGTCTACCCGGTGTTCACCGGCGTGGTCGTGGCCGCGCTCGCCCGGCCGGAATGGCTCGTCGAGGTCACCGTGGTGGCGGTCAAGCCATGACGTTCTCGCTGGCGGGACGCTGCGAGCGCACCGGCGCGGTCGGCGCGGTGATCGCCTCGGCCAGCATGGCGGTGGCCGCGCGCTGCGTCGCGGTGCGGGCCGGAGTGGGTGCGGTGTGCAGTCAGAGCACCACCGACCCGCGGCTGCGCGGGCAGTTGCTCGACGCCATGGCCAGCGGCCTGGCCGCCCCCGGCGCGATCGCGGCCGTCGTCGGCCGGGCACCCGACATCAGCTACCGGCAGCTCGCGGCCGTGGACGTGGCCGGAGGCTCGGCATGCTATTCCGGCGACCTCGCGCTCGGCGAGGCGACCCACGTCCGCGCCGCCGGCGCCGCGGCCGCGGGCAACCTGCTGGCCGACCGGGGCGTGCCCGCGGCGATGCTGGCTGCCTTCACCGGTCGGCCAGGCGACGGCCTCGCCGACCGGCTGATCGCCGCCCTGCAGGCCGGCCTGGCCGCGGGCGGCGAGGTCTCCCCGGTGCGTTCGGCCGGGCTGCTGATCGCGGGGTCGGCGCCCTGGCCGGTCACCGACCTGCGGGTCGACTGGCACGACGATCCGGTCGGGCAGCTCGAGCAGCTCTGGCAGCTCTGGCGGCCGCAGGCGGATTCCTACGTCGTTCGGGCGTTGCGGCCTGCCGAGATCGTCGGCTGATCCAAGGCGTCAACTGCTTGCGCCGCGAACGGTGACCTCGCTGTACAAGCCGCTGGTGCTGGCGCGGGATATATGGGAAGTATTGCTCTATGTCGATCGCCATCTCTGAAGAGCACCACGCCCTCGCGCAGACCGTCGCCAGGTTCCTCGCTGACCATCAGTCCCCCGCGGCGGCCCGGAGCCTGCTGGAGGCTGAGGCGGACGCGCTGCCCGCCTTCTGGGGTGAGCTAGGCAGCCTCGGCCTGCTCGGCCTGCACGTGCCGGAAGAGCTCGGCGGCTCGGGCTTCGGGCTCACCGAAACGCTGGTCGTAGCCGAGCAGATGGGCCGGTACCTGGCGCCGGGGCCGTTCGTCCCGACCGTCATTACCAGCGCCGTGCTGGCCGCTGCCGGGCCCGACGACCTGCGCAAGCGGCTGCTGCCCGGGCTGGCGGACGGCAGCACCATCGGCGCGGCGGGCCTGGGTGGCGAAGTGGCCTGCGCCGACGGCGCCGCGACCGGGAAGGCCGGCGTTGTGATCAGCGGCCACCTAGCGGACGTGCTGCTGATCCCCGCAGGTGACGACGTACTGGTCATCGAGAAGTCGGCCGGCGGAGTCCGCGCCGACGTGCCCGCCAACCTGGACCAGAGCCGCCGTGCGGCCAGGGTCATGCTCGACGCGGCGCCGGCCACGGTGCTGCCGGGCGCGCGCAGGCTGCTTACCGCGGTGGCCCGGGCGGTGCTCGCGGCGGAGGCGGCCGGCGTCGCCGCCGAGACCAGCGAGCAGGCAGCCGAGTACGCGAAGGTCCGCCAGCAGTTCGGCCGTCCGATCGCTACCTTCCAGGCGGTCAAGCACCACTGCGCGAACATGCTGGTGGCCGCCGAGCTGGCCACGGCGGCCACCTGGGATGCCGGGCGGGCATCGATCACCGGCGGCGACCAGTTCAGTTACACCGCGGCCATCGCAGCCGTCCTCGCCGGGCCGGCCGCGGTCGGCAACGCCAACCTCAACATCCAGGTGCACGGCGGAATCGGGTTCACCTGGGAGCACGACGCGCACCTGTACCTGCGGCGGGCCACGGCCATCGCCGCGGTGCTCGACGCCGAGCAGGCGGCGATCGAGATTACCGGCCTGGTCCGCCGCGGCGTGCGCCGGGCAGCCGCGATCGACCTGCCCCCCGAGGCCGAGGCGGTACGGACTGTGATCGGGCCTGACGTGGTCCGGCTGCGCGATCTGGCCGGCGAGGAGAGAAAGCAGGCGCTGATCGAGAGCGGTTACGCGATGCCGCACTGGCCGAAGCCGTGGGGCCGGGACGCGACCGCGCTCGAGCAGCTGGTGATCGAGCAGGAGTTCGCGGCGGCCGGGATCAGGCGGCCGAGCCTCGGCATCACCAGCTGGATCATCCTGACCCTGATCCAGCACGCCAGCCCGGAGCAGGTCGCGCGCTGGGTCCGCCCGGCGCTCAGCCAGGACGTGATCTGGTGCCAGCTGTTCAGCGAGCCGGGCGCCGGGTCCG
>Ga0181525_10003848_pt1 | contig 11710 bp, 13 predicted proteins | sample PEATcosm2014_Bin_48_FD_121100 | JGI IMG/M metagenome (GOLD analysis project Ga0181525, IMG submission 121100) | Peatland microbial communities from MTU Mesocosm Facility, Houghton, MI, USA - PEATcosm2014_Bin06_10_metaG | ecosystem: Environmental > Terrestrial > Soil > Wetlands > Peat | place... | reverse complement strand
TTCTGGCGCGAGCAGTTCACCCAGCTGGGCAGCAGCCACTTCCACCTGGACAACCAGTCACTGAACGGCGTCATACTGCGCCTGACCCGCGCCGGATCCGACGCGCACGCGTACTGGCAGGTCGCAGCGGTCGTGGCCGGCCTCGCCGGGCTCGCCACCGCGATAGCGGCGAGCCGCCGCGGCCACGAGCTACTCGGCCTGGTCGCCTGCGCCGCGACCGGCCTGCTTGTATCCCCGATCAGCTGGTCGCACCACTATGTCTACGTGGTGCCGGCCCTTGTCCTCGCCGCGTGCGGGCCACGGCGCCTCGGCTACAGGATCCTCGGCGCCGCGCTGGTCGTGGGCTTGTTCGGCTGGTGGCCGCTGCCCATCGGCAGCCAGGGCGGCTACGACCCCAAGGCCCAGCTGCGGCCGCGCGGGCTGCTGCTTCTGGCGCCGAACGAGGGCAACAGCGGGACGGTCGAGTTCACCTGGCGCGGGCTGGAGCTGATCGTCGGCAACTACTACGTGCTCACCCTGGTCGTGTTCGTCGCGGCCACCGCGTGCGGCCTGCTGCTGACCCGTCGCCTCAGGCCTGAGCGCGCCGCCCCCGGCGGCGCAGGCCCACAGCCACCATCGCCAGCCCTACCAGGGCAATCACCGGGCCGGCCGCCGCCCAGAACGTAACACCGGACATCGCGCTCCCGCCCAAGGCGCCCACCCCCTGGAGCGTGAAGATGACACCGGCCACCGTGACCAGCAGGCCCGCGCCGACGAGCAGAACCTTCTTCATGATGACTCCTCTTGCCTGGTCCGCGGTTGCCGGCCGTTTCCACCGGTCATCTCTAATACGGATCGGTGGCCGGAAAGGATCGGTGCCGAGGCCGGCCTTCCGGAAGGATTGCCGATCCCTCGGGGAGTTAACACTGAGAGGCTCCACGGCTGAGCATGGTTGTGGCGGCGACGCCTATCCTTCGGGCGGCCTGCCCCGCGCTCAGGCCGGCGTCCGGCACGGGTTCACCTGTCCTTCCGGCGACGAGAGTGCGTGATCCGTTCGGCGGCGAGCCGGGCGGACACCAAGACCATAGGCACGCCGACGCCCGGCCGGGTCCCGGAACCGACGAACACTACATTGTCGAGCCCGGGGGCGAGGTTGCCGGGCCGGAGCGGGCCTGACTGGCCGAAGGTGTGCGCGGCGGCGAACGGCGTGCCGGCCGCCATTCCCGCCTGAGCCCAGTCCGCCGGAGTGACCACCTGCCGCACGCGTACGGCCTCCCCCAGCCCCGGGTAGCCCCGGTCGGCCAGGATCCGCAGCAGGTCGTCGGCGTAGGCCTGGCCAAAGCGCGGCCAGTCGGGCCCCGCCTGCAGGTTGGGGACCGGGGCGAGCACGTAGTAGACCTGGCCGCCGGGGGGCGCGAGTCCAGGATCGGTGCGGGTGGGATTGGTGACCAGCAGCGATGGGTCGGCCATGACCTGGCCTCGCCGGGTGATGTCGTCGAAGGTGGCGTTCCAGGCTTGCCCGAAGTGAATGTTGTGGTGGCTCGCGTCGGGATAGGCTGCCCCGGCTCCCAGGTGCATGACCACGCACGAGGGGGAGTAGCGCAACCGGCGCCGCAACGGCCGGTTTAGCAGGTCGCGGTAGGCCACCGGCAGGTCGGGATTGAGCACCACGACGTCGGCGGGGATGCGTTCGCCGTCCCGGGTGCGCACGCCGCGGGCCCGTGACCCGGTGATCTCCACGCTCGTTACCTCTCGGCCGTAGTCGAGCCGCACCCCGCGCTTGACGGCGGCCGCCGCGAGTGCCTCGGCGACCGCGTGCATCCCGCCGCGCGGGTAGTAGACGCCCGCGACCGTGTCCATATAGGCGATGACCGCGTACAGGGCGCGGGCGCGGTGCGGCGGCAGGCCGGCGTAGAGCGACTGGAACGAGAACACCCGCTGGGTACGCGGGTCGTCAAGGAACTGGGAGACCTTGGCGGACAGCCGGCGGAACGCGCCGCAGGCGGCCAGCCGGGCCAGGTCCGCGCTGACCAGGTCCCACGGGTGGTCGAAGTCGCGGTCGATGAACTGCTTCCACTCGAGCCGGTACAGCCTGCGCGCGTAATCGACGAAGCGCAGGTAGCCGTCGGCCTCACGCGGCCCGCACAGGCGGGCGATCTCCGCGGCCGTATCTGCCGTGCTCGCCCGGATGTCCAGCCTCGACCCGTCGGCGAAGTGCGCGCGGTAGGCCGGGTCCAGCCGGACGAGGTCGAGCCAGTCCGACATCCGCTCACCGGCTGCGGCCAGGGTTTCCTCAAGCAGGTCCGGCATGGTCAGCACGGTGGGTCCGGTGTCGAACCGGTACCCGTCCACGGTGAGCTGGCCCATTCGGCCGCCCGGGCCGTCCGCTCGCTCAAGCACGGTCACCTGCCGTCCGGCGCCGGCTAGCCGCAGCGCGCAGGCGAGGCCGCCGAGCCCCGCACCCACGATGACCACGTTCTCGGTAGGTCCGGTAACGTTCTGCATTGGTTTAGCTCCGCTCGGTAACGTGTCGCCTACGGTACCTGCCACCCGATTACCTGGCCACTTGCGCCTGGCTACATCAGCAACGTTTGAATCGAAATGTGCGTCGTTTTGAACTTTTGGCCCGCGGGCGCCACGACCCGTTCTCGCCGATGTTCAAGCACTGACTCCGCTAGGGGACCCCATGACCCGCTCCATGCCGCCGGACGCCGCACTGGACGCCGCGTACGCGAGCTGCCGTGACCTGCACCGTACGCATGGCCGCAGCTATTACCTGGCCACCAGGCTGCTGCCGCCCTGGAAGCGAAGGCACGTGCACGCCCTGTACGGCTTCACCCGCTGGACCGACGACATCGTCGACGCGGGTGCTGACGCGCGAATCCCACTCCCGGGAGCGGACCGCGGCCGCCGGCTCGATGCGTGGGCAGGACGGTTCTACGCCCTGCTCGATGGCGGGGAAGACCCGGCCGATCCGATCCTGCGCGCCGTGCGGCACACCATCGCCATCTTCGGCCTGTCCCGGGCCGACTTCGCCGCGTTCTTCGCCAGCATGCGCATGGACCTGGATGTCCGCTCTTACGCTAACTACGGCTCCCTGCTCGAGTACATGGAGGGGTCCGCGGCCGTGATCGGCACGATGATGCTGCCGATCCTGCTGGCTCCCGACGACGGGCGAGGGCCGGTGCCCGCGGCGGTGACCGCCGCGGCGCGCGAGCCGGCCCGTCAGCTCGGCCTGGCGTTCCAGCTCACTAACTTCATCCGTGACATCGCGGAGGACCTGGATCGCGGCCGGGTGTACTTGCCCGCTGCGGACCTCGCGCAGTTCGGGGTGCACCGGGACGATCTCGCGGCACCGTCGGCGAGCCCGGCCGTGCGCCGCCTGGTCGCCTTCGAGATCGAGCGGGCGCGCGCCCACTATCGCGACGCCCTGCCGGGCCTGACGATGCTGCCGGCGAGGTCTCGCCGCTGCGTCCGGCTGGCAGGCGTCGTCTACGGCGGGATCCTCGACCACATCGAGCGGGCCGGCTGCGACGTCCTCGCCGGGCGCGCCGTCGTCCCGCGGCGGCAGCGGGCGGCCGCGGTGCTGCGGGAACTGGCAAGGCCAGCATGAGCGTCAGCGCGTACCAGTCAGGTGCCGTCCTGGCGCCTGCCGACGTCACCTTCGTCACGGGTGAGCTCCGGCCGTACCTGGCGGACCTTCTTGCCGGCGAACAGGCCGCTTGGCAGGAGCATGACGCGCCATGGTGGGACCCGCCCGAGACGCTCGCGGGCTACCTCGACGGCGGCAAGGCGCTGCGGCCGCGGTTTTGCTACTGGGGCCATGCCATCGCCGGGGAGGGCACTGACCCCCTGCTGCTGCAGGCAAGCGCGGCGCTGGAACTGCTGCACGCCTTCGCCCTCATTCACGACGACCTCATGGACGACTCCGACACCCGCCGGGGCCGGCCCGCGCTGCACCGTGAATTCAGCTGGCAGCATCGTCGGCAGGGCTGGGCCGGGAACCCGGACAGCTACGGCCGCGCCGTGGCGATGCTCACCGGCGACCTTGCGTTCGCCGTGGCTAGCAGGCTCGCCTCCGCGCTGCCCGCGCCGGCGCTGTCGGTGTGGCGCCGGATGGTCGACGAGCTGGTCCTCGGTCAGTTCCTCGACTTGGCCGGGGCCGCGCGGCGAGACCGCTCCGTCGAGGTGGCGCGCGCCACCACGTTGCTGAAGTCGGGGCGGTACACGGTGACCGGACCGCTGAGCCTCGGCGCCGCGCTCGCTGGCCTGCCCGAGCTGCCACCTGACCTGTCGCGCTACGGCGACCTGGTCGGTGAGGCATTCCAGCTCAGCGACGACCTGCTCGGCGTCTTCGGCGACCCGCAGCGGACCGGCAAGCCGGCTGGCGAAGACCTCGCGTCAGGCAAGCCGACCCAGCTCCTCGCCTATGCCGCGGACATGCTGCCACCGCGCGGGCAGGCGTTGCTTGCCCGGGCCGGCACTCCCGTTTTCAGCCGCGCGGACGTCGCCGAGCTGACGGCTGAGCTCATCGAGTGCGGGGCACGGGCGCACGTCGAGCGCCAGGTCCGCCGCAACGTGGAGGCCGCCTGCGCGCTCGTCGGCCGAGCCGCGCTGCCGCCGCGCGTCACGGCCGCCCTGCAGGGGCTGGCCCTGGCCGCCACGGACCGGCAGCAATGACCGTCATGGTGGCAGTGTCCAGGCTGGTGGGGCGGATGGCGGGAATGCGCCCGTACCTGGCGAGCGCCCCGGCGCCCCCGGGCGACCTGGTTCCGGGCCGCTCGCGGGTCGTGGTCGTCGGCGGCGGCATCGCCGGGGCGTGCGCCGCTGTGGTCCTCGCCGAGCGCGGCATTCCCGTCGTGGTCTGCGAAGCCGCCGACTGGCTCGGCGGCCGGCTCGGCGCGCACCCGCGCACCCTTCCCGACGGGACCGTGCAGTGGGTCGACCACGGGTTCCACGGCTTCTTCCGCCAGTACTACAACTGGCGGCAGGTCCTGCGCCGGGTCAGTCCCGGCCCGGCGCCGCTGCTGCATCCGCTCGGCAGCTACCCGGTCATCTCCGCCCGCTGGCCGGATGAGGAATTCGACCGGCTCCCCCCTGCCCCGCCGCTGAGCATCCTCGCGCTCACCCTCCGCTCGCCCAGCCTGCGACTGCGCGAACTGGCCCGCGCCGATCAGGCCGTCGGCCTCAGCCTGCTCGGGTTCGACGCCGACCAGACCTACGCGCACCTCGACCACCTCAGCGCCGAGCAACTGCTGTCCGCGCTGCGGCTGCCGGAACGTGCCCGGGTGATGCTGTTCAACGTCTTCGCGCACTCGTTCTTCAATGACGCCGCCTCGATGTCAGCCGCCGAGCTGGTGGCGATGTTCCACTTCTATTTCCTCGCCAACCCCGAGGGCCTCGGCATGGACGCGCCGCATGCCGACTATGAAACCGCCATCTGGGCGCCGCTGCGCCGCTACCTCGAACAGCGAGGAGCGCAGATCAGGACCGGCACCCCGGTCAGCGCGCTCGTCCGTGACCGGGCCGGGCACTGGCTCGTCCGCACCGGCGCCGGCGACACGCTGACCGCCGAGGATGTGGTGCTGGCCACCGATGCCGGGTCGGCCGCACGGATCCTTGCCGCCTCACCCCTCGCCATGTCCGGTGACCACCGGCTCGCCGCCGTCGCCGCCCAGCCGCGGACCGGGCCGCCGTACGCGGTGGCGCGGTACTGGCTAGACGGCGACGTCCGCACCGAACGCGCGTCGTTCACCAGCATCGCCGACCCGGGCGTGCTCGATTCCGTCACGCTCTACCACCGCTTTGAGGCCGAAGCGCGCCGCTGGCATGAGCGCACAGGGGGGGCGGTGGTCGAACTACACGCCTACGCCTGCCCCGCTGGCGCCGACGCCGCCAGCCTCGGCGCCACGATGCTGGCCGAGCTCGGCCGCCTGTGGCCGGAGGTCGGGCGGCTGCGCCAGGTTGACCGGTACTGCAAGGTCGGAACCGACGCGGCCGGGTTCCCGGTCGGCGGCCACGCGATCACCCCCGGCGTGCGCACCACCGTCCCCGGGCTAACCCTGGCCGGGGACTGGGTCGCCGCGCCGTTCCCCTCCGCGCTGATGGAACGCGCGGCCGCCACCGGCATCGGCGCTGCCAACGTCATCCTCGCCGCGCGCGGGTACCGCACCGAGCCGGTATGGTCGGTGCCGCCCCGGGGTATCCTGGCCCGCCGGTGGACCGCGGCGATGCGGCGGCAGTCGGCCCAGCCAGCCCAGCCGGCCGGCGCGCGGTGAGCGACGCCGTGGATGCCTGGCAGTACCTGCTGGTACTCGGGTCTTGCCTCATCGTGACGTTGCCGCTCGAGGTCATCGGCGGGGCCCGGGTGTACCGGCGCCCGAAGGCGCTCCTCGCCACCCTCGTTCCGGTCGTGGCTATCTTCGCCGGGTGGGACCTGATCGCGGTGCATCACGGGGACTGGTGGTTCAGCGCGCGGTACACCCTGCGGCCGCGGCTGGCGGGCTTGCCGGTCGAGGAGTGGCTGTTCTTCCTGGTCGTCCCGGTCTGCTCGCTGCTCGCCTACGAGGTACTCGGCCGCGGGGCCCGCGGCTTCACGTGGCGGAACGGCAGGGGGGCGGGCCGATGACGGGCGACTACACCATCGGCGCGATCTGCGCCCCGGTCGCGGTCGTGGCCGTGGAGCTCACCGTCCTGCGCACCGGGATCCTGCGCCGCCCCAGGTTCTGGGTCACGATCGCGATCACCCTCGCGTTCCAGGTGGCGGTGGACGGCTGGCTCACCAAGCTGTCCGCGCCGATCGTCGCCTACCGCCCGGGGGCCATCTCCGAGGTGCGGTGGCCGTGGGACATCCCGGTAGAGGACTTCGGGTTCGGGTTCGCCATGATCACCTTGACGCTGGCCGCGTGGGAGTGGACCCTGCGGCGCGAACGGGCCGCACGTCCCGCGGAGCCGGGTCATGAGTGAGGCGGGCCGCTCGGCGATGCTCGCCGCGCTGCGGATGACGGTTCGCGGCGGTCTGGCCGACGTGTGGGTGCGCGGCCGCCTGCCGGCCGGCCCGGTGGTCTGGGCCGCCAACCACCACAGCTGGTGGGATCCGTTCATCGCCGGCACGCTGCTGACCGCTGCCGGGCACCGGATGGTCATGCTGGCCGATGTGGCCAACGTGCAGCGGTACCGGTTCGCCCGCCGCATCGGCGTAGTGGGCACCGACGAACTGCGCACCGCCCTGGCCGCGGTGCGCGGCGGCGCCACGCTCGTCATCTATCCGGAGGGCCGGCTGCTTCCCGCCGGGCCGCCGGGCCCGCTTGCCCCGGGTGCGGCCTGGGCCGCGGCGCGGGCGCCCGCCCGGCTGTGCTCGGTGTCGGTGCGGGTCCTGATACGCGGCCGCCAGTACCCGGAGGCCTACGTGGTATTCAGCGAGGTCGACGCCCGCGGGCCGCGGCCCGAGGTCACCGGGCGGCTGCGCGAGCGGCTGCGCGAGGACCTGGCCGGCGTGGACCGGCTGTGCGGGCACGCCGACCCTCGCCAGCCGCTGCCCGGATTCGCCCGGGTGGTGCGCGGACGGCGAAGCTGGGACGAGCGCGTGGACGCCGCCCGCCAATGGCTGCCATGGCCAGTGCACTAGCCCGCGCGGTCGTCGCCTTCCACGCCGTCAAGCTGGCGGGCGTGGCGGCCAACCTCGTCATGTTTCCCGTGCTGCGGCCGCCCCGTGACCGCTGGCCGGGGCACGCCGGGAAGCCGGGCACCTCGCTGCTGGTGCCGGCCCGTGACGAGGGCCAGCGGCTGCCCGCCGCCCTGGCCGGGCTGCTCGCCCAGGACGTCACCGAGATCATCGTGCTCAACGACCAGTCCAGCGACGACACCGCCGCCGTAGTGCGCCGCGCCGCCAGGGCCGACCCGCGGCTACGGCTATTGCCCGGTACGCCGCTCCCGCACGGATGGACCGGCAAGAACTGGTCCTGCCACCAGCTCGCCGCGGCGGCGCGCGGCGACGTCCTGCTGTTCTGCGACGCCGACGTGACGCTGGCACCCGGGGCAGTGGACGCGTGCTTGGCGCAGATGCGCGCGCAGGACGCCGACGTGTTCTCGGTGTTCCCCCGCCAGCACACCGTCACGCTGGGCGAACGGCTGCTGGTGCCGTTGATCGACGACGTGCTGCTTGCGTTCCTGCCCCATCGGCTGCTGCGCTTGCCGGTGCCGTCGGCGGCGACGGCCAACGGGCAGCTGCTCATGTTCCGGCGATGTGCCTACGACGCGCTCGGCGGGCACGCCGCCGTAGCCGGCGCACTCAACGAGGACCTCGCCCTGGCCCGCCGCGCCCGCCGCACGGGACTTCGCCTCGGCCTGGCCCTCGGCGGCGACCTGGTCAGCGCGCGCATGTACCGCGGGTACCGGGAGTCGGTGCGCGGGTTCGGCAAGAGCCTGCGGGCCGCGCACAGCGGTCACGACAGCGCGCTCGCGCTGACCGCTGTGTGGCACCTGCTCGCCTACACGGTGCCGTGGCTGGCCTGGCGCCGCAACCGGGCGTGGCGGACCGCGGCGGTCCTCGGGCTCGCGCAACGGATGCTGGTCAACGTGAAGACAGGCCGGGGCGCCCCGGGAGAGGCAGCGCTCGTCCCGGTCACGCCGCTCGCGGCACTTCCTGTGTACGCGCTGGCGTTCCGGCGGGACGCCCGGTGGAAAGGCCGCCGCTACCCCGACCCGAAGCATGCCCCGGTACCTGGCAGGCACCGGTGACGAGCACCGCCCCGCCGCCACGCGGACTTTGTGACCAGCGGCACGGCCTTGCGGAGCCGCCGCGCCTGCCAGGGCCGCCCGGCCTGCCGCTTCTCGGCCACCTGTGGCAATGGACGGCCGGCCCGCTGCGGCTGCTCGAAGACGGCGCCCGCACCGGCCCGGTCTTCCGGCTCAGGCTGTGGCGGCCCACCCTCGTCGGCTACAGTCCGGAATGGAACCGCGCCATCTTGTCCGACGTGGCCACCTTCCGCAGCCGTGGCAGCCTGAGCGGGCTGAGCCCGTACCTGGCCGGCGGGATCGTGCACACCGACGCCCCGCAGCACCGCGAGCGCCGGCGCAGCCTGAGCCCGCACTTCAGCGCGCGCGCCCTCGCCGCCCTGGAAGGTCAGCTGGCCGCGGTAGCGCAAGCCAGACGGCCGAGCGGCGATTTCGAGGCCCTCAGCTGGGCAGCCGCGGTCGTCCAGGACATGCTCAACGTCGCGCTGTTCGGCGGGGCGCTGCCCACTGGCCTGCTGAGCCGGTTCCTGCGGCCGCTGCACCGCGGCCTGCCGGTGCCCATGCTGCCGCGCCCCTTGGTGTTCCGCCACGTGGAGGCCGCCATCGCCGCGGCGCTCGCCGGCCCCGCCCCCGGCAGCATCACCGCCCGCCTTGCCGCGGCCGCCGGCGATGCCCAGCCTCATGGATGCCGCCCGGCTGACCCGGAGATGGTCGAGGACCTGCGGGTCGCGCTGGCCGCCGGGTACGACACCACCAGCCACTCGCTGGCGTGGGCAGTCTGGCACCTCGCCGACCACCCGCTGTGGCGCGACCCGCAGGCCCTGCCACAGTTCATCGATGAGATCCTGCGGCGCTACCCGGCGGGCTGGCTCGGCAGCCGGGTCGCCGCCCGGGACTGCACTGCCGGGGGCGCCGAGATCCCCGCGGGCACGCTGGTGCTCTACTCGCCCTACCTCACCCATCACGATCCCGGGCTGTGGGACGACCCGCACGTCATCCGGCCGGAGCGGCTCGCCTCCAGCCGCCCGGCCTGGTCCTACCTGCCGTTCGCCGCGGGACCGCGTACCTGCCTCGGCGCGCACCTGGCCCGCCTCATCCTGCGCACCGCGCTCACCCCGCTGTGCCACGGCGACCTAGCCCAGGCAGGCGGCAACCCCGCGGTCGCGGTCGGCATCACGCTGCGCCCGCACGGCCCGCTCCGCATGCGCGCCCGCTAGCCAGGCGCTGCGCGCCGACGCGAGAGAGCCGCCAGCGCAGGACGCGCGCGGTACGCCGTGCAGGGGCAATCGTGATCACCCGGGCGGCTTGGCGACGCCGATGCAGGCTGGCCCTCCCCGGACGTCGCTTAGCCAGTGAGCCGGCGGTGTGATCTCGTCGTCGCGCCGAGCTTTGCCCAGGCCGGCGATCATGAGTGACCCGGCGGAACCGGGACGGCATAGGCGACAATGTTGTCGAGGTAATGGCCGGTGGTGCTGTCGAAGGGGCCTCCGCAGCTGACGATGACCAGCCGGGGAGTGACTCGCTGGCCGAAGACGACCCCTGTCGGCAGATTGGCCTTCGGGTAGGCGCGCAGCGCCTGCACGGTATATCGCCAGGTGCGCCCGCCCGCCGTAAGGTCCACCACGGCGCCGGGCCGCAAGCCGGCCAGCCGGAACAGCGCACCGGGCCCGCTCGCCGCGCTGTCAATGTGGCCGACCAGGACGACTGCCCCGGTCGGCTGACCGGGGGCCGCGCCGCCTGCCCACCATCCCACGACCCGCGGATCGTCCGGGATGCCGAGTTCCCCGGTGGTGGCCACGCCGACCGGGATGATGCTGGCGCTTACCCCGATAGCCGGGATGCGCAACCGGACGGGAACCGCGAGGCTGACGATAGCGCCGACCCCGGAATCACTCGGCTGGCCGGCTGGCCGGGACGGCTGGCCGGCTGGCCGGGACGGCTGGCCGTGGCCGGCGAAGTGCGCGGGGGGCTGGACGGGTGCGTAGGCCGCGGGCGGGACCGTGCCGAAGTTATGATTCGGCGGCCTGACCGCGGCGTATCCGGCGGCGGCGGCTCCGCCAGCCAGCAGCAGCCCCGCGACGAGGGCGGCGGCCGGCCAGCGGTTCCGCAACGAACGTGCTATCACGCGCGGCGCCGCCGGACTGCGGCCACGAGGCCGGCACCGGCCAGGGACACCCCCGCGGCTGCGGCTATCCCGAAGGGCCAGGCCGAGGTGGCCGGGTCGGCGCCAAGGCCGCCGCTGCCGGCATGCGCGCTGGTGGGCATGCCGCCGAGCGCGTACTGCTGGGTGACCGCGGTCAGCGTCTTACCTGACGCTGACCCGATCGCGTAAACCACCGTGGCCATCCCTGCTGTCACCGGGACATTGACCGGGCCGATCACGGCCGCGGTCTGGCCGGCCAGCGTCACCTTGGCCGCGACCGTTCCCGCGGGAACGGTGAGAGCCTGCTGCTGCCCGTTGGCCAGGCCGCTGATCGCCTTCGCGGTGCCGGCATAGACGTCGACGGCGGGAGCCTCCGCGGTATGCCGGACGACCAGCCGCCCGTCGCCCGCGCCGACCGCGCTCGTGTCGTTGACGAACGGGGTCAGCGCGGGCGTCCCCGACGCGGTGAGGTCAGCGACGATGGTCAGGTTGGCGCCAGCCGGCACCTGCTCGGTAGCGGACAAGATGGGCTTGCTTGTCGCCGCCGCGCCGGCCTTGCGGACATCGATGGTGTAGCTGCCGGCGGGCAAGCTGAGTGGCTGGGTGACGGTCTTGAACGTGAAGCCTGGGAGGATCTCTTTCCCGTTGGCGTACACGTCCACCGGGGTGTTCGGTATGCCGTGCACGACGGTGACGGTGGCATTCCCTGACGCGGCAGAGGCGGCGGCCGGGAAGATCAAGCCGGACCCGGCGGCCAGAGTGGCAATACCGGCCGCCGCGCCGGCGGCGGCTAGCTTGAGCAAACGCATGGATGCGCTCCGTTCTGACTGGCTACGACCCGGTCTCGCGACC
>Ga0181525_10003845_pt1 | contig 11717 bp, 12 predicted proteins | sample PEATcosm2014_Bin_48_FD_121100 | JGI IMG/M metagenome (GOLD analysis project Ga0181525, IMG submission 121100) | Peatland microbial communities from MTU Mesocosm Facility, Houghton, MI, USA - PEATcosm2014_Bin06_10_metaG | ecosystem: Environmental > Terrestrial > Soil > Wetlands > Peat | place... | reverse complement strand
TGCCTGTTATCTACAATATGGGGAAGCTGCTTTCGCTCAAAGAGCAACTCCCAAAGGCTGAATTAGATGGGGTTTTGGCACAGTTCTGACACAGCTAGCTGTGCCGGCGCTGCTTGATAGAATCGAGAATCTCGTCGACAGTCAGATCCTTTTGCCATGCACCACGGCTGGTTGTGTAGTCGCGAGTACCGGATCTGTTCAATCGGAGAAAACGGGCCAACCCATCGGCACCGAGCTCACGTCCGAGCACTTCGAGAGCATGACGTTCAAACTGCTCATCCGTCATTGTGTCTAGACTGCTCATGGAAAGTTTCCCTTGCTCCAGGATACTGGATTACGTACCGGCACACGAGGGTTGCCATCGCGACGGGAAGCTTTTCGCACAAATCCGTCGTCGGTCGTTAGCAGTACGTCAACCTGCGCCGCTTCGGCACAGGCCAGGTGCAGGGCGTCAAAGGCTCCATAGCCCGCACCCTCGAGCTCCTTGGCACGGCCGGCGGTCTTGTGATCCACTTCAATGGTCTGGTTTGCAAGTTTTAGGAGCGCTGCGTTCCCAAGCCTCCGTTCCAGGTTTGGATTCCTGCTGATCTCGTCAGTCAACGCCTCGCTGGAAATCCATTGAACTTCGCCGGAGTGCATGCGTCGGAGAATGAGCTCAACCGCCTCAGCTTCCTCGCAAATACGGTGCTGGGCCTGGTCGTCGGTGAGGCGATTGAGGCAGCAAGCATCCAAGTAGATCGTCGTCATGACCGTCCCTAACGATTATCTCGAACGGTGTTGGGATCACTGATTCGCCTAAATCAGTTGCAGACCAGCGGCTGGACCTTTATTTTCTCTTTCTTGCGCTGCCATCCACGGAGATTTGTGTGCCGGATGTGCGCACGACCGCAAGTGCCACGCAACTCCTTGCGTTGACAGCTGGCCTTAAAGTGAACTTGGCCAAGCATTCGAAGTCGTTCTCGCTCGTCAACGCTGGCCGGTGCCGGATTCTCAAGGGAAGGATAACGCGTTATACGAGATCTGAGCCTTCCTTTGCAGCGGAATCGGGCAAACTGCATGTCTTTGGCCCCGCCCACAGAAGTCGGCCCTCATCCTATCTCGCCCAGATTTCAATCCCACAGCTCGTGAATCCGGCAACCGGGAGCCGTACGCCGCAGATAAGCTGGGTAAGAAGGTCCGTTCGGCAGCGGGTCGATCCTACAGCGTTTTCGCGAGGGTCACTTCTTTTCCTGGGCCACACTGCACGCCGCTCCTTCGGAATCCAGGAATTGCGCTAAGGCTCCGAAATCCTCCACCTTGGGAGGCATGGGAAACTGGACGCCCTTGGCGGCCAAGTCGGCATGAAATGCATTCAAGTCTTCCACCGAAAACCCCAGTTCCACCTTTCCCGGTGGATTCTTCTCGGAAGCCGGATGCAAAGCCAGCGTAATATCGCCTGTAGCAAACTCGCTCCAACCGGGTGATTGAAATTTAAGCGGCAACCCCAACGTGTCGCGGTAGAACTTTACAGCCATGTCCATATTGGACACGAACTTCATCACGTATGTCAGCCTCATCGGAACATAATACCGCTCGCCGCTACTTCTGCGAGCGTATGTCTCAAAAGTCCGGTCCTCCTGAGGGCAATCGATCCATTGCGTGGAGACGGAGAACGCACAGCAGGAGAGGACCAAAATGATTCTCGCCTGGTGACCTTAAGCGCTTCGCGATAGTTCAGCCAGAGACTGTCGGAGCAGCAGGGCCCACCGCATGTCACGGCGTTGTTGAATTTTTTCGATGAACTGCGCGGGCGCGCTCCGGCGGGGGAGTGATCACTCATGAGAGCACGACCGCAGGATTGACCGCTCAACTCCTGGGAAGTCCCCGATACGGTAAGTGAGAATCTTGGCTGGCACCGGATTCTCACTGTACGCATCGCGCGTTAGTCAGGATCTGAGGCTGCCTTCGGGAGTAAAATTGTTCAAACTCCATGGCCCTTACTGCCGGGACTCGTCTGGGACCCTACGAAATCCTTGCCCCCATTGGCGCGGGCGGCATGGGTGAGGTGTACCGCGCCAGAGACACCAAGCTCGATCGCAAAGTAGCGATCAAGGTTCTACCCGCTGCCCTCGCTCAGGACCCTGAGCGACTCGCACGGTTTGAGCGCGAAGCCAAGGTTCTCGCCGCATTGAACCACCCCAACATCGCGCAGATCTACGGTGTTGAGGAGCGGGCGCTAGTGATGGAACTGGTGCCTGGGGAACCCCTCAAAGGACCGCTGCCGCTCGAGACGGCGCTCAACTACGCCAAACAGATCGCCGATGCACTTGAAGCTGCACATGACAAAGGCATCGTTCACCGCGATTTAAAACCAGCGAATATCATGGTTACACACGAGGGCGTGGTGAAGGTTCTCGATTTCGGCCTGGCAGCAGTGGCGCAAGCATCGGATTCCTCCGATCCGGCGCATTCTCCCACACTCACCATCTCTCCCACCCGCGCCGGGATGATCCTCGGCACGGCCGCGTATATGTCTCCCGAGCAGGCTCGCGGCAAGGCGGTGGACAAGCGCGCGGACATCTGGGCGTTCGGCGTGGTGCTGTACGAGATGGCGACAGGGAGACAACTATTCGAAGGCGAAACGATCTCGGACACGTTGGCAGCGGTGCTCACCAAGGAACCGGACTGGGAAAAGGTTCCGGCGAAGATGCGGCGCTTGTTGCAGTCATGTTTGCAGAAAGACCCCAAGCAGCGGCTGCAGGCCATCGGTGATTGGCGGCTCCTGCTCAGTGACGAGCAGTCGCAAGTAATCGCTGCCTCAGTACCGCGCCTCGGCATCGGTGCGTGGATCGCTTCGTGCGCAGCGGCACTCATACTAGGCGCTCTGTGTCTTTGGGCGCTAGAGCATTACCGCCATTTGGCGGAAGAGCCCGTGCTCCGGCTCGACATCGATCCTCCCGCGGGCGGCCAATTCGCCTCCGTAGGGATCAACAGCGGCGGCAGCTCAATCTCACCGGACGGCAGAACGGTCGCGTTTGTGGCCAGCACCAACGGGAAGATCAACTTGTGGTTGCGTTCCCTCAACGAAGCAGAGGCGCGATTGCTGCCGGGGACCGAGGGCGCGTCCGCTCCTTTCTGGTCCCCGGATAGCAGGTCTCTCGCGTTTTTCGCGGCAAGGAAGCTGCAGCGAATGGATGTGGCCGGAGGGTCGCCGTTGGTGGTCTGCGACGCTCCTTCGGCGCGTGGCGGAGCCTGGAGTTCGGATGGACGCATCATTTTTGGATCGCTGGCAGCGGGGCTGTTCCAGGTGTCCGCGCTGGGCGGCCAAGCCTCTACGCTCACGTTCCTGGATGCGTCGCGAGCTGAGAATACTCACCGATCGCCACAAATTCTTCCCGGCGACCGCTTCCTGTATTTTGCGCGCAGTGAGAAACCGGAGTATACGGGCGTCTACGCCGCGGCGCTCTCCCATCCGGCCGACCGCAAGTTTCTGCTGTCCACGACTAGCAATGCCGTTTACGCGCCCGCCACTGACCGTAAGGGCTATCTGCTCTGGGGTCGCGGCGGAACTCTGTTCGCGCAGGAATTCGACCCTGAAACGCTCAGCATCTCAGGCGATCCTCATCCTATCGCCGATCCGGTCTCCGAGGTTGGAACCATGGGAGTAATGGTTGCATCGGCTTCGAACGCCGGCCACGTGCTCTACGCCGCCTCCGGAAACGTGAGCCAGCTCATGTGGTACGACCGTGCGGGACGACAGTTGGGGACCGTGGGTGAACCCAGCTTGTACACGTATCCTTTTCGCCTTTCGCCCGACGGGCGTCGCGCCGCTGTCACGCGCGATCGCGCAGGTGGCAACGATCTGTGGCTGCTGGATCTGGAGCGCGGCGTCTCTACTCGTTTAAGCTCTATATCGTCCAATAACATGTACCCGACTTGGTCACCCGATGGCCGGACGATCGTCTTTAATCGGGACAACCGAAATTTGTTCCGCAAGGAGTTGGACGGAGCCGAAGAAGAACGGGAGGTGACCCATTCGTTGGTTCCCTATTATTCTCTGGACTGGTCGCGCGATGGCCGCTTGATTCTCTCCCAGGGAATCAATCTCGGAGGCGAGATCGGCCTTGCCGTATTGCGGGTGGCGCCGGATGGCAAACTGCTCGCGGACACGAGGGGCAACAGCTACTTGAAGGCTCGCTTTGACCAGCGTTTTGGCCGTTTTTCTCCCGATCTAAGCCCGCGATGGATCGCATTCCAGTCTGATGAATCCGGGCGATTTGAGGTATATGTCCAGGCGTTCCCGGAACCCCACGGCAAGTTTCAGGTTTCCACCGAAGGAGGCAAATATCCGGAGTGGGGCGCAGACGATCGGGAGATATTCTATCTTGATCCGGAAAATCGGTTGATGAGCGTGAACCTGAATATCGGTGGCGATACCCCGCATCCGTCGAAGCCCGCCGCTCTTTTCAGTCTGCCCTTTATCGATAACGGTTGGTCACCCTACGACACCGCGCCCGATGGCCAGAAATTTTTGGTGCGCGCCGTTTCGCGGCAATTGTCGCAGTCGCTGAAGATGATCGTGAACTGGCCCGTGCTACTAAAGAAAGGCGCGGCAGCCCCGTGAAGATTGGCGATCGGCTCGGACCCTATGAGATCCTCGCGCTCATTGGCGCGGGCGGTATGGGCGAAGTATACAAAGCACGCGACACGCGCCTGGACCGGATCGTGGCCGTAAAGATTTCCAAGACCGAGTTCAGCGAACGTTTTGAGCGGGAGGCCCGTGCAATCGCGACGCTCAACCATCCACAAATCTGCCAACTCTACGATGTCGGGCCGAACTACCTGGTGATGGAATATATCGAAGGCACTCCGTTGAAAGGACCTCTGCCGCTCGGAAAAGCTGTCGAATGCGCGGGCCAAATTTTGGATGCGCTTAATGCGGCGCACAAGAGCGGCATCACGCATCGCGATCTAAAGCCCGCCAACATTCTGATCACAAAATCTGGAATCAAGCTGCTTGACTTTGGCCTGGCAAAGCAAAACGGCCTGCTGAAGGAGACCGACGCGACCAAGGCACTGACCGGGCCAGGGGAGATCCTGGGGACCCTGCAATACATGTCGCCAGAGCAGTTGCAGGGCAAGGAGGCCGACGCGCGCAGCGACCTATTCAGCTTCGGCTCCGTCTTGTACGAGATGCTCACAGGTAAGGGAGCGTTCCAAGGCCAGACTGCTGCCAGCGTCATCGCCGCAATCTTGGAACGCGAACCGGCGCCGCTGAGTTTGTCTCCTCCGCTGGAACGAGTGATCAAGCGATCGCTCGCGAAGGATCCGGACCAGCGGTTTCAGACAGCCCGGGACCTGAAAGTGGCGCTAGATTGGGCGGCCGAGGAGTCACCCGGCCAGCCGAAGCCTGGAAAACGTTGGTGGATGGCGGCAGCGGGGTTGTTGATTGGGGCCGGCGCCGTATGGGCCGTGGGACATGTGCGGCCGGCAGCAAAGGCTGACGAACGCGTCCTGCGTTTGGAGATCGAGCCGCCCGAAGGCGGACGATTTGTTATGGCCCAGGATATCGGCGGCGCGGCGTTGTCGCCGGACGGGAAGAACCTGGCGTTCGTTGCAGCCGTTAACGGTCAAGTCGCCCTGTGGATTCGGCCTCTGGATGAAAAAGCTGCACGGCTAATAGCGGGGACGGAAGGAGCTACTGACCCATTTTGGTCCCCGGACGGCAAGTCAGTGGCCTTCTTTGCCGACGGCAAGCTACAGCGTATGGACTTGGCGGGCGGCACGCCTTCGATCATCTGCAACGCTTCGGCTGGCAGGGGCGGTGTATGGGCGCCGGATGGACGAATTCTGTTCGCGACTCAGGAAAGACCGTTGTCTCAAGTGTCCGCGTTGGGCGGAGTCCCGGCTTCGCTCACAGCTTTGGACACGTCCCGTCTGGAGTTACTTCATTACTGGCCGCAGATTCTTCCGCACGGCCGATTCTCGTTTTGGGTTCGATCACAAGCGCAGGGGAATGACGGTATCTACGCGTCGTCCTTTGGGAACCCCAACGAGCGTGTGAAACTCGCTTCCAACGGTGCGAGCGCCGCTTTGCAGGCTGAGGGAGGCGACGGGAAGCAGTACCTCCTGTGGCTGCGGGGCGCCACCTTAGTTGCACAGGAACTAGACCCGGGTTCGCTGAAGCTAGACGGACAGCCGTATCCCATCGCCAGTCCAGTGAGCGAGGTTGCGTCAACGAGACGGACGAATGCCACGGTATCCCGCACCGGGATGCTGGTCTACGACTCCTCAACGATGGTGAGCCAGTTAACTTGGTTCGATCGCTCGGGCAAGCCGCTCACCACTATGGGCGATGCTGCCAAGTACACGACCTTTCGGCTCTCGCCAGATAACCGGCGGGTGGCCGCATCACGCGAGGCAGGTAGCTTCGACCGAGATCTCTGGGTTGTAGATGTGGAGCGGAGCATCTCCAGCCGCTTGAGCCTCACTCCTGGCGTTCACTGGCGGCCCGTTTGGTCCCCCGACGGCCAGTTCATCGCCTTCAGCGGTCCGTCACGGAATCTCGAACTCATGCCGTCGAATGGCGGCGGAGCCGCGCAGCAGCTATTACGCTCGCCGCGGATTCAGAACCCGACAGACTGGTCGCTCGATGGGCGCTTCATCTTGTATTTCGAACCCGCGCAAGGCAATGACGCTCTGTGGGTGCTTCCCATCGGCCCTGACGGAAAGGCATCCCAGCCGCGGAATTACTTGGGCGGGGCCTTCGACGCGAATTACGGACGCTTTTCTCCGCAGAAGGAGCCGCATTGGGTGGCTTATCAATCCGACGAGTCAGGGCGGTGGGAGATCTACATCCAGTCCTTTCCGGAACCTCACGGAAAGATCCAGGTGTCGAGTGGCGGAGGCCAGTATCCCGAGTGGGGGCCGAATGGAAGCGAGTTGTTTTACGCCTCACTGGATGGGAAGCTCATGGCCGTGAACCTGAAGGTCGAAGGAAGTACGGTTAAGCCTGCGGCGGCACAGGAACTGTTTCCGCTCCCTCCCAGCGGAAACGCGGACTGGCCGTTTCATGTAGCCTCCGACGGACAACGATTCTTAGTGAATGCCCTGAAGCAGCAGGCGCAGTCTCTCACGTTAGTGGTTAACTGGCCTGCGCTGCTAAAGAGGGGTGCGGTGGCCCCATGAAGATGGACGACAGGCTTGGTCCCGACGAGATCGTCGCGCCGCTGCGCGAGGGAGTCATGAGCGAGGTGTATCGCGCGAGAGATACGAAGCTGAAGCGCCAAGTCGCGCTGAACGGCGGAGATACCAGAAACCCGCATGGGGAGTGGATGGAGCACAGCCGGCAGCGCTAGATGAGGCTACAATGATTGCGGTGGACCGATCCCCTAAAGGCCGTTGAGGATTCGGCTCGGCACTAATCGCTGCCGTGGTGATCGGTTTGGTAAACGGAACTATTGGCTTCTTCCTAAAGGTGGTCACGTTTCCCTTGACGATACTCACCTTAGGTTTATTCTGGTGGGTCATCAACGCGCTCATGTTAAAAATCGCGGCTGCTGTTGTGCCCGGCTTCAAGAACAACGGTTTTCTTCCGGCTTTAATTGGGGCGCTATTGCTGAGTCTCGTCAATCTCTTGCTAAGGGCGTTTCTGCAAGTTTGATTCGAGCGGTATTCGACTGAGATTTTCAAATCCACAGCCGATCAACGTGCGTTTGGCTCGTTTATCACTCGCACTAACCGTGAAGGGCTTATCAATACTCGGCCACTGCCTGTATCGTCCCCGATACGGAATGTGAGAGTCTTTGGCGAGAATCGGATTCTCAATGGGAGCATCAGGCGTTTCCCAGGATTTGGCCCTCTAAGAACAGCGCATAGGGTAAGATTGTTCAAACCGCCATGCCCCTATCCGCCGGCACGCGTTTGGGACCCTACGAGATTCTTGCGCATATCGGTGCGGGCGGGATGGGCGAGGTGTATCGCGCTCGCGACTCGCGGCTGGGGCGCGAGGTTGCTCTGAAGATCCTACCCGCGGCATTCGCCAACGATCCCGATCGGGTGCGCCGATTTGAACAGGAAGGGCGAGCAGCAGCGGCGCTCAATCACCCCAACATCGTGGTCATCTACGATTCCGGATCCGAGGGTGGTGTGTTTTACGTCGCCACCGAGTTGCTGGAAGGGGAGACGCTGCGCGAGCGGCTGGCCGGTTCCGCGCTGCCCGTTCGCAAGGCCATCGATTATGCCATCCAGACCGCGCGCGAGTTGGCGGCCGCGCATTCAAAGGGGATTACACACCGCGATCTGAAACCAGAGAACCTGTTCCTCACAAAGGACGGATTGGTCAAGATCCTCGACTTCGGGCTGGCGAAACACGCAGCAATGAAGACGGCGGGAACACATCCCACCGAACTTGCGACGCAGCCGATCGAGACCGATCCCGGCAAGGTGCTCGGCACAGTTGGTTATATGTCGCCAGAGCAGGTGCGCGGCCAGGTAGCCGACGCACGTTCGGACCTGTTCAGCCTGGGCGTCGTGCTCTACGAGATGGTGTCGGGAAAACGTGCGTTCTCCGGGGAATCCGGCGTGGAAGTGATGAACGCGATTCTGAAGCAGGAGCCGCCGGAACTGGACGCCACGCTGCCGCCTGCATTGGATCGGATGATCCACCGGTGTCTGGAAAAGAGGCCGGAGGAGCGCTTCGAATCGGCGCGTGACTTGGCATTTGCGCTGGAATCCATCTCGGGGGCATCCTCTGGGACCCAGGTGATTCCAAAACCGCAGCGGCGATACGTCCGAACGATCGCGATGGTTGTGGGACTCTGCGTGCTGGTTGGCGCAGCGATGTTTTTCGTGGGCAGCCGGACGTCACGGATTCCATCGCCCACATTCCAGCGACTTACCTTCCGTCGTGGCTTCATCGACAACGGGCGGTTTGCGAACGGCGGCCGGACAATCGTGTACTCGGCCTCCTGGGATGGCAATCCGTTCCAGGTGTATTCCACCCCGGCTCAGAGCCCCGAGTCTCGGGATCTCGGGATAGTGAATGCGCATTTGTTCGCCGTCTCGCCTTCGGACGAAATGGCGCTTGCCCTTACGCCGGACGTGGGCTCTGCATCCGGTACACTGGCTCGCGCTCCGATCTCGGGCGGAACGCCAAGAGCAGTGGCGGATGATATTGTCGCTTCCGATTGGACATCCGACGGCACGCGCCTCGCAGTGGTGCGCGCCAAGCCGGGATTTCAGCAGCTCGAGTTTCCGATTGGTAAAGTCTTGTACCAGACCGCAGGCGCCGTTGGCAATCCGCGCATTTCTCGAAAAGGGGATCTGATCGCCTTCTTAGAGCTGCCTCTCGGGAGTGCTGGCGTTGGCTCCGTTTCTACTGTCGACCTGAAGGGAAACAAGAAAACGCTTACGGAATTCTGGCTGGGTAACGTTGGCGGGCCCGCATGGTCGTCCTCCGGTGACGAGATTCTATTCACGGCGGCACCTTATGGACTGACAAATTCCTTGTACGCCGTAAACCGCTCAGGCAAGCAGCGCCTGATTGCACACCTTCCGGCGACTTTGGCGTGCTCGATGTTGCCCCTGACGGCCGGATACTGGCGGTGCAGCAGGCCATTTCGTTGTCGCTTTCCTATCTTCCGACGGTCGATTCGAAAGATACCGATCTCTACTGGCACGACCTATCTGAAATCCGCGACATTTCCCGCGATGGCAAGTCTCTGTTATTTTCTGAAGGCGGGGACGCTACCCGTAGCGGCGAGGACTATGTAGCGTATCTGCGTGGCACGGACGGGTCACCCGCTGCCCGGCTAGGCCCTGGGTATCCGCTGGAGATCTCTCCCGACGGCAAGTGGGCGATGGTATTGGCATCTACGCGCGCGCCGTCTCAGTTGGTGTTGCTGCCCACCGGGACCGGAGAAGCGCGGCCGTTTACCCGCGATCAAATCCATCACCAGGGCGCTGCCTGGACGCCCGATGGCAAGCGGATCGTATTCGTGGGAAATGAGCCGGGCCATCGCATCCGCCACTACGTGCAGAGCCTCGACGCCGGGCCCCCTCGGGCGATCACACCCGAGAATGTGAGCTTTAACAGCTCCGATCCGTCACCATTTCCCCCGATGGGAGGTCTGTGGCGGTTGCCGGACTGGACGGAAAGATAATGCTTTACCCTCTGGATGACGGTGTGCCGCGTGCCGTTCCCAAGCTGGCGGGAGGCTTCACTCCCTTGCGCTGGTGCCCGGGCAACTCATTGATGGCGTTTCGCAGAGGAGATGTTCCCGTGAAGATCCTTCGCGCGGACGTCGAAACCGGAAAGCAAACTCTGTGGAAGGAGTGGGCTCCCGCCTATCGGACTGGACTCACAGGCATACCCGAGATCAGGGTGGGCGCGGATTGTCAGAGTTCGGCTTATTCGGCGCAATATTTTCCTTCGGACCTGTGGATCGTCGACGGCCTGCGCTGAGGCCGGGGTCCCACAGAGGCCTGCGTTCAAGAAGTGAGCGCTTGAACCTAGCCCAAGGTTCCTAGATCTTGTGTCGGCGCTTATGCGGACAATGGCCAGAAGAGCCGCTTCGTTGGGCGGTCGAATCTCGGGGCGCTGCGCACGTGGCAGATGCGACCGCAAAAAACTGTAAGGCGACAGAGCCGTCCCGCAACAACGGCGGGATATAATGTGGCATGCGCTGCGCAGAGTGCGACCGGCTATCTAGGGCTGAGGTCGAAGCTACCCGAAGTGCCGTCACTGCCGAATCCCGACTCCAGGATTTTTACCCAGAACCGCCCTTCGGTGAAACAGCTGCCAAAGAATTAAAGCGTTGTCAGCGTGCCTCCGAAGACTTGCGCGAGGCAGTCAATCTGGCCCGGAGCATAAGGGTAGCCCACACTCAATCTCATTCCTTGACAATTGCCCATTGATCGCAGGAATTTGCCGACAACCACCGTTCGATTAGCCGATTGAGAGTCTTTGGCGGGCCGGATTCCCAATGTCCGGGTACGCGTTTTCCAGGATCTGAGGGTGCCTGCGGGGTAGAATTGTTGCAATACGCATGGCCCTTACCATTGGGACTCGTCTGGGATCGTACGAAATCCTTGCACCCATCGGCGCGGGCAGCATGGGCGAGGTGTATCGCGCACGTGACTCCAAGCTGGAGCGCGAAGTTGCGATCAAAGTTTTGCCAGCGGCTCTCGCGCAGGACCCGGAGCGTCTCGCGCGGTTTGAGCGCGAGGCCAAAGTTGAATCATCCTAACATCGCACAGATTTACGGCATAGAAGATCGAGCTCTAGTGATGGAGCTGGTGCCGGGAGAATCCCTCAAAGGGCCACTTCCGCTCGAGACCGCTCTGAACTACGCCAAGCAAATCGCCGACGCTCTCGAAGCCGCGCACGAAAAGAACATCATCCATCGCGACCTGAAGCCGGCCAATATCATGATCACGCCCGCAGGCGTGGTCAAAGTGCTCGACTTCGGCCTAGCCGCAGTGTCCCAGTCTTCCGATCCCTCTGATCCGGTAAATTCGCCGACGCGCACGATTTCTCCCACCCGTGCCGGCATGATTCTCGGCACGCCCGCGTATATGTCACCGGAGCAGGCTCGCGGCAAGCCGGTGGATAAGCGCGCCGACATCTGGGCGTTCGGCGTGGTGCTGTTTGAGATGCTGACCGGTAAACGATTGTTCGAAGGCGAGACCGTTTCAGACACTCTGGCGCATGTGCTCACCAAGGAGCCGGATTGGGA
>Ga0181525_10003842_pt1 | contig 11725 bp, 9 predicted proteins | sample PEATcosm2014_Bin_48_FD_121100 | JGI IMG/M metagenome (GOLD analysis project Ga0181525, IMG submission 121100) | Peatland microbial communities from MTU Mesocosm Facility, Houghton, MI, USA - PEATcosm2014_Bin06_10_metaG | ecosystem: Environmental > Terrestrial > Soil > Wetlands > Peat | place... | reverse complement strand
GAATCTTTAAAGCTTTAACGCGAATGCAGTTAACTGGCGCCGTAGCGGTCTGCGATGCGATAGAAATCGCCGTTTTGATTTTAAAGAGAGATCTGTCTATTGATAATCTTTTGACGGAATTCCATGCCGGATCTAAGAAAAATGAACTAGAACGTCAACAGATTACCGAAGCCTTAGCGGTAGGAATATTAAGGAGTACTGCATGTCCGAAGGGATATCCGTTTGAGGTTAGCACCAACATGATACGCTTAAAGCCTAGCAAGCCCTTATATAAGCCCTACCTATTTTTATTAATGGGCTATTGTTTGTCCCACAGAGGCATGGCTGTCAATGGTCCGCTGTCGGATAAGTTTAGAGATGTCTTCGAGGACTTTGTTTGCTGGGTTTTTAGACAACATGGGTTTGTTGCGGAAGTGCTCAGCATCCCACGTTCATCCCGGCGGCTACCCACGCAGTTAAAGCCGGCGCTGCTTTTAATTAAGGACCGTCTTGGCGAAAGCGGTACTTTGCAAGAACATAAGCTAAATGCGCATGATAACGACTTAGATGTCGATGTTATTGCGACCCCTATGCGTGGCGACAGAGGACGCGGAGGGTGGCCGGTCGTGCTCGTTCAATGTGCAACAGGAACGGTTGCCAATCTCAAAATGAAAATGCAGGAAATAGGTAAGACTTTTGTTTCGGTATGGGAGCCCGGATTTTACGAGGTTTGCGCAATAAAGGGAGGAGCCACGCCTGATGATTTAATTCCACTAACAGAAAACGATTGGGGAAGAATTAGCGAAGATGGGTGGGTCCTGCATCGGATGAGACTTGTCCATATGGCAGTTAATAGTTCGTCTCGTAAATGCCAATTACCCAAGGTTGTTTTACGTGTTAACGAGGACCTTAAGGCGGCGCTGCCAAACTATGACTGGCGCAATTTTGGTAAGACGGAGGATTGAGTGGCGGCGTTTGTAGGGCCGACCTGAAAGATGATCCTTAAACCTTGCTTTACGCAACTAAGGCATCAACCGTTTGCCATTCTTAGGTTCCTTCGGCGCAGCAAGGGGTATCGGCCTTTGCGGAATCAACTTGGAGCAGGGCCTTGATTTGCTCGTTTGAAAACGGGCCTTGGACCTGCTCATTCGAGCAGAGATAAAACGACGACGGCGGCATTGGGCGATATGGAATAACTGACTAAGCCGAGTGATCGCTGCCGCCGTAGGAGGCTTCCACGCGCGCGGCCACGTCGCGGTAACTCATGTCGACTTCGTAGATTTTCTTCCACTGTTCGAGGGCTTTGTCTTCTTTCTTGGTGGCTTCGTAGACGAGGCCGAGATTGTAGACGATTTCCTTTTTGACTTCGTCCATGATCGGCAATTCGCTTTCGGCCAGCGCGAGTTGTTTTTCGGCGAAGTCGAGCATGCCCCGCGCCTTGAAGGCGAGGCCCATCAGGTTCAGGGCCTGATAGCGGACGCTGGGCTGTTTGAGCGATTGCTGCAGTTCCTCGGTCGCGCGCTTGAATTGGCCAATCTTGTAAAGCGCCTCGCCGAGATCGTAGCGGAACTCGCCTTCGTTCGGCTGCGCCCGCACGCGCGCCTCGGCGAGGTAGAGCCGCGCGTCGTTGAGTTCCTTTTCCTTTTGGTCGACAGCGGCCTGGGCCTGGGCTTGCTCTTCGGGGTCGGTTTTTCCGGCCAGGTCGTTGCGCAAAGCTTGCAGCTCATTTTCGACGTTTTTCAAACGCAGGTCGCCGATGGTTTTTTCCAGGGCTGAGTCGACATTGCCACCCGCCTCGAAGGCGTGCTCGAACCAGGGGACGGCGGAGGCGTAGTCATTGCGCTGGATGTAAAGCTGCGCGATGGCCTTGGAGTGGTTGGGATTGGCCGGCTCGGCCTGATGTTTTTGGAAGTTGACCGCAATCTGGTCCTCGATGGCGTCGGCCGATTTCACCACCTTGGCTTCCTGCTCCAGTTGCTCGGCTTCGCTTTTGCTTTTGAGAACGTTGCGATAATCGTTGTTGGAGGTTTCCCAGCCGCCGACCTTGGAGGCGTTCGCCGCGCTGGCATTTTTCAAGCCGCTGAGCGCGTCGCCGTCGCGCGGGTCGATTTCGAGAATGCGCTCGTAGGTCTTCTCCGCCTTGGCCGCGTCCTTCGCCTCCATGTAGGCTTCCGCCAGCGAATGCAAAATGGCTTTATCGGTTGGCTTGCCCTTGGCCAGGGTTTCGTAGGCAAAGCATTTGAACTCGGGATAGCCCAGCGCGGCGCCCGCCTCTCCGATCATGACATTGGCTTTCTGTTGATACGGGTCCAGGGCCAGGATTTCCTCCGCCTGGATCAATTGCTCCTGCGGCGTTTTTTTGCCGGTGGAAAGTTTCATCAGCGTGCCGGACATCCGCATGCTCGTCATCTGGCGGGTGAAGGTGCCGGTGGCTTCGTGTTTCTGAATTTCCACCGCGCGCAGCAAGCGCCTGCCTTCAAGGAAGAGGGGCTCTTCTTTCAGCGTCGCCTGCAACAAGGTGATCGCGTAATCGAAGTTTTTTGACTGCACCGCAGTCTTGGCCCGGTTGACTTGGTTCTTGCTCGTTGGATTCAGTTCTCGTTCCGACTTCAAACTCATGGTGATAAAGTAATCCTTAGGAAGTTGCGGTCAAAACAAATTGATTTTACGAAGCGGAATAATTTGCGGATTCCATTCCTGGCCAGTGACCGCGAGGGGGTGGGTTCCGGGCGAAATTCGCGCTATTCCGGCGCAAAAGACTCCCAACTTCAGGACAAACGCCTAATGCCCGCCTGCTGATCCGCTCTGTGTCTTCAGGTAGCGCTGCGCGAACTGGAGAAAAGCAGGCCAGTCGGGCAGATCGCTGTGCCCGCCGTTGTGATAGCGAAAGGCTATCTCTCCCGAGACTAAAGCCGTGTCGGGCGCGGGCATCACCGTCGATCCCAAATCATTTTTTCTCAGCAGCCGATAGACCGGCCCGGCGGCGACTGCGGCCAGAAATGCGCCATGGGGATCGGCCCATTGGTCCGTCGTTCCGCCGTTGAGAAAGATGGGACGCGGCGCGACCAGGGCGATCAATTCGTCCGAATCGACCGGCAGATCGTCCCAATGTCCGGCGTATTTGTGGAAATTCACATCCACCCAATGCGAGGCGGCCACCCGATCCACCGTTTCTCCCCAGTTCCGCCGGGAAGGTTTGGCCCCGAGTTCGCCGGAGCAACTGGGGAAAACAATCGCCCACCGGGGATCAAGCGCGGCGGCGAGGAGGGCCGTCTTGCCGTAGCGGGAATGCCCCTCAACCCCCATTTGCTTCGCGTCGACCGATTTGTCCGTTTCAAAATAATCCATGGCCCGGCTCAGTCCCCACGACCATGCCGTGAGTGCGCCCCAATCATCGGGATTTCTCGGCTGGCCCTTGGACATCAGCCCGATAATGCCGGAGGTCAATCCGCCCTTGTAGTCGTTTTGGATCGGGCCGACCTCCATCGTCCCGTAGCCCCAGCCGATGGCCAGAAGCTGATAGAGCGGGCTGCCGGGCGGCGGTTCCGGCTGAGGTGCGGGCGCGGGCGCGCCGGGGTGAGGGGCGCCGTAGCCTCCCGGTCCGGGCACGACGACCACGATCATGGGCACCGGTCCGGTGGCGTTGGCCGGCGTGTACATGGTCAGGCTGATGCTCGGATTTGCGCTCGGATACTGCGAATTGTCGATCTGGCCCACCACCGTCTTCTTGATGGCGGTTCCCCCGGCGGCTTTGGTGTCGATGGAGGTCACCTGCCAGGTCACCTTCGGCGTATTTTCAGGAATGCGTCCATAGACCTCGCGGCGGAAATCTTCCAGGATTTCCGGCCGGCGCTGCTTCCACCAGGTGACAGCATCCTTTACTGGCTGGCCGTTTTTCAAAATCAGCGGATCCGGCAGAGGATAAGGATTCGCCTTGGCTTCATCGTAATTGGCCGGCGGCCTTGGCTTCAGCGTCGTGCCGGCGGGCACAGGCGGAATCGTCGTATTCGTGTTCGCAGGCTGCGACGCGGTTTGCGCGAAACCCAGGGCCGACATCCCCAGAAAAATGGCAGCGAGGTGGAATTTTCTCATAGCCATGGACAAATTCGATTTAGCTCCATTTTCGCGATGACGCACGCACCCCAAGCAGCCGCCCTTCTCGCGCCGTTCCTCTTACGCTTTCTTCATCTGCTGTTCCTTGTCCCCGTCCTTGTCGGAAACGGGGGTGAACGGCACCGCAATCATATCCTTGCGCGGCAGATCAGTCAGCGTATGGATCGTCTCAATTCCCGCCCGCTCCATGTCGGCCACCAGGCTATGGACCTGCGCCACCAGAAAATTATGCGCCAGGAAACAGGGGATGGCCACCACCAACCCCGCCGCCGTCGTGATGAGCGCGAGATAGATTCCATGGGAGAGATCGCCCACCGAGGCGGTGCCGTTGGTCCGGTTGATCTGCTCGAAAGCCGACATCATCCCCATGACCGTGCCGAAGAGTCCCAGCAGCGGGGCGACATAGCCGATCGTCCCGAGCAGAGAGATATTCGCCTCCAGTTCGGGAATCGAGAGCTGCGCGATTTCGCGCACCACCTCGCGCAGTTCGCCGGGAGGCAGGTGCCGCTTGTAGATCGCCGTGCGCACCACTGCGACGATGGGCCCGTGGCCCTCCTCGCAGCGCGTGATCGCCTCCGCGTAACTCTGCCGCCGCACCAGCGCCAGCACGCCGGCCAGAAATTCACTCACGTTCATCCGCGAGCGTTTGTAGAAAAACATCCGCTCGATGAAAACGCCCAGCGCCACCACGCTGCAAACGAAAAGCACGCCCATCAACGGGCCGCCCTGCTGGATCACCTGGAAGGGCCCCATCGTTTCTTCGACCGGTGCGATCGTGCCGGTCTGGGCTAGGAGAGTGGCAATCATGGTTGATTATGGCCTGTTTTAATTACCAAATGAAAGACTTTGCTTCGGCGACAACCGTGTCGCCCTTGAGGACGGTGAATCGCCACGAGACGACGGGCCCGTAGGCGAGATAGGCCTTGTCCGTCACGGCGAAGTAGGACCGCGTCGCGCCCGAAACCCCCGGCATGTTTTGCGTCAGCGTGCGGACGACTTCCTTGCTCTTCACCTCGCGATATTCGAACCGCGCCGTGAAGTCGGCTTTCGGCCCGTCGTTGGCCCACGTAATCGTGAAATAATGGCCCCGGCGCGCCAGCAACTGTTCCTGCGTCACCGCGCCCCAGTTGAGATAGGTGATCTCATATTGCAGCGCCGCATTGTCGCCGCCGGAATAACTTCCGTCGTTCTGCACGTCGTGAATCAGGGGAACGGAGATCCGCTTGTCGAGGGCGATTTTTTCCTGGATCTTCAGCGAGGCGTTGTCATTCACCTCCGTCTCGGCCAGGTCGTCCGTGGTCGAGTCCCGCACGAAATGTTTTTGCACCGGCCCGACATCGGCGGCGGAAGGCCCCTCCAGTTCCCTGGGCGCGGGTGGAGCGTAGGCCCCGGGATTTTCCGGCTCGGCCGTCGGCGTGGGTAATTGCGTCGGCGTCTTCACCGGCTTCGGCGGAGCGGTTGGCGCCACGGTTTGGGCCAAAGCCGACCCCGTCGGCAGGAAAGCAGCCAGTGCGATTAAAGCCATCCAACGCATGGAGAAGACTAAGGGTTGCCCGGCCTGCCTGTCAATATCGTGAAAGCGGATAAACGCGGGCAAGCGATTGGCCTCAAGGTTATTCCGCAACCAAGTCATACTCATTCGCCGCGACAACCGTCACCTCCGCGAACTCGCCGACGGGCAGCCGTTTCGGCACGAACACCCGCGCGTCCACCTCCGGCGCATCGCCCTCGCTGCGCGCCACGCCCGGCGACTCCACCAGCACGCGCAGCTTCTTTCCCACCGCCGCCGCCGTTTGCTCGAGCGCGATCCGACGCTGCAGCGCCATCGCTTTTTTCCAGCGCGATTCCTTTGTGCGCGATGTCAGGTGCCCCTCGCGCCTGGCCGCGCGCGTCCCTTCCTCGCGCGAATACTTGAAAACCCCCAGCCGCTCGAAGCGCGTCTCCTCGATGAATTGCAGCAGCGTCTCGAAATCCTCCGCCGTCTCGCCCGGAAAGCCCGCGATAAACGTCGTGCGCAGCGTGATGCCCGGCACGCCCGCCCGGATGCGCCGGATCAGGTCACGGATATGTTGCGACGACGTCTCGCGCCGCATCGCGTCGAGCATCGGATCAGAAATATGCTGCAGCGGCATGTCGACGTAACGCGCCACTTTCGGACACTCCGCAATCGTCCGGATCAACTCGTCGCTCCAGTGCGCCGGGTGCGTGTAGAGCAGCCGGATCCAGAAATCGCCCTCGATCTTTTGCAGCTCGCGCAGCAGGCAGGCCAGTGAATCGCCCCGCGTCGAATCGACCGTCGCGCGCGGACCCGCCTTTCCCTCCCACCGGTCCATCCCGAAATAGGTCGTGTCCTGCGAAATCAGGTTCAGCTCGCGCACGCCCTCGGCCACCAGCCCCCGTGCCTCGGCCACAATCGAAGCCACCGTCCGGCTGCGATGCCGTCCCCGCATTTGCGGAATGATGCAGAACGAACAGGGATGATTGCAACCCTCGGCGATCTTCACGTAGGCCGTGTGCGACGGCGTCAGCCGAAAACGCGGCGTGTCGAAATCGGGAATGAACTTCGGCTGCGGCGTCACGAAATTCTCCGCCAGCGCCGATTCCCGCTCCTTCGCCAGCAGCCCCTCGATGATCGGCGCGATCTGCGTCAGTTGGTCCAGTCCGATGAAGGCGTCCACCTCGGGCATCGACGCGCGCAACTCCCCCGCAAAGCGCTGCGCCATGCAGCCCGCCACAATCAATTTCTGCCCGCCGTGACGCCGTCGCATCCCCCGGTCGCGGTTCGCATCGAGAATCGCCCCGATGCTCTCCTCCTTCGCCGCGTCGATGAACGAGCACGTATTCACGATCATCACGTCGGCTTCATCCGGGTTTGGCGTCAGCGCCATCCCCGCCTTGTGCAGATGACCCGCCATGATTTCCGAATCGACCAGGTTCTTCGCGCACCCCAGCGAAACCAGTCCCACTTTGATCACTTCTGTGACATGCCCTGCGACGGTCAGCGTGGAAGTTTTCATTGGACGTGGGATTGCACGGTAAAGGTTTCCGGCGTGGTATTGTCGCTGTGCGGACCATAATTCACGCCGTCGAGCTTGATATCGACCGCAGAGGGAACGCCGACGTTGATCGAAAACCGGTGCCCGCTGAACGCAACCGTTTCCCCGCTATGCAGCACGGCGGCATAGAGCGGTTTGTCGCCGTCCGGCGAATCGAGGTCCGTCACCCGCACAAAAGAATCCTGCGACGCGGTCAAAATCAGCGGCTGATCCGCATTCGCCGCCGCCGGAGTTTGCGGGGCGGCATTCGTCGCAGCCTCGGGAACGGCGGGCGCCGTTGCCGCCGCCGGCACCACCGTCGGTAGGGACGGCACCATCACCGGGCTGCTGTCCGATCCCCGCGCCGAACTCGTCGGCACCGGTGCTACCGGAGTCACGGCTGGTGTCACCGCCGGGGTGGAAATGGCGTTGGTTCCATTGCTCACATCCGCTCCATTCGTAGCGGTATTCTCCGCCACCACGGTCGGGGCGGGATCAGCCGGATTCACCACCAGTTCGCTCGGATCAACCGGCAGCGCGCGGGGCGCCACATTCGTCAGGCCCGCCCCGGACGCCGCGCCCACCGTCGTGTCCGGGCCGGGAGTCGTCGGGACCGCATTCGTCAACTCGCTCGGATCGACCGGCAGCGCCCGCGGAGGTTGCACCGGTGCCGGGCTCGGCGCGGAATTCGTATCCGTGGCCGCTGCGGCCAGGGCGGATGGATCGACCGGCAATGCCCTCGGACTTACCGGCGCGGGTGCCGTCGTCTCGGCCACCGCATTCGTTGCCGGTGTCGGCGCATTCGTCGTCGCATCGGCAATCGGCGGCGGCGTGTTCGAATCGACCGGCAACGCGCGCGAGGTCGTGTCAGCCGTCGGACTGGCCGGGGTCACCGCCGCATTCGTGCTGCTCTTCGCCGGGGCGGCCACCGTTTCGGTATTGCTCGCGAACCAGTTCGACAACTCGCCCACCCGGTACGCCTCGAACAGCACAAAAACAATCGCCAGCGTCACCACCGCTCCAAGCCCCATCACGATATAAAGCCCCGTGTAATCCCGGTGCGCCGCGCGGGGCGGCAGCGAGGTCTCCGGCAGATAGGCCACGCCGCCCTCGGTGGCGATATTGGACGTGTCGTCATCCGGCAGCTTGTTGTCGAGCTGTCGCAGTATCCGGTACTCATCCAGCCCGAGCGACCGCGCGTAGGTGCGAACGAAGCCCCGGGCATAAGTCGGACTGGTAAAATGGGAATAATCGTCCGCTTCGAGATCGCGCAGCCGTTCGATCTTGATCTTCGTCTCGCGCGCGGCAAGTTCCGGCGTCCAGTTCTTTGCCAGACGGGCCTCTTGCAATTGTTTTCCGACTGTTTTCATGGGGGATCAATTAGGATAGGGATTTCCCGCCTCAGTTACAAGATCGACATGCCCTTTTCGCCACCATCCCAAAAATCGCATCCGCAACACCTTGCCCCCGCCAAGGGCGGTTGCGCGGATATTTTTATTCGCGTCAAAAAACTTCTTTCCGGTTACGATATCCGTTCAACCATTCGGTCTGATCCATGTCTTCCTTAAAAACCTGCTTTCGATATGGTCTGGTCATCGGTTGCGCCGTGGCTGTGGCCTGCCCTGTTCTCGGACAAACTCCGACCGATCCATCGCCTCCTGCGATTCCCGACCCGGCCTTCATCGACCAGGAAAACCTGGCTCAAGCCGAACCCTTCGATCTCAGACAGGTGCGAATATTGGACGGCATCTGCAAAACGAACGAAGACCTCGACGAGAAATATCTCCTCTCGCTTGATCCCGATCGCCTGCTGCATAACTTTCGCGTCAACGCCGGGATCCCTTCCACCGCCCAGCCCCTGGGCGGATGGGAAGATCCGAAGTGCGGTCTGCGCGGCCACTTCGTCGGGCATTACCTTTCCGCCTGTGCGGAGATGTATGCCGCCACCGGCGACCAGCAGCTTCTCGCTCGCGGCACCTACGTCGTCACCGAACTCGGCAAATGTCAGGACGCCCTCGGTTCGGGCTACCTCTCGGCCTTCCCCACCACCGCCTTCGACACGCTCGAGACCAAATACGGCGGCGTTTGGGCGCCCTACTACACGATCCACAAAATCATGGCGGGACTGCTCGACCAGTATCATTACTGCGGCAACCGGCAGGCGCTCGAGATCGCCATCAAAATGGCCGACTATTTCCGGGGCCGCATGGCCAAATTGACGCCCGACCAAATCGACAAGGTCCTGCATACGGTGGGCCGCGGTCCCCAGAACGAATATGGCGGCATGTCCGAGGTGCTGCATAACATCTACGCCATCACGAAAAAGCCCGAATATCTCGAATTCGCCGATGTCTTCGACCGCAGTTGGGTCCTCAATCCGCTGGCGATGAGCCAGGACCACCTCGACGGCTTGCATGCCAATACCCACATCCCGCAAGTCATCGGCTTTGCCCGCCATTACGAACTCACCGGCGACCCCCGTTATCAGCGCGCGGCCGATTATTTCTGGACCCAGGTCACCGAACACCATTCCTATGTCACCGGCAGCAACAGCAAGGCCGAACATTTCCTCGCGCCCGATGTGGAGGCCAACGCGCTCGGCGCCGACACCGGCGAGACCTGCAATGTCTACAACATGCTCAAGCTGACCCAGCATATCTTTGCCTGGAAAGCCGATGCCGCTTCCGCCGACTACTACGAACTCGCCCTCTACAATCACATTCTCGGCTCGATTGATCCCGACACCGGGATGACCACTTACTTCATGTCGCTTAAACCGGGGCACTTCAAGATTTACGGCACGCCTGACACTTCTTTCTGGTGCTGCAATGGCACCGGGATTGAAAATCACGCCAAATATGGCGCTGCGATCTATTATCACCACGCCGACACCCTCTGGGTGAACCTCTTTATCCCTTCTCAACTCACCTGGGCGGAAAAAGGATTGTCCGTGACACAAGACACCACTTTCCCCGAAAGCGACGAAACCACGCTGACCATAACGGCGTCCCATCCCACTCCGCTGAAAGTTCTTCTCCGCGTCCCCTACTGGGAAACCAAGGGAGCCCTCCTGAAGATCAATGGGCAAAGTCAGGCCGTCGACGCCACGCCGGGCTCTTATGTGACGCTCGACCGCACCTGGCAGACCGGCGACAAGATTGAATTTACCCTGCCCATGACGCTCCATCTCCACCGCGCCGCCGACAACCCCAACATGGTCGCCATCATGTATGGCCCTCTCGTCCTCGCCGGCGACCTGGGCCGTGACGGTGTCCCAGCCAATGACAACGTCAGCAAGAACAACGCATTCTTCAAGATTCCCGATCCGCCGGTTCCGGGTCTTTCCGGCGACAGCACCGACCTCGATTCCTGGATCAAGCCCGTGACCGGCCAGCCCCTGACCTTCACGACCCTCAACGCAGGCCATCCGGACGATGTTCAGCTCAAGCCCTTTTACGCCATCCACCACCAACGCTACTCGGTCTACTGGCAGTTTTCCGACTCCACCCGCACGACTTCGACGCCATAATTAACGGACGCTGTGCGAAACAATCCATCCGTCGGTTGGCGCGACAACGACAGGTGAGCTCGTGTGGTCCTGGTGCGCGAAGCGCGCAAGGCTAATTTTTGCGCAGATAAGTTCTGCACTGCGTTCTGACTTTACAACGAAAGAAGGTGTAGGAAATAGAGGGATAAGAGGCTGAAACTCGTTCCAGGAAGATGGCGCGAACGCGGTCTTCCAATTCCACTTCAGCAACTTTGCAGTCCTCCGAAGTCGGATCGAGGGCAAACTCGAAGCGGTCGAAAAGAACGGCCAATTCCTCTATATCGGCGCGGGAAATAAACCCGTCGGCAGGTCCTGCTTCTGACATTCAATCTCCTCGATAACACTTCTGTAACGCTTGTCGCACGCAAGTTTATAATCGAGCGTCAGATCATAAAGTTGGGAAGTTCCACAGTCAGGATATTTATTTTTCAACAGTGCCAAAGTATGAAGCGAAGAGGTGCAGAACATGCCCATGCGTTCCCAAACGTTGGCGACTTCATGCAGATCATCCGCTTTCTTGGCAATCGATACGGCCACGACATAGGCCTGTGTGATAAAACCCTCCAGTAAGCGAACCTGTTTGGCGAAGGCAACACAGGCACCTGGTGCAAAAGCGTCCGGATAGGCATTCCCAACCTGTTTTAAATGGTCGAGTTGGGGTTCCCCGATCTGAATGAGTTCTTCAAAATTGAGGCATATTGCCATGAAAAGATGTTACGCTTAAGAACTCAAATGGCAAGTTTCGTTGAAAATAGCGTCGAGTTGTATATTTTGAAATGCTTTAGCCACTATTCTGGGCGTCGGCCCAGCGGGTGGCCGCTTGCAGCAACTCGGTCGCATTGCGAAGGTTCAACTTCTCCTTGATCCGGGCGCAGTAGCTTTGGACGGTTTTGAGGCTCACCGATAAGTCCCTGGCAATTTCGGGAGTTTCCCGGCCCGACGCCAGCAAACGAAAGACTTCAAGCTCGCGGTCGCTGAGCAAGTTGACGTCACCGGCCAAAGCCGGATTTTTATTTCGGCTCAAACCGCCGACCAGGGCCTCGGCCAGCGG
>Ga0181525_10003840_pt1 | contig 11732 bp, 12 predicted proteins | sample PEATcosm2014_Bin_48_FD_121100 | JGI IMG/M metagenome (GOLD analysis project Ga0181525, IMG submission 121100) | Peatland microbial communities from MTU Mesocosm Facility, Houghton, MI, USA - PEATcosm2014_Bin06_10_metaG | ecosystem: Environmental > Terrestrial > Soil > Wetlands > Peat | place... | reverse complement strand
CGCGCTGGCCGCAATGTTGAACACCACTTTTTTCTCGAACGCCTGCTGGGGCACGGCCGCCCAACAGATTGCCGTGGGCATGGGATTTTTTGCACTGGCGCTTGTTGTAGCCAGCACCAGCGCGACACCCTGGTTCATCCGATGGATACATCTGGCTCTGGCAGGCCTTTGCGTGGGCGTCAACGTGATGGAGGCTGCGGACATCGGTGCGCTTTTAAGCATACTGATCGCGTCGTTTGTTTTTTACATGTCAGTTACTGATGAGAGCGGTACGACCATCGGGAATTTTTTCAGCGGCGTCAGCCGCGTGGCCGTCGTGGCCGTCTTCGCAGGATTCATCGCACTGCAAGTGGTTCTTTCGCTGATTGGCACAAACATCCAGGGCGTGGCTGGAACGGCGCAGGACACGGAAACAAAAGCGAGGCAATGGGACTGGGCCACACAATGGAGTCTCCCAAAAAAAGAGACATTCAGCATTTTTATTCCCGGCCTGTTTGGATACAAAATGGACACTCCCAATTACATGCCAGCATCCTTGCAGGACGCCTATCGAGGCGGAGCATATTGGGGCGGCCTTGGGCGCGACCCCGTGAACGACCGTTTCTTTGACAGCGGCGGTCAAGGTTCCCTGCCTGATCCACAATGGATCCGTCAGACCGGCAGCAATTATTACTGCGGAATCCTGGTGGTTCTTCTCGCGGCGTGGACAGTCGCACAATCGTTCCGCCGAAAAAATTCCCCGTTCACTTCTTCGCAAAAGAAATCCATCTGGTTCTGGACGGCCGTCTTGTTCGCGTGCCTGCTGTTCGCATGGGGAAGGTATGCGCCATTTTATGCACTGCTCTACAAGCTGCCGTATTTCTCCACCATCCGGAATCCGGACAAGTTCCTCATTTTTTTGTCCTGGGCGGCGGTGATTTTATTTGCCTACGGCATCCATGCCTTAAGCCAGCGCCTCCTGAACGGTCCGGCGGCAAAATCCACCGCACCCGCCACGCAGCTCAAAAACTGGTGGGCGAAAGCCGGCGGCTTTGACCGCATGTGGATTTTTTCCTGTGCCGCAATCATCGGAATCGGCATGATTGGCTGGTTCCTCTATGGTTCAGAAAAACCAAACCTTGTGCGTTACCTGCAGATGGTTCAAGCGCCCGGCGATCCAAACGACACGGCCGCGTTCAGCATCAGGCAGTGCGGCTGGTTCGTTTTGCTTTTTTCGCTGGCGGCGGCCCTAATCGCGCTGGTCAGCGCCGGAGTGTTTGCTGGAAAACGCGCGAAAATGGGCGGACTTTTGCTCGGCCTGTTCCTCGTCATTGACCTTGGCCGCGCGGACCTGCCATTTGTCATCCACTGGGATTATTTCCAAAAATACGAAATCGGCTCGCTTAATCCTGTCGAGTCCATTCTGACGGACAAACCCTATGAGCACCGCGTCGCACGCCTGCCGTTCGAATGGCCGAAGCAGTTTGATTTGTTTAGCCAGATTTACGGCATCGAATGGACGCAGCAGCATTATCCATATTACAACATCCAGTCGCTGGACCTCATCCAGGGGTCGCGTTTGCCGGCGGACCTGACGGCGTTTGAAGGCGCTTTGGCCGTTCGCGCCGACTCGGACGCATGGCTTTTCCCACGCCTCTGGCAACTGACCAACACGCGCTACCTCTTCGGCCCGGCGGGTTATCTCGACTTGCTAAACGCCCAGATTGACCCGGTACAGCATCATTTCCACATCCTCAAGCGCTTCGACATTGTGCCCAAGCCAGGAATCACACAGCCAACGCGCCTCGAAGAACTGACCGCCGAACTGAATGACAACGGCCCCTACGCGCTCTTTGAATTCACCGGCGCGCTGCCCCGCGCCAAACTTTATTCCAACTGGCAGGCCAGCACCAATGACACGGCCAATTTGAAAATGCTCGCCGAAGCGAATTTTGATCCGGCCAAAACCGTTTTGATTTCCACGCCGCAAAAATACCTGACCGACATTGCGACGAATGAAAACTCCGGCACCGTAGAATTCAAAAGCTACGCGCCAAAGGACATTGTATTCAACGCGAATGCCACCTCGGCTTCCGTCCTGTTGCTCAACGACCGATACGATCCCAACTGGCGCGTAACCGTGGATGGCCAGCCGGCTGACCTGTTGCGCTGCAATTTCATCATGCGCGGCGTTTATCTGACGCCTGGCGCACACATCGTGGAATTTCAATTCAGCCTTCCGAACAAGCCGCTTTACGTCACCTTGTCGGCCATCGGCGTCGGAATCCTTTTGTGCTGCATACTTTTTGTTGCAAGCCGCCGCCCGAACACGACGTCAGTTCAACGCGTCTGACAAAAAACTACAAGTTTGTCGGATGATCAAGAAATTCCCAGGCCACCTTGAATTTCCTTGAAATCTCCGACGCGAGAGCCTTCACACCAAACGTCTCCGTCGCGTAATGGCCGCCGTAGAAAACATTCAGCCCAAGTTCTTCCGCCAGCGCATAAGTCCAGTGCGGGCCTTCGCCGGTAATGAAGGTGTCCACGCCCTCAACCGAGGCGAGTTTCAAATCACCTCCTGCACCACCAGTCACGACACCTATACGTTTGCAGATGTCTATGCCGCCTGGAATGATTTTTGGTTTTGCGCCGGTCGCGCGTTCCAGCTCGACCGCCAGTTCCGCGCGGGAAATTTTGGCGTGCGATTGAAAGCCGATGGTTTGTCCATGGGTTTCAAAAAACGGCTTCAGATTTTTCAATCCGAGCGCGGCGCACAGTTGCGCGTTGTTGCCGAGCCTGGGATGCGCGTCGAGAGGCAGGTGCGAGCTGTAAACCGCCAAATTATTTTCAATCAGCAATTTTAACAGTTCGTAATTTTTCCCAGTCCACGGCTGTCGCGGACTCCAGAACAATCCGTGATGCACAATCAACAAATCCGCCTTCGCGGCAATCGCGCGTTTTGCCGTGGCAAGACTCGCGTCCACGGCGGCGGCGATTTTTGAGACCACGCCGGAATTCTCCACCTGCAATCCGTTCGCCGCACCATCGTAATCACCAAATCCATGCGTGCGAAGGATTTTGTCGCAATGGACGACGATATTTTGGAGCGGAGCGTTCGGCATGACGCGATGAAAACAAATTTTATTCAGACTGCAAAGCCCGAAGCGCGTGAAAAATTTTCATTCCTCTGATTGCTTTCTGCGCGCGGAGTTTTATAGTTCGCTCGTTTGAACCATTGAGATGAGCAATCCGAACGACGCCGCGCCTGCGTGGAACATCGAATCCGCACGCGCGCTATACAACATCACCCGCTGGGGCGCGAAGTATTTTGACATCAACGACGCCGGCCATGTCGTCGCCAAACCGTTGCAGGAAGCGGGCGCGACGGTGGATTTGACGGACGTGATCGAAGAGGCGAAGGGTCGCGGGTTGAAATTTCCTTTGTTGATCCGCTTCCAGGATATTTTGCGGCATCGCGTCGAGGCGATCAACAAGGCGTTTCAAAATTCGATTTCGGAATTCAATTATCACGGAAAATATCGCGGCGTGTTTCCGATCAAGGTTAACCAACTCCGCGAAGTCGTGGAGGAAATTCTCGATGCTGGCAAGCCGTTTGACTTTGGCCTCGAAGTCGGCAGCAAGCCTGAACTGTTCGCCGGCCTCGCGCTGCAAAACCAGCAGGGCTGTCTTATCGTCTGCAACGGCTACAAGGATTGCGAGTTCATCAAGATGGCGCTGCTCGGCATCAAGCTCGGCAAAAAAGTCATAATGATCGTCGAAAAGCTGGAGGAGTTGAAGCAGATCATTTCCGTTTCCCGGCAGCTCGGCGTCGAGCCGCTCATTGGCATCCGTGCGCGATTGTTGAGCAAGGGCGCAGGCAAATGGGCCGAGAGCGGCGGTGAAAACGCGAAGTTCGGCTTGAGCACCGTCGAGCTTTTGACGGCGACGGAATTGTTGAAAGCGGAAAATCTTGGTCACTGTTTGAAGCTGCTGCATTTTCACATCGGCTCGCAGGTGCCGGATATTTTGACCGTAAAAAAAGCGGTTCAGGAAGCTGCGCGTTTTTACGCGAAGCTGAACAAGATGGGTTTCCCGATTGAATTCGTGGACGTCGGCGGCGGACTGGGCGTGGATTATGACGGCTCGCGAAGCGCGTTTGATTCCTCGACGAATTACACGTTGCAGGAATACACGAACGACATCGTTTATTACATCGCCGACGTTTGCAACGCGGAGAAGGTGCCGCATCCGACCATCATCAGCGAAAGCGGACGCGCCATCGTCGCGCATCACAGCGTTTTGATCGTCGAAGTTTTTGGCGCGATTGAAAAAATCCGGCCGGGCGACGCCTTCAAATACGGCGAGAGCGAACACGCGCTCGTGAAGGAACTGCTCGACATCAAAAAAAATCTCTCGAAGGCGAACAAGCTCGAGGCGTTTCACGACGCGCAGGAACGCAAGGAAGACGCGCAGCAGATGTTTGCGCTCGGCATGCTCGATCTGCCCGACAAGGCGCGCATCGAAAATCTTTATTGGGAGATCAGCCAGGAAGTCGTAACCAGCTTTCGCGGTCAGGCATACGTTCCCGAAGAAATCCGCAAGCTCGAGGATACTCTCGCCGACCAATACCTTTGCAATTTTTCCGTCTTCCAGTCGCTGCTCGATCACTGGGCGCTCGGACAACTGTTTCCCATCATGCCCGTCTCGCGCCTGAACGAACGCCCGACGCGCGAGGCGACGTTGGTGGACATCACCTGCGATTCCGACGGACAGGTCAACAAGTTCATTGACCTGCGAGACGTGCGCGATACTTTGCCGCTGCACGAACTGGTTGCCAATGGCAATGGCAAGCCCGAGCCGTATTTCATCGGATTTTTCCTGATGGGCGCGTATCAGGACATCATGGGCGATTTGCACAATCTGTTTGGCCGCGTGAACGAAGTGCATGTCTTTCTGGAGCCTGACGAGCCGACCGGCTATTACATCGAGGAGATCATCGAAGGCGCAACGATCATTCATTCGCTCGCGCAGGTGCAATACGACGAGAACGAACTCAAACGCCAGATGAAGGCGCAGATGGACGAAGCCATCAAATCCGACCGCATGAAACCGTCCGAAGCCATGCGTCTGCTGGATGATTACGAACGCGGTCTTAAGGCTTACACTTATCTTTCATTTTGACCGAACCGCAAAATCCAAACGCCCGAAGTGACGCCGAACTGCTCCGCTCGCTCGGCAGGCTCGCCCGCGGATTGTCCGCGCTTTTCTGGGGACTGCCTGCGGCGCTGATTGTCTGCGCGGAAACAGCGCGCATTGAATTGCTCAAACCAATTGGAATTGTCCCCGCGATCGCGGCAAACGCGCTGCTGCTGTTCGGCCTCTGGCAGATGGGCAGCTTCCAAAAACAGGAACGCCCGTGGCGCAACGCGCTCGACCGCGCGAAACTGCTCGGCCTCGTCAACCTCGGCCTCTGCCCGTTTTTATTTTTTGAAAATAAAATGCCGGACCAGCTTTTTTTCCGCGCGGCGGTTTTCGTCCTCGTTTTGTCGGGGCTGCTTTTTTTGTTCAACCTTAACTTCGTCATCAAACAGCTTGGCGCAATGCTGCCTGACGAAACCTTGCGTCAGGAAACGCGCCAGTTCACCGTGCTTAACCGCTGGCTGCTCGTCGGCTGGGTGACATTCCTGGCAGCTTCAATTGCCATTCCTCAGACTCTTGATTTGGGCGGACAATTTCATCTGCCCGAAAATTTCGACCCGAAAATTTTATTTTTGCTGCAACACGCGGAAACCGCCGTCCTGCTTTTCCTCGGACTCGCGCCTCTGGCCATCACCATGGCGCTGATCTGGAAAACCAAGGAAACCATTCTCGACAGCGTTTTTGGCTCGCGGCAGTGATCTGACATTGCCGAAACTCAACTTGATTGCCGATTGGTCTCGGTTACCATCGGCGCCTTTTCAAATGAAACAAAACGTCCTGTCCAAAATGGGCCGGCGCACCGGCGTGCCGCCGATTTCGTGGCTCATGCAGACCGCGCTCACACGGCCCAAGCTAATTTCCCTCGCCGCCGGGTTCACGGATAATTCAACGCTGCCCGTGAAGATTTCGCGCAAGGTTCTCAACGATATCTTGCGCTCGCCCAAGACCGGACAGCCCGCGTTGCAATACGGCATCACCGCCGGAGAAATGAATCTGCGTACGCTCACCGCCAAACACCTGCAAAAGCTCGACGGCGGACACGACAGCGCGCATTCGCCGGAGCACGTCATCATCACCGGCGGCTCGCAGCAGTTGCTTTACATGACGCTGGAAGCTCTGTGCGACGAAGGCGACATCATTCTCGTTGAAGACCCGACCTATTTTGTCTTCCTGAGCATCCTGCAAAGCCGCGGCATCAAAGCGCGCGGCGTAAAGCTCGAACGCGACGGCATTGACCTCGCGCATTTGGAAGAAGTTCTGGAGCGGTTGAAGAAATCCGGCGAACTGCGCCGCGTGAAGGCTCTCTATCTTGTCACCTATTTTCAAAACCCGACCGGCGCGACCACTTCGCTCGTGAAAAAGGCCGCCACGCTGAAGTTGTTGAAGAAATACGAGCGCGCTGCCGGACATCCGCTGTATCTGCTCGAAGACGCCGCGTATCGCGAACTGCGCTTTGACCACGGCGCGGACGTGCCGACCGCCCTCACGCTGCCCGGTGCGGCGGAGCGCGTGATCTACACTGGCACTTACAGCAAGCCCTACGCGCCCGGCGCGCGAGTCGGCTTCGGCATTTTGCCGGAACCGATTTTCACGACCGTCCAGCGCATCAAGGGCAACCACGATTTCGGCTCGGCGAATTTGTTGCAACAGCTTCTCGCGGGCGCGCTGGCGTCCGGGCTTTACGACAAGCACGTCGCCAAGGTGCGGAAGAATTATTCGCACAAGGCCGCCGTCATGAAACAGGCGCTGGCGGAACATTTTCCAAAAAGCGTGGAGATTTGGGAATCCGGCGGCGGACTTTATTTCTGGGCGCGACTCCCCAAGAAAATTTCCGCCGGCGTGAAATCAAAAGTGTTTCAAGCCGCGCTGAAAGCCGACGTGCTCTACGTTCCCGGCGAGCTGTGTTACGCCGACGATCCGTCGCGCAAGAAGCCCGACAACGAGATGCGCATCAGCTTTGGCAGCGCCAGCGTGGATAATATCCGCGAAGGCATCAGGCGATTGGGCGCGGTATTGCGCAAGGCGCTGGCGAGATAATCCGGCGGGCCAATGACGGTCAATAAACTGCCAGCCATCTGGCGGACGCCGTTTTCCTGCCGGAAATCCCCGTCCGCGTGCAGGAATTCGGGGTTCTCCTGCAAGAAAACGCTGTTCGCGTGCAAGAATTCGGCGTCCGCTCGCAGGAAATCGCCGTTTGCGTGCAAGAATTCGCCGTTCTCTTGCAGGAAATCACCGTTCGCGTGCAGGAATTTGCCGTTCTCCTGCAAGAAATCGGCGTTCGCGTGCAGGAAATTCCCGTTTTCTTGCCAGAAATCGTGGATTTCCGACAGGTTCCGGCGGGTGGACTTAAAGAAAACCGGTTGATTTTCAATGGTTTACGCAAAATCCAACCAAAATGGCTGCTTTGGCAGCCCTCAAATCTTGAGAAATGAGGCTATCCGGCAGCACGACCGGGGGAAATGCCAAAACATCTGGCGGCATTGCAGCGGGCGGGTCTGGCGGTGCAGGAACGCGGGCGGCTTTACTCGATTCCGAAGCAATATCTGCCCGTGCCCGGTCAGGCCGTCGTGGATTTCGGTCATTGCCTGCTCCGTCTGGATGCCAAGGAGTAGGATACGGATAAGGAAAACGTCCGAAGAATGATTGCGCGACTGGGGAATATGATGAAGAAATTTTTGCAGCCAATCTAGTTGTCGGACAGTGTGTCTTTCTTCCGTCGAAAAACAAACGGCAGCGGAGTAAATAAGAATACAAACCAGAGTATCATCGCGACAAGAAAGTGATGAATAAAAAAGCCCTCCGTAATTCGGTCCCCGTTGGAAACAATCCAGTCCCCACCCTTCGGCATGGAAACAAAGTGTAAGTGTTCACTAAAAACACGCGAGAAGCCATATAACTGAAACAACCAAAGATATACGGCACTGTAGATACCGCCATACAGGCTCAAAAGTGCCCAAGCAACGAATATCGCTGGCGCAAACCTAGCTAGCTTTATCTTTAATTGTGAACTATTCATAACGTTGAGCCGCCGTAAACAGGAAATTTATTTTTAATTTGCGCCTAAATAAATTTCCTGTCCATCGCTAATTCAACCCGGCAGCCAAAAGATTTAGTGTCCGCGCCGGAATTGACAAAGTTTTCGGGCATCAGCAACATTCTGTCGGCACCAGGAGTTGCATTGGCTTTCAGAGGCCGGGCCACAAACCATCACATCATCATGAAATCAAAATTCGCTGTTCTGCTGTTCGCCGTTCTGCTGGCCGCCACGGGCGTGGCCCGCGCGCAGGATGACACCAACAAAATCCCGCCGCAAATCATCGCGCTGCTGAAGGGGTTGAAATATCAGCAGGGCGACATTGACCTGCGCGGCGGCCTTGCGAAATTGTCCGTGCCGACCAATTTTAATTATCTCGGGCCGGACGACGCGGAGACGGTGCTGGTCAAGTTGTGGGGCAACCCGCCTTCCAACGTGAAGCCACTGGGTCTGCTGATTCCTGCGGACATGACACCCATCAGTTCCAACTGCTGGGTGGTGACGATTCATTACAGCGAGGACGGTTACGTGAAGGACGGCGACGCGGGCAAGATCAATTACGACGACCTGCTCAAGCAGATGCAAAAGGGCATCGCGGAAAACAACAAGGCGCGGGAGGAGCATGGTTATCCGGACATCACGTTGGTCGGCTGGGCCGCACCGCCGCATTATGACGCTGACGCGCACAAGCTTTATTGGGCCAAGGAACTCAAGTTCGGGGATGAGCCGGCGGACACGCTCAACTACAGCATCCGCATGCTGGGCCGCAAAGGCGTGCTGGAACTGAACGCCGTGGCCACCATCGGCCAGTTGCCGGAAATTGACCGGCAGGTGCCGCAAATCCTCGGCATGGTGGACTTCAAGGAAGGCAGCCGCTACGCGGACTTCGATCCAAAGGTGGACAAGGTGGCGACCTACGGCCTGGCCACGCTCGTGGCGGGCGGCGCGCTGGCCGCTGCGGCGAAACTGGGATTGCTCAAGGGGCTGTGGGTCGGAATCATCGCGCTGAAGAAGTTCATCGTCATCGGTATCGTGGCGGTGATCGCATATTTCAAGAAACTGTTCAAGCGCGACGGCGGTTCGCCCCGGTCTTGAACATCAACCCGGCGGCCATGCCATGTGGCGTCCGCCGAGAATGTGGATGTGCAGGTGCTCAACGGTCTCGCCGCCGTCCGCACCGTTGTTGATGACGAGCCGGTATCCGCTTGGCGACAAACCCAATTTATCCGCGACTTCGGCGGCCTTGAGCAGCAGGTGTCCGAGCAGTTGCTGGTCGGCTGTTTTTGCCTCGGCGATGCGGGGAATCACCTTTTTGGGGACAATCAAGACATGCGTGGGCGCCTGTGGATTGATGTCGCGGAAGGCGAGCACGGAATCGTCTTCATAAACAATCGCCGCCGGAATCTCGCGGGCGATGATTTTTTCGAAAAGTGTTTTGCTCATAAATTTTTATCAACCACGGATGGAAACGTATAAACACGGATGAAAAAATTTGCAGCCGGACGACGCTTCGCGGATTTTTTTGAAATTGAATCCGTGTCCATCCGTGATTAAATCTATTCCACGACGAGCGCACACTCGCTTTTCTCCGGCTCCGCAGTCAGGCAGCCGCGCAGATAATCCACGACCTGTTCCTGTATTTTCTCGCAGCGGGCACTCCAGCGTCGCGCGCCGGCGATCTTTTTGACGCAGCCGCGCAGCCCGCGAAAACGCAGCACGCGCGGCGACTGGCGAAGCTGCTGGCGCAGTTCGTCACGCAGGCGCGGGAAGAAAAACAGCTCAAGGCTGCCCGCGGATTGGCACGCCAGCAGTCCCAGGTCGGTCTCGATGATTTCCTGCGAGCGCTCTTCGAGTTCGCCGGCGCGGATAGTCAGGCCGAGGCCGCGCAGGACCTTTTCCAGCGCTCCGGCAAATTCGCCCACGGTGACGGTTTCGCGTTCGAGTTCGACTTTGAAATAATGAAAGACGGATGCGGCGGCGTGGCGCAGGATTTCCGGGTCGAGCGCTCCTTCGCAGGAGCCGACGATCTCAACGGAAATCATTTCGGCGGAGCAGGGGACGCTTTCGCCGTTGTTGAACTTGAACAGCAGGCAGTCGTTGGACAATGCAATCATTTGGCGGCCTCCATTTTTTTTACTTCCTGAATAAAATCCGTCGCCTCCTGAAACCGGCGATAAACGCTGGCGAAGCGGACATAGGCGACATCGTCCAACCCGCGCAATCCTTCCATGACAAGCTTGCCGACGAATTCGCCCGGCACTTCGCCCTCGAATTTCTCCGTGACGACGGCGACGATGTGATCCACGAGATCGTCAATCGCCTTGGGGCTGATGGGACGCTTTTGGCAGGCTTTCTTGATGCCGGACAAAAGTTTGTCTCGCGAGAACTCCTCGCGCCGCCCGTCTCGCTTCAAAACCATCAAACCTTCGTGCTCAACCTCCTCATAGGTGGTGAAGCGGTGGGCGCATTTGGCGCATTCGCGGCGGCGGCGGATGGTCGCGCCTTCGCGCGAGGCGCGCGAATCAATGACCTTGTCATCCTGATCACCGCATTTTGGGCAACGCATAAAACCACAGCTAATTGTGGCTGCTATTTTGTAACACACTGGATTTTGTGGGTCAAGAAGTGGTTGTGTACAGGCAAGTCGACCAAAAGAGTTTCTTTTCAGGAAAACGACTCTTGCCATCGCCCGATTTTCGGTTATTTTCTCCGGCTCACGCTTGGAAAAATTCCAACGCAAAGCATTTTTATTTTATGGCAACAGCAAGCGATATTCGCCGAGGCATGGCGATCAATTACAACGGCGACATCTCAGTGGTGCTCGATTTCCAGCACCGCACGCCCGGCAACCTGCGTGCGTTTGTGCAGGCGACGCTCCGCAGCATCAAGACCGGCAAGGCCTCTGACGTTCGCTTCAGCTCAACCGAAAAAATCGATCCGGTGCCGATGATGACGACGAAGATGGAGTTCAGCTACAAGGACGGCGCGGATTTTGTCTTCACGAACCCGGAAAATTACGAGACGGTCACCATTGCGGCGGAACTGGTCGGCGACGCGAAAAATTTCCTCGTGGAGAACGCGCCGGTGACGGTGGTGTTCGTGGAAGAGAAGGCTGTTTCCGTGGAAGTGCCGGCGAGCGTCATCCTCACGGTGACGGACGCGCCGGAAGGCATCCGCGGCGATTCGGCCAACAACGTGCAAAAGCCGGTCACGGTGGAGACGGGCATCACGGTGCAGGCGCCGCTGTTCATCAAGACGGGTGAGAAGATCAAAATTGACACGCGCACCGGCAAATACATGGAACGCGCCTGACAATTAAAAATTTCAAATCTCAAGCCTGAGATTTCAAAAGCCCGCCGTGAGCGGGCTTTTCATTTTTCCGGCGGAATTGCTTTGCAACGCAAACGCATTCGGCTATTTCTCACTGGACACAAGTATGTCGTCGCAAACAAAAGGGGAAAAAGTGTTTCGCGGCATCGGCGTTTCCGCCGGAGTTTGCCGCGGGAAGATTCTTGTCCTG
>Ga0181525_10003836_pt1 | contig 11743 bp, 5 predicted proteins | sample PEATcosm2014_Bin_48_FD_121100 | JGI IMG/M metagenome (GOLD analysis project Ga0181525, IMG submission 121100) | Peatland microbial communities from MTU Mesocosm Facility, Houghton, MI, USA - PEATcosm2014_Bin06_10_metaG | ecosystem: Environmental > Terrestrial > Soil > Wetlands > Peat | place... | reverse complement strand
TACACTATGATAGTTATCAATACATACAACTTCCAACAACTTTATCCTCCAACCACTCCTTAGTGGGCTCAAGTAGGCATCTCGTAGTAAGGAGTCTTCCGCTGCCAAGGCTCGGGCACATTGCCGTACATTTCTCCCGGTTTTCCCTCAGTAGCAGCACCACCATGACTAGGCATCTCATAGAATGCATTATTCCCCTCCCCAGACCCAGGTACCTTGCCGTGCATCTGGCTCTCAGTAACAGGACCACCCTGATGTGTGGCTCGTTTTTGGTTATGCCGGCGAAATATCAGGTAGCCAAGGCCAATTAAGAATAGGGCAACCAGCGCAGCTCCTATGCCGATCCCAGCTTTCGCACCACCAGTGAGGTTAGCGCCTTTGTGAGCCTCTGCCGTTCCTGTCGCAGTTCCTGACGAAGTTCCTGATGTAACGCCCGACTGGCTTGTTGTCTGCGGCGGTATCAATCCCGACGTTGTCGTTGGCGTAATTGAGGAGGTTGTTGTCCAGGCTGGATCGGTGCTCGCTCTTGCGATAGCAATTCCATAAGCGTAGACGACATCTCCCGAGGTCGCCGTCGTGACTACGCTGCCCACTACAGTGCTGGCCCCAAAATATGTACTTGAAATTGTCAGGGTGGTTTGAGAAGCGAGAGTTGTGTAACAGGCGTAGATCTCATTCAGTTCACCAGTTACGCGGGCATTGGCACATGTGTATGAGCTGTTGGCAACCACAAACACATTAGCAACGCCAGATTTATATCACTATAGTAAGTGATGATGTGATGATGAATCACTAACCTGGGGCAGCATGTCGCTACTGTTGATCCAACGACACCATTCGTCGTCGAGGGAAGTACCGTGCAGGCATAGTCGTATCCAGATGGACAGATTCCAGGTGAATAGAAGTAGTCTGGTTCGCGGTTAAAGTTAGAGAGCGTACAGCCAGTGTTTTGTGCGAGCGCGAGCCAATTTGCACCGGCATTTACTGCGTTATAAATACTCGTGCAGGTCGGTACGGATGGTGTAAAGATTGTAGTGAGCGGGCCAAGGTTAGTACTTGTAACAGAGGACATTGGGCTTGTTGGCAGGCGATGTTGAGCTCGTCTGTCTAGTCTTTTTTCTTGGCAGGGGTGACAGGATAATAAGGGAACACCAAGTCTTATAAGAAAACACGGAAGTCAGCTTAGCAAAGGTTATTGGGGGTTCCAACAATGTCCCTGTTACATTTAACGCTAGGACCCCGAATCGGACTAGGAACCAACATGTTGAACGCATTCGCATAGCCTTCGCTGACCAATTAAACGAGGGGAGAGATAAGCGCTAAAACCAACTTGTAAAGAATTGGATGAATAGGATCGGGAGAGGCATCGCTTCAACTCCCTACATATGGCATTTCTAGCACATGGGCCCATGTTTAGCTCGAGGGAATTGGAGAGGTTCGTCGAAGTGAAGACTGACCTTCTTCATCAGGCTTGGCGGGGTTCTGTACGAAGTCACTAACAGTAAAGTCAGTGGAGTCGACGCAGATCCTACTCCAGGGGTCCAACACTTTTGTGAGGGCTGGCACAGGCACAGGCACAGGATCTACCGCACCGCTACGAAGGCCCCGGTCATATGTCTAGGTAAGACTGTTTACAGTGCCTCAAGCCCTGTAATGCCCTGTACTTCTAAAATCGAACATGGCTGCTGGGGCTGCACTGCCACTGCTGCAGCCTAACGAGGTAAGAAGCTCCCTGGAAGCAACCCAAATTCCGCCCGACTACGCCACGGCGTAATACTCGCTAAGCCCGCCTGTAAAGCGCTGCAAACGCCTGAAACCAGTGGCGGCTGTTTTGTGACGCCTGCCGTTACAGTTATCCGTTAAGCTGCCACCAGGAACGCACCTCGCTTACTTGAAGGAACATCAAAAGTCTCGCATTTCAACCCCGGATTACGAAGTTAAAACCATATATGACCTAAGGCAAACTTGAGAAGCGTATAGTTCAAATGACTATTAATCATTGTACAATAGTGCCCCCAGCGAAACGTACTATTGGGTGAAGTATCCAGGAGAGATATAGAGGGGAAAGTTGTAAGGGAGATGCGTTCCTGCTGGCTCTTAGTAACCAAAAATAATGCTTCTCTCTCCTATTATCAAGCTGAGTTGGACAAAGATATTTTGATCAAACAAGGTATTTCTTCTGCTACAGGAAGCAATTGCTATGTGATGTTCTTTTGTTATCGATTTTACGTCTTGGTGTAAAATTCGGATGAAATTCAAATCGGCTCCGGAGTACTTTTATCCGAATAGCAAAAAGAGGTGGCATTAATCTGTGAATGTCCTAAATGACAGTGGGACATTAAGGGCAGTAGGTTCCTGACTATTTCAGGCTTTCTGTATTTTCAGAGAGCTTGATTATGTTCACTATGTAACGTACCAAATCATCTTATGCATAGGACTTTGCACCTCCGTAATCTGCTCGAGATACTTAGAAACTCATTAACCTGTCCATTCTCTCATGAAAATATTTAACAGGTGAGTAAAGCCACCCTGAAATACGAGCCTTTCTTCCCTGCCAACGTCACTATAACTTGCAGCAGAGAGGTAGCTGGAATCTCAGAGTTTGGACATTGATATTTAGAGAATTTGTTGTAACTGCTTTGTCGTTGTCAATAAGTTTTGCGTTCTTTGTACAGAATAGAAACAGTTCATCTGCTAGACTCAATCCACTACACTTGCCTTGAGAAGTTTGCTGGCCAATCAATATGTTTGGATTTTCAGCAAGAAAAGTGACTGGTGCAAGGCAGAAAGAATGGGTTGGACAGACACGAGCTGCAAGAAGTGGCTTCAGGAAGTGGCTGCGGCATTATATGCCAAAGCCTACCAAAAATTGAAGCCCTTGAAATGGTGACCTCTATGAAGTGTCACATGAGAGATCGACCATTTATATCCCGCAGGGTACACATACTTCTTCTCTCCCTCCAGCCATCCTCCATCCATCCACTCATCGAAATCCAATGGTCCAACATCAATCCGTATCTGATCAATCTTGCAACCATACGGAGAGAACGGATTTTGACTTCTTTCAACCAGAATGCTCCGACGAGCAGGGCCAAAGCCAATGTGACGCAGAAGTTGTTTTTGAGGGAATGTGCCTCGCTGCACTTTCCCGTGGGCCAACGTATCCTCACTTGAGGCTGGTTCAGCCTCGAGATGTCAGTTCTCTTCTTTGCTGTTAATATATTTTTGTTGTCACGAAAAAAGGGAAAATTGTTTTCGCAACTTTCTGCAACCCAATGTAGTGTCGAGAGTTGACTCGACGAGTGCCAATGCTGTGTTTTCATAGTTCCCGTAAAGTCTTGAATGTCATGGTGTCCAGCCTGGTGGCTTCAGTCACCATGAGCTCATCCCCCTTTTTTCCCTAGAAGCCTCACAGAGTTTCAGCTCTCTCACCAGCATCGACGCACATATATACGCTTCTCCAGACACTTCACGGCACCATGACTCAAATACGCGTGAATGTCATCCCCAAAGCACTTGTTCATTTGGTCAGAAGCGTTGCATGCTATCAAGTCCAGACGTACTGGGTCTACACCTATGAATCTTCCCACTCGGGGAGGGTTTTTCCGTGGAACCTGAAACCGGCAATAGCTTGCCTATATATATATTTGCATGTCTGACCAGCAATCGTAACCTTTTAGTACCTGATCATTTACCAAGGACTAACAGTGCTCCGTCTGCAAATTCAATATCTTTCGAGGTATGTCAAATCAGCAGGACACCTAGGTCAGAGCACTCTTCCTGCACCATCTTACACTCACGTCAACATAACCCCCACTTGGGGCTGGAACAGCTTCGGAACGTTACTCCTCTGTTGTCAAGTTCTGATTTGCTGTCCAAATTTCCAGTCCCCAATGACATATCTTGGGTGCTTAACCAAACGAGCTTCATACATCGTCGAACCCTTGAGATGTCGTAGCGCGATTATCAAGCCTCGAATTTCCTTCTTTCGTAATCAGTCTTTCGAGACTTTGGTTCTGGTGGCGATCGACCACATGTCCGGATGCCATTCAATTTTTTCCGGCTGCTCGCTGCTAGCAGATTCCGGCCATGAATATAGAGAGCTTGAAATTTGTGGTTTCCCCTCAGCACCCGATCTTCAGTATGGAAGACACGCTGAGCTTATCACCTGATCAACTATTAAGCTCTAAGTGTGTAGTATCACTGAATCATGTCTTACCGGCTCAACTTGGCAAGAGCTACCAGCAAAGCTACCAAGCCATGACCCTAACCCAGTCCACGAACGGTGATGACTCCCCTATTTATATATGTTCATATCTCCAACCTCATCATACAACCTTGCGTCAAGCTCCGAACCGTTCTCTGAACGAACGCACCGCTGGCTGATATGATCAACATGAAGAAAATCTCCTACTATGGTGACGAACGAGGACTTGCATTTACCACGAACACCTCCTCGAGCTTTCTTCAGCCTTAGCCTCGAAAGGCCATTTCATTCTTGTTGTCAATTGCTCACCGCTGTCACGATCGCCAAAACCACACAAAGAAACGGCATCTCTCAAGCCTCAACTTCTATGAGCGTATTGCAGTTCTGAAACATAGAGCTGCCAGTCCTTCAAGACTCAAATTGTTTTACAACAGATTCCTACAGCGAGACGATGCATGCAGTCTAAGCAGCATCATCGATCTCCTTGATCGCTGCCTTGTTTTCTTTAATCAGAAAGGAGAAGTGTCTGATTATATAGGCCGAGCCTTAAGCTCAAGTAATGCAGATATCGAGCCACAGGGGGCGATACTTGTTCTCTAGCTCAGCTCAACTTAGCAGGAGCTACCTTACCAGCAAGGCCACTTCGCCATGAAGATTCCAATCATGGACGGCTCCAGCTAAGTATATAACCACGTCTCGAACCATCGATCATGATCACACCACATCCGAAATGAAGTTCAACCGCACGGGGTTGAGGTTACTGTTCAGTATTCAAGCGGGGAGACACTTCTCTAAGGGAAACTGAGCATATCGTTGTCGTGCTTATACTCCAAAAGCGCGATACACGGGCTCGGTATCGAGGTTCACCTTGTATGTATTTTTTGTTGTCGAGTTTTTTTTGTTGTCGTCAATAAGCCCAGACCGTGTTCCTTGTCTTGCCACCAATGAGAATCCAAACTTAACGAGGGACAATGAAGCTAGCCGCCTGAGCGGAGGACTGCTCAAAGGAACTGCTCAAGACGAAGACTGCTCCACAGGAAGACCGCCCAAGAGGAAGGTCTCACAAACCCACCTCGAAGCCTCCTGGTTCAATTCTTGCGCCGTTGGCAAAACGCCGAAGTCCTCCTTACCCCTTATATAGAACACCCTCGCCCACGCTCACCGCTTTTACCCCGAAGTTGCAAGATCCAGTTCCCAACTGACTCGAGTCTCACCACCTTCTTTTCCACAGTCTAAAACCACGACCTGCAACAGGTCTTTCCTCCTGATTTTCACACCCTACCTTACCCACCACCCACCATAGGCTTAGCAACGAGTTCACACTATCTACTTATGACCTACCTATCTCTCCAAACAATCTAACCGAACTTTACCTCTCCGTGATAAACTACCTACATACCACATATCACACCTCATACCACATCCCTCTCACCTACATTTCCCTCTCTGAAGATATCCAGCTCTGTCAATAACAATTGCATTCCATGACTAATCTCGCATTTGCCTTTGCTTTCTTCCCCACCTTCCAACCTGCACGCATTAACATTCACCAGATCACTTGCCCTTCACCACCACCTCCTACCACCTCCACGCTCACCTCCACCTCCAGAACCTCAATACATCCCACCTATCCTTCCCAAGTTCCCAACATCAACGGCATCAAAACCAGTCCCTCTTCTTCCCGTTCCGTTAGCTCAGCCCTCAACCCGCGCCAGCTAGTGGGTACCTAGTTCCCAAGGGAGACGGGCGACATTCAATAGCGCAGCGAATCTGTCGTGGGGCCGTGACTACAGCGTTCTAGACGCCCGACAAAAAAAAATGAAATGGGGAGATAGAGGAGTGGAGCGATACGAGGTGCGATGTGCAACAGACAGACAGACTCAGACTCAGACTCTGATTATCTCAGATAGTGGATGAAGAGGTTGCGCTGAGCTGCTGGGATATGAGTTGTAGTGAGAGTGGAAGTGGAAGGGTGTGCTGAGATATGCTGCGGTTGGTGCGTAGATTTCGGAATGGTGAGCCGTAAGGGGATGCTCGACAACAGGTGACACGGATAGGTTGCCACACATCAAGGGGAATGAGTTAAATTGGGCTTCAAATCAAAAAAATCAATCGGCATAACCAATACTTGATTGATTTCTTATCTTCAATTCAATTCAAAAATGCTACAAGAATGAATCCACGGATGTCTGTGCCAAAGATTTCTCGCTTGCTTGCTTGCCAGCTATTCATACGCCAGATCCAATCTATCTACCCATTTTCATCTCATTTCATTTCATTTTTTTCCGTGTTGCTCTGGTTGTTGCGCCCCCTAATTTTTGTATTCAAAAGCTATGTACAAAGAACGTAAGAGTTCGCCAGCCAGCCTATCTCCAAAAATTGGAGAGAGTGGTAGTGGTAAGTTTTGTAGAATGTATGGTTCGTAAATTCGTTCGTTTGGGCCCAGATCCACCTAATCAAAATGTCTTGGGGGGAGTTACCAAGCGGGAGAGAGAAGTGTTTAGCCAGTGCTTATTTATTTACGGGGCGCTCGCGAATGTGTCTCCGAGAGTGCTGAGCTTGGAGCCGGAGCTCAAGAGGACCCCGTCGCTCGCCATGAAGTATGCGTAGCGCGCAACCTTGGGCGAGGCATCGAGTTGCGGGATCACGGTCTGGAGGAAGGTGTTCTGGGCTGCGGCGTCGCCTTCGCCTTGGAACTCGGTGATCCAGAGGGGTCGGTTGCCGCCGGCTGCGTAGGCAGTGTCGACGTAATCCATGAATGCGGCGGCGTCGCCGCCGTTGTACCAGTGGATGCAGACAAAGTCGATCTGGCAGTCGGTGCATGAGGCGAGGAAGTTCTTGAGCCAGGTCAGGCCCATGGCTCCACCGCCGTTGGTGACGGCTGGGGACCCGAGCTGGGCCTTGCCGGCGAAGGGGGTGCTCAAATAGGTCTTGTATGCCGCGGCTGCTGCATCAGGAGAGAGGTTGGCTTGAGTGTTGAGATCGGGCTCGTTGAAGGACATGAGATGGGTAGAGCCAGAAGCGATCGCCTTGGTAGCGGCTGAGATCCAATTGTTTGTGAAAGATGAAGCTGTTCCCCAGAGGAGAGGAACATATTCGAACGCGGAGGGAATGGATGCGGTTGAAGAGCCCCAGTTGTAAGCCCAAGAGATCTTGTTGGAGCCAGAGAAGCCAGTAAGGAGGGAAGCATCGTTGTAAGCGAGACCATGCTTGCTTGAAGAGGAGGTGGTGCTGCCAGTGGGAGTGGAGACTGGGGCAGGCGATGAAACGACGGGGACGAGTGTGGTAGGAACAACGACTGGAGCTGGAGTGGTGGGCTTCACAACAACTGGGGCTGGAGTGGTCGAAGTTGTGGTGGATGTTGAGCTCTTAGTTGATTGCTGAATGAAGACCGCGGGAGGTGGTGTGCTGGTGGGAATTGGAGTGCTTGTGCTCGTGCTTGAAGTCGTTGCCGGGATAAGGACGGGAACCCCTTGGGACGTGAAAGTTGCAACATCATGAGGTGCTCCAGTCGAGAAAGAAGTACCGTAATCGTAGACGGTCATCTCCTGGGTAACAATAACCACGTCTGTAACCACATACTGGTCTCTCTTCCCTAGAGGACCAGCAAAGACTTCCTTGACCAGCAAAGAGGAGGCCGCAATGGCCAGGTTGGAGATAGTTGAGGAACGCATATTGACAAGTATCTTTCAAAGATCGCAAGAGATGGCGGTAGCGGAGCGAATTTAAGCGGCTCGTCGAGAGTGTTTGTTTCGTAAAGGTGAGTGAAAATGTGCGAGAACGGATGCAGGGCAGTTGACTCTATCAACAAGGAGTGACTGTGGTGAAGGTACTGTAGTACGATAGTTCAGGGAATTCCAAAAAGAATGAAGAATATCCCGCGCAACGTCAAGTGCGACTGAGAAGTTGCGTAAAAGGAGCGAAGAGCCAAAAGGTTGGATGGAGGGGAAAAAGGGCGAAAGCGGAAGACGAAGGGGTGGGACAGCTTTAAAGAAAGGCAAGGCTCTGGCTCGCTCGCTCGCTCGCTCGCCAACTCAACGCACCAGGCGAACGGGGAACTGTTGGCGGCGGGCGGCACAACCCACTCACTCACCTTTGCTCCCTGCTCCTTGCCTAAGCACCTGCAGAGTGAATCTTCGGCGTTTCAACAACCCCAAAAGTGAAGGTGGAAGGCTGCCGTCCCATGTCGGGCCAGGGTGTGCACAGAGCAGCCTGAGCACCGTCTCTCCTGGCTCCCAAGTTTCCCAACTCGCCAGCGGAGTGGGCCGCGTTTGTAGCCAAGCTTTTTCCGGCCTTTCCTGTTGGAGCTTCCCCCTTTTCGGACATTGATGCTTGCGTGTACCGCTGTACGTGGACTCCACCAGCTCGAAAACTCAAGCCCCTCGCTCGCGCCTCATTCGCGGTCCCGGCGATGTTGAAACGCTAGTCCTTGCTGCCCCTGACTAGACTCCCTACGGCATCCCGTCCGGCGGGTCGCCCTGCCTAGCCGAGCCCATGTGAATGGTGGAAAGGGAGGCCCAGCGCGTTTTATCTGTATCTGTCAGATGTTTCTCGATCCTGCCGTTGGTGAGTGGAGATGATTCCCCTGTCTAGCGATGAGAGGGATCCGCCTGCAGCAGAAGGTCTAGAATTAGCTAGTCAGCGTTGCGAGGAGGAAATCCAGCTTTTCCTGTAAGGGGCAGCGGATGGAAAAAGAAGTGCAGCGTGCATGCTGCAGTCTGCAGGTACGCGGAGCCAATGGCTGAGGGGAGGGGGCCGAGGACGCAAAAAGGAAGCCGATGCGTGGTTCTCTTTTTCGGGCGTTGCGCTGCTGTCCGAGAAAAGAACCAAGTTTTCCCGATGAGAAGAGTTCAGGGGCAGGGGTGGAAGAACATCGGATGAGAATCAGGATTTAGGAACAAACAGAGCAAACGTGGTCACCAACAAGGGGTCAACCAGGAATCATGTGATTGCCCCCTCGAATCCTCCTCCCATTTCCAGTGGTCCACCTCATCACCAGGGCGCCCTGCCCTGTTCCTGTCTCTTATCCATGCCTATCACCAACTCACTCCTCAGACGCATTCATCAAAATAACCAACACCGGAACTCCCTCTCTCGCTCACTGCATCAATACTTCAGCACCAAATTTGTACTCAGACTGTACCTGCAGCAACTTGCATTTGCACAAGCTAAACTTGGACTGCGATTCTTCCCTAGGTAGCTGCAATGCATCCCGCCCGCTTACCTTTCTATTTTTCCTAGCCTCGCGTCGCAGCACTCGCGCGCCAGCCCATCGCAATCGCAATCGCAATCGCCTCTCCACCCCTCCGTCAATTCATCGCATCGCCTCGGCCCAGATCACGGGCGAGACGCGGCAATGCTTGGAAGTTCTCCACACACACCACGAAACAATTTTTCTCCTAGTTTCTAATAGCAGGAAAGTGAGATCATGGTATTTTCAGCTTGCATCTATCTTCGCAGTCGCTTTTTTTTTTTTTTAGAGAGAGAGAATGATTCTGCCTTGGTGGAGAGTAAAATCGATCCTTCCGATACACAGCATGCGCGTGGCGTCGGGGGGCCTACCAAGACATTTCGAGGAGCATGTCACTTCAATTTATTGAAAAGTTTCGAAACAAACAGAGCTGCAGCAAGGCAGCCTGACTCGAAATAAGTAACCAATCAGAATAAGCTTCATAAACGCTGTGTTATCCATTCCTACCTATCGTATGCTTTAAAAATGAATACAACAGACAGATTCCGCTAGGAAACATCAACTGTTACACAATCAGTATCTTATCAGAAGATCCGTTTCGAGATCGCCACTGCATCACCACCCCTCGCGCCTCAGTACTCGCTCAACCTCAGTTTCTTGCCGATCTCCCGCCGCCTCGCATTGACCGTCGCTCGTTCGGAAGGTTTGATGTTCCCATCGTCGGCATCCTCTCCTCTCCCCTTTAGAGCCTGAAGAAGCATGCCCGCATCAAAGAAGCCATCTGTGTCTTGCGTCAGCCTCAATCTCTCAAATCGAATCATGAAAAAGAAACTTACAGCCTCCCAAACCCTCGTCGTCGCTCTGTGCTGAGCTGTCATCCACTGGGGTCATGGTTCCAGGCGACCTCTTGCCAGCGTCAGAGGCCTTGATCACGCGGCCACGAGCCTTAAGTCGGTTGCCAGCTGGCCTGGTCAAGCTGGCCTCTCGCGCTCGGCTTGCCTTGGGACTGGTACCTCTTCGTTGCGTCAAGCGGAGCATGCGTCGGATTTCCAGCAGGTAGCTTTCAAGTGCATCTACGAAACGCTTGGTTTGTCTATGTTTACTGCTTGCGCAAATACTGATCCCCTCGTCCTTGATGATATATCCAATTCCAAAACCGTCTCCAGTCGTGGGCCCGAATCCGAAGTGTCGGAGCGAAGGGTTGCCGCAGTTTGAGGTTGAGATGATCGTGTTGTTAAGTTTGTCCCACCCTCCGTCGGCGAAGATCAGGGGCATGCTGTGTTGCTGGCCTCGAGAAGGCGAGGAGTTTCCTCGGTTTCTCTGCCCGTTTGAACGGATGCTTCTCACATCGTCACCGTCCGACAAGACCGAGTTTCTGCCTGGACTGCCAACGACCGATGCTGGATCTTGCTCAGACATACCATCAACGGGGCTGGAGTACCCATTGCTACTCAAGCCAGTGCTACTTGCGGCCTCAGCTCCATCCTCATCAAGAGCTTTCTGCCAGACACTGAAGAGGGCGTAGAGATGTCGATCACATCCTTGAGCTTTTGCACACTCTCTTGTATTGGCTGTGTGTTTCTGGCAAGCTTTTTTCAATGCATCGATTTTCTGTTGCGGTGGATTCTCACCCCAGAAGGCTTGAACGAAGGCAACAGACTCAGGGGTCACAGATCGGATAGCTTCGGTGCGGCCGTGAAGATAGACCTTCGTCATCGCCGGCTCGTACGTACATTCCACACGACCATACAGACCATAGTAAGCTGCTTGAAAAGCCATCTGGACGAAAGCATCAGGTGAAAACCCCATCGACGTCATGAAGTTTTTGCCATAGGCGGCAAAGTCCAGAGTTTGGAACTCGTTTTGTTGAATCAGATCTGCAAGTCGAGTTTCAGCGAATCGCAAAGCAATGCTCAGTTCTGGGACCATGTCCCATTCGAGTTTGTGCGGAGTGGTGCTAACGTCTCCGAAGCTGCTAGGATCTCGCTTTGATGGATCTGGACTAGTTGAAGCCCAAAGACTTGGAGCTTGTCCATTTATGGACCGAGCAAATCGAAGGATAGTATCCGTGTAGACATCACTAGCAAACCGAAGCACAGTGTGCCCATCTACACCTGTGTGTTCGAAGTTGATTCCCGCACTGCCATTCTTGCATACGATGATTTGTAGCTTATCGTACCATCGATTTGTGCAAGTACCAATTTGAACCCCCTTCTCAATCTGACTGGTTCCGCAAAGCATGTTTTGGCATAGATCTGCACCGGATGCTGGTTCTGTATAGTCCAGACAGAGGATGAACAAGGCAGAGTCTACTATTCCAAGGCAGTCCGCGTTATTCGATCCTT
>Ga0181525_10003834_pt1 | contig 11744 bp, 10 predicted proteins | sample PEATcosm2014_Bin_48_FD_121100 | JGI IMG/M metagenome (GOLD analysis project Ga0181525, IMG submission 121100) | Peatland microbial communities from MTU Mesocosm Facility, Houghton, MI, USA - PEATcosm2014_Bin06_10_metaG | ecosystem: Environmental > Terrestrial > Soil > Wetlands > Peat | place... | reverse complement strand
TCCATGCCCAGGTGCAGATGCTCTACACCAGCAGGAACCCGGGCCCGTTTGCCGCGAACAATACAATCTTGAACGGCTACTCTGACGAGCACCCGGATCCGCCGACGCACATGTATAACGTGCGCGCCGGCCTGACGGTCGAGCAGCTCGATCTGACGTTCTTTATCAACAACGTCTTCAACAACACGCAGCCGTTGAGTCAATACCAGAACAACGGCACGTCGAACCTGGTCACCTACACGACGTTTCGTCCGCGGACCATCGGTCTGACGGCCAACTATGCGTTCTGAATGCGACTACCCGGCTGAGTGCGACGACGGCGCGAGGAATCGATGGCTTCAAGGCGCCGCGCACTCATCGCCGGGGAATCATGGACGGTGCACAGCACGCACCAGAAAGGCTTCGATTCCTTTTCGACGGTAGAGTATTCCGAAGGGATCCACTGGCTGCGAAGCGCACTGGAGACCGATGGTTGGCAGGTCGATTATCAGCCAGCGCATGTCGCCGCGCGCGATTTTCCGTTCGACGTAAAGGCGTTGTCCGGCTATGACTGCGTGATGCTCAGCGATGTGGGCGCCAACACGCTGTTGCTGCATCCCGATACCTTCGCCCGATCGGTGACACGGCCTAACAGGCTGAATGTCATCCGCGATTACGTGGCGGCCGGTGGCGGCTTCGTGATGATCGGAGGGTACATGACCTTCCAGGGCATCGAGGCCAAGGCGCAGTATGCCGGCACGGCCATCGAGGAAATCCTGCCGGTGAACCTATCAAGATATGATGATCGAGCCGAATACCCGCAGGGGGCAGCACCGAATGTGGTGGACCCAAATCACCCCATCGTTTCCGGGATCGGACCGGACTGGCCCGCACTGCTTGGCTTCAATCGCGTTACCGCAAAGCAGAACAGTTCAGTGATCGTCGAAATCGGCGCCGACCCGCTGCTCGTCGCCGGCGAATACGGACAGGGCAGAAGCGTGGCGTTCACGTCGGATTGCGCACCGCACTGGGCGCCACCCGCCTTCGTGGAATGGAAGGGCTACGCCCCGTTATGGCGACAACTAGCCTCGTGGGCCGCAGGGCATTAGCCGCCCCTGCGTGGCTTTGGCTCGCCTGTGCCTGACGCGACTCGCGTGACGCGCCGCCGACCGGCGGGCAGTGAGCGCCGTCCGCGGGTGGCCCTGATCATCGAGACCTCGCTCGGCTCCGGCCGGGACATTCTGCGCGGCGTCGCCCGCTACGTGCGCGAACATGAGCAGTGGGCGCTGTATCATGAGCCGCACGGCCTGGAGGAGTCGGTGCCACAGTGGCTGCGGCGCTGGAACGGCGACGGCATCATCGCGCGCATCCAGACACGGCGCATTGGACAGGCGCTGCTGGCAATGGGTATTCCGGTGGTCGATGTGCTGGGGGTGGTACCGGCGCTGCCATTCCCGCTGGTGCACGTCGATAACATTGCGATTGCGGAGATGGCCGCCGAGCATCTGCTCGGGCGCGGCTTTCGCCGCTTCGCGTTCTTCGGCATCGAAGGCGAGAACTGGTCGGAGCAGCGCTACGCCGGATTTTGCGCCGCCGTCGCCGCGGTCGATGCGAATGTGCCGATCTACCGCCTGCCGCGCGATGCCAAGGGCCGGCGCTCGTGGGAGCGCTCGGAGGATCGCATCGCCCGCTGGATCACGGGGTTGCCGAAGCCCGCCGGGGTGCTGCTGTGCAGCGACCAGCGCGGCTCCCAGTTCCTCGAGGCCTGTCGCCGCGCCGGCGTGTCGGTGCCGGATGAACTGGCAGTGGTGAGCGTCGACAACGACGAACCGCTGTGCGATGTGTGCCTGCCGCCGCTGTCGAGCGTCGAGCCGGGGCACCTGCACGTGGGGTACCAGGCGGCGGCGCTGCTGGATGCGCTGCTGCGCGGAGCTACGCCGCCCAGGAAGCCACTGCAGCTGCAGCCGATTGAGACCGTCACGCGGCTGTCGTCCGATGTGCTTGCGGTCCCCGATGCACGGGTCGCAAGGGCGTTGCGTCTGATTCGTGAGCAGGCCCGGGCAGGCGTGCGCATCGATGCCATCGCCCGCCAGGTCGGCCTGTCCCGCAGTGTGCTGCAGCGCCGGTTCCGCGCGCTGCTGCATCGGTCCATGCACCAGGAGATCCTCAATACCCGGATCAGGCACGCGCGCGAATTGCTCGCCACGACCGACATTCCGCTGGCCACGGTGGCCGAACAGGCCGGTTTCCGCCACCAGGAATACCTGGGTGCGGTATTTCGAGCCCGGGTCGGCAAGACACCGGCGCAGGTGCGCGCCGAGGCGCGCTCATGAGGCGATTTCGACGGATTGCGGGCTGTTGCTGCCCGTCTGCGGCCGCGCCCAGTTATCTACAAACATCGACCTGAGATCTACGATGTGGCCAGGTCGAATTCCGCTAGACTAGCCCAAGGCAGATAGCTGACAGCAGACTCGCCACGTGCACGCGCGGCGCCTGCGCTGAACGGACGCCTCCTGTCATTCTAATGAGCGCTGCAACAAAAACCCATCAGCTGATTGACATTCAGTGGCCGCAGTTCGGTTGGGCCGATCGCCCGCCCGTGGTGCAGTCCTCTGAACTTGAAAGCCGAATTGCGGCGCTGCGGACGCATATGGACGCGGAGCGGCTCAGCCACGTGGTCGTCTATGCGGATCGCGAGCACTTCGCGAACCTGGCGTACCTCACCAACTTCGATCCGCGCTATGAAGAGGCGCTGCTGATCGTCGCAAGGCACGGCAAGCCGCTGATCGTGGTCGGCAATGAATGCGAGTACTACCTGGGTGTGAGTCCGCTGCACACCGAGGGCAGGATCCGCGCTGAGCGCTTTCAGCCGTTCTCGCTGTTGAACCAGCCACGCGACGCCAGCCGCCAGATGCGCGAGATCCTCGCCGGCGAGGGCATCAGCCAGGGTTCCAGGGTGGGGTGTATCGGCTGGAAATACTTCGCCAATGCGGAGCACCCCGATGGCGCCCACGCCATCGAGATTCCATCCTACCTGGTCGATACGCTGCGCGACCTGGCCGGTCGCGAGGCGGTGGTCAATTCAACGGCACTGTTGATGCATCCGGGCCACGGACTGCGTACCCGGTGTTCGCCGTCCGAGATCGCCTTTTTCGAGTACACCAGCGTGCAGGCTTCCGAGGGCCTGAAGCGCATGCTGTTTGGGCTGCGGGTGGGAATGACCGACAACGAACTGGCCGCGCTGGGTGGCTACAACGGGGATCCGTTCTCCTGCCACATGACGCTGGTGACCGAGGCCAATCGCAATATGGGTCTGTCAGGGCCGGTCGGCGCGCAGATTCCGCTGGGCTCGCCGCTGGCGACGAACATCGCTTACTGGGGCAGCAACATCTGCCGCGCCGGCTGGGTCGCCCGCTCGGCCGCGGACCTGGTGCCCGCGGCGCGCGATTACGTCGAGGCCTTCGCCGGTCCATATTTCGAGGTCATGGCCGAATGGTTCGGGATGCTCAAGATCGGCACGCACGGCGGCAAACTGGCGGCGCTGATCGCCGACAAGCTGCCGTTCGAGCGCTTCCGCATCTTCCTGAATCCCGGACATCTGATTCACCTGGATGAGTGGGTGAGCTCCCCGATCTACCGCGGCTCGGATGTGCCGCTGCGTTCGGGCATGGCGATCCAGGTGGACGTGATTCCGTTCTCCCCGGTGTATTTCTCCACCAGGATGGAGGACTGCGTGGTGCTGGCCGACGCCGAGCTGCGCCGCAGCCTGCGGGCGCTGTATCCGGAGTGTTATGCCCGCTGCCAGAAGCGGCGCAGCTTCATGATCGACGTGCTCGGCATCGAGCTGCCGGAGGAAGTGCTGCCGCTATCCAACACACCCGCGATCGTCGCGCCGTTCTTCCTGAGCCCCAATCAGATCTTCGCGGTCGCTTGAGTTCGCGGTCGCCTGAGTTCGCGGCCAGTTGAGCTAGTTCCTGCAGTGGCGGGCGACGATGCTCTCGGCGAGTTCCTGGCGGCCGGAACGCGGCCTGGGATCGAAGCCCTGCGCGGCGGCGTGATCGGCAAGTTCGGCCAGGCGCATGCCGCCGTCGATGCGGCGTCCGAGCTCGCCGCTCCACCCCTGGTAGCGCTGCTCGCGCAGCCGCTGCAGCTGGCCATCGCGCACGATATCGGCCGCCGCCAGCAACGCTCGTGCGAGCGTGTCCACGCCGCCAATATGAGCCAGGTAAAGATCGGCCGGATCCACCGACTGGCGCCGCAGCTTGGCGTCGAAGTTGAAGCCGCCGGTCACGAAGCCGCCGTCCTCGACCAGCTGCACCAGCGCCGGCACCAGATCCTGCGCGTTGTTCGGAAACTGGTCGGTATCCCAGCCATTGCGCGGATCGCCGCGGTTCATGTCGATCGAGCCGAAGATGCCATAGGCGCGCGCGGCGGCAATCTCGTGCTCGAAGTCGAGACCGGCCAGGGTCGCGTGATTGACTTCGATGTTGACCTTGACCTCGCCGGTGAGCCCATAGCGCTGCAGGAAGGCATACACCGCCGCGGTGTCGCGATCGTACTGATGCTTGGTGGGTTCGAATGGCTTGGGTTCGATCAGGATGGCGCCCTTGAAGCCGATGCGGTGCTTGTGCTCGACCACCATCGCCAGGAAGCGGCCGTAGTGATCGAGCTCGCGGGCGAGGTCGGTGTTCAGCAGCGAGTCGTAGCCCTCGCGGCCGCCCCATAGCACGTAGTTCTCGCCCCCCAGCCGCTGCGTCGTCTCCAGGCAGCAACGAACCTGCGCCGCCGCCCAGGCAAACACCTCTGGGTCAGCGCTGGTGGCGGCGCCGCCGGCATAGCGCGGGTGGCTGAACAGGTTGGCGGTACCCCACAGCAGCCGCACGCCGGTGGCGGCCATTTTGTCCGCCATGCCGGCCTCGATACGCCGCAGCTGCAGTTCGTGCTCGCGCACGCTGCCCGCGCTCGCCATGACGTCGACGTCGTGGAAGGTAAAATAAGGCGCCCCCAGGCGCGCGAAGAAATCGAACGCGGCGTCGAGCTTCTCATCCGCCATCGCCTGGGTGACCGGGATTCCCAGCCACGGTCGCGGCAAGGTGCCGGCGCCGAAGATATCGCTGCCGGGCCAGTTGAACGAATGCCAGTAGCACACTGCGAACCTGAGCCAGTCGCGCATGCGCTTGTCGAGCACCATGCGTTCGGGGTCGTAGACGCGAAAGGCGAACTCGCTGGCCGAGTCGGGACCCTCGAAGCGCACCGGTTCGATGGCTGAAAACAGGCTCATGTTGCACTCTCCGCGAAAATATTCTTCAGATCCCGATACAGCCGCACGAAGACGGCGCGACGCTCCGCCAGCAGCGCGGCCAGAACGGCGTCCGGCTGGATGACGTGCACCACCGGCGGCATGACGCACACAGCCTGCGGGGATTCGCCGCTCAGTGCCAGCCGCCCCAGGCGCGCCGCCCCGATCGCAGCGCCGATGTCGCTGCCAACGCGATAGGTGAGCGGGCGATTCAGGGCCGCTGCAATCAACGTGCCCCAGTAAGGCAGCCGCGCGCCGCCACCGGTGACGCTGATCTCGCCGATGCCACCGCCACTCTCCAGCAGCACGTCCATGCCGTCGGCGAATGCCAGCGCGACACCCTCGAGCGCAGCCAGCGCCAGATCGGCGCGCGTGGTCTGCGCTGTCACGCCGAAGAACACGCCGCGGCAGTGCGGATCGTTGTGCGGCGTGCGTTCGCCGGAAAGATAAGGCAGCAGGTAGGGCGCGCTGCGCCTCAGTCCGCGCGCCTGGGCGGCGCCGACCAGGCGCTGCAGGTCGCTTTCACCCGTCAACTGCGCGACCCAGTCGAGCACATTGGCGGCGCTCAGCATCACGGACATCTGGTGCCACAGGCCCGGCAGGCAATGACAGAACGCATGCGCCGCCTTGTCCGGATTAGGTTGCAGCTGCCCGGTGACCACGAACAGCACGCCCGAGGTGCCGAGCGACAGAAAGGCCTGGCCGGGCGCGATCACACCCATCCCCGCCGCACTGGCGGCATTGTCGCCCGCGCCCCCGGCGACCGCGACCTGCGGCAGCTGCAACTGTGCGGCCGCCTGCGGCGTCAGCATTCCCGAGGCTGCGCTGCCTTCCACCAGCCGCGGCATATGCGAGCGGTTCAGTCCGGTCGCGGCCAGCATCGCGTCGGACCAATCGCGTCTTGCGACCTCGAGCCAGCCGGTGCCGGACGCATCGGACATGTCGCTGACCGCCTCACCGGTCATATGCAGCCGCACGTAGTCCTTCGGCAGCAGCACCCGGGCGATGCGGGCAAACAGCTGCGGTTCGTGTCGCGCCACCCACAGCAGCTTGGGGGCGGTAAAGCCCGGCATCATGAGGTTGCCGGTGATGGCGCGCGAGCGCGGCTCGCGCCGCTCCAGTTCAATGCATTCGAGCGCGGCACGTCCATCGTTCCACAGGATTGCCGGACGCAGGATGTTGCCCGACCGATCCAACAGCGTCGCACCGTGCATCTGTCCGGACAGGCCAATGGCGCGCACCTGGGCGCGCGCGGCTGCGGGCAGCGCACGAATCGCCGCGATCGTTGCCTGCCACCAGTCGCGCGGATCCTGCTCGGCCCACAGCGGTTGCGGACATGCGAGCGCCAGCGGCATCGAGGCTTGTGCCACCGGCACATCGCGTTCATCGAGCAGCACTGCCTTGACGCTCGAGGTACCGATGTCGATGCCCAGGAACACTCAGGCGGCTCCGACTTCAAAGCTCACCTGGATCGCGAAGCGCTCGCCCGGCGCCACCACCGCCACCTCTTGCGCACCGCGGTTGAGCGCCCCGGCGGGCGCGCTCAGCGGTTCCACGCAGAAGAAGTCCCGTCCGGGTGGCACATACATATGCAGGCTGCGGCAGTTGGCCGCGCGCATCGCGACCCTGCGATCGGGCCAGAGCATCAGCGCCGCGCCGTCCCAGTCCACGAAGCTATGATCCAGCGGCACCGCGGCGACCGGCCTTGCCCGATCGAACGCCCAGTCGCCTGGCGTCGCGACTTGCCGCAGCGGCAGGCAGGCGCTATCGGTAAGCCAGGTGCGCGGGATGCCGGCCTGCAGCTGCGCCAGCGCGGCGTCGCCAAAGTAGGGATGCAGCCCGAGCATCACCGGCATCGGCGAGCCGGCGAGGTTCCGGATCGACAGGCTGATGCTGAGGGCAGGGTGCTGCAGCTGCAAATACTGTTCGGCACGATAGCGCCACGGCCACTCGTCGCCGCCGCCTTCGAACGCCAGCGTCACGGCGCTGGTGCTGGCATCGAGCACCCGCCAGGGCGCGCGCCAACCCTGGCCGTGCAGCGGATGCGGTTCATCCTGGCGGTTTCTCTGCAGCTGCACGTCACGCGTACCGAAGCGGAAGCGGCCGTCCACGATACGATTGGCGTAGGGGACCATCGGAAAGCAGGCCAGCTCGAACGCGTCGTCAGCGGCGCCGCGGGGCGGCGGGCGGAAGATCGATCGGTCGCGCCAGTTGAATGCGCGTATCGCGCCCCCGCGGGCGGCATCCACGCTGAGCCGCAGCTCCCCGTGCTCGAGCAGCAGATATCCCCCCTCGAATGTCATGTGTGCGGTCCTGCACAGCTGCGGTAAGCGGCGGTCGGAGCCGGCGGTGGATTGTAGCCTGTTTGTATTATAATATTTATTGTCCTGGCCCCAAGATCGCATGCAGCCGCCATGACGAGCAGAAACGATGCGAGCTTCGTGGCCGGGGACTGGGGCACCAGCCAGCTGCGACTGTTGTTGTGCGCCAGCGATGGCTGCATCCTCGAGCGTGCTGCGGGGCCGGGCGCTACCGACTCCAGCGGACGCTTCGCGCCGTTATTCCACAGCCTGCTGGCGCCATGGCAGCAACGCCACGGGCCGCTGCCGGCGCTGCTGTGTGGCATGGTGGGATCGAGCATCGGGTGGTTGCAGGCGCCGTACATCCGCTGTCCGGCGCGTCCCGAGCAGATTGCCGGCGGATGCGTATCGCCGCACGGCGTCGGCGATGTCGGCGATGTTGGCGGTAGCGGCGGCAGCGTTCATATCGTCCCCGGGCTGTCGTGCCGCAATCGTTTCGATGCGCCGGATTTCATGCGCGGGGAAGAGACGCAGATCCTCGGCGCCATGAGCATCGATCCGAGGTTGCGTCGCGGCCGCCAGCTGCTGTGTCTTCCGGGCACTCACACCAAGTGGGTGCTGCTGGCGGACGGGGTGGTGGACGAATTCCTCACCGCTCCCACCGGCGAGCTGTTCGCGCTGCTGCGTGATCACAGCGTGCTGTTGCGCGAGTGCGCGCCGCTCGAGGCCGCCGCCTTCGACACTGCCGCCTTCGGGAATGGACTGGCGCAGTCGAATGAGTTTCCGCACGCGCAGCTGCTGCACCGGTTGTTCGAATGCCGCGCGCGGCGCCTCGATGGCGAACTTGGCGCTGCGGCGAGTGTCGCCTTCCTCTCCGGCCTGCTGATCGGCAGCGATATTGGCGGCGCACTGCGGCTGCTGGCCGGGTCAATCGACACACGCAGCGTGCATCTGATCGGTGCATCCGAGCTCACGCGTCTGTATGCGATCGGCCTGGCGACGCACGATTACACCGCGACCTGCGTCGAGGGTGTTGCTGCCTCAGTCGCCGGACTTGCACAGCTGCATCGACAGCTGGCCCGCCGGCAGGTGGCCGATGCAACCCGCTGAAGCAACCGACGCGCGCCACGCGCTGGTGGCGATCCTGCGCGGCGTGCAACCCAAGCGCGTTATCGCGATCGCCGAGGTGCTGTACGAGGCGGGTATCCGCATGATCGAGGTGCCGCTGAATTCGAGCGATCCGTATGCGAGCATCGCTGCCCTGGCCGCCAGCCGCCGGCACGATTGCCTGATCGGCGCCGGCACGGTGCTGAGCATGGAACAGGTGCGCCATGCGCATGAGGTCGGGGCACGGTTGGTGGTGGCGCCCAACTGCGACGCCGAGCTGATCGTCGGCGCGTTGCACCTCGGGCTGCAGGTGATGCCCGGGTTTGCGAGCGCGACCGAGGCATTCGCGGCCATTCGCGCCGGCGCCACGCTGCTGAAACTTTTTCCGGCCATCAGCTACGGCCCGCGCCACTTGCAGGCGCTGCGTGCGGTGCTGCCTGCCGAGGTGCATGTCTATCCGGTCGGTGGCATCGGCGCCTCGGATATTCCCAGCTGGCTTGGCGTCGGCGCGGCAGGCTTCGGCTTTGGCTCGGAGCTGTTCCGTCCCGAATACAGCCTTGCCGAGATCGAACGGCGCGCGCAGTTGCTGGTGGGCGCTTTCCGGCAGGCATTGCAGCAGCTCGACAGCACGCCACCGCCGTGAAGCCGATCGACATTCTCGCTGCCCGCAACCTGATCGGCGAGGGCATCCTGTGGGACTCGCGCCACCAGCTGCTGTGGTGGACCGACATCCAGGGGCGGCAGCTGTATCGCTATCGCTGGTCGGATGCGGTGATCGAGGTGCTGGATACGCCGGAGCGCGTCGGCTCGTTCGGCTTCGTGGCCGGGAGCGATCGGCTGATCACCGCGTTTGCCAGCGGCATCGCGCTCTACCATCCCAGCGAGCGCACGGTGCAGTGGCTGGCTCGCCCGGACTCGATCGTCGCCGGCATCCGATTCAACGACGGACGGGTCGACCGCCGCGGGCGATTCTGGAGTGGAACGATGGTCGAGGACGACGACTGCAGCGCGAGCGGCAGCCTGTATTCGCTCGACAGCGCCGGCGGCCTCCGCTGTCACGTGCGCGACCTTCGCATTACCAACGGCCTGTGCATGAGCCCGGATGGCACGCAACTGTATTTTGCCGATTCATCCAGGCGCGAGATATTTTCCAGCCAGCTGATCGAGCCGCAGGGGGAACTGGGGCCGCGGCAATTGTTGGTGCACACGCCAAAGGGCGCCTACCCCGACGGCGCCGCGGTCGATGTCGATGGCTGCATCTGGAGTGCGCACTGGGGTGCGGGCTGCGTGGTGCGCTACACGCCCGACGGTCGCATCGACCGCACGATCCAGCTGCCGGTATGCCAGCCGACCTGTGTGTGCTTTGGCGGACCGGATCTGGATGTGCTGTGCGTGAGCAGCGCGCGCGAGGGCCTGAGCGAGGCGACGCTGGCGTCCGAACCGCACGCCGGCGCGGTGTTTCTCTACCGCCCCGGTGTGCAGGGCTTACCCGAGCCGGAGTACATCGCTTGAATACCCGTACCCAGGGCAGCAACCTGACCTACCGCATCGCCAACCGGATCGGCATCGCGATCATCACCGGCGTCTACTCGGCGGACAACCCGATCCCGATCGAAGCCCAGCTGTGTCGCGATTACGAAGCCAGTCGCCCGGTGCTGCGTGAAGCGGTCAAGATGCTGACCGCGAAGGGGCTGCTGGCCGCCAGGCCGCGGCGGGGCACCTGGGTGCAACCGGAACAGCGCTGGAACCTGCTCGACCCGGACGTGCTCGGCTGGCTGCTGCAGCGGCGCTTCTCGCGCCCACTGCTGATCGAGTTCACCCAACTGCGCCTGGCGGTGGAACCCGGCGCGGCTGCGCTGGCCGCCAGTGTCGCCGGACGCGAGGAGAAGCTGGCGATCAGCCGCGCGATCGAACGCATGCAAGCCGCCGATCGCGGCGCAGACGATCCGCTCGACTCGGACATCGCGTTTCATGTGGCGGTGCTGCGCGCGAGCCGCAACCGCTTCTTTGCGCAGCTCACCGGCTTCAGCGCCACGGCACTGCGATTCAGCATCCGGATGACGAATCGTCACCGCGGCGTGCGCCTGGCGAGCGTTGCCGATCACCAGAAGGTCGCCGAGGCGATCATTGCCGGCAACGCGCGCGACGCCGGCGAGGCCATGCGCCGGCTGATCCAGGAGGCGCTGGAGATCATCAACAGGCGCGAGGCGCCTGCCACGGCACGGCCGTCGCCGCCGGCGCGGCGCCTGGCGCAGCCGTGATGGCGATCAGCATCGCCATCGTTGGCTTCGGCAAGATCGCCCGCGAACAGCATGTACCCGCCATCGCCGCCAACGACGCGTTCGAACTGGTTGCCGTTGCCAGCCCCCACAGCCGGGCCGATCGACTGCCGCACTACGACGACATCCACTCGATGTTGCCGGCGCTGCCGCAGCTGTCGGCTGTGGCGCTGTGTACCACGCCGCAGGTGCGCTATCAGGCCGCCCGCTACGCGCTCGAGCAGGGGCGGCACGTGCTGCTCGAGAAGCCGCCGGGTGTGACGGTGACCGAGGTGCTCGAGCTCGCGCGTCTCGCCAGCCACAGGCGTGTCGCGCTGTTTGCGGCCTGGCATTCGCGCTACGCCTGCGCGGTCGAGCCCGCCCGTGCCTGGCTGGCCGCTCGCACCATCCGCAGCCTTGACGTCACCTGGAAGGAGGATGTCCGCGTCTACCATCCCGGACAGGCCTGGATCTGGACGGCGGGTGGCCTGGGCGTGTTCGATCCGGCGATCAACGCACTGTCGATCCTGACCCGCATCATTCCCGGCGGCCTGATCCTCAAGGACGCGGAGCTGTCGTTTCCGGCGAACTGCCAGACACCGATTGCGGCGCGCCTGCAGCTGGCGACCCTCGACGGCGCGCCGGTGCACATGGCGCTCGACTTCCTGCAGACCGGAGCCCCAAGCTGGGACATCGATGCCGACACCGACGCCGGCCGCCTCAGCCTGCGGCTGGGCGGCAGCGCCATGCAGGTGAATGGTCGGCCGGTGCCGATGCCCGCGAGTCAGGAGTATCCGCGGC
>Ga0181525_10003833_pt1 | contig 11746 bp, 8 predicted proteins | sample PEATcosm2014_Bin_48_FD_121100 | JGI IMG/M metagenome (GOLD analysis project Ga0181525, IMG submission 121100) | Peatland microbial communities from MTU Mesocosm Facility, Houghton, MI, USA - PEATcosm2014_Bin06_10_metaG | ecosystem: Environmental > Terrestrial > Soil > Wetlands > Peat | place... | reverse complement strand
CTAGTCGAGCTGGGTGCTCTTCCGCTTGTACCTTCTCTCGAACTGCAACTACATACTCTAATAACTCCACTGCTTTGCCTACTTGTCCGTCTGCTTCATATACTACTGCAAGATAGTGCTGCGATGCTAGTCGATCTGTGTGCTCTTCTATTAGCACCTTCTCTTGAACTGAAACCACGTACTCTAGTAACTTCATTGCCTTGCCCACCTGTCCGTCTTCATGGTATGCTCTTGCGAGTGTTTGCTGCGACATAAGCCGATGTTGGTGCTCTTCCGGCAGTACCTCCTCTTGAATTGCAACCACGTGCTCTAGTAACTTTATTGCCTTGCCCACCTGTCCGTCTACTAGGTATGCTCCTGCGAGTGTTCCCTGCGATGCTAGTCGATTTATGTGCTCTTCCGGCAGTACCTTCTCTCGAACTGCAATTACATGCTCTAGCAACTCTATGGCCTTTCCTACCTGTCCGTCTTCTCGGTATAATCCTGCGAGCATATGTTGCCCCCCTAGTCGCTTTGAGTCCTCTTCTGGCAGTACCTTCTCTTGAACTGAAACCACGTGCTCTAGCAACTCTATCGCCTTAGTTACCTGTCCATTTGCATAATATGCCATTGCGAGAGCATGCTGCAAGGCTAGTTGATCTAAGTGCTCTTTCTCTTGCACCTTCTTCCGAATTGCGACCCCGTCCTCTAGCAACTCCACTGCCCTACCTGCCTGTCCGTGTGCCTGGTATGCTATTGCGAGCTCGTACTGCGAGTTCAGTATGCCAAGGTTGTCTGCCTCGAAAAGGCTGCGTCTTCCCCGCACGGATTCTTCAAGCCACTTGACAGACTCTCCCACTCTTCCATCTACACGCAAACAATGCCCTACCAAAAAGCAGAGATCATATCTCTCTACTACTTCCTCTTCCCCCTTAGCTTCAAGCAGTCTAAGTGCATGCGGCAGATACGCTTTCCATAACCCGCGGTTTTCCCAATCATTCGATGGGAATACCTTTGCAACATGTCGAATGGCCATCTCCGTCACCTCTGCTGCAAGATTGTGTTCACTGAGCCAGGCTCTGGTGGCCATGTGTACCAGCCGGTGAAGGTCGTATGTCTCCTCGTCGGCGCGACGGACTACGAAGGCGTATGCGCATAGCGTGCCAATTGCGTGCACCATCTGTTCTTCTAGTTCTAAGCTAGGCAAGATCGATCGAGGAATCGCCTTTGGCTCAATACATGACATAAACAGCAACAGATCCGCCGCAGCCGGGTCATTCTTAAAGATTTGGATGAACGACACCATCCATGTAGTAGCTACTGCATTATTCGAGCCTCTATACCGCGTGCCATCATAGAACTCTCTGCTCAGGAGGCTGACCATGTCTTGCTCCGTGTTTCTCAATAGCCGAAGGTACTCCGAGATGGGTATCTTATTTGTGTTGAGGTATGCTGCCGCCTGGGCGATCGCTAAGGGAAGGTAGGTGAGTTCGTCCAGGAGCTGCGTGGTTGCTGAATCATCGATGAGTAAATCCTTCCGGATCAGCGACTTGAGAAGTTCTACAGCTTCCTGCTGGCTCATTCTCTCTAGCTCAATCACGTACCTGCCTGCGAGCGCCACTGCCGCCTCTTGAGTGCGCGTCGTGAATATAAGCAGGCCCTCTTCGCTGTGCGGGAGGTAGTCGGCAATCCCTCGGACCTGCTCAGAACCAGTTACTATCTCCATGTCGTCGGCATTATCGACTATCAAGAGCCATCGCCCGCCCGTTTCCGTACTCAAGTGCCGCCTCAGCAGTTCTTTCGCGTCCTCTTTGTCTTCCGGTGCCTGTGCTATGCCTAGCGTTCTCACAATCTCTGCGCATGCCTGCTCAAAGCTCTCCATGCTAAGTGCAGGAATCCAGAACACGGAGTAGTCCGGCAGAACATCCTTTACGGCATACGCAAACTCTAGCGCAACCTGTGTCTTTCCAATGCCACCTAGACCAACAAGAGCCACCTTCTGGCATTCCTCGTTGACGAATAGCATTTGTGCTAAGGTATCGAGTTCAACGCTACGTCCGATAAAGTGGTTATTTCTCGAAAATGGAATATAGTACGACGGTCTAATGGTAGGTTCTACTGCACAATTATTACTGCTAAACCACGAAGGACATACTTGCGGTGTATATACTAACCCTTTGATGCTTTAGAAGTCCTATTCGGTGTGATAAACTTAACAAGCTTCTCCAAGATGGCTTGGTAGCTATGATCTCTTTTTGAACTAAACTTGTTCAGACCGAAGTGGTCGACAGCGAGACCAATGTTTCGGACACCTGGTCCGTCATATGTCGCCGACTGCTCACGTACGCACTACATCTAAGGTCAACACCCTGTGTATGAGTCAGAAAGGTTGACTGACAAACTCCCGCCACTTGAAAAACCAGAACCGGAGCACGTCCGTCGGACGCTCCTCAAAGAAGTTGACCACCTGAAGGTCATTATCGACAGCGCCTATGAACGTCCTGTGCAAATCCAGTAAAGAAGTAGAGTCGTACTCCACTTCTGCCAACAATGACGGATTCGACCCGAGCGGTCGGAGGGCGTATGCGGCTAGCCGGCCTAGAGCAGTAAAGCTTGACCCGCGATGAGGGGTACCCAAGAAGATTACCGCTTTGGTACATGTAGCAATGCGATCCGGGTCTTTGTTTGCAGAGGCTTGAACAAGGGTCTGCGGGTATTCAGCTTCATTATTTCCAGATATCGCTTTGCCCTTGAAGACTCCTCACTCGGCATACCTGCTTGATAACTAGACCCCCATAGCTGTATCCTACAAATACCAGGTTCCGGCTTTGTTCCTAGGGCTGGTTCAGTAGTTGCGCGCATAAACCTTGGTGTGTTGTGCTTAGTCCTCACCTCTTCCGACCGGCGAATACCCTTGATATGTTCTAAAAGCCCAGTCCCAAAGTTCCGGAGCCGAGTATGGACCGCATCCCGCTTCCAGTATGAATCGTAGTTATAGAAGAAAATGCGTGCGTCTTCGCTGGTGCTCGAAGAGAGGTCGTCAGGAAGGAAGTCGCGAACCCAGTTCACATACTGGTCGTCGCCGGTTCGAAGATCCGTATCCGTAGCATTACCTAGCATATTAGCAAGCCCTCTTGCTCGCCACGTTGTATCAGGGTTGGATCCGAGGCCATGTACGAAGATGATGCTATCGCATGTTAGTTGCAATCTCGCTGACCAATTGCTAAGCTCACTCGATTCCATGTGCATGTGCGGACAAGTTGTATGCGGCGGCCGGAATAAGGCCATATTCCGGGAGGGACCGCGTCGGAATGCTCTTCGTAATCTGGTCATAGAGTATTGCAAGGGAGAGCAGGAAAATGCACGTGTAAACCGCTGCGGCTTGCCTCATGGCTGCAGCCGGACTAAAGTCGCGCCGGGGCCGATAGGATCAACGTCCTCAGATCCAGGTATAGATAGCTGGTGACAGGCAAAGTCGTTCTGTGGCCTCTTGACGAGCATAATGTTTGAAGAACCCGTTGCCATTGTGGTGCCAGAACAGCGGTGATGCCCCTACAGGCTGGCGGTTGGCGGAGATGCGCTACTCACATGCGCCACAGCGCCGGGCGCAAGCTGCACGTGGCTGCTCGCTGCTGCCTGCGCCCGCCATCTCTGCTTCTTGATCTACAGCACCCAGCGTTAAGCATTCTACGGTTAATCCTTGATGATATAGAGCCTGCGGACTTTCATGTCTCATGAATACGCTGATATCATGTCGACTGCTTCTGATGCACAAGCGCCTTTCCCGGAATCGTTTGCACTAAATGCTGAGCATCTAGCATCTCGCCCTGATTCTTTCACCAAGCCTATATCCTACGTTCCAGGAGACCCCACCGTCAGCCTTACTCCTGCCGACGTCAGCACCTACCTGTCAGTTCACTTGGAAACCAGGCTTTTGGACGAACTGTACGATCGACTCTGGCTTGTCGCAAGGCAATCGAGCGATAGCATCGACGCACTCCATGTGCAAAAGATTAAAGGTCGAAATATAGTCCCGTCTGAAGAGCCACGACTTCATCTTGTCTGGCAGCACGACAAGATCTATATAAAACCTCTTCCAATATGCTTGCTGAATCACGAATTCTGGACAACGTATTTGCACCTCCCCCAGAAAAAGAAAGACGACAATTGTCCAAGTCCCAATTCCAATCCTGCTATAACGAACTCAAACCACTTCGACTGCTCCGTCGCAGTAGGATTCATGCGATCATACGCTTTTCTCATAAAATACCAACTCGACTTTATTCTTGCAAAGGAGTCTCATTTGATTCCTAACGACGTTGATTGGATTAACTGGTCGAGATTTATCAACTGCTTCCGCATACTGGAAGACCACCACGTAGCAAAACGCTACCATTATGGACAGCTACGCCTCTCACGACTCAACTGGGTCGTTCGGCTGTTCCGCCCACGAAATGCCAATACTATGTGGTTCTACGAAATCCCCCACTGGTCTATCTCGGACTACGTGACACGGGCGACCCTTCCTATGTTGTTCATATTTGCAAGTGTGTCTCTTGTTCTTTCTTCGATGCAGGTTGCTCTCTCGGTACCAGTGGATGGACTGTGGTTTCAGCACCCCGATGGGTCTGGCTTACGCTATATGAGTCGTGCATTCTGGGTTTTCTCCATCGCTGTTCTGCTACTGTCAGGAGTTGCCTGGGTATTGCTCTCCGGTATTCCTCTTCTTGTACTGTCTTGGCAATTTTGGTGGGGGTTTCGGAAGCAAAGGAAAAGGGCGCGGGGTGTGGTTTCTGGGGGGTGTTGAGCATAAGGACTTCTGTACGGTAATATATAGGAGGCAAAGTCCTGGGTATTAAGGAGTACCTGAAAAGCACGATTTATATAGGTTTACAAGAATCAGAACGTGTGTGCAGACTGAGTTGGTGTGAAGTCAAAGTACCTCAAATTCTCACCGGGACGGCTGGTGTTCCTCCACGCAGGGTGAGGTTACAGGAGGTTTAAAGTAGGGGCCTAGCAATGTCAGGTACCCCTTGTGCCAAGCCTGCAAAACGAAATCCCTCGGAAAACAGGGGTGAGACCCTCAAGTTCCTGTGGCATTTCCATTGGTATCGATGAAAATATGAGCATATTGCATCGATCCATATCCACTCATTTGGAAATTTGATTTAGGTTAAGGCTGAGTATAGGTTCTCTGTGATTAGGAGAATGCAGTTGTCGACAATGATCGCCAGTTTTTTTGAGGGGTTACCCTAAGTATAAGAGAGGGCCGAGTATCGAGGTCGTTCTTTTAGCGATACATGCTTCGTATGGAAGCGAGGGAGTCCATGCTTGTGGCCTGGTCCGACATATTTGCTGATCGTCCGGTAAACTGCAGATTTCTGGATGTTACTGTTACGAAGGCTGCTAATCTCTGATGGTGTGGGATGACTCCTTTGACTTGGTCATCTATACTTTCGTCCTTTTTCAAGACACCGGGATTTAATATTGCCGTGCACAATTGACAGAGGCTCATTGTTCGACGTGTTATTCCAGCTTGTCTAATGATTGGGTCAGGAAGTGCCAGGTATTTCGATGAATGTTTGCTTCTCAAAAAGATTGAAGTGCAAGGAGAAGCAATCTACTCGAGTACTTGCGCAGTTACAGTAGCCGAAGGTAGTAACACGTGTCACGTCTCCTGCTCCGGAGTTTCTCCGTCTTCCAGGCAACATCGACGTTCTCAACCTTCACTGCTCTACAACCAGGCAAGTTGGACTTCACAAGGCACTATATATCTATATTACTCGCTTGACTTCGGCAAGATCCTTATACCGCCGGTGCCGACGAGGCTGTCAGCATTCATACCTAAGGTCAAGCTCCATTTGCTCTGCCTTGAACTGGAAATAACTAGACTGCAGGTATTGTATATGCAGAAAGGATAACTTTTAACGTCTCTTTCTGACTTGTTTAGGCATGTCCGACCAGTTTAATCCTAATGGGTCTTCTATTATATGCCCTGATTGTGCTAGCACGAAGAGGCTGCGTGTCTGTTATCCCTGCATGTCACATCCTAGGATCGACCAAAGTTCCTACCTATCATTCCCCGAAAACGACTTTCTCTATGCGTCTGTCCTTTCAGGCGACAAAATACGGCTCATAGAATTCCATGGGTCTCCGGACGATGATAACATTCGATGCAGCCTTGTGGTTAGACGCCTAGACGACAGCCTGGTCTACAATGCATTATCCTACTGCTGGGGCGACCAAAACTCAAAGCACGCCATCACCTGTAATGGTAGCCATCTAGAAGTCGGCCATAATCTGTATATGGCGATGCGCCAGATCCGACGGGATAACCGTACTGAGCTTTTATGGGCCGATGCTATATGCATCAACCAGGCCGATAATGCGGAAAAGGCGACGCAGGTCAAGATGATGCGGAGTATATATCAGCGGGCGAAACTAGTGATTGCGTGGTTGGGCGAGGAAGAGGATATGGATCATCTAGCCTTCCAACTCATGGACCTGCTGAATGACAGATTTCAGTTCCGATGGGCAATCGAGGATCAACGGGTCAAGAAGGTTTGTCACTTTACCCGTGAAGAACTTGGGCTTCCCGACCGATTCCATCCTTCTTGGAAAGCTCTCTGTGGTTTCCTTACTAGACCATTCTTCTTCCGCGTCTGGATCATCCAGGAGATTCTGGTAGCCAAGGAGTGCATCTTCCAGTTTGGAGAGTACCAGGTGGATCGTAAAATCATATTTGGGATAGGTGCTTGTATGGAAGAGTTTCGCACCATTGATGATATCATAACTTTCAACACTCCAATCAACGGTTCGTGGGCGGACGATTCACCTACTGCAATAACCAACTCGGTTAGACCAGCTTCTTCTACTCCATCAGCATTTCACAACCTTGCTCTCCACGATGTAGTGTCGTTGTCAGTGTATTCTATTAAATCGCTCTGGCATTTTCGCTCCATGATGAGCTCAGGCCAACCGACCACTATTATACAGCTACTTAGCGAGACAAAAATGTTCAAAGCAACTCTACCTCATGACAAGATCTTTGCTCTGATTGGTCTTGCTTCGGACTTGGATCCAGATTTCCTGGACAACTTCGTGGATTACGACAAACCTCTCGTCGATATCCAAATCGAATTGGCAAAGGTTTGCATGGCACACCAATTGAGCTGGGGCCCCACATTATTTTCATATGTCGATACACAACACCACTCTAATGAATTGCCCTCGTGGGTCCCAGATTGGACCCGCGGTGGTCCAGCTCAAAGAAGTCTGTCGGACGGCTTCTGCCATCAAAGTGCCGGTCGGCAAGTTAAATGGCAGTTGGGTACAAACAATGTCAGTTCTCCATGATTTCTGCCCACGTTTCCTACAACAGTCGTCAGTTGAATCCCACTGACAATCGTTTAATGAAATAACCGTTACTCTCTTATCCCTGACTCACTAACTCTAATAGACCATGACAGTACGTGGGTTTATGTTTGATTCTGTTGAGTTTGTTGTGGACGAGGCCCCACACATGCAGGCCATAAGTCCTAGGAGTCAGGACCTGAACTTGTGGATGAAGCCTTATCAAGAATTAGAAGCATGGAAGAATATATGCTTCGAACTAGCACCATGCGCGTGGCCCGGATATTACCTTACCGGGGAAAATATCATCCATGCCTTTTGGCGTACGCTAATATTTAACCGGGAATACGAAGGACTGGAAGACGCGGCTCCCGATATGTACAAAGCGTACCTCATGTGGTCGTTTTCGTTCCGAATCATAAATCAAGGACTCCAAACAGCCAAACTGGTTCTAGACCCGCCGATGAATGAGGTGTCAAACGAGCCCATGACCTTTTTTAGAAGACTGTCAAATTTCGCTTATTCAGTCTCAGCTTTCTTCACAACGCAGCTAAGACGAGCAAAACTCTATTTAATGGAGCTAACTCTTATCGTGTTGAATACTAAAGGTGAAAGCCGTTTCTCTTCATCTTTCGGCCGATATTCATTTGGACGGAAGTTCTGTACAACAGCAAAAGGAGGCATGGGTTGGATTCCACTGGGTGCGGAAAGACACGATCTCATATGCCTGTTCGAGGATTGTGAACTCCCTTTCGTCATCAGGAAAAGAACAGATGGTTTCGGGCTAATTGGAGATTGTTACATCCACGGGGCCATGCGAGGTATACCTGACGATCTTGACCAGAGAATTCTACAAAGCATTACTCTAGCTTAGACGCTCTATTGTGCTTGAGAATGCATAGTTTCAAATGGAAATTTTCCATGATTGTTTTCATAATTCTATTTTTAAGAATAGTAAGAAGGTGTTGTAAAGTGCATTACTGAGAAGCACCTCTCCATCGTTACTGTGAGGTAGCACAGGAAAGCCCCTTCCCACCTAAATCATTCTCGTGCATGAGCCGAATCGATCTTAGTTCGATAAGACTCCAGCGGTTCCCTCTGGAGAGAGCCTTACGTGGCAGTCAAAAAATCTCAGCGTCACTTCTATCATAAGAGACCTTCCACGGATTATTTGACTTGAATTATCTCACCTATTCGCATTCTATAGAGACTCTCGGTACTTTTATAAAATTATGCAAGTAGACATAGTCATCGGTTGGACCTCGGCCATAAAATAGATCAGAAGACTTCACTCTGTTAACTGATCAAAGGAAGGAAGAGCTGAAAAGGTATATCGATCATACTCGCAAGACGCCCAGAGCGTCCGAACAGGTAGCAAAGTATCCAGAGCTTCACCCAAGAGCTAGAAGGTATTCAGGCGAGGAAGCTAAGCGAAGCGGAGTGGGTGGTGTGGCGGGGGCATAAGAAGCGCAACGAGGATCTGGCCGCTGAATTCAAGGGGCTTGGAATAGAGCTTCAGTTCAACTCAAGCCAAGGCCTTAGACTATTGGGCTGTCATGCATGGTTTCAAAATCTATTTAGGATGAAAATTGCGTCGCTACTGTGGTTCGATGGTTGAATTAGGAAATAGGGGGAAAGAACTTAGGACATCGAAGTTTCGAGGCATATCGCTGCACATTTCTTGAGACTCCGGGTTTCTCACCCTTGCTTTTCTCACGATGATACTTATTAACTGCTTTGTCATTTGTGTCCATGTCCCCTCACTCCTTTTCACTGTTGCACGATGATAGCTTGCGGGGGGATTCGACTCGTCAAGAACCGAGGCGAGACGAGGGGTTATCAAAGGAAATCAAGTGAATCTTTTTGATATAGACAACATAATTTAGCCATAAATTTCGGCTTCAAACAACCTGCCTTGCTTTCCTATCCCCATAAATCGCAACCTTTCCCTCGTACCTTCCCAATTCTCTCCATCAACAACACCATCGCCCTCCAACCCCTCCAAACTGAACGGCTCGTGGCCACACGCTCATCCTCGACTTCACCACCGTACCCATGGACTACGACTGGTCGCCCACCTCAACTCGCCCGCAAAAACTCTACCGCGTCTACCGACCCTACCAACACACAATCCTCTCCCCTCGCGGTCTCACAGCTTCGAACTCAACCCTCTACCTGTACACTAACGCACATTACTCCCTCTTCCTGCAATCCATCGCCAACCACCGCAACCAAGTCGCTGGCGTACCTACCCCATACATCTCCTTCTTCTCTTCCAAAGAGGAAGCTGAGTCCTGGGCGCTCGCTGCGGAGGATGAGTTTCTGAAGCCAGCATATATATTGGAGATTGATGTCGGGCATGTGAGTATGAAAGACACCGTGATGTGGAGCGTGCAGGATATTATGGATAAGAGCGGTAACGAATTGGGGTTGGGCGGGATGCGAAATAGTGAGTGGTTGGTTCTTTGGCAGGTACCTGAGGCGGCGATCTCGAGGACCTTCAAATCTAGTACCGATGTTAGGGTTGGTAGGTTTCCGCAATTCTACCTGAAGGGATCTGGTGGATGGTACTAATAGGAGTGTAGAGAGGGGACTGAGGTTTCCGGTCTATGTGGAGAATCCGAATAGGCCGTCGGAGAAAGATGGCGCTTGGGATGCGAAGTGGTTTGATAGTGGGTACCGGGTAACTGCGCACCCGAATGAGTTGGCCTGTGGATGTCCGGGTGAGATGAGGTGCATACACTACGAGTGGCCTGAGGACGACGAGCCGGCGGATGAGTCTACGGAGATGGATGTGATGGGTCTCGCAGTGGAGGGTGAAGCTGGCGTGGCTAGGGAGCACACTCAAGGAGGTGTGGATAGTGACGTAGGCATGGGTCAGCATAGTCAGCAAGTTGAGCAGGCTTTGGGACACTCTATGATGGGAGAGCTGCAACAGGGCGATCCTGATGTTGGCATGGTTCACATGGACGCGGGCCAACCTTCGGAAGGAGGTACTGCACAAGGAGGACAGCATCGGCTCAGCGAGGACAACGGCATGGTCATGCATTACCAAAGTTTTCCACCCACGCAAGAACACATGTTGCAGGCAGAAACAGGTCAGAGCAATAGAGAAATGGGAGAGCAAGCTACACAACCTCCACAAAGAAATCTGCCAGCGTCAGAGGAGCACAATGCCATTGCTAGGCAAGCTCTAGACCTTATGCGAGCTGTGGAACACCCTCAAGGAGAAAATCTAAGCACTTTCGAGAAGGCTGTTGAGAATTCTCATGCGTCGAGAAAATTTTCGTTGCATTTGGGAGGCAGGCGAGGCAATTCAGTGCAGCCTGTTAAGGGGCTAGAGTGATCTTCGCTGCCGGGTTTGGTGGGTTTGTACATAACATGCTGGTCTCAAGCAAGCAGATAGATACCCAGGATGCCCATTCGAGTAATAAAAGCCATTTCGTTCTTTTCTAGCTTATCTTCCATGTATGTCTCTTTTTTACTTGTAGACGACTCTTGACACAACTTGATGGATACAATCGAAAGTGATCTGGGTAATTTTCTCCTAGTGCATGTATATTGAATGCCAATTTTTAAAGCCTGGCTTACCCTTCATCTGCTCTCCCGGTAATCTAAAATCGTACCTGCAGAAAAGAAATAGCAAGGAAAAACGCGCGTCGCGATTCACTTTTTCTCACCAAAACTTCCAAATCTGAGCATTTTAACCCTTTTCTCAACACCTAGGACCTTCACTTTCATTCCCATAGCACAACTTAACTTCGTCAGCTCGCAGAACAATAGTGTGGTCGATTCTATCACCAAAATCAAATCATTGGTTTCTCTAGCAGTATAAATGCATATCGGCGTTTAATATTGCACTTTAACATGGTGACTCCATGCGTTTGGGTGGAGGATGAGATTGTAAAAGGATCGTAATCAAACTTCAGGATATGTATGACTAGCTTAAGATTCAGCTGAATTGTGAGATTTTCTCCCGGATTGTTGTCTTGTACCCACAATCCCACAATCACGATGGCTAACAATGAGACAATACAACAGCCACTAAGGCAACCTGGACAACGAATCCAATTCTGAGCATATCTCTCATAGAAACTCCTCCTGAGGTACTGGCTGACGATTGAGCGGGAGCTGTGGACGAGCGAGAAGAGCTTGAAGTGGGCCCAGGAGTGGACGATGAGGTTGAAGTTGGAGGCGTAAATGACGAAGTTGATGTTGGAGTATACGTAGAGACCGAAGTAGGAGGGGTGAAGGAACTGGACGAAGTATTGATAACGTGTGTTCCTGTTCGAGTAGAGGAGGGAGTAACCTAGAAATGCGTGACAGCTGTCAATATCTTTATTCTGACCTCTGATTCTGTGAATTGCGGGCCTGGGGAAGAAAACTCTGCGTACTGGGATGGCAATAGACGTTG
>Ga0181525_10003832_pt1 | contig 11753 bp, 9 predicted proteins | sample PEATcosm2014_Bin_48_FD_121100 | JGI IMG/M metagenome (GOLD analysis project Ga0181525, IMG submission 121100) | Peatland microbial communities from MTU Mesocosm Facility, Houghton, MI, USA - PEATcosm2014_Bin06_10_metaG | ecosystem: Environmental > Terrestrial > Soil > Wetlands > Peat | place... | reverse complement strand
GTCGCCGACCGCGGTCACTGGACTTCCTGAGGCCGCCATCAGCATGCCCGAACTGTCAATGGCGACGTGTCCAAGGGGACTGGTGAGCAGCGAAAAGATTGCCGTGGCATCTGCCGCGATGGCGCGCTCAACTTCCATTCGTTCCGTCACGCCACTAACTATTACCCACACTGGCTCGGGGAAAGTGGGGTGCTAGTACGACGCCCAGGGGCCGTCACCCAGGGGGACGGGTATGTCGCAGGCCGCGAGGCGTGTCCTGGTCGCTCTATCTATCTCCGCGTAGACACGCCGTCGGATCGCAAGCTCAGGGATTCTTTGGGCACGACGTCAACTGGATCAAGCCAGTATCAACGGCGTTGGGTGCGACGCCCTAGGAGTCGAGGAGTCGATACCAGAGCCGCCAGGGCGTTCGATGGCGCTGCCACACCGTGGGTCCCTTGGCGTAGGGCGGTCCTTCGTGGCGTCGGTGGGCGGCCGACGACTCGTCGACTTCGTAGACGGCGAGGTAGCGCGGCGCTCCCAGGTAGGGGGCCTCGACCTCTTCGACGAGTTCGTAGCGCACCGCGCGGAGCGCGTGGCGCCGCTCGGCGACCTCCACGAGGTGTACGTTCGTATAAAAGTCGTTGAAGGTAGCCAGGTCCGCGTCAGTGGCGTCGTCGGGTGGGTTCACGCCGAGTAAGTAGATGGCGTAGGGACGTTGCGACGCCGGAGCGGTCTGCGCGATTTGGCGGTACCGCACGGACCACACGCGTCGAAACCCGGGAAACTCGTCCGCGGTCGGATCCTCCTGGTCCCCCTCGGTCACCCGGTTCGTGGTCAGGGCCCGGGGCGGGCGGAATCCGCGGGCGGCAACTGCCAGGAGCTCAAATCGAGACTCCGCGCTCGGAAACGGGGGAGCGGCACGATCGAACTCCTCTTGGGCGAGAGGATTCGCGCGCGCGCCCGTGCGGAGGTCCCACCCCGTCCACGACACGACGTCCGATGCGCGCTGGTCCACGCTCGCAGACTATGTTCGTCCGCCGAGGCGCTGGTGAATACTGCGTAGGCGTACCTAGTGGCGCTCGCGGGTACGCGATACCCGTGATCCATCGTTCAACAGCGCGCGGTCGTCGGCCCCGTGGGTACATTGTGGCGTGCCCGAATTACCGGAGATGCAAGCCTTGTCGGAACGACTCCACGAGCTGCTCGCGGGCAGCACGTTGTTGCGGGCTGACGTGCTCGGGTTCTCCTCGCTAAAGACCTACGCACCCACCCCCGACGCCGTCCTGCATCACCAGCTCGTGTCCATCACGAGGAGGGCCAAATACATGGTCTGGACGTTCGACGGCGGGGTTCGGATCGTGGTGCATCTGTCGCAGGCGGGACGCATGGACGTCGAGCGGCCGCCCAAGTCGACCAGACCCCGGGGCTCGGCCGTGCGCTTCGTGTTCGGTCGCGGTAACGCTGGAACCGAAGAGCCGAATATTGGAGTGCTAGTTCGCGAATACGGCACCCAGCGAAAGGCCGCGTGGTGGGTGCTGCCCCCGGACGAGGACGGGCCGCTGGCGCGACTCGGGCCCGAACCTGGTAGTGAAGAGTTCGCGGCACTCATCCGTACGAGTACCTCGAGGCGTCGACTCACCACCGACCTTCGCGATCAGCACGTGGTCGCCGGTATCGGTCGCGGTTGGGGTGACGACATCTTGCACCGCGCCCGACTGTCCCCCTTCGCCTCGTTCAACTCACTGACCCCCGAGCAACGCGAGGCATTGTTGAGCGCCGCCACCAGTGTGTTGGGCGACGCGCTCGAACTCGAACGCACCCGCCAGGGTGGACTTTCGGAGGCGAAACTTTGCGGGCGATTCAAGGTCCACGGTCGCGCCGAAGAGCAGTGCCCGACCAACTGTGGCGACACGTTGCGCCGCGTGTCGTTCGAGTCCTACGACATGACGTACTGTCCCTCGTGCCAGACGGGCGGACGTCAACTGGCCGACCGACGCATGTCACGGTTACTCAAATAGGAAGGTGACCGCGACGACACCGTTCCCCTCCGCGAAAGCGTACGCGGGTAGTCTCGCACGTGATTTAATTTTCTTGCGTAAGTGAATGGGCGTCCAAGTGTCAAACCTTTCTGCATTTGAAGAACAGCAGGTGGCGAAAGCGAACAGTTCAGGGCGCACTCCAGTCGTCTTCATTCACGGTCTCTGGTTACTCGCGAGCAGTTGGGACGCATGGTCCGCACTGTTCGAAGAGGTTGGATATGCGACCGTGGCCGCGCAGTGGCCTGACGATCCTCTGTCCGTGGCGGAAGCGAACGCGCACCCCAGGACATTTGCGCACAAGTCGATTGGCCAGATCGCTGATCACATGGACGTGGTCATTCGTGCTCTTACCTTGAAGCCCATGGTGGTGGGCCACTCCTTTGGCGGGCTGCTGACGCAGATTGTGGCGGGAAGAGGCCTCTCGAGAGGCTCCGTCGCCATCGACCCCGCCCCATTTCGTGGAGTACTGCCCCTTCCGTTTTCGGCGCTGAAGGCGGCGTCGCCGGTGATCGCGAATCCGCTGAATCGAGGTCGCTCCGTTCCGCTGAGCTTCAAACAGTTTCGCTTCGCGTTCGCCAACGCCGTCAGCGAGGTTGAGGCCAGGGAACTCTACGAGACCTTTGCCGTTCCCGGTTCTGGCGTCCCCCTCTTTCAAGCCGCCTTCGCCAACATCAACCCGTGGACCGAAGACAAGGTGAATTGGCGAACGGCGTCGCGAGGTCCGCTCATGATCATCGATGGCGAGCGCGATAACACGGTTCCGCTGAGGTTGGCTCGAGCCGCCTACAAGCTACAGAGGAAGAATCCTGGCGTCACGGAGTTTGCAATGGCGCCAAATCGTGGTCACTCGCTGGTTATTGATTCTGGCTGGCGTGAGGTCGCCGAGACTGCACTGAACTTTCTTCAACGGCTCGAACCTTCAGCCTAAAACTTTCAAACCGTTTGCCTTGCCCGCCACGACCGGTCCGGCCGATCAACTGCCGTCAACCACGCTGATCAAGTCACGAAGGGCGTGTGCCACCTGATCGGGTGCCCCGAGGGCTGCGTGCACCTGAGTGAACCAGCGCTCTGGCGCGCACGTCGGGTCCTCCCAGGATGAGCAGGCTCGTTACCGTTGCGGCCCAGGCGCTGAGGTCCTCGCCGGAAAGGTTGTCGGCCGCGATGGCGAACGCGGCGTAGGCAACTCTGCTTAGCACCTGCGCGGGCATGTGCCGACCACATACCCCGCTGTCCTGACCCTTTTGCACGAGGTCGGCAAGGGTCTTGTCGACCGGTCCCAACCGGGCGTGGATCTCCTCGCCCTACATGCCGCGCTGGAGGGCCAGCAGCACTCCGGCGGTCGTGTTTCGGGCCGTTGTCTAATAGAGTTCCGTCTCGACGCGGCCGCGCCAGATCGATCAGCACCGCGGAGTACGGGGGCAAAGGGAAAGGGAGACTGAACCATGGCAGAGAAAGGCAAGTCGTTCGAGGTGTCACGAAGAATCGAAGCGACGGCGGCGACCATTTTCAAGATCCTGGCGAATCCGCAACGCCACATGGATTTCGACGGATCCGGCATGCTCCGAGGAGCCATCCTCGACCGTCCCATCTCCAACGTGGGCGACACCTTCACCATGAAGATGCATCGGCTCGGAGACGACTACCTCATGCTCAACTACGTCGTCGAGTTCGAAGCAGATCGGCGGATATTTTGGGCACCGGCTCCCGGTGACCCTTCTCGAACTGAAGGTAATGACCCATCCAAAGTCGGCGTTGCGGCGGGTTACCGCTGGGGATACATCCTGAATCCAGAAAGTGACGACGTCACCGTCGTCACTGAGGTCTTTGACTATAGCCCCTTGCCGGAGGACCTCCTGCGTGACGGCGGGGCGTGGATCAACGGAACGAATTCAGTTATTGAGTCAATGGCGGCCAGCCTGGAGAGGCTCGAGAAAATCAGTGCCGTCTAGGCCGGTGCCTGAGCCTGTTGAAGCAAGAATTTCTATAGTCGATGCTCTCAGCGCATTTGCAAAGCGGGCCGGTCGACGCCGATGGGGTTGAGAACGACAACGGGGCGGAAGAGGTCTTCGAAGGAACGCACGAGAACTTGACGCCAGCGACTCGTTGAGACCTGCGGTGAATGAGTTTGATCAATCGTTAACATCTACGGGAGCGCTGATGTAGGGACCCGTATCCGGGTCGTTACCGTAATTCACCCATCCATTGAATGACGCGGGAATCGTCAAACCGGTCGGAGTAGTCGCCGCATTCCATCCGAGTATCACCACGTGCAGCACTCTCGCGCTCAGACTTCTGGGAACCGACAGTGTGGTTGTATAGCTGCGGTTGCCCTTCTGGCTGGACGTGCGAGCGACCGCTTGCTCGGTAAGCAACGTGTTCCACGTTGGATCCCACACCTGGACGAGGAAGATATTTGACTGGTCGATTGCCTTGAAGGGTTGTCCCGCCCTCCAATTGACTTCAATTTTTCCGCCCAGACTCGAGACCAAAGTGCTCATGATGGTGGGCGCCACATTCTGATTCGACAAAATGGTGCCAAAAGTGGTCGCGGCACCCGCTTCGTTGAAGCCGGCAGGAATCGTGGCGTTCGTGGAAGGACGTCCCGGGAAGGTAAACCACGGTTTGGCGTTCTCCGCTGACTCGAGCGACGCGACCGCGCCAGACAGGTTCCGAACATCATTGTTTACCATGGGAGTTGCGATTGCCTTTATGAAGTCCACGCTTCCCGCAGGTCCGCTAAACATCGGATGAGTGTACAGATCCCAAAGCACCCGGGCGTCGCTCACCTCATTGTCTTCGCCCAGGCTTGGTGTCGGCAACGAAGACCCGGAAGCACCGAGATCCAATGTCAGCGTCGTGCCCTTTAGCTGATCGATGTAGATGGGCGGGGAGGCACCCACGTCGGGAAGGTTGAGCGATGCCGTGCCCATGGCCCTCTGCACCATTTGGGAGAAGAAGTCAGCGAAGCCCTCGTTCCACGCGATGGCGACTCCTTGGGCCTTTGACGCTTCGTGGTTGGTCATGTTCCAATGGGCAGTGTGGTCCGCGCTCCGTTGACGTGTTGTGTTGTTCATTCCCAGGAGTGACGCCACGTAGTGGCCGTACTCGTGGAGCAACACGCCCCAGTCAAACGCGTCATCGGGGTTTATTTCGGCCACGCCCGAAGTGGAGAAGTTCGACACTTCTTGCTGTGATGGATACGGATAGATGACCGTCACGAAGGTCGGTGGGCGCCCGTAAAGTTTTAGCCAGCTCGCCCCGGTCACTATGGCGTTGTTGATGTTCATCGCCTGGTCGATGGTGTCGCCACCGGAGCTCGGCTTCCACGAGAACGTCGTGGAGCCCGTGCTCGAAAGTTGCTTCGGTCCAATTGGGTCGGTGGCGTATTCGTCGGAGCTCGTCGAGTCACTCACCGAGGAGTACTCCGTCACCGCGAAGATCTTCGCGCAAAAATACAACTGACCGTGCGGTAGAGAGGCACTGGTGTACACGCCGGCGTCATCGGTGAACACCTTGCTGAGCACCTTCGTCAAACACGACGTGGAATTCGCGTCGAGAATCTCGACTTCGGTATCACGAGCGGGAGTCGGCGTAGCCACGCTGGACGCCGGAGAGCCGGAGGCGTAGCCGTTGCCGCTCAAGTACAGATACTTGATGGTGCCCGTCACGATATTGCCGACCACTTTCAGGGTCGCGCGGCCCGACGACTTCAGCGATTGACCGGACGTTGTGGTGCCGCTCGCCACCAAATTGAGCACGGTTGATCCGGGGCTCTTGGCGGTAATTGTGTAGACGATCGTCCGTGAACTCCCCTTGGTCAGGTCAAAACTGGGAACGGTCATCGGCTGCGTTTGGGCCACCGCGGTGTTCGTCGAGCCGAGGCCACCACCCACATCGATCGCGTCCACTTCGCCACCCACCGCACTCACCGTCACCGTGGCAGTCGTTGGACCATTGGCACTCACGGTGCTTTGAGCAGGCTTGACCCTCACCGAAAGTGAGGCGGTCTGCGCCCTGGTTGCGGTGTAGTTGACACTGGTGCCGTTGCTGTCGGTGAAGTTTCCCTTCAGAGTGTTGCCGGAGATGACGCCCGTGTTCTTCGAGGTGTATCCCCCGCTGGCGGTAATGGTGAAGGCGTAGTCGTTGCCGGTCACTTGGCAGTTGATCAAGTTGTAACCCGAACTCTGATAACTGCTCGTTCCGGTACACGCACCGGACCCGCTCTCGCTCGTGATGGTAAAAGCGATACCCGAATCGGGAGTCCAGGTCCCAAGAAAGTCAGCGTTGCCCGAGGCGACCGCGTCGGACGCAAATGAGCCTAGGACGATCACCGCGAACAACCCCACGAAAGCGAAGTGTCCGGCCGCTCGAGAGCCAGTGAACCGACGTGGTCGCATGACGGAGCGAGATGATGCCAGCTGGTGTGGACCGGACTCGTTTGAATGCGAGTTACGCGCCGCAAGGTCCATTGTGGACACAATGTATCCTGATAAATCTTGGTGCGCCGGCCGGGACTTGAACCCGGAACCTGAGAATTACAAGGTCTAGGTGGCGTGTTTTGAAGTTTCGTAAAGAACAGGAAACCCCTGTCGTTTCAAGGAAGTTGGGGGTGCAAACGTCTATATCGTCAAATGGTGTTGTGGTTCAGATGGGCCTGTAAATGGGCCTGCTGCAGATTGGAAAGGTCCAAGACTCGAGTCAAATGGACATTTCCGATGCTGCTGGTAGCGAGTCCGTTCTTCAGCGACTCGACTGACGGGCGAGTCCACGTTTCCTTGTGTTTGGAAACCCTTGCACAAGGTAAATATAATAACCTTGTGTAAGATGTAGCCATGAACAAGAATCGTGAGACTAGGGACAACCGACGCGGCCAATTCGCCAACGGCTCCAACCAAGTATCCGCCCTGATTTTAACCCCCGGAATCAGCGGAGGCTGGCCTCCGGTTCTTTATGAGGAACGCTTCCTTGACGACAGCGAGGTCGAAGAGTTCGTTCCCAGGAACAAGCGCCGCCCAGCAAGCGAACCGTACCTTGCGGCCGTCGTCCCGGATATAGCAGATATCCTCGCAGTCGGCTTGCCGAGCGCGGTACTCGCCGACGCGTCCGAAGCCGCCGTCGAGATTGCGAGGTTCGACGCTGAACTCAGCGGCGAGTTCGCCAACTTCTCCGCAATCCTCCAGCGAACCGAATCGGCGTCGTCCTCGGAGATTGAGAATTTGACAGCCGGTGCAAAATCCGTCGCACTCGCGAGCATTGGTGACGACCGAGTTGGCAAGAATGCGTCGCTGATCGTTGCTAACACCTCGGCGATGGATCGAGCTCTTGAAATGGCTGACCACATTGACGAAGCCTCGATTATCGCCATGCACGAGGCTCTCTTGGTGGCAAGTCGCCCGGAGTGGACAGGGGACTGGCGTAAGGATCAAGTTCGCATCGGCGGATTCACGGTCCACGACGCAGACTTTGTACCACCGCATCCAGACCGGGTGCCTGCGGCCATGTCAGACCTCGTGAGGTTCGTGCAGCGAACAGACATCCCAACGTTCGTGCACGCCGCGATAGCTCATGCTCAGTTCGAGACAATCCACCCTTTTCCAGATGGCAACGGACGTGTCGGGAGAGCGCTCATTCACGCGATGTACCGACACGAAGGACTTACACGAAACGTCACGGTTCCCGTCTCGGCGGGCATATTGACTGATCCAGATCTCTACTTCAAGACTTTGACCGACTATCGCGAAGCCAATCCGGCCCCGATTGTTGAACTCATGTCAGTTGCCGCGTTACGAGCAGTTGCGAATGGCCGTCAACTCGCAGACGAATTGAGATCCATTAGGTCTGAATGGAGAGAGCAGTTGAAGGCTCGATCGGGATCCACGGCTGAAGGCTTGGCCGAGTTTGTGATGCGCCAGCCAGCCATCGATTCGGCTCTTGTGCAGAACAGATTCAGGGTGTCTCAACAAGCGGCTGATAATGCGATCGGACGATTGGTCGACGCAGGCATCTTGGCGCCAGCGTCCGCAAGTAAGAGGAATCGTCGTTGGGTAGCGACCGACATTATCGACGCACTGGATCGATTTGCCAAACGCATCAAGCGAGCTATCTTTTGATTAGTTAAACGGTCGAGAAAAGTGAATCCGTTATAAGGGCGATTTCGTTCGAATCCGTTGCTAGTTGGCGGTCATGCCACCGCCTAAACGCTTTGGTCCCTCGGCAATGATGATGACTCAGTTCGTAAATGCATCATTGATTTGAGCTCGCGCTACTTTGTCGAGATCTGTGAGTCCGTTGGCGAGTCACCCGAGCGGACAGTCGCTTCGACGACAGCGGTTCACGTCGTGCTTTGACACGGCGGTAGCAACTTCAACTGAGTGTTGTGTCGTTGACCGGTCCCGCAAGTGGCCGGTCGAATAGGTCGAGGTACCGGTTAAAGCGGTACACCCGACGGCGTGTTCGCCCGGTGATCTCCTGGAGAATTTGCAGTTGTTCCAACCGCCGAATGAATCCGCCCGCCGCAGGACGTGACACACCAATTGCTAATTCGATCCACTTGGAATTCACGATGGGCTGTTGGTAGAGGCGATCGAGTAGTTGTAGTTCGCGCGCCGAACCACCCGCCTGCTGGAGAGCGCTTCTGAGGTCCTCGCGCAAGGTGTGGACGTGCTGCGCAGTCCGCGAGGCGTCAAGCGCCGTCTCGGCGATGCCCGCCAGGAAGAACTCCAGCCAACCCTCCCAGTCCCCGTCAAGGCGCACCGCGGTCAGCCGGGCGAAGTATTCGTCGCGGTGTTGGCGGAGGTAAGTGCTCAGATAGAGGACCGGACGCGCCAGGGCGCCGCTCTCACAGAGCAGCATCGTGGTCAGGAGTCGCCCCATGCGACCGTTACCGTCGAGGAAGGGATGGATGGTCTCGAACTGGGCGTGAACGAGACCGCAGCGTATCAAGAGCGGGAGCCGGTCGTCGCCCTGCGTCTGATGTATGAAATGCTCGAGTGCCGCGAGAGCATCACCCATTTCCTTGGTTGGTGGGGGGATGAACGAGGCCGTGGAGAGGGTCGCACCGGGCGGGCCGATCCAGTTCTGGGAGCATCGGAACTCTCCCGGTGACTTATCGGCGCCCCGTCCCGAGCGCAAGAGCTGGGCGTGAACTTCACACAGGAGCCGACCGCTAATGGGGAGTGAGTCCAACCTCTGTATGGCGTAGTTGAATGCCGCCACGTAGTTGACCACCTCTTGGACGTCGACCTCGGGCACCGCCTTCGCGTCAGCTCCCAATTCGAAGGTGAAGATGTCATCCAGGGTGCAGTCCGTCCCCTCAATCTGGGAGCTGAGCAGGGCCTCGCGCCGGACGTACATGCCGAGGAAGAGGTCAACGTCGGGGAGGCGCGCCGCCGCGCCGTCCAGTCGTCCGAGCGCCTCGGCGGCCGTCGAGAGCGGTATCAGAAGTCGTGCGAGGTCGAGAGGAGGATTGTCGGGGGGCAGGTTGGAGGGGAGGTACGCGTCGTACCCCGCCGGTTGCCGGACATAGTGTCCAGACCTGTCGTTGCCTGTCATTAATGTTGCTCCAAGGTAAGTAGACTAGCACTTTACTTTCCTAAAGGTCCGAAACGGAGCCCGCAAGGCAAGCGGGCTTTCCTAAGTCGCCTAAAGAGGCCATCTTAGGTAAGGAGATCGATATTTCCTTACCTAGGGTAACTTAACGCGGAGTCCGCGGCCCACGTCATCTGCACCGCCCTCGCCATACGCCAAAGTCGACATTGTGTGGTGTTTATGTGCTGTTGACTCCGGGCTTGGAGCCAACTTCGCTCCAAATACCCTGATACATCAACCTGGTGCGCCTGGTGCGCCGGCCGGGACTTGAACCCGGAACCTGTTGATTAAGAGTCGGTTGATCTGTTTGCGCTGAATGAGCAGGAGTTGCATTTGAGCTGATCAGTTGGCATTCCCGCGAAAGGGGAGTGAGCGGAATTTGCGCTTGATTGCGCACATTAAGCAGAGGAAGTGTTGACAAATTTGTTGACAAGCTTCCGATGCCGGTTTCCAGAACATCGCCGCAATTTTCGACCTCAGTTGATATCAACTATGAGCATTGAGTGGTCAGACAAGGCTCGCTTCTCACACCCGACGTGACTGCGATAAGGGTGCGCCACACATTGGTCATTGACGTTGGTGACATATTCGGCGCCATAGCATCGTGAGACAGCAGACGGCGAGCCGAACGCATGATCAAGCCTGAATCCATTTCCTCGGGTCGACCACCAACTTGATTCGCGATGGTCCAAGTGCGACATACGCCACAGATCCGTCCACTGCGACTGAAGCATCTGGCCCATTAGATCAGAACATTTGAGCGTCTTGTCCTTCTCATCAACGTACGGCATCCCAGTGTTGAAATCTCCGCAAATGATGGCGCACCGACTCACCAGTTTCGCTCCAGCATCCAAGAGCCACTTCCAGTACTCCGCTTTCTCCGTCCGGCTCCGTTCCGCGTTCGGGATGTAAGCGGCGCCGATTTCGAGATGTATTGCTGGGATGGCGAAGTGCAGCCAACGTTCTGGGCTTGGACAGTCCGATATCTCGCGTAGTTCAACAGAAAGACGCGAAGCTACGAGGATGCCTCCCCATTGGCCCTCAGGTTCTGTGTGGAGGACGTGGTCGTAGCCAACATCGTTGAGGGCGGAGGTAAGTTTCTGGGATGACGCGTTAACGAACTCACTGAGAACGCAAATGTCTGAATCCACGTCGAACAGGGCTCGCGCGATTCCATCGGTCCTCTTCCCACCACCGTTCTGAATGTTCCATGCCGCGATTCTCATCTGGTCTCCATTTCTCAATCACCAAACGACGAAATCTAGATCCGAGCAGTGTCATTCCGAGTTACGTCGCCTTCGGACTGTGAACGGAATTATCTCAAATGTTCTCCAAGAACTCGATCAACTCCGATGCTCCTTCTCGGCCGACGTGCAGAACCTTTACTTCACCTAGGCCAACGGGGGACCAGCGGCGCACCTTGTCGACGATCTCACCGAAAGCGCGATCGCCGGTGGCGAAGAACTCACAAGCAGGGAGGTACAGTCCGATCTGGCAGTCAACCGGAGTTCCCGTGGTCACCTTGCGAGTTGCGGTCACTGTAGAGAATGCCCAAACGAGCCAGTGCAAAGGCATGCGATCTCGGTCGACCTCGTAAACCCAGAACTTTATCCAAGAAGGGCTGTCTCGCTGTACCTGGGTCAGATCGACCCAGGGTTCCAACCACTCCCGGTAAACGGTGCGACTTGCAATGAATAAGCCTTCCATCCACATCTGAATGGCTTCGCTACGCCACGACTCGAAGGGTTCGCCGTCCCACCCCTTGTATCTCTCTAGGAAAACGCTGGTCGAAAGTGAGAGATCGAGTTCGGCGAACTCCATCGGCATCGACTCGCGGTTCGCTTTGGCGATTAGCCGAGCTTTTCCAATCTGGTCCTCTTCCAAGGTCGCAATGACCTGGTGGACGAGGTCGGGCTGATGTCGTGCTCTCTGCCAGAACCCTTTGCTGCTCGTCCAGTCCGCCCGTTGCGCGAACCACGACGCTAAATCTGGAGGATCGCGGAGCCACTCGGGGTGAAGTCGCGTGACCTCCGAACGGAGTTCCTCGGCTAACTGATACATCTCGCTCGCCATGGACATGATGATGGGTGCCCCTTCGGAGATCGCGGCGTACTCCGAGCCAGGCGAAGCCGCTACCACCGAGGT
>Ga0181525_10003831_pt1 | contig 11754 bp, 9 predicted proteins | sample PEATcosm2014_Bin_48_FD_121100 | JGI IMG/M metagenome (GOLD analysis project Ga0181525, IMG submission 121100) | Peatland microbial communities from MTU Mesocosm Facility, Houghton, MI, USA - PEATcosm2014_Bin06_10_metaG | ecosystem: Environmental > Terrestrial > Soil > Wetlands > Peat | place... | reverse complement strand
GTCCTGAAGCTGCTCGCGCTCTTCGGCACCAAGGGCCAGCTCGCGACGGACTGGAACGACGAGGTGGTCATCGGCGTGACGGTGGCCCGTGATGGTCAGATCAACCACGCGCCGACGGCCGAAGCACTCGGACTCGAGCACGTGGCGATCGCGCCAGTGGCTAAGGAGATCGCCTGATGGGCAACGTGTTGCTGCAGTACCTCACCGTATTGATCCTGACCGCGTTCGTGGGAACCGAGATCATCGCGAAAGTGCCCAGCATCTTGCACACGCCACTGATGAGTGGGTCCAACGCGATCCATGGCGTCATCCTCGTTGGCTCGATGCTGATCCTCGGGGGAGCGACGACCAACCTGCAAGAGGTCCTCGGATTCCTCGCCGTGATCCTCGCCACGCTCAACGTCGTGGGCGGCTTCGTCGTGACCGATCGCATGCTCGAGATGTTCAAGCCGCGTGCCAAGCCGACCGCTCCCACGAGCGATGAGGTCACCACGTGAGTCGTGAAACCCTGATTGACCTGCTGTACCTGTTTTCGGCAACGACCTTCATCCTCGCTCTCAAGGGTCTGGGCAGTCCCAAGCACGCTCGACGCGGCAACATGGTCGCCGCCTTTGGCATGCTCGTGGCGGTTGTCGCGACGTTCTTCAAGTACGTCGACGGTCACGGTTCCTACCAGGGTCACTCGCTGCACCACGTGTGGCTGATCGTGCTCGCGATGTTCATCGGACTGATCATCGCGGTGCCCACGGCGCGTTTCGTCAAGATGACCGCGATGCCCCAACTGGTGGCGATATTCAACGGTGTCGGCGGTGGTGCCGCGTCGCTGGTGTCACTGACCGAGTTCATCCACGTGAAGTCGACGCACCCCGCGACGTACGTCATCCTCGAAGTGCTGCTCGGCGTGTTGATCGGTACGGTCTCCTTCGCCGGTTCGGCCGTGGCCTTCGCCAAGCTCCAGGAGCTCATGACCGGTCGACCGGTGACCTACCCCGGCCAGCAGGTCATCAACGCGCTCGTCGGCCTCGGTGCCATGGCGCTCATCATCACCATCCTCGTCACGGCCTCGACGAGCCTGCTCTGGATCTTGCTGGCGCTGTCCTTCGTGCTCGGCGTGATCTTCGTCCTGCCGATCGGTGGCGCCGACGTGCCCGTCTTGATCTCGCTGCTCAACGCCTTCACCGGACTCGCGGTCGCAGCGTCGGGCTTCACACTCGGGTCGAACCTTCTGATCGTCGCCGGTGTGCTCGTCGGTGCGTCGGGCATCCTGCTCACGCGACTCATGAGCAAGGCCATGGGACGCAGCCTCTCAAACGTCCTCTTCTCGGCCTTCGGTTCGGTCGTGACCGCCAGTGGCGCCACGACGCGCGACGACGGACGAAGCGTGCGCTCGGGTACGCCCGAGGACATCGGCATCCTGCTCGGATTCTCGAGCCGGGTCGTCATCATTCCGGGCTACGGACTGGCGGTCGCCCAGGGCCAGCACGTGCTTCGAGAGTTGGCGGAGTTGTTGGAGGCGAAGGGCATCGAAGTCTTCTACGCCATTCACCCCGTCGCCGGGCGCATGCCCGGTCACATGAACGTCCTGCTCGCCGAGGCCAACGTCCCCTACGAGCAGCTACTCGAGATGGACGAGGCGAACTCCGAGCTGGCGACGGCGGACGTCGCGCTGGTGGTGGGGGCGAACGACACCGTCAACCCCGCCGCGACCGACGACCCGAGTTCACCGATCTACGGCATGCCGATTATTCACGCCGACCTGGCCGAGAACGTCGTCTTCTTGAAACGTTCGATGCGTCCCGGCTTCGCGGGCATCGAGAACGACCTGCTCTACAACCCCAAGACGACGCTGGTCTTCGGCGACGCGAAGGACACGCTCACGAAGATGGTGGCGGCCGTCAAGGCCAACTAGCTCGTCAAGACATTGAGCTGCGCGACGATGTCGTCGCCCAGCGCCCGAGGGGAGCCAGCGTTGGCGCGTACCTGATCGGCGTTGGACGCTCCCGCGATCACGCTCGAGACACCACCGTGGCTGAGCAGCCACGAGAACGCCAGCGACAGGATCGGCACTTCGATCTCGTCGGCGTAGTCGAGCAGCGCGCCGACCTTGCCCTGCAGTTCGTCGCCCAGCCAGTGCACGCTTCGCTCGGGCGCCATCTTGGCGAGGCGAGAGTTCTCCGGCAGGGGTTGGCCCGGGCGGACCTTTCCGGTGAGCAGTCCGTTGGCGAGGGGATAGAAGGGAAGAAAGGCCATGGCGAGATCGTCGCAGGTGTCGAGGACGCCGTCGCGCTCGGGGCCACGCTCGAGCAGCGAGTACTGGTTCTGCACCGACACGAAGGACGGCCCATCACCGGCCGCGCTCTTCGCCTCGCGCAACTGGGCGACGGTGAAGTTCGAACATCCGATCTCGCGGACCTTGCCCTGCTCGATGAGTTCGTGCAGCGCGCCGATCGTCTCGGCGATCGGCACGGTGTCGTCGGGGTAGTGCAGTTGGTACAGGTCGATGTGGTCGGTGCCCAGACGACGCAGTGAGTCATCACAGGCGGCCCGTACGTAGGCGGGACTCGCGCCGAAGTGAGTGTCGTCGATGGGCATGCCGAACTTGGTCGCGATGACGAAGTCGTCACGTCTCGCACCGAGCGCGACCCCGAGCATCTCCTCGGACTTGGTCGCGCCGTAGATGTCGGCGGTGTCGAAGAAGTTGATACCGGCGTCGATGGCGGCGTTCACGACATCGTTCGTGCCGGGCTGGTCGAGTCGGCTCCCGAAGTTGTTGCAACCCACGCCCACGACCGACACCGCTAGTGATCCGAGTGCTCGCTTCTCCACGTTCCCCCTTTGACGATTTCGAGTGTAGGCAGTCGCATCGCGAATGCGGCCGTCCTTAGTACGCTGGGATGGTTCGTCACGAAGGAGTCCCTATGAAGATTGTGGTCGATTACGACGCCTGCACCAGCAACGCCGTCTGCATGGGTATCGCGCCCGAGATCTTTGAGGTGCGCGACGACGGCTTCATGTACGTGCTCAACGAGAACCCCGGCCCCGAGTTCGACGAACGACTGCGCGAAGCGGTGGCGAGTTGTCCCAACGGCGCACTCTCACTTGAGGAGTAAGTCGTGACCGGACCGAGAGTCCGCATGGCCCCATCACCGACGGGTTTCTTCCACGTCGGCTCTGCGCGCACGGCTCTCTTCAACTGGCTCTTCGCACGCAAGAACGAGGGGTTCTTCATCCTTCGCATCGAGGACACCGACGCCGCGCGCAATCTCGACGACGCCCGCGAGGGCATCGTGACGGCCATGCGGTGGCTTGGTCTGGACTTCGACGCCGGACCCTTCCTCCAGAGTGAGCTCCTGGCCGATCACGTGGCGAGTGCCGAGGCCCTCTACGCCCACGGCTATCTCTACGCGTGCGACTGCACCCGCGAGCAGATCGACGAGCGCATCAAGGGCAACGCCAAGCCCGGCTACGACGGCTTCTGCCGCGATCGACACGTCGAACGTTCCGACGCGACGGTGCTGCGCTTTCGAGTGCCCGACGAGGGTGTCACGATCGTGCCCGACATCGTCCGTGGCGACGTCTCGTTTCCCCACGACAGCTACGAGGACTTCATCGTGGTGCGCTCCAACGGTGGTGTTTTGTACCCGCTGGCCAACATGGTCGACGATCGAAGCGACCACATCACCCACATCATCCGCGGCGAGGACCTGTTGCCCACGACACCCAAGCAGGTGATGATGTGGGAGGCGCTCAATCACTGTCCCGAAGTGGCGTACGTCCCCCACCCCCTCTACGCGCACCTGCCGATGCTCGTCAACGAGCAACGCAAGAAACTCTCCAAACGAAAGGACCCCGTCGCGGTCGAGTCCTACCGCGACCAGGGCTATCTCGCGTCAGCGTTCGTCAACTACCTGGCGTTGCTCGGTTGGAGTCCGCGCGGCGACGAGGAGATCGTTGCGCGCTCGACCCTGGTCGCACAGTTCGCGTTGGAGGACGTCTCGCACTCACCGGCCTTCTTCGACGTGAAGAAGCTGACCCACATGAACGGTGAGTACATTCGAGCGCTCTCGCTCGATGAGTTCATCGAGACCGCGACCCCCTGGGTCGCCCCGTGGCAGAGCGAGTGGTGTCCCAGTGACCGCGAAGTGCCGTGGCCACGCGAGAAGTTCGACGCGTCGCTGTTCGCCAAGGTCGCGCACCTCGTGCAGGAGCGGGTCGCGACGATGGGGGAGATCCCCGCGATGGTCCGCTTCTTCTTCGAGGACGACGTGCTCTACGACGACGCCGCGTTCGACAAGGTCATTCGTAACGATCCGCTGGCTCAGACGTTGCTCCGATCCGCGATTGAACGATTCAGCACCGTCACCTGGACGAGCGACGTCCTCCATGAGGCCACGCTCGAACTCGGAGAGCCACTCGGCCTCGCGCTACGCAAGAGTCAGGCCCCTATCCGCTGTGCCGTGACCGGCACCACGGTGGGCCCGCCGCTCTTTGAGTCGATGGAGTTGCTCGGACGAGAGAAGGTCCTCGAACGTCTTCGTGACGCGCTCATCCGTGCCGGCGCGTGATATTCGGCCCCTTCAAGCTGGTCCTTCGGATCGTCTCGGCGCTGATCAGTATCGTCATCATCTACTTCGCAGTGACCTTCGTGCAGATTTGGCTAACTGGTCACGAGCACTCGACCCGCCACGCCCAGGCAATCCTCGTCTTTGGCACTACTGAAGACAACGGCACGCCCTCACCCGAGCTGCAGGCCCGCCTGAAGCAGGCGTTGTTCCTGTGGCACAAGGACCGCGCGCCGTGGATCGCGGTCACCGGAGGGAAGCGACCGGGTGATCAGTTCACCGAAGCCGGCGTGTCAGCGTCGTACCTCGAAAGTAAGGGTGTTCCCGCAGCGAAGATCCTCGTGGGTTCGGGCACCAACACATGGCTGAACGTCGCTACGGTGCTCCCGAAGCTCAAGGCCCATCACATAACGACCGTGATCACGGTGACTGATCCCTTTCACGAGGACCGCGCGATGGCCATCTCCTCGTCCCAAGGACTCACGCCCTATCCTTCGCCAGTGCGAAATTCGCCCACGGTGAAGCATTCGCTGTGGAAGTACTACGCCAAGGAGACGTTCGAAGTCGGCGTCGGTCGCATCATTGGCTACTCACGGCTCAGTGCTTGGTTCGACTAACGCTCGTTAGCGGGCGTCATGAACAGCTTCAATCGAATGTCGGGTAGGATTTTCGAGCCCTTCGGGGGTGGTGTAATTGGCAACACAACTGGTTCTGGTCCAGTTATTCAGGGTTCGAGTCCTTGCCCCCGAGCGAATGCAGCGACGAGGTTTCGCGTCGTTGACTTCATGGTCCCATCGTCTAGTGGCCTAGGACATCACCCTCTCAAGGTGGAGGCACGGGTTCGAATCCCGTTGGGACTGCTGTAGGAATTTTTGAATGAACGAGTGTGCCAGTGCCGTGCGACGCCGTTCATCCGTCGCTGTCTCGCTGCGCGCATCGCCTAACTTTCACTGACGTAAAAGTAGGCTCGCTCGATACCGAAGGGACAACGTGTGGTTCGAAGCCCTATTTACTTCTCTTCGACTCGCCTCGTCAGTTGGGTCGCTGCGGCTCTCCTGATCGCCGGCGGTATCGTCGTCGCGACACCACTCAGCGCGTCGTCGAGCCCGGCCATCAGTCAGGTCGTCGTCGCTTCAGGTTTCGCTATACCGTTCGGACTGGCCATCGATCACAGTGGCAATCTCTACGTCGGCGACGTCGGTGACAATGGGGTCTACGAAGTGACCAACGGTGCCAAGACTGAAGTGGCGTCCACCTTTGGAGGCTCCTATCCGGTCACCGTCGATCCATCGGGCGACGTGTTCTACGCCAATTCGTACAACAACGACATTTACGAGATGGCCCCCAATGGCACGGTCACCACCTACGCCACAGGCTTCGCAGGCGTCTTTGGACTCGCCACGGACTCCCTGGGTGACCTCTTCGTCAGTTCCTACAACGCGAGCACCGTCACCGAGATCGCGCCGAACGGTACCCAGACCCTCATTGGTTCCTTCAGTGGCGCCTGGGGGCTCGCGGTCGACGCGCAGAACAACCTCTACGTCGCGGACTACAACGACGGGACCGTGTGGAAGGTGACGCCCGGGGGCGTGCGTTCGGTGTTCGTCAGCGGGTTGGAGGCGGGCACGCCGATGTACGTCGCGGTCGACTCCGCGGGGAACGTCTACGTCGCCGAGTCCTTCAACGGTGACATTCTCGAGGTGGCACCGAACGGGAGTGTGTCGAGCTTCGCGTCGGGACTTGCGTATCCCGCGGGGTTGGCAACGGACGCTCAGGGCGATCTCTACGCGAACTTAGCGGCCACCAATGAACTCGTGGAGTTCCTCACCACGGTGGATCCACCGACCAATCTGACCGTGAGCGCTGGCGTCGGTACCGAGTCGGCCACGTGGACCGGTGACGCGACCGCCACGAGTTACACCTGCACCTTGATGTACGGGTTCGCCGATCCGACGACCTACAACGTCACGACGACCTCCAAGGAGTGCACGTTCAGGGGCCTTACGGGCCTCTACGGGATTCGGGTCGTGGCGAACAACGGTACGGCCACGTCGTCATCAGTCGTCGGGTTTCCCTCGACGCCGACATCGACGACGACGACCACGACACCGCGCCCGCGCCCGCCGGTGCGTTCGATCACCTGCGTTAAGGGCAAGACGGTTCGTCGCGTCCGCGGCGTCGATCCCCACTGTCCCGCTGGCTTCAAACTGCACTAGAACCGTTCACATTGTTTCGGCGCGGGCGTGACCTTCGCGCCACATGGCAACTCGCGAGTGCAGGCGTGGAACTAGATGATGCTCGGCTCGGCTCCCTCACCGACGATGGGTGCACCGTTATCCGCCCACGACAACATGCCACCCTCGAGATTGATCGCGTCATGACCATTTTGGATCAGGAACGTGGCGGCCCGTGACGAGCGGACGCCCGAGCGACAGACGCAGACGATGACACGTCCCTTGGTCAGATCATCCAGGTGATCAGGGACGTCGCTGAGTGCGATGTGCGTCGCATCGGCGGCGTGCCCGGCGTCCCACTCGTTGTCCTCGCGAACGTCCAGTAGGAGCGCGCCGTCGCTCACGAGGGCGAGCGCTTCCTCGACGCTGATGTTACGAAGTTCGGACATGGTGCCACCTTTCGTGGGTACGTCCATCGACATTATGCGCCAAAGTGCTCCTAGACTTTTCGCGTGGCGAACGGCGATTTGATCTCGAGCATCTCGACGGACGAACTCCTACCTCTCCTGGACAGTGAGGAGCGACCCTTTCTCTTAGACGTGCGAGAAGAGGACGAAGTGGCCGAATGGGCGATTCCCGGTGTCTACAACATTCCGCTCGCGACGTTGGAGGCGAGGCTCGAAGAGGTGCCGTTGAACGCGCATGTCATCACGATCTGTGCGATGGGCACTCGGGCTCTACAGGGTGCCGAAGTACTCGACCGTCATGGTCGCGCGGCGCGCGTCCTCGACGGTGGCATGCACGCCTGGGCGTCCACGTACGACTCAGTCGAGGGTGGGTTCGGCGACGCCGTCGTCGTCCAGCTGCGCCGCCGGGGTAAGGGATGCCTCTCCTACGTGATCGGAGCCGGAGTGGAGTGTGTCGTCATCGACCCGTCGCTCGACATCGAGCGCTACCGCGACGTCGCCGCTGCACACCACTGGACCATCTCCCATGTCCTCGATACGCACCTCCACGCCGACCACATCAGTGGCGCGCGCGACCTCGTGGCGGCGACGGGTGCCGCACTTTGGCTGAATCCGGCCGACCACTTCACCTTCGACTTCGAGCCGCTTCGCGACGGGCGGAGTATCTCGCTCGCGCCCGGCGTCGCCCTCTCGGTCTCCGCGGTCAGTGTGCCGGGCCATACCGAGGGCTCGACCATGTACCAGTTGGGTAACGATGCGATCTTCACCGGCGACACCATTTTCCTCGAGAGCGTCGGTCGGCCTGACCTCGCTGATCAGGTAGAACCGTTTGCGCATTCGCTCTATCGAAGCATCCATGAACGGGTCCTACCCTTAAGCGACGACATCGCGGTCTTCCCTGCGCATTACGGGGCCAGCGTCGATATTCATTACGGCGCGTACGTCGCTCAACCGCTCGGAGTTCTCCGCTCGACGCTTCCAGCCCTCGCATTGAGCGAAACTGACTTCGTCGCGTGGGCGATCGCCAACGTCAAGGATCGCCCGCCAAACTACCAACACATCGTGCGAATCAACGCCGGGACGGAGCTCCGTGACGACGACGCGGCGTCCCTGGAGTTGGGTCCGAACCGCTGCGCCGTCGCGTAGGCCCCACTCGGCGGGTGGTTGCGAGCGACTCTCCATTTTCCGGTTCGAACGACGTTGCACGTATATATAGGTCCGTTTGTATGTCGGTCCGGAGGTTTAAACGTCAGTTCTTCGATCGATACTCATTGACTGATGATCTCGGCGCGAAGAGTCAACCGGCGAACGTGGCTCCTCGATGCGTTTCGCCGTTGTGACAGCGTTGTCGATCGTTTCTGTCGCACACGAACCCTTTCACGCGCGGTCGGCCATCAACTTCGCGTCAATTATGGGAGTTACGACTCTGTGACGTTTTCGGATGGACCGATTCCTCGCGGCAATTGATGGAACACCACCGGTAATTTCACGGGCTTCATCAGGTATAACAAGGGCGACAGGATTACAGTCCACAAGGACATCCCCTGATGAAGAATGTATTTCAGTATTCGCTCCGGCCCACAGGCGTTATCTATACTGGCTGCAGAGGAAGCGACCGTGGATTGTCACGGGGCGCCCGCCTCGTGTCAATTTTCTGCTGTACCGCATCATCTTAAAATAATTAGGTCGATGGGAGTCGGCCCCTGTGAATGGAGCGAAGTGAAACTATTTAGTCGCATACCCCGCCAGATGGCAAAGGGCCTCGCCGGCCTTGCCGTGCTGGTTGCCTCAGCGGTGCCCCTCGTGGCATTGGCTGGACCCGCGAGTGCGGCCACCGCGCCCACGGTCTCTTGTTCAATTGCCTCCAACGTTGCGAATCCTGTCTGCTCCGGCAGCCAGTACGCCATCGTTGGTCAGGGCTTTACGGGCAACTACCAAGCGACTGGTGCCAACTTCGCGAACGACCAGGCCGTGGGTGGAAACGTCACCTTGACGACCACCGCCACGGGCGTGACGTTCTCCAACGTCGCTGAGAATGGGACGTCGCTCACTGCGACCATCAATACGTCGTCCTCCACGCCGACTGGGTTCTACCCCGTCACCCTTACTGATGACAATGGCACCGTGACCATCCCGGTCGGCCTTGGCGTCGACAACGGGCCCGAGATCACTACGATCGCCGGTAACGCCGGAACGTCTGGTGCGTCGACTTCGACCGTCACCGTCACCGGAACCGGCCTTGCCGGTGTGACGTCCGTAGTTGTGACGCCGCCAACCGGCAATGGTTCGCCATTCACGGTAGGCGCGACGGCGAACAACGCCGGCACCTCGCTCACGTTCAACGTCAGCAACGCCGGATTGGTCCCTGGAACGGACACGCTGACGATCTCAGGTACCCAAGGCGGAGAGAACTCCACCAACGCGGGTGTTGCGACCAGTACTTACACGGTGAATGCGGGAGTGACTTCAATCTCCATTACGTCCGTGACTCCCAACGAACTCGGTATTCCCGCGAGCAACCCTTCATCGAGCACGATCACAGTGAGTGGTACGGGCTTTGAATTGGGTGCAGTCCTCACCATCACACCCGTACCCGCTGACGCCAACGTCACGATCTCTAACCCTCAGTTCGTGAACAGCACGACGATGACCGCTTTGGTGACCGTTGGCAGTGCTGCACACTCCGGCGATGAACTCACGGTTGCTGTTGTGAACCCTGACACCACGAGCGTTTCAGGCACCGGCCTCATCGGCATCGGTGTACCTGCAACATCGACCGCTGCGGTAGGGGCCTCACCGGTCGCGCCAGCGCTTGGTCTGGTCTCGGGCTGGTTGGCTGCTGGAACCGATTCGATCATCCACGTCACCGGTACCTCAACGTTCCCAATGACGACAGCATCCACCGTTACGGTGAAGCAAGCTGGCGTCACCAACGTCAGTGAGGCACTGGTCGGCAAGGTCGTCTCGGTGGACTCCTCGAACGACGCCACCATTCAGGTGCAGGTACCGCGCTACGCGACGTCAACAACGACGGCCGCAATTACCGCCGGTGCTACTTCGTTCAACTTGACGGACGCTTCGGGCATCCAGAACGGGGCCGGTGTCGTCGCGACCATCGTCGACGGAACGTCGACGGAACAGGTCACCGGTACGCTCACGGGCAACGCCTTCACGGCCATCACGTCACCTGGAACCGGCACTGAGTTCGCTCACGCCGCAGGTGTGACCGTTGAATTCCCCTTCCCCGCCACTCTCGCCGGAATCAACAACACCTTGACGGTGGGCAACGGCACGAACAATGAGACCGCGACCGTGAAGGTCGAGCAAACCACTGGTGCTCCTCCCTACCCGCTCAGCTCGTACACGGCCACCGGAACTGGTGCCGTCGTTCACACGCTTGACCCGGGCAGCTACTCGATCAACGCCTACCTCCCAGGCTTCGGTTTCACCACTGGCTCCGCCGTTACCTTCCAGAGCTTCACGTCCCCCGGCGGCGTCGCTGACGTCGACGGCGTGACCGGCACGGTCACGGTCGTCAATGGCAACACGGCGACTTTGGCTGTGACAGTTCCCAAGGTCCGTTCTGGTGACACCGGTGACTGGCTGACGACGTCGGCTACGCCGGGTCAGAATGCCATCACGCTGAACTCAGTGGTGAACCACTCGGTCTCGGGTACTCCGAACATCGCTGTCGGTGACTCACTGACCATCAAGGCCGACGCGTTCTTCACCACACCCGAGACCGTCACGGTCACGTCAGTCAACGCGGGCACCGGTGTCGTCGGCATCACGCCAGCACTTGCTGACAGCCACACCGGAAACGCCTCACAGAGCGTCGGTGCAGATGTGGTCGACAACTCAGACCCGCAGTCGATCAACGACCGGGTACAGGCGACGATCACCAACGGCGCAGGCGCTGTCGAGGTTGACCCACTGTTCTTCGGCTTCACCACCGGCGGCTCAATTTCGAGCACGCAGGTCGGTGCTGGCGCTGTGAACACGGTTGGTGCGGGCGCTAACGCTGCTCCGCTGACGCTCACGCTCAGCCAGAACACGGACAACTCTGCTGTTACTGCCTGGACCGGATCCTCAACGAACTCCGCGGTGACCTTCGGTGCAATCACCAGCACTGGTGCGACGATCGTTACGACGATCAGCGTCAAGGCCGGTACGGCGGCTGCAGTGGGCGTCCCGATTTCCTTCACGGACGGCCTCGAGACGTTCGCCGGAACGATTAACATCGTCGCCGGTCCAACGATCTCCGCTGTCACCACCGTTGGGAATCTGACTGCGGGCGGCACCGAGACCATCGGTGTCACCGGTACGAACTTTGTCGCCACACTTGGAGGCGGCACGACGGAGATGACTTGTAGCACGTCAGATCCGGCGATTGGATGTACGGTGAGCCCATCAGCGGTGACGAACAGCTCAACGACGGCTACGGTCACGTTGACCGCTGGCGCCGCAATGCTGAACGGCACTGACTCGCTGACACTTACGTACTCTGGCGGCGGATCTGCCACCTACGGTGCGGGTACCCTCGCGGGAGCC
>Ga0181525_10003830_pt1 | contig 11756 bp, 8 predicted proteins | sample PEATcosm2014_Bin_48_FD_121100 | JGI IMG/M metagenome (GOLD analysis project Ga0181525, IMG submission 121100) | Peatland microbial communities from MTU Mesocosm Facility, Houghton, MI, USA - PEATcosm2014_Bin06_10_metaG | ecosystem: Environmental > Terrestrial > Soil > Wetlands > Peat | place... | reverse complement strand
CGGCAACATTCCGCAGCATTACGATCAGGGCCTCGGGCCGCTGATCTTCGTCGACTATGCCGCCGACATGGCGCGGCGCGTCGCCGCCTGCAATCCGGCGCGGGTTTTGGAGACGGCGGCCGGCACCGGCATCGTCACCCGGCAATTGCGCAATCTCCTACCCGCCGGTTCGCATGTGACGGCGACCGATCTCAATCCGCCGATGCTCGACATCGCGCGCGCAAAATTTCGCGCCGGCGAAGCGGTCGCGTTTCAGCCGGCCGACGCCATGGCGCTGCCCTTCGCCGACGGCAGTTTCGACGCGGTGGTCTGCCAATTCGGCGTCATGTTCTATCCAGACAAGGACAAATCCTGCCGCGAGGTGCTGCGCGTGCTCGCGCCCGGCGGCCGTTATCTGTTCAGCATCTGGGACGCCCATCGCTACAACCCGTTCGGCCGCATCACCCACGACATCGTCGGGCGTTTCTTTCCGGTCGATCCGCCGCAATTCATGAATGTGCCGTTCTCCTATGCGTTCGAGCCGATCAAACACTCTCTGATCGAGGCGGGTTTTGCCGGCATCGAGGCCGCCGTGGTCAGGCTGGAGAAAGCGATCCCGGACGCGGCGGCTTTCGCCCGCGCGATCGTCTACGGCAGCCCGCTGATCGACCAGCTCCAGGCCCGCGGCGGCGTCGCGCCGGAACAGGTCGCCGATGCGCTGCTGCGGGAGTTTCATCGCGAGTTCGGCGCCGATCCGGGACGCATGCCGCTGCAGGCGATCATGTTCTCCGCCGAGAAGCCGGCCTGACCGTTGTTCCCGCCGTCCTCGCGGGGCGAGGGATAGACCGTCCTTCTGGGGCCTTTTGCTGCGCCCGCCGCCGCCGTTGAATTTCAGGTCGCCGCGCCACACATAACTCCTCCGAAGCTGGAGGGAACTCCCATGGCCCGCGACGTGGCCCGCGACGTGGCCCGCGATTGGATGTGGTCGGAGGCGTGCGACATGCTCGCGCGGGCCGAGCGCATGCACCGTGAGCTGTTCCGGCCCGGCGCCGGCCAGGCGCGGCTGCCGGCTTGGGAGCCGCCGGTCGATATTCTGGAAACCGAATTCGAGGTGTTGGCGCTGATCGCGTTGCCCGGCGTCGATGCCGACAGCGCCCAGGCGGTGATCGAGGACGGCGATCTGGTCATCGCCGGCACCCGCGCCGTGCCGCCGGAATGGCGCACCGCCGTCATTCATCGGCTCGAACTGCCGCAAGGGCGCTTTTACCGGCGGCTGCGGCTGCCGGCCGGGCGCTATAGCGGCGTGCGCCGCGCCGTCGTCGCCGGATGTTTGGTGATTTCGTTGCAGAAAGTAGAGGCCAGTCGTGGCTGAACAAATACTCGCCAAGGACGCTTCGCCGCAAAGCGCAAGCGGCCCGAACGGCGGCGGTAGCCCGCTGCCGCCATTGCCGCCGGACGCGATCATCATCGTGCCGGTGCGCAACACCGTGCTGTTTCCGGGCCTGGTGGTGCCGATCGCGCTAGGCCGGCCGAAATCGGCCGCCGCCGCGCAGCAGGCGGTGCGCGACCAGCGCCAGGTCGGCATCCTGTTGCAGCGCGAGGCCGCGGTCGACGATCCGTCCGCGATCGATATGCATCGCATGGGCACGCTCGCCAATATCCTGCGTTTCCTCACCGCGCCGGACGGCACGCATCACGTCGTCTGTCAGGGCGACCAGCGCTTCCAGATCGTCGAATATCTGTCGGGCTGGCCGTTCATGGTGGCGCGCGTGTTGCGCATTCCGGAGCCGGAAGCCCGCACCTCCGAGATCGAGGCGCGCTTCGTCAATCTGAAGGCGCAAGCGGTCGAGGCAATCGAGTTGCTGCCGCAGGTGCCGGCCGATCTGCTCGCCGCGATCCAGTCGATCGACACGCCGTCGGGGCTGGCCGACCTGTCGACCGCCTATATGGACGTCAAGCCGGAAGAGAAGCAGGAAATCCTGGAAACGGTCGATATCACGGCGCGGATGGACAAGGTCTCGCGCATGCTCGGTCATCGCATCGAGGTGCTGCGGCTGTCGCAGGAAATCGGCCGGCAGACCAAGACCGCGCTCGATGAGCGGCAGCGCGAGGTGCTGCTGCGCGAACAGATGGCGGCGATCCAGCGCCAGCTCGGCGAGGGCGACGAAGGCAAGGGTGCCGAGATGGCCGAGCTCGACAAGGCCATCGGCAATGCCGGCATGCCGAAAGAGGTCGAGGATCAAGCGCGCAAGGAATTGCGCCGGCTGCAACGCATGCCGGAAGCGGCCGGCGAATACGGCATGGTGCGCGCCTATCTCGATTGGCTGATCGACCTGCCGTGGAAATTGCCCGAGGAGAAGCCGATCGACATTGCCGAGGCGCGGCGCATTCTCGACGAGGATCACTATGGCCTCGACAAGATCAAGCGGCGCATCGTCGAATATCTCGCCGTGCGCAAACTCAACCCCCAAGGCAAGGCGCCGATCCTGTGCTTCGTCGGTCCACCCGGCGTCGGCAAGACCTCGCTCGGCCAATCCATCGCGCGCGCCATGGACCGCAAATTCGTCCGTGTCAGCCTCGGCGGCGTGCACGACGAGGCCGAGATCCGCGGCCATCGCCGGACCTATATCGGCGCGCTGCCCGGCAACATCATCCAGGGCATCCGCAAGGCCGGAACGCGCAATTGCGTGATGATGCTCGACGAGATCGACAAGCTCGGCGCCGGCATCCAGGGCGATCCCGGCGCGGCTTTGCTCGAAGTGCTCGACCCCGAGCAGAACAACACGTTCCGCGACAACTATCTCGCGGTGCCGTTCGATTTGAGCCGCGTGGTCTTCATCACCACGGCGAATATGCTCGACACCGTTCCGGGGCCGCTGCGCGACCGCATGGAGATCATCAGCCTGTCGAGCTACACCGCCGACGAGAAGCTCGAAATCGCCCGGCGCTTTCTGTTGCGGCGGCAGTTCGAGGGGAACGGCCTCAAGCCGGGCCAGGTCGAGATCGGCGACGAGGTGCTGCGCGATATCATCGTGAACTACACCCGTGAAGCGGGCGTGCGCAGCCTCGAGCGCCAGATCGGCCAATTGCTGCGCAACGCCGCGGTGCGGATCGCGGAAGGCCAAAGCGGTCCGATCCGCATCACACGCGACGACGTCGCGACCATTCTCGGTGCGGCGCGCTTCGAGAGCGAGGTGGCGATGCGCACCAGCGTGCCCGGCGTGGCGACGGGTCTCGCCTGGACGCCGGTCGGCGGCGATATCCTGTTCATCGAGGCGACGCGGATTCCCGGCACCGGCCGGCTGATCCTGACCGGCCAGCTCGGCGACGTGATGAAAGAAAGCGCGCAGGCCGCTTTGTCGATCGTCAAGAACCGCGCCGCGGCGCTCGGCATCGATGCGAGCCGCTTCGACAAGAGCGACATCCATGTCCACGTGCCGGCCGGCGCCACGCCGAAGGACGGCCCGAGCGCCGGCGTCGCCATGTTCATGGCGATGGTCTCGCTGATGACCGAGCGGACCATCCGCAGCGATAACGCGATGACCGGCGAGATCAGCCTGCGCGGCCTGGTGCTGCCGGTCGGCGGCATCAAGGAGAAGGTCGTCGCCGCGCACAGTGCCGGCATCCGGCGCGTCATGCTGCCGGCGCGAAATCGGCGGGATTACGACGACATCCCCGAGACCGCGCGCAAGGAGATGGAATTCGTCTGGCTCGAACGCGTCGACGAGGCGGTCGCCGCCGCTTTGGAGCCGGGTGCGCCGGCCGAAAAACCTGCGCCGGCCTTGCCGCAACTCGCCGACGCCGAGGCGTAAGGCGTCATTCCGGGGCGCGCGAAGCGCGAGCCCGGAATCCATAACCACGGAATGCGCAGAACTGTCTCTGTCGTTATTCATCGTTCTCGCAGCCTCGCGCTCCCTCTCCCCGCACGCGGGGAGAGGTGGCAAAGCAATCCCATTCCCGCGGCGCGTTTGCGCGCCCGAGCCGTCAAATCCATCCTGTCCAAATCCGGCCCCGGACGATCGCGGGGCCTTTTTCTTTTTCCTTTCGCCGCCTTAGCAAAAGGAAGCGGAACGCCGGCAAACGCTGTGCCTTAACCACCGCACCGTCGGATGCGGCTCGCGCCTTGCGGGCGCGCTCGTCTGCCGGCGTTCCACCACGGCTCTCGCCAGGCGACTTACGTCCACGCTGGCGCAACTCAGGCCATGCTTCCTGGGACGCGGCTGAGCGGGTGTTATCCGCCATGACCTGTCCCAGTCCAGTGAGCACCTCGCGCGCCGGTCCTAGTGCCGGCAGACATGATGCCCGAGCCGCCCGGGGACGGGCCGTATCCTCCCGCCCGCGGGCACCGCACTCGCTCCAACCTCCGGAATACCTTCGCGAAAGGCGTCCTGACATGAGCGAGATTGGAGGGTATGTAACTAGATCAGAGACGATTGTCAAGATAGGTCTCTATATTAGTGACATTCATACGTCGCGGTGCGTTGAATTTCGGTAACGCTTGTGTTACCTTTAGGCATGCCTGAAATCCGCTACTACGTGGCTTCCGGCGGTCGGCAGCCGTTCGCCGCGTGGTTTTCGGATTTGGAGTCGGTGGCGCGCGCCAAGGTCACGCGTGCCATCGTTCGGTTGGAGCAGGGCAACTTCTCGAACGTTAAATCGGTCGGGGAGGGCGTGTTCGAATACCGGATCGATTTCGGGCCGGGCTATCGCGTCTATTTCGGGCAAGACGGCCACATGGTGGTGATATTGCTGACGGGCGGAACGAAGACACGACAGCAGCGCGATATCGACGCGGCTCACGCTTATTGGCAGGACTACAAGGAAAGCAAGCGCGGACCGCGCTGAATGGAGATGGCAATGGCGAGAACAAAGAGCTTCAAAGCCTTGGTGGAACAAAACGTCAAAGGCGATAAGAAATTCGCCGAAGCCCTGTTGCGCGAGGGCATCGACGCCATGCTCAGCGGCGACCTCGACACCGGCAAGACCATCATGCGCGATTATATTAAGGCGACCGTCGGCTTCGAGAAGCTCGGCGCAGCGACCGGCGCGCCGCCCAAAAGCCTGATCCGCATGTTCGGCCCGCGTGGCAATCCGCAGGCCAAAAATCTGTTTAGCGTCATCGGCTATCTGCAAAAACGAGCTGGGGTGCGTTTGAGCGTCGCGGGATAGCGCGGACGGCGAATTAGCCCGCTATTTCGTAGCGGGATTCCGCACGGCGCGTAGGGCGGATTAGCGCAGCGTAATCCGCCATTCAATCGTAGATAAGGTGACGGATTACGCCTTCGGCTAATCCGCCCTACAAAATTACTCCACCGCCGGCAAACCCAGCGCCTTATCAACCAGCCCCGTCGCCCGCTTGAAATCGAAATTCCGATAAAGGTTCTGCTTCGCCACGAATGACGGGCCGCCGTAGAATTTTTCATATTGCGCGTGGCGGCTGCCGAATTCGGAGCCTAAAAAATCCCAGATCAGGCGCATCAGTTTGATGCGCGACTTGGCGTCGGTTTTGCCGGAGCACATGTAGCGTTCGAGGTCGGCTGCGATTTCGGGATTGGCGAAATCGGCGTCGGAGGAGGGCAGCGTGATGAAGGCTGAGCCCGCCATTTCGCGGATGATTTCCAGCATGCGGCCGTTGAGTTCCGACTGCATGGCGCTGGCGGCGTAGTAGGCGGTCTTTGACGGCCAAAACACGCCGTGTTCGATGGTGCCCATGGCTTCGTGGGCGTGCAGCATGGCTTCGTAGATCGAGACCAGCGAACAGAGTTCGCCCATCATGCCGACGACCGCGGGGTTCGCGATATTGCCGGTGGTTTCGTTCATGCGCTGCGCCAGGCCGGACATGAAGCGCAGCTTGGTCACGTAGCGGGTCTGCGCCTGATGATTGCCGTAGAGATGCGATGGCGTCTTGCGCCACTGGTCGCGCGACAATTCGATGTTGCGGTAGATGAAGACGCGCTCCCACGGCACGAACACGTTGTCGAAAACCACGTAGCTGTCGCTCTCGTCGAACCGGGTCGACAGCGGGTAATCGGCGGCGCTGCCGGCACGCGCATAGGGCTTGCGCGGATAAAGCTTGACGCCCTCGGCCGCGACCGGCACGGCGAGGCAATTGGCGTAGTTCTCGTCGCCCGGCGGCAGCGGCTGGATGCAGCTCAATTGGATATAGTCGGAGATCGCGCCGCCGGTGGCGAGCTGCTGCGCGCCGGAGATGACGATGCCGTCGTCGCGTTCCTTGACCACGCCGGCATAAAGCGCCGGATCGCTCTGCTGGTGCCCCGGCTTTGAGCGGTCGATCTGCGGCGGCACGATGGCGTAGCAGCAATAGATGTGATTGTCGCGCATGAATTCGTAGAAGGCGACGAGATTGTCGGCGAATTTCTGCCCCGCCGCGGCGAAGAAGCTTGGCACCGCGGCGTAGCCGGCGAAGAAGCCCGCGACATGATCGGGCGCGCGGCCCATCAGGCCGAAGGTCGCCTCGGCCCAGGTCTCGGAGAATAGGCGCCTGGCGCGCAAATCGGCCGGCGTCTTCGGAATCTGCCAGCAGCGCTGCACCGGCGCGCCGGTCTTGGGCGAGGTAAACGTCATGCGCTCGCGCATGTCGGGGGCGGCGGCGATGTCATAGAGGCCGGCGATGGAGTGCGCGGCGCCGCGGAACGCCGGATGCGCGGCTACATTCTTGACCGCTTCGCCGTCGACGAAGACGCGCCGCCCGTCGTCGAGCGAACGCAGATAGTCGGCTCCCGTGCGCATCGGTCGTTCTCCCCGCACCCGATCAAGGATTTTAGCGCGAGCACGGCGCGCGTGTCATCGGACAAACTTACATGGGACAAAGTTGCATGAGCGAAAACTGCATACGAGGCGCGACCGCGCGGCGCTTGCTTGCGCCCGCCGCGGCCTTAGAGTTGCGCGCCAAGGGAGGACAAAAAATGCTCAAGCGATTGATCGGCGCCGCCGTGGGCGTCGCGGTGCTGTTCGGCGCGGCGGCGATCGCCGATGCCGCCGACTACCCGGAACGGCCGATCACCATCGTGGTCGGCTTCCCGCCCGGCGGCGCAAGCGACATTATGGCGCGCATCGTCGCCGACAAGCTCGGCAGTCTCCTCGGCCAGCCCTTTATCGTCGACAATCGCCCGGGCGCCGGCGGCAATGTCGCCGGCGAAGTCGTGGCGCATGCGGCGCCCGACGGCTACACGCTCCTGCTCGGCAACAACGCCATCCTCGCCACCAATGCCAGCCTCTACGCCAAGACCGGCTTCGATGCGGTGAAGGACTTTGCCCCGATCAGCCTGATCGGGACGCAAGCCAATGTGCTGGTGGTCAATCTCAACGTGCCGGCGCATTCGCTCACCGAGCTGATCGCGCTCGCCAAGGCCAATCCAGGCAAGCTCAACTTCGCCTCTTCGGGCTACGGCCTGGCGGCGCATCTGGCCGGCGAATTGTTCAAGACGCAGGCGCAAATCGACATCGTGCACGTGCCTTACAAAGGCTCGGCTCCGGCCTTGCAGGACGTCATCGCCGGCAACGACCAGATGATGTTTGCCACCGCGTCCGGCGTCATGGGCTTTCTCGCCAACGGCCAGGTGCGGCCGCTTGCGGTGACGACGCTCAAACGCTCGGCGGTGCTGCCGAATATTCCGACCATGAACGAGGCCGGGCTCCCCGGGTTCGAAGCGACGACATGGCATGGCCTGGTCGCGCCGGCCGGCACGCCGAAGGCCATCATCGATACGCTGCATCGCGCCATCGCCGAAACGCTGAAGGATCCCGGTGTGCAGCAAAAGCTCGCCGCGCTCGGCATCGATATCGTCGGCGATAGCCCGGACGAATTCGCCGCCTATATCAATTCGGAAATTCCGAAATGGGCGGCGATCATCAAAGCGTCAGGGGCGAAGCTGGAATAACGGCGCCTGACGCCCTCAATAGACATCAGCCTGGAAGCGGCCGGTTTTCTTCAGCTCGGCGAAGAATGCGGCGGCCTGTTCGGCCGGGCGCGCGCCGTGCTCGGAGATGACCTCGACGAGCGCCTCCTCGACGTCCCTGCTCATGGTGATGGCGCCGCAGATATAGACGTGCGCGCCGTCGTTGAGCCAGGCCCACAACTCGGCGCCGGCCTCGCGGATGCGGTCCTGCACGTAGAATTTCCGCTCGCCGTCGCGCGACCATGCCAGCGACAGCTTGTGCAGCACGCCGGCGGCCTGCATGCCGGCGAGCTCGTCCTCGTAGAAGAAATCATGCTCGCGGCGCTGGTGGCCGAAGAACAGCCAGTTGCGTCCCGGCGCCTTGGTCGCCATGCGCTCATGCAGAAAGGCGCGGAACGGCGCGATGCCGGTGCCCGGTCCGATCATGATGATCGGAATCGCGGGATCGGCGGGCAGGCCGAAAGCGTGCGCTTTCTGGATATAGGCCTTGAGCCTGGTGCCGGGCGGGATGCGTTCGGCGAAGAACGTCGAGGCGACGCCGACCCGCGCCCGCTCGCCGATCGTGTAGCGCACCGCGTCGATGGTGAGCGCCACTTTGCCGGGCGTGGTGCGCGGCGATGAGGCGATCGAATAGAGTCGCGGCTGCAACGGGTCGAGCGCTTCGACGAAGGCCTCGGGATTGGGCCTGATGCCGGGAAATTTTTGTAGCGCCGCCAGCACGTCGAGCGTCGCGGCGTCGCCGTCCGGATCGGCGCCGGACGCCAGGGCCGTGGCCTTTTGCCGCCGCTCGCCGCCGGTGATGTAGGAAATAAGCTGGAACAGCATGTCCGGCGCCAGGCCGAGCGAGACGGCGTCGGTCAATTCCTCGCGCAGCGTGCGGCCGGCGATCGGAAAGTCGGGCGGCGCGCCCAGCGTTGCGATGACGGCATCGACCAACGCCGGTTCGTTGCGCGGAAAAATGCCGAGTGAATCGCCGACGGTGTAACTGATTCCGGCATCGGCGAGGTCGAGATCGATATGCCAGGTCTCTTTGTTGGAGCCTGATTTATTAAGGCGGGTGCGCGCAACAAAGGCGATTTCGGCAGGCTTGTCGCGCGACGGCTCCGCCGAAACCGCCGCCGCCGCGCCCGCCTGCGGCTCCGCCGGCGCCTTGGCCGTCGCCGGAATGGCGCCGAACTCGGCGTACAGCGCCTTGAGCATGCGGGTGGTTTCCTTGCCGCCCGGTATGCACAGATTAAGCCGCTCTTCGCTCTTGACCACGATGGCGTTGGAATAGTCTTCGCAAGTGTAGCCGCACTGGCCGCAATCCTGCTGGCCCATCGCCGCCATCATCCGCCGCCGCAGCGGCCGGCTTTCGGCAAGCTGCATCCGTTCGGGGAGCGGCATGGCCGGATCATGCCACGGCGTTTGTCCGTCATCGCCGTCGTCGAGCGGGCCGTTCGCCGCGGGCGCGGCACCGGCGCCGCCGAGCACGTCGCGCATCAGCGCCGCGGTGTCGGCGGCGGACAGCGGGTTGACGCCGCCGTCGAGCGACAGAAAACCGGCGAAGAAGCCGTTGAGCCAGGTGCGCTGCTCCGGCGAGAACGGCGCCGACTCGGGGATCAATGACGGGATCGGCGGCGTCGTGGTCTGCGTCATTCGACCGCCTCGCTCTCGAACATCGATTTGAGCTTGTCGGTCTCGTGGCGCTGCGCGAAGGCGAGAAAACTTTCATCCGCCGCCGCGCGATGCGCGAGATAGGCTTTGAGCATGCGCTCGACGGTTTTCGGCGCGTCTTCGGCTTTGACGTCGCGGTAAATCTCGCGCCCGCACACCGCGTCCGGCCCAAAGCCGCCGCCGACGCAGATGTGATAGCCCTCGACCTGATCGCCGTCCTCGGACACTTGCACCTTGGTGCCGAGCAGCCCGATGTCGCCGATATAGTGCTGCGCGCAGGAATTCGGGCAGCCGGTAAGATGGATATTGAGCGGATTGTCGAGCTGCACGCGGGCTTCGCACCAGCGCGCGATGTCTTCGGCGTGACGCTTGGTGTCCGACATGGCGAGCCGGCAGCCGGCATTACCGGTGCAGGCGACAAGCCCGGCGCGGATCGAGCTGGCCTTGGTCGACAGCCCAAGCGCCGCGATCGCGGCTTCCACCGCGGCGACCCGCTCGGCCGGGATGCCGGAGAGCAAGAGATTCTGCCAGACCGTGAGACGAATATCGCCGTCGCCGAAGTCCTGCGCGACTTTGGCCAAGCCGCGCATCTGCGCGCCGGTGAGCTTGCCGACCGGCAGCACGACGCCGACCCAGCACAACCCGTCCTGCTTCTGCGGATGCGCGCCGATATGCGCCAGGCGGTCGAACACCGGCCGCGGCGCGATCGCCTCGGTGGGCACGCGCTGCAGTTTGCGGCCGAGCTTTTCCTCCATCGCGGCAATGAATTTCTCAAAACCCCAGGCATCGAGGACATATTTGAGGCGCGCCTTGGCGCGATTGGTGCGGTCGCCGTTGTCGATGAAGACGCGCACCACCGCATCCGCCACCTTGGTCGCGTCGTCGGGCTTGACGATGACGCCGGTGTCGCGGGCGAAATCCTTGTGGCCGGTAATGCCGCCGAGCATGAGCCGGAACCAGACGCCCGGCTCGACGCCGAAGCCGTCCTGCACCGCGACGGCCTGGAAGCCGATGTCGTTGGTGTCTTCGAGCACGGCGATGCGGCCGCCGCCGTCGAAGCCGACATTGAACTTGCGCGGAATGCCGTAGAGCGAGCGATCGTTGAGGATATGGAAATGCCACTCGCGCGCGTAGGGACGAGTATCGAGCAGTTCCTGCGGATCGATGCCGGCGGTCGGCGTGCCGGTGACATTGCGGATATTGTCGGCGCCCGAGCCGCGCGAGCATAGGCCGAGGTCGAGGATCCCCTCGAGCATGGCGACGGCGTTCTTCGGCTCGACCTCGCGCATCTGCAGATTGGCGCGCGTCGTCACGTGCGAGTAGCCGCCGGCATAGCGTTCGGCGAGATCGGCGACGCCCGAGAACTGCCAATGCGTGAGGATACCGTTGGCGATGCGCAGCCGGCACATATAGGTCGGCTGCGTCGGCGCGCAGTAGAACAAGCCGAAAAACCGCCAGCGAAAATTATCGTCGGCCTTCGGCGCCTCGTTGTGGGCGGCTTGATCCTTGAGCTTCTGGTAGCCGTCGAACGGATGCAGTTCGCGCTTGAATTTTTCCTGATCGGAAAGCTTGCCGCCGGCCTTGATGACGCGATCTTGCGCACGCAACGCCGCCGCATCGGGACCGATCGGCTCCGCCGCGGCGGCGCCATTGCCGGCCGCGGGCCGCGCCGTCTTCGCGATCTGCAAACCGGCCATGAAGCCTTCGAGATAGCGCTTCTGTTCCGGTTCGAAATCTCCCGACATCACGTTGCCCCTTTGCCGAAGGCCTCCTGTCGATGCAACGGCGAACCCGCTATTCGGCGGGCACGCCCGTCGGCGTCGGCGCCAAAACCTTGGTAGCGGCGTCCGGCTTGTAGGTCGCGTAGATGGCGAGGCCGGTGAAGGTGAAGCCGCCGACCAGATTGCCGAGCGTGACCGGAATTTGATTCCACAGCCACCAATCCGCGACCGTGACTTTGGCGCCCATCATCATGCCGGTCGGAATGATGAACATATTGACGACGGAATGCTCGAAGCCTTGCGCGAAGAAGATGAAGATCGGCATCCAGGCGCAGGCGATCTTGCCGATGGTCGAGGTCGTCGACATCGCCAGCACCACGGCAAGACAGACCAGCCAGTTGCACAGCATGGCCTTGACGAAGACCGTGACCATGCCGGCGAAGCCGAGAGCGGAATAGCCGATGGTCTTGGCTTCGGCGAT
>Ga0181525_10003829_pt1 | contig 11758 bp, 10 predicted proteins | sample PEATcosm2014_Bin_48_FD_121100 | JGI IMG/M metagenome (GOLD analysis project Ga0181525, IMG submission 121100) | Peatland microbial communities from MTU Mesocosm Facility, Houghton, MI, USA - PEATcosm2014_Bin06_10_metaG | ecosystem: Environmental > Terrestrial > Soil > Wetlands > Peat | place... | reverse complement strand
TGCGGAGGGCGTTGGCGGCCAGCTTGGCCTCGGTGATGATGGGCGTGAAGAGGTGGGGAACGCCTTCGTACATGCCCAGCTCGACGCGCTTGGGATCGACAAGAATGAGGCGGACCTGCGCCGGCGTGGTGCGATAGAGAAGGCTCATGATCATGGCGTTGATGGCCACGGATTTGCCGGAGCCCGTGGAGCCGGCGATGAGCACGTGGGGCATGGTGGCCAAGTCGGCGGTGCGGATGAGGCCGTTGATGTCTTTGCCCATGGCGATGGTGAGGCGCGGCTTGGCTTTGTGGAACTCGTCGGACTCGATGCAGTCGCGCAGGCTGATGGTCTCGCGGCGGTGATTGGGCACTTGGATGCCGACGGTATTTTTGCCAGGCATTCGCTCGATGAGAATGCTCTCAGCGCGCATGGCGAGGCAAAGATCGTCGCCAAGGCCGGTGACGCGGCTGTATTTGACGCCGGCCTCGGGCTTGAACTCGTAGGTGGTGACCATGGGGCCGGGGTTGATCTGGACGACCTGTCCGCGGACGTCGAACTCAGCGCATTTTTCGACCAGGACGCGGGCTTCGTCGCGGAGTTCGTCCTCGCGAATGGCTTGCGGGCCGTCGGCGGGGTTGAGCAGGGTGCTGGGCGGCAGCTTGAAGCCGCTGACGTGCTTGGGAGGAAGAGGGGCGGTGTGGAGCTCGGCGTCGGCGCGCTCGTGGATGGCGATTGGGGCGGCGGGCGCGGGGGCGGCGAAGGGCTCGAAGTGTGGCTCCGGGATTGGGGCGGGGGTATAGGCCGAAGTTGGGGCGGGAGTGAACTCCGGGCGCGCGGGGCGGAAGGTCTGCGGGCGCTCGGGTTGCGCGGGTTCGGTGTAGGCGGTGGCGGCGCGGGGGGTTACGGGGATTTCGGCGGGCTCGGCGATGGGCTCGGCAAGCTCGGGTTCGCTAACAGAGCGCTCCCAGATGCTGGGCTTGATGCCGGGGCCGGCGCTACCGCGAGGCGCGGGTTCCTCATCAGCGGTGAGCGGGATGGAGCGGCGGAAGGCGGGTATGTCTTCCGGGTCCGGCTCCGGTGTGTCGCGACGATGGAAGAGACGGGCCAGCCAGCCGCGGTTGTCGCCGAGTGAGGCTTCGCGGTCAGCCTCTTCCTCTTCTTGGCGGTTCTGCTCGGCGCGTTCCAGCGCGCGCTCGGCCAGGCGTTCTTCCTTGAGTTCGGCACGCTCCTCGCGCCAGTCTCTCCAACGGTCCAGCCAGTATGCGCCTTGCAGCCAGCGGATCTGGAGAGTTTCGGCGATGGCGGAGAAGCTAACGGCGGAGGCAAAATACAGTCCGGCAGCGGCCAGAACGGCGGCCACCAGCCAGGCGCCTTGCAGATTTATGTAGCGCACCAGCAGGCCGGAGATCAGCAGGCCAACCTGACCGCTGACCGGCAGCGCGTGACGCCAGAGCCAATGCCAGGGCAGCAATCCGAAGATGGCGGGCAAAAAAGCGAGCGTGAGCAGCGTTCCGAACCAGCGCAGCCAGGGTGAGCCGCCGGGGCGTGAGCGCATCCACGTCCAGCCGAGGCCGCCCAGCCAGAGGGGCAGCAGAAAGGCGGTGATGCCAAAGGATTGCAGAAGCAGGTCGCCGGCGAGAGCGCCAAAGATGCCGATCCAGTTTTGCGGCTTGATGTCGCTGCTTGCGGTGTTGATGGATGGGTCCGTAGCGTGATAGGTGGCCAGCGCGAGCAGCAGCAGAAGCGCGCCGAGAATGAGCAGCAGGCCCAGCAGGATGTTGAGCGGGCGGCTGCGCGTGGGCGCAAGAACAATGCGAATGGGTTTCATGGCAGGTGCGCTCCGTCTTGCTGACTGCGCTGGAAAGCTGTCGCGGCGAGCCAGAAGAACGGACGAGAACTTCCAGAGCAGGCTTTATTATCGCTTGCGGCGGGGCGGAAACAGGGCAAAAGATGGCGGGAGGAACCTTGCTGTGGACCCCCGGGCGAGGGAAAGTTTTTCAATAGAGTGCGGGAGATGGTAGGTCGGGGTTTTAACCCCGACACATCGAACCAGCCGGTTAGACAGGGCTTTAGCCCCTGAGGTATGCTTCTTTCCATCAGCTATGCCCACCTATGCGCTCACGACAACAACCTATCAACGCCGCGCTCTCTTCGTCAGAACTGCGAATGCAGAATTGCTTGTGAAGACACTCTTTCACTACCGCGATCAAGGGCGCTACAAGATGCACGGTTTCGCCATCATGCCCGAGCACATTCACATTTTGCTGACGCCTTCTTCCAATCAAACCATCGAGCGTTGCGCCCAATGCATCAAGGGAGGTTTTTCCCACGAAGTGGGGGCGCAATTTGCGGGAGAAGTCTGGCAAGTTGGGTTTCATGAGCATCGGATCCGCGATAGGGAGGATTTCAGAAATCAACTCAACTACATTGCGGCCAATCCAGAGCGGAGGGGGTACATGGATTATGCATTTGTTCACACGCGATTTACGGATCGTATCGATCCGATGCCGGTGGAATTAATCAGTTAGTAGAGAATGGAAAAGCATACCTCAGGGGCTAAAGCCCGGTCTTCATTGCGCGCTTAGATTGCCGGGGATAAATCCCCGGCCTACCAGTTTCTGCCCATTCAAGACTTCTGCCCATTCAAGACGACATCTCATCGCTCTGTCCGAACAAGTCAACAACTGTGAGGAGACTAGCTCCCAATAAACTTCGCACCCCAGATCAGCAGCGCAACGCCCAGGATGATTCGGTAGATGGCGAACATCGTAAACCCGTGCTTGCGGACCCAGAAAAGGAACCACTCGACTACGCCCAGGGCGACGATGAAGGAGACGACAAAGCCAATGATGAGGACGATCCAGTTGTCGCCCGTCATCACCACATGCGCCGCAACACCGTGGCTGGGGAAGACTTCTTTTTTGAGATCCCAGACAGTGGCGGCGATCATGGTGGGAATAGAGAGCAGGAAGCTGAACTCTAAGGCAGCGGGACGGTCCATGCCCACCATCTGTCCGGCGGCGATGGTGGACATGGAGCGCGAGGTTCCGGGAAAGACAGCCGAGAGCGTCTGGCAGAGGCCGATCCAGATTGCCTGGCCGATGCTCATCTCTTCGACGTGCGTGGTATTGGGCTCGTGGCGCTGGCTCCAGGCGTCGATGATCCACATGGCGATGCCGCCGGCCAGCAGCGCAATCGCAATGACATTCAGGCTGCCCAGATTTTTCTCGCTCCATTTGTGCAGCAGGAGCGCGGGAACCGAGGTACAGGCGAAAGCGATCAGCGTCAGCGAGATGGGATGATTGAGCCAGTTGCGGTCGCCGCCTTCACCCTTGGGAAAGCTGCGGAAGAAATCGATGATGCGGGTCAGGAAGAGAAGCAGCAGCGCCAGGATCGCGCCCAATTGAATCACGATGGTGTACATCTTCCAGTAGGCGTCATCGAGAGGAATCTTCATCAACGCTTCAGTGATGCGCAGGTGCGCCGTCGAGCTGACCGGAAGAAACTCGGTCAAGCCTTCCACAATGCCCAGAAGAACGGACTGAATATATTCGTTCAAAGTGCCTCCAAGGCGAGCCTCACTCGCGGTCGATGCCGTAGACGGGAACGCCCTCATCCAATTTGAACACGAGCGCGGCGGCGCGGGCGGGAAAATCCGAAGGGGGTAGCTTGTCTTTTAACCTCTCGGCGAATTCGCGCAGCTTGGCGGCGAGTTCTTTGGCGTGGGCGTGGGCGGCGCTGCTTTTGCTGTCGCTGCCGTCGGCGGCGTACATGTCGGTCAGCACAGCCTGGCGATAGACGGCCTGGTAGAGCGCCTGCGCTGTGCGCGGTCCGTCGGGGTGCTCGGCAGCGTAGCGCTCGTACTCTTCGGATTCCCGCTCGGGGCATTTGGGCGAGCCTTGCCAGTCGCCGCAGAGCTTGTTGTCGAGGAGCTCGAAGGCGGCCATGTCGGCCTGGCGGGTGTGCGGATAAAGGCGAATCACTTTCTTCAGCTCATCCTCGTCCATCAGGTCGCGCATTCCGGGGTCGCGCTCACGGGCGGAGGGACGCGTGGCGGCGTCGGCCTTTTGCAACTGCCAGAGAATGTCGGCGGCGCGCCAGGCGGCTTCCGGGAGCAGCGGCGAGTTGGGAAACATCTCGACCAGGCGGCGGTAGAGCAGGCGCGCACTCTGCGCGGCGTTGACGGGGCCGCGCGGATCGCTGGCCAGCGACTCCTGATTGGCGGCCTCGCCGAGCAGGACCAGGTCGCCGCCGGGGGTGGTCTCGATCACCACTCCCTTGGCCTCCATCCAGCCGGAGATGGGCGGCGTAACCTCGTCGTGGCCAATCTCGGGAGCGTCTTTCTGGCGCGTCTCCTGAATGTCTGTGTTGGCATAGACGCGCAGCCATGGGCCGCTGCGCTCGGCGACGACCATCTCGCGGCCGATCTGCACGCGGTCCACTTTTTGCGAGCCGGTGTCAGGCGAAATGTAGAGCCAGGTGACGCGCAGGGCGGTGGCGCGCGGGCCGGCCATGGGTTTTTCCAGTTGCGGCTGCTTGTTGTTGGCAAGGGCGGGCAGGGCAGCGCAGAGCAGGGCCAGAGCGAGCGTAAGGATTCGCGAGTTCGTCACGGAGAAAATCATAGTGGAACGACGTTACAGCGCGCTTTCGGTGAGCGTCCGCGTAAAGTGATACAGTGAATACGTGTATTCTCTGGGGGGGTGACTGTGGCTACTTCGATCAGGCTTGCGCCGGAACTTTCTGACCGGCTCAATCGGCTGGCTGTGAAGACGGGGCGTACGAAGGCTTTCTATCTGCGCGAGATTATTGAAGGCGGCATTGCCGAAATGGAGGGGTATTATTTGGCCGCCGAGACGCTGGGGCGGGTTCGCAAGGGGCAGGAGAAAGTGCACTCCGCGGCTGCGGTGAGGAAAGACCTTGGCCTGGACGATTGAGTATGCCCAGAGCGCGAAGAAACAACTGCGAAAGCTCGACAAGCTCGCCGCACGGCGCATCGTCGATTTTATGGATGAACATTGCGCCGAGCGAAGATCCGCATTCGATAGGCAAGGCACTTAAGGGTCCTTTGGGCGATCTTTGGCGCTACCGCGTGGGCGATTTCCGCATCTTTTGCGACATTCAGGATGGTGTTCTGACGGTTTTGGTGTTGCAGATTGGCAATCGGCGGGAAGTCTATCGGTGAGCGTCAAACTTCGGTCAGAATTTCTGCCAGCAATTCCGGTGCAACATTGCCGCCGCTGACCACGGCCACTGCCTTTTTGTACTCTGGCAGTTCAGAGGCATGAAAGAGCAGCGCCGCCGTGGCCACCGCGCCACTGGGCTCGGGGACCAGGCGCGTAGCCGCCACGATGGCCCGCATGGCGGCGCGAATCTCGGATTCGGTTACGGTGATGATTCCATCCACGAACGCCTGAATGTGGGCAAAGTTGCGGACGCCGACGCTCTGAGTGCGCAGGCCGTCGGCAAGGGTGCGGGTGGTCAGTTCGGCCGGCCACTCGACGATCTTGCCGGCGCTGAAGCTCTCTGCCGTATCGCCTGCCAACTCTGGCTCAACGCCGTAGACCTTTGCGCTGGGCAGCAGCAGCTTGACGCCGGCGGCGACGCCGCTGAGCAGGCCGCCGCCGGAGACGGGGGCGAGGACCAGGTCCACATCGGAAAGAGATTCGGCGATCTCAAGCCCACAGGTGGCTTGGCCGGCGATGATCTGCTCGTCGTCGTAGGGCGGGATGACGACGTAGCCGTGCTCGCGGACGAGGCGCTCGGCGACGGCCAGGCGCTCACTGGATGCAAGGCCGACATCGACGACCTCAGCGCCCAATGCCAGCGTGGCGGCTCGCTTGATTGCGGGAGCGTTCGAGGGCATGACGATGACGGACTTTGCACCGACCTCTCGCGCCGCATAAGCTACGCCCTGCGCGTGATTGCCGCTGGAATAGGTAATCACTCCGCGGCGAATTTGATCGGGAGTGAGTTGCAGTATTTTGTTGGCCGCGCCGCGAATTTTGAAGGCTCCGATGGGCTGAAGACTCTCGGCCTTGAGCCAGATTCGCTTGCCGGTTCCGTAGCCGCAGAGGCCGGGGAATGTGGCTTCGATGAGCGGAGTTTTTACGGCAATGTGCGCGATGCGGGCAGCGGCGGCGCGGATTTCGGCGAGGGTGACGAGTTGGTCTGGCATGTTGCAATTATCCGCGCAGTCTTGAAAAAATTAAAGGCAGGTGCCTTGAATGCGGGCGAGATTCTGATTAGCTCCGGCTCTTAAAAACGATTTCTGAAGCATCCGGTAAGTTTGTTGAGCCAACGCAGTTTTTGCGGAAGTGGATTTCCTGAAAGGGCCAATCGTTGCACGGGGACCGTGGGGATCTCTGTGGCCAATTCTTGAGGCTCCAAGGAAATTTCTAATTCCTCGTCATGGATGACCGCACGTCCGTGATACTGCTTGCCGAGTTCCAGAGTGACCGTCTGTCGCATCTCCGCATTCATATCGACTTGAAATAATTCCCAAGTGTCGTATCCGCTGGCCCGCGCCTTCAGTGCGTAGCTTCCTTTGACCAAATGAATGACGGCTTCGCCATTCGCATCGGTTGTTGCCGCAAAGGCCGAGCCTGTCAGTATTGCACTGGCGGTAATGTGTGTAGCGGGGACGCGAGCATGTCCCTGATCTTCGACAATCACAGTAACCGTGATCTCTGAACGATCTTGTGCGAATACTGGGCAAGTGTAGAGTACGAAAGCGATCACGGCAATATGCGCGATGCGGGCGGCGGCGGCGCGGATTTCGGCGAGGGTGACCAAGGCTTGCGGCATGGTGTTTTACTTGAGTTGGGCTGGATGGAAAGCCTCAATGTCGTCGAAGCGAACAAAGTCTCTTGTATTGAATGTCGGGATGCGCTTGACGCCGTGGACATGCATTGCGGCAACGAGCCTTGCATCATGCACCTGAATTCCGGAGACGCGATAGTCCACTAGAAGCCTGCGCCACTCATTGTGGACCGCGGGGTTATCGGGAAGCAGTCGAAGGCTGGCTTCAACTTTCCTTGCTCGAATGTCCGCTTGTTCCGGGGAAAAGCCGTATCCATTTCGATTGGCCGGACGGGTCAAGACGTTCCAGAATTCGCCGAGATTTTGCGAGGTGTAACAACAAACAACTCCTGACCGTGAAAGTTGTTTGATGGACGCATCAACCGTCCTGAAGTCGGGCGATTCATGCTGAACCCAACGGATCAGTATGTTGCTGTCAATCAGATAAAGTTCACCGGCCATTTACCAGCGGTCCTCGTAGTAGCTGGCACGATCATTGACTTCAGGCGGAAGGATAGGCAAATTCTCCGATCCCTCGGAGAGCCTCGCCGATAGCTCTTCCACGTCTCCGGGGCTGAGAATGCCTGTGCCGGTTGCGTAGCCCGGCACATTTTCCCGCAGGAATTCGCGGACGTACCGCTCCGGGGCAATGCCGCGCCTGCTAGCCTCTGCGGTCACCTTGGCTTCGGTCTCCGGATCGAGTTCAACCTGAATCGTCATGGTTGCGCCTCCTGTGCTTTCATTATCCTCTCAACACTGTGAAAATTGAAGGCTTCCATTGCGAAATGCCGTTCGGAGAGGCATCTGGCCGGCCTTCTCGCCCCGCGCTCCTTCGCTGCTACAATCGGAAGAGCCGAAAGCGGGGTGAATTCAACCGCTTGCCGAGCAAGAAGCCCCGACCGATGACTCTGCGCCTCTTCAACACTCTCTCTGGACAACTCGACGAAGTGGTTCCCTCCGACGGCAAGACGCTGCGCATGTACGCCTGCGGGCCGACCGTTTACGACTACGGCCACATTGGCAACTTCCGGACTTTTTTGCAAGTGGACGTGCTGCGGCGATTTCTGAAGCTGACCGGAACCGCTGTGCGCCACGTGATGAACATTACCGACGTGGACGACAAGATCATTCGCAACGCAACGGCTGCCGGTGTCTCTATCGGCGATTACACGGCGGGCTTTGAGCGGGCATTCTTTCAGGATCTGGAGGCTCTGCGCGTGGAGCGGCCGGAGGTGATTGCGCGAGCGACTGAGAATATTCCGCGCATGGTGGAACTGGTGCAGAAACTGGCGGCTGCCGGCGCGGCTTATCAGTCTGAGGATGGAAGCTGGTATTTTCGGCTGGCGGCTTTTCCCGAGTACGGCAAGCTGAGCAAGAAGGATCTGTCGGGCATGGAAGACGGCGCGCGCGTCGATCTGGACGAATACGAGAAGGACTCGGCGCGGGATTTTGCGCTATGGAAGGCGGCCAAGCCCGGCGAAACCTCCTGGGATACCGCGATTGGGCGGGGGCGGCCCGGTTGGCACATCGAGTGCTCGGCAATGGCGATGGAGTACCTGGGCGAGAGCTTTGACCTGCACGCGGGCGGCGAGGATCTGATCTTTCCGCATCACGAAAATGAGATAGCCCAGAGCGAGAGCGTGACGCACAAAACATTTGCCCGGCACTGGATGCATGTGCGCTTTCTGCTGGTCGATGGGCGGAAGATGTCCAAGAGCGAGGGCAACTTTTATACGCTGCGCGACCTGCTGCTGAAGGGCTACAAGGCTTCGGCGATCCGGCTGGCACTGATCTCGGTACCGTACCGGCATCAGCTCAACTTCACCTTCGACGGACTGATCGAGGCTACGAATGCGATCGAGCGGCTGCGGACCTTCAAGGCGCGGCTGACGGCAGCGGCGCTCGCGGCTGGCGAAACTCCCGCGCTGCAAGAGGCTGCAAAGAAGGCGCAGGCGGATTACATTGCCGCGCTGGCATACGACCTGAATACAGCCGAAGCGCGCGCGCCTATCTTCGACCTGATCCGCGCGGCGAACTCTGCGATGGACCAGAATGAGTTGAAGTCCATCGACCGCGATGCGATTCTGGCTGTGCTGGCAAGCTTCGATGCCGTCTTTGATGTGATAGAGGATTGCGACGCCGAGGCTACCCAGAATGCTCTGGCGTGGGCCGAGAAGGCGGGCAAAATGGGTGACGTGGCTCCTGAGTTGCTGGCGCGGCAAGGGCTGAGCGATGAGGCGATCGATGCCCTGGTGGCCGAGCGGACCGAGGCCAAGCGAAAGCGCAATTTTGCCCGCGCCGATGAGATTCGCAAAGCGCTGGCGGAAAAAGGCGTGGTGATTGAAGACTCCAAGGATGGGGTGCGGTGGAAGCGGAAGTAGCGGGCCGCGATGAAGCGGCACGGCTTTTCATCTTGATGTAGCCACTCAGTCCTTCGGCAAACGCATCATCGCCCGCAGCGCACCACAATCTTTGTTCCCGGAGCAACCATCGTTCCCGCTGCGGGTGCCTGTTCCCGCACACTGCCGCTGCCGCTGATCTCCACTTCAATTCCGGCTGCGGCGGCCTGCTCAATGACCTTGCGCACCGGCAAGCCGATCAGCGATGGAACCTTCAGCGTCTTTCCAACGGCGACAACAACTGTCGCGGGCTGCGGAGTGCTCTGCTGCGGCGCAACACTCTGAGAACCGGACGACGGCGCTTTGCCGGACACAGCCGGAACGGCGGCATTCGCAGTCTGCGCGCCGGTCTGGCTCTGCGATGAATTCGCCGCGGCCGGCTGGCTGGCCTGCGCGCGCAGGGGGTCGTCGCTGGGCAGGTCGTTGGCCGCGGCAAAAAACGCATGGATGTCGGCGATTTGTTCATGCCCATCGTCCTCGGCAACATTGACGATCGAGTTAGCCGCGCGCGGCTTGCGCAGATCAATGTCATGCGGCACGGCAAGATACTCCAGCACCTGCTGCGCAACCTCGGCAAAGATCGGCGCGGAGACTGCCGCTCCGTAATACTCTCCCTTGGGCGAATCCATCACCACGGCCACGGCAATCACCGGATTGTTCACCGGCGCAATTCCGGCAAAGGATGCGATATGCATTGTCTTTGAATAAAGATGCGTCGCCGGATCGATCTTCTGCGCCGTGCCGGTCTTGCCACCGGACGAGTAGCCATTCAGTTGCGCCCCTTTGCCGGTGCCAAAGAGCACCACGCCCTCCATCATCTTGCGCATCTGCGCCGCGGTCATGGTGGAGATGACGCGGTGCGCGCCGGCCGGCAGCGGATTGGGCAGCTCGCTGGATAGAGGCTGGGGCGTGGCCGGCGCTTGGCTGCTTCCATCCGCCTGCCCCGGCATGAGAATGCGCGGCGGCAGATAGACGCCGCCATTGGCAATCGTCGAAACCATCGAGACCAGTTGCAGCGGAGTCACGCCCACCTCCTGGCCAATGGCGATCGAGCCGATCGACGAGCCGCTCCACTTATTCACCGGGCGAAGCAGCCCGCGCGTCTCGCCAGGCAACTCCGCCCCGCTGCGCGCGCCAAATCCGAAGTCGCGAATGTACTGATAGAAGCGATCCGAGCCCACCTTGAGTGCCAGCTTGACGGCGGCCACGTCGCTCGAGTGCTCCAGCGCCTCATGCACCGTGATCACGCCGTAGTGGTCGCCCTTGTCGTCGTGAATCACGCGGCCAGCCAGCGTAATCTGCCCGCCCTGGCAGTCGATTTTGTCGTCGGGCGCGGCCACATGCTGCTCCAGCGCCGCGGAATATGTGACCAGCTTGAAGACCGAGCCTGGCTCATATACATCGCTGACCGCGTGGTTGCGCAGAAGATCCGGCGTCGCATGGCGAAAGAGATTCGGATTGAAGGTGGGACGAATCGCCAGCGCCAGAATCTGCCCGCTGTGCACATCCTGAACCACCACTGTGCCAGTCTGCGCCTGCGTTTTATCCATCGCGCTATCCAACGCCTGCTCGGCCTTGAACTGAATGTTTTCGTCGATGGTCAGCACCAGATTGCGGCCCGGCTCGGGGTCGCTCTCGCTCGAACCCAGCACGTGCCTCCGCGCGTCCATCGCCGTGTACATGCGGCCGGGAACGCCATGCAACTGCGCCTCGAACTTCTGCTCCAGGCCGCCCAAGCCGTTGTCGTCCACGCCCACATAACCCAGCACCTGCGCGGCGATTTCGTTGTTCGGATAGAAGCGCTCAAACTCCTTCTGAAAATAAATTCCCTTCAATGCGCCGGAAGCCACCAAGTCCTTGACGCGCGCCGCAATCTCCGGTGGTACCCGCCGCGCCACCCATGCAAAGCTGCGCCCGGCCTCAAGCCGAGCAACAATTTGCTCTTCGCTGGTCTGCGCGTCGTCGGCGCTGGTGTGTACGATTGCGGCCAATGTTTGCGCGGCCGTCTGCTTGTCGGCAATCTCGGCGGGAACGGCAAAGATCGAGTCGGCCTGCACCGTCACGGCCAGCTCGCGCTGGTTGCGGTCAAAGAGCATTCCGCGCCGCGGAGCCACTTCAAACGTCCGCTGCTGCTGCCGCTCGGCGCGCTCCACGTACTCGCCGTGGAGCACCACCTGGAGCCAGAAAAGCCGAAAGACAATCAGCCCGGCCCAGACGAAAAAAAATAGGCAGATAAGCCAGAAGCGCGCCAGCCGGAGAGGCTTGGCGCGCGGCGCTGTATCGCGGTTCCAACTGGGTCGGGCGGCTGGCTCCATCGGTGAATCGCTCCGGCTCTCTCTTCTAGCTTATAGAGAATCCGTGAATAAGAAAGTGGTTTGAAAAGGCGCGGCTTTCACCGCGCCAAAAATGCTGCAAAACAAACAAGCGCTTTGTTCCTTCAACAATTGCCAGCAATTCATTCGGGGCTAAAAGCTAAAAGCTAAAAGCTAAAAGCTAAAAGCTAAAAGCTAAAAGCTAAAAGCTAAAAGCTAAAAGCTAAAAGCTAAAAGCTAAAAGCTAAAAGCTAAAAGCTAAAAGCT
>Ga0181525_10003828_pt1 | contig 11758 bp, 13 predicted proteins | sample PEATcosm2014_Bin_48_FD_121100 | JGI IMG/M metagenome (GOLD analysis project Ga0181525, IMG submission 121100) | Peatland microbial communities from MTU Mesocosm Facility, Houghton, MI, USA - PEATcosm2014_Bin06_10_metaG | ecosystem: Environmental > Terrestrial > Soil > Wetlands > Peat | place... | reverse complement strand
GATTCGCATCTGGGAGATTTCATCGAAGACCAGGAAGCGGTCGCTCCCGCCGAAGCCGCATCGGTGATGCTGCTCAAAGAGAAGATGCAAGACGTCCTGCAGAACCTCACCGAGCGCGAGCGCAAGGTGCTCGTGCTGCGCTTCGGATTAGAAGACGGCCACCAGCGCACGCTCGAAGAGGTCGGTCAGGAGTTCGGCGTCACGCGCGAACGCATCCGGCAGATCGAAGCCAAGGCCTTGCGCAAACTCCGCCACCCAAGCCGCGGCAAAGCGCTCAAAGACTACTGGAGCAACGAGTAAGAGCTCCTAGTCCGAGTTCTTCTCGGCGGTAGCTGAGGGAATAACGAGCGGGTTCTTCTCCGCGAATGCGCCGTTCGGATTCGGCGTGACCCACACGATGAGATCCCAGATCGACGGGAAGAGAAATACTTTCTTGACCGAGGCGACGTCCTTGGCTTTTCCGAGTTTGACCACCGTGTCGGCCGTCGGATTGTTGATGTCGCCGCCCGCAGCGGTGAATTTCTTCACGCTCGTCGCGCCGTACGTTTCGGTTCCGTCCGCGCCGACGAGAACCCAATGCACGTGCGCTCCAAAATCTTCCCACCGCTTCGGATCGATACCCCAGAGCGAAGGTTGTTTCGGGTAGGTGCTCTTTAGAACCGAAAAATCGGCGCCGATGAGTTTGCCCTTGACGGTGTACCAGAGTTGGCTTGGGTGTTGCGGATCGCTCGACTCCCATTGCAGGTTCGCATAGCTGATGGCGCCGGTATTGTCTTCGTTCGTGTAGCGGAAGTAGCCGGCCTTGATCGCATCCGCGGGGGTGGGGAAACGTGCATTGAGGTCCTTGCTGATGCCGCCGACGAACGCGACTTCGGCGCCCTGCGGCTTCGGCGAGATCGTATCGGCAGCGATTGCCATGCTCGCGGTAAGCGCGAGCACCGCGCCAAGAACGTACGTAAAACGACGGATCACGGCAGCCTCCTCACTGGGCGTGTTAGGGCGTGTGGTTTGGTCCGGGGGTGTATGGATTGATGCTGGGTACCACCAGCGGCTGCTTCCCGCCTCCCGGCGTCGACAGCGGCACGGCGTTGAACGTGCTATGCGGCGTTTGGACGTCGAGAACGACGGGCGCGGGCGTGGTGATCGCCACCGTGCCGTCCGCTTTGACCTTAATCGTCGCCTGGGTCTGAGCGCGAATCACGGCGCCCGGTTCGAGCGTGAAGTTGCGGCCCTTGCGGAAAACGTGCAGAAGCAGCGTCGGCTCGTAGATGTCGCCGATCGTATCCTCGACTTCAACGGTCGAGGCGTGGCCCGCCGAAACGTTGACGTTCAAATGTGAGGTGGGAGGTCGCAACGGGATCGTCGTGCCGTTCGCAAGCGACAACGGGTAGAAATAGATGTCGACGAACCCGTAAATGTCCGGGTTTTCGGCGCGTTTGGCATCGAGAATGCGAATGCGCACGGGCGTGCCCGCAGCGGCGATCGTCGTTCCGTTCAAAACCAGCGCATCTTTCAAATGCGCGTTCACGACGTCGTTCGCGTTTGACGTAGCCGACGAGATCGTTCCGTCGAGTACGAAACTCAACGTAGAATCCAGCGGAAGAACGTTAGGATCGGCGACGGGCGTCGGCGTGGGCGCGCTCGACGCATGCGGGCTGGCTAAGGGATAGGCCGTGACCCGCGAATGCACGGGGGAAAGCGCGGCGAGCGAGACGCTCGCCGCCATGACGTAGACGAGGCTAGCTCGCGCGCTTTTCGCGCTCGCTTTCAGCCGCCGCGGCGGCGCGCTTGCCTTCTTCAATGAGCTCCTTAACTCGCTGGCCACCTTTTTGTCCGATTCGTTCGTAGAAGTCCGGGCCGTAACGATCGCGCGTGGCTTCGCCGCCCTTCTTTCCACCTTTCTTACCGATTTGTTCGTAGAATTCGTGACCGTGCGCGAGTTTGGTCGCGAGACCCCCCTTGCGCCCGATCGCCTCGTAGAACTCCGGTCCGTACTTTTTCTTGACGGTCTCGCCGCCTTTTTGGCCAGCTTCGCGGACCGACATGCCGGTCTTCTTTGGGGTTTCTGGGGTAGACATTTTCCTGTTTCACTTTCTTGTGCCATCTGGGAGGACGGCAGCCTTATATATCCATACAAACGCACAGGCTGCTTGGAAGGTTATGAAAAAGCGTGCGCTTATCGGTTTCTTTGCTTAGTCGAGCGGTAGCCATAATGTTGGGCTGCCTGTTGCTGGCCGCCGGGACCCCCGAAATCGGCCGCCAGCTGCTCCAGTTCGAGTCCCAGCGATCGCTTGGCGACGGGGCGTTGGGCCGGTACCTTGCCTCGCCGGACGCCTCGCTCGCGCAGCGGGCGGCCCTGGCGATCGGCCGAACGCGGCTGCCTGCAGGCGTGGCACTGCTGGAGGCGCATCTGGGAGATCCCCGCCCGGGCGTCCGCGCGGCTAGCATCTACGGTCTTGGGCTCATCGGCCTAGGCACCGGCGCGGCGGCAATGGCCGAGGGCCTGGGTAACGACGCCTCCGGTGCCGTGCGGGTGGCGGAGCTGGACGCGCTCGGGCGCTACGAGGTCGCCGGCCGCTTGAACGCATCCGACGAGGCGCTGGCGGCCGCGGCCGTTCGCGCGGCTTTAGGTTCGGATCCCGATCCGCTGGTGCGAGGGCGCGCTGCAATCGCCCTTGGGTTCTTTGCCGCCGGGACGCAGGCCGAGCCGTGCGTCGAGGCCTTGGCCGCCGCGACGAACGCAAAGGACGCCGGCGTACGGGTGCGGGCAATGTGGACGCTCTTTCGCTACTATGCGATTCGCGTGCCCCGCGAGGTGTTGCGTAAGGGGCTGCACGATCCCGACGAGGTGGTTCGTATCGAAGCCGTGCGCGCATACGGGCGGCTGAAGAATCCCGATGCCATACCCGACGTGAAGCCGCTACTCAGCGATCCGTCGTGGCGGGTGCAGGAGCAGGCCTCCGAAGCGATTATCGCGCTCAAAGGCGCGAGCGCGAGCGCGTCGTACGCGACGACGTCGTGGACCGCGATCCCTTCGTTCGTTCACATCCCCGAGCGTCGTCCCGATTCGCTCGCTCACTTCGCGCCGCTGCCGCGGCCGAGTACGACGCCCGCAGCACCAAACGCTCAGGACGCCGAGCTCGGCATGCCGCTGGTTTTACAGACCGCAGCACAAATGCTCGGACCGGCAAAGGGGCCGCACCCGCGCCTACGCATCGTCACGACGCAAGGGAATATCTACGTCATGCTCTATCCCGAATGGGCGCCGATGACGGTCGCCAATTTCCTCAACCTAACGAACGCGGGTTTTTACGACGACAATCGCTGGTTCCGTATCGTGCCGGACTTCGTCGTCCAAACCGGTGAGAAGGACGACAAGAACGCGCCGGGCCCCGGCTATACGATTCCCGCCGAAGAGAATCCGCTCGAACAGAATTCCTACGTCATCTCGATGGGTCTCAACTACGACGACAAGACCAATACGCCGCTGCGTGATTCGGCAGGCTCGGAGTATTACATCACGCTCTCGCCGCAGTACCATCTGGACAACGATTTCACCGTGTTCGGTGCGGTGACGTCGGGCTTCGACGTGCTGGGCCGGCTGGTCGAATCCGACCGCGTGATTCGTATCGAGCGAATTGCCGACGCGACGCTTGACGCCTCTTAGAAAACGCGATCCGAGTCGAGCAGAATCGTCACCGGACCATCGTTGATCGACTCGACATCCATGTCGGCGCCGAATTCCCCATAGGCGACGCGCAGGCCGATTCGCTCGAGTTCCGTGCCGGCAAGACGATACAAAGCGCTTGCTTTTGGTTCCTTGGCGGCCGTTATAAATGACGGCCGCCGCCCTTTGCGCGCGTCGCCGTGCAGCGTAAATTGTGAAACGAGGAGCACGTCGCCGCCGGCGTCCCGTACCGAGCGGTTCATCAGGCCCTCGCCGTCGTTGAATATCCGCAGGTTCGCGATCTTCTCGGCCATCCAGCGGGCGTCGTCGGGTTCGTCATCGACGCCGACCCCGATCAACACGAGCAATCCGGTCCCAATCGCGCCCGTCAGACGCTCTTCGACGCGAACGCTCGCGCGCGAAACGCGCTGCACCACGGCGCGCATGCTTTGGCGCCGCCGCTACTTCGAGAACATCGAGGAGAGCGCGAAGAAAGCGTTCTCGCGGCGCTCCATGACGCGGCGGTAGAAATAGCCGGCCCAGTGGGTACCGAACGGCACGTACACGCGCATGCGGTAGCCTTGTGCGACGAGATCGCGTTGCAGTTGCGGGCGGCACCCGTAAAGCATCTGAAACTCGAAGCGCTCGCTTCCGACGTTTTCCTCTTTCGCCATCTCGCGCAGGGCGGCGACTAACTCCACGTCGTGCGTCGCCAGGCCCGGATAATTTCCACGGCGCAGCAATTCGCGCGCGCACTCCAGATAGTTGCGGCGAATCTCCGGCATCTCTTTAAACGCGATCTCCGCCGGCTCGTTGTACGCGCCCTTGCACAAGCGCACGCGCGCCCCGAGCTCGATCGCTCGCGCGACGTCGGCGGCCGTGCGTTTGAGATAGGCCTGGAGCACGATGCCGACGTTCTTATTGCGCGCGAAGGCGCGCTCGAAGACGCGCAGCGTCGCGTCGGTGACGCTCGAGCCCTCCATGTCGATGCGCACGAACGGATCGGCGTTGCGCTGCGCGTATTCGACGATCGCCGTAAGGTTGTCCAGCGCGAAATCTTCGTCGACCAGCAAACCCATCGCCGTCAACTTCACCGACACGTTGGTGTTCGCTCCGGAGGCGCGTATGGCGTCGAGCATCGCGATGTAGGCGTCGCGCGTCTTTGTGGCCGCATCGCGCTCGAAGACGTCCTCGCCGAGGAAGTCGAGCGTCGCGGACATTCCGCTCGCATTGAGCGTCTTCACGGCATCGATCGCCGATGCGATCGTTTCGCCCGGGACGAAGCGCTTGGCTAGGAAGAAAAAGTTCTTTTGAAAGGCGGAGTCGGGGGCTAGCAAACGATCTAGAAGAGCCATGTCGGTCCCTACACTACGACGCGCGGGCGCAAAATCCAGGCAGCTCCAAGAATCAGGGCCGCGAGCAGCACGAATCCATAGGTGAGTGCCAGCGCCTCGCGCACGCCCGACGCCGAAAGCGCGACGTACAGCGCGACCGGCAACGAGGTCGGATGATAGGCGACGATGCTGGTCGCGCCATACTCGCCGATCGCGCGAAGCCACGTGAAGACGATGCCGGCGGCAACGCTGGAGCCCGCAGCCGGCAATTCGACCTGCCAGAAGATTCGCCACTCGCTGACGCCGAGCGTCCGCGCGGCTTCCGCATAGATGGGGTCGAGTGCGCGAAAGGCCGCGCTCGCGGCGATTGCAACGAAGGAACCCGACACGAAGAATTCGGCGATGGCGACGCCCGCGATCGTATCGGGTACCGGCGATCCTGCAAGCGCCGAGAGGAGAAGAATGCCGGAGGCTACCGGCGGAAACGCGAGGGGCAGCGCCAGCAAAAAGAGCATAGGCGCGGCGAATCGCCCCGGGGCGTTTGCTAGCCAATGGCCCGCCGGAACCCCGAGGAGCGTGGCAAGGGCGGTAGCGGCGAGCGAGGCCACGAGCGACGTACGCAGGGCCTCTTGCGCAGCCGGTGCGGCAAAAGCCCGCAATACGTCGCTGGGTGCGACCGAAACCAGCATTGCGACGATCGGCCCGGCCAAGGCAACGAACAAGAGAATTGCCGCTATTGGAAAGAAACGGGTGGGCGGCGGTCGCATCATCATCTAAAGTTTACCAAAGCCTCACGCGAACGGGCGAGGCGGGAGGACCAGGGACGCGAATGCCAGACGAGATGGCGCAGCGGAATTGGCGCGTGCTGATTGCGGATGACGATCCGGCGATCTGTACGCTCATCGATACGGTCCTGCGCAAGGGACCGTATGAGATGGTCATGTGCAACGATGCCGAAAGCGCGCTCGTAGCCGTCGATCGTAACGTTCCCTTTGACATCATCATCTGCGATTTCATGCTGCCGGGCATCTCGGGCATCGAACTCATCGAACGCCTGCGAGGGAAGGAAAGAACGCGAGGCGTTCCGATCCTGATGGTCTCGGGCCACACGAACTACGCCATGGACGGCCGGGCGAAAAACGCCGGCGCCAATATGTTTCTCAATAAGCCCTTCACCATTTCGCAACTGCGCTCGGCCGTGACGCTTTTGCTCGCGACCCGCGAAGTCTCCGGAACCTCGTCATTATAGCCTCCGCCCTCAAAGTACTCGTCATCGCGATTTCGGTCGCTCTCGACGTGTTTGCAGTGAGCTTGGGCGTGGGCATGCGCGGCATTTCGCGAGGAATGAAGATTCGCATCGGCCTGGCTTTCGCAAGCGCCGAGGTGATCATGAATCTCGTCGGCGTGGCTTTAGGCGCGGTCGCCGGCCGGCTCATCGGCGCCGCCGCCGGCTATCTCGGTTTCGCCGCTCTGATCGGCGTCGGCGGATTCTTGATTTACGAATCGCGCCGCGATTTGGAAGATCGCGCGCCGCTCGATCTGTCCAGCGGCTGGGGTCTCCTCGTGGCGTCGCTCTCGATCAGCCTCGATTCGCTGGGTATCGGCTTCTCGATCCTCTACATCGGCGTTCCGCTCGCGGTCTCGCTGGGCGCTATTTTCATCGTGTCGATTACGGCCACTGCGCTCGGCCTCTCGCTCGGAAAACTCGCCGGCTCGATCGTTGAGGACCGCGCGGAACTCCTTGCCGGAATTCTCCTCGCCGCGACCGGCGTGGCGGGCGTGTTGTTTGCGAGCGCGGGCGTCGTGTTCGAATTCCTCAAGGCGCTGCGCATCGGCTGAACGAAGCGCGTGGCTGACATGGCCCACGCTCGAGTCGGCGATTCGATTCTCGACCTCGCGCTCGCGACCGGTGCGCGCTCGTTGTTCGTGGTCGGCACGGGCAAGAACGTTGGAAAGACGGTCGCGATGCGGGCCGTCTACGACGCCGCGCTGGCCCGCGGAATCGCTCCCGGCCTCAGTTCGATCGGTCGCGACGGCGAAGCCGTCGACGCCGGTGATTCGGGCAGCAAACCACGCTTGTTTCTGCGGCCGGGAACGATCGTTGCTACCGCAAGGGACGTTTTGCCGTCGACGCCTGCAAGCGAGGTGGTCGAGCTATCGCGTCTCCGAACGGCGGCCGGAACGCTCGCCTACGCACGCGTTCGTTCGGGTGCATACTACGAGCTCGTCGGGCCGCCGACGGCCTCGGGGATGCGCGAAGTGGTCGAGACATTGTTGCGTCACGCCTCGTACGCAATGGTCGACGGTGCAGTCGATCGCGTTGCGGCGCTCGCCGGCGGGGGCGACGCGATCGTCGTTGCGACGGGTGCGGCCGCACACGCAACGCCGGACGATGCACTCCAGGAAGCGCGGGCGCTCGTCGCGCGACTGACGATCCGCCGCTACGACGGCAGCGATGAGGTCGTGCGAGTCGACGGCGCGCTCGGAGCGGCCGCGGCGGCAGAATTTATTCGCGTTCGCGAGCGGCGCGTTATTCTCGTTCGCGACGCCACGCAGGTCGTGCTCTCGGGGCGCAGCGCCCTAACGGCGCTCGAACGGCTGCGCATCCGTTGCGAGCAAGAACTGCGCGTGGTTGCGGTAACCGTTTCTTCGGCAGGTCGAGATGGCTGGTTCGAGCCGCGTTCCTTCGTGCAGGAGGTCGCGCGCGCGACCGGGCTTCCATCCTTCGACGTATACACGGCGGAACGCGCGTCGTGAAGGTACGGTCACTTCTCGACGAGCTCTCGGCCCGTGCGCTCGACGCGCCGTGGTTGCTGTCGGCCCTTGGGCCGGTGAGCCCCTACGGCGAGCGTGTTTTCGACACGTGCGTGCCGTTTCGTCCGGGGGAGGAGGTACCCGCGGCGACGCGCGCGCGCCGGGTTGCCGGAATCGCGGAAAAATTACTACCCGCGGCGCTCGATGCCGCCCGCGAGACGATGCGTTCGGTTCCCGATGCAGGGACGGCAATCGCCCGCGCTTCGATGGGTGACGCACTGAGTGATGCCAATCTGCTCGAGCTGCTGCGCTACGTCGATGCTTGCCTGCGGCTCGATACGCTCACCGGGGATGTACCTGAACTCGACCGCGTTGCAAACGAGGCCGTGCGCGCCGTATTGGGAACGCTGGAACGCGGACGTGCAGGCGGCTTTGGATTCTATTTGGACGATGCGTTCGCTGCGGATCTCGCCGCAGCACGTGCGTCGCTGGCACAGATGCAGGCCGAATACGACGCGGTGCGCGGGCGTAGCGTTGCGGCGGCAGCGCAGGCCCTCGGACGCGAAATTTCCGGAACCGAATTCATCGTCATGCGGGAAGACCTTCGCGGCTCGTTGCCTGCTGGCGTGCGAGTCGTTCGCGAGGCGCCGACCTACGTGCTCTGTGAGATCGACGCCGACGATGCGTCGCTGGCCGCGCTCGACCGCCGCGAACGAGCGGCGGCGGAAGTGGCCGCAGCCGAGGCCGGCGTGCGAACCGCCTTGAGCGATGTCGTGCGAACGCACGCAGCTGCGCTCGATGCGAGTATGCAAGCCTTTGGTACGAACGACGTGCTCGTCGCGGCTGCGCGGTTCGCACAACAGTATCGATGCGTGGTTGCGGACGTGGTCGCGAGGCCCGTCGTATCGTTTGAAGAGGGCGTCTACGTGCCGCTCGCGCGCGAGCTGGAACGCGAGGGCCGCAGCTTTACGCCGATTGCGCTGCAACTCGAGGATTCGGCGGTGCTGACGGGGCCGAACATGGGCGGCAAGAGCGTCGCGCTGCGAACATGTGGATTTATCGCCTTGTGCGCCGCGCTTGGCGTACCGGTTCCGGCGGCGCGAGCGACGGTCGGATTGTTTGGTGAGATTGTTTGGCTCGGCGCCGGGACCGAAGGCGAAGGCGGCCTGCTGTCCTCGTTTGCGCGCGAAGTCGTGCGTCTGCGAGACGTCATGAATCGCGGTCGCACGCCGGCGCTCGCACTGCTCGATGAATTTGCGCGCACGACGACGCCGCGCGAAGGACGCGCGATCGTCGTCGCCGTGCTCGCGTCGCTGCGCGAAGCGGGCGCCATTGCATTTGCGGCGACCCACTTGAGCGGCGTGGCCGAAGGCGCGGGGGTTCGCCACTTTGCGGTGCGCGGATTGCGGGGCATTCCGGAGCGGCCGGCAACGGATGACTTACACGCGGCGCTTCAAACGCTCGCCGCTTCGATGGATTACACGATCGAGGAAGTGCGCGAGGGGCAAGAGCGCAGCTCCGACGCGATCGCGCTCGCCTCATTGCTCGGCCTCGATAGCCGCGTTGTGGAGGCAGCCTACCGTGAGCTGCGGAACCCGGCGACATGGACCCCCTGATCATTACGTGCGCCCCGGTCGGCGCGGAGATTACGCTCGATCAAACGCCACACTTGCCGTACACGCCTGAGAAGCTGGCGGCAACGGCCAAGGCCGTACGCGAGGCCGGCGGCTCGATCGTTCACGTTCACTGCCGTACGGATTCGGGCGAGAATACGCACGACGTCGCTCGCTTCCGCGAAGCTTACGACGCGATCCGTGCGCAGACCGATATCATCGTGCAGTTTTCGACCGGCGGCGCGATCGGCATGACGCCCGAAGAGCGCGCGGCCGTACTGCAACTGCGGCCGGAAATGGCGACGCTGACCTGCGGATCGGTCAACTTCGGCGACGACATCTTCGAAAACAGCTTTCCGATCATGCGTGCGATCTTAGCAAAGATGAACGAATTCGGCGTGCGCCCCGAACTCGAGATTTTCGATAAGGGCCATCTCGCCAACGCGCGTCGCTTGGCAAACGAAGGGCTGCTCTCGCTTCCGCAACACGTCGACTTCGTGCTCGGCGTTCCCGGCGCAATGGAGGCGAGCGTTCAGAACCTCTGCGACCTGGTCGACGATCTCCCGCCGGGATGCACGTGGTCGGTAGCGGGCATCGGGCGCGCGCAGCTTGCGATGGCGTTGACGGCAATCGCAATGGGCGGCCACGTTCGCGTCGGGCTCGAGGACAATCTCTACTACAGCAAGGGGCGGCTCGCGCGCAACGAGGAGTTGGTGGCGCGGGTCGCGCGCATCGCCGAAGAGGCAGGGCGGCCGGTCGCCACGCCGGACGAGGCAAGGACCATCCTGGGCTTGCCTAGGTTAGCAGTAGCTTAACGTCAGGTGAAGGGGTTCGGACCCTCTCCTTTTAACTAGGCGCGGCTCGTGTTTACATATGTGGTGCGGCGATCGCTTCAGGCGATACCGCTGCTGATTCTGATCTCGATGATCTTGTTCTTGATCCTCAACAACGCGCCGGGCGGCCCGCTCGCGCCGTACCTTCAGAATCCGCATATCACGCCAGCCGATATCGCGCGCCTCAAACACAACCTCGGACTGGACCGCCCGCTGCCGATTCAGTACCTCGGCTGGCTCGGCCAAATTCTCCACGGCGATTTCGGATATTCGACCAGCAACTCGCAGCCCGTGATTCAAGCCATTCTCGAGCGCCTCCCCGCGACGCTCGAACTGATGGGCACCTCGCTCCTGGTATCCATCGTGCTCGGCCTAGCGGCGGGCATTTTTTCTGCGGTGCGCCCCTATTCGTTCGTCGACTATTTCATTACGACGTTTGCGTTCTTCGGCCAATCGATGCCGGTGTTTTGGTTCGCCTTGATGTTGCAACTCGCGTTCGCCGTGCACGGCATTCAATTGCCGGCGGGGTACGAAATTCGGCTTCCGTCGGCCGGCATAAGTTCCGGCGACACCTTCGACCTCGGCGATCGCATCACGCATCTGATTTTGCCGGTAATCGTGCTCTCGCTCTTTAACCTGGCAACGTTCAGCCGTTTCATGCGCTCGTCGTTACTCGAAGTCGTAAAGACCGATTACATGCGAACGGCCGCAGCCAAGGGCCTGAGCCGGAACTACATCCTGTTCAAACACGGTTTGAAGAACGCGATGATTCCGGTCGTGACGATTCTGGCGCTTTCGTTGCCGGGCTTGTTGGGTGGCGCGATCGTGACCGAGACGATCTTCGCGTGGCCGGGTGCGGGCCGCATGTTCATTAACGCGCTCGGTCAGAGCGACATCGCGCTGATGATGGGATATCTCTTGATTCTCGCCACGCTCGTGGTATTTTCAAATTTACTTGCCGACGTGCTGTACGCGTGGCTCGATCCGCGCGTGACGTACGACTAGGAGCGCGTCGTGGCCGTAAATATTCCTTTTGTGTCCGACGCGTTTGACGACAACGATCTCGTAACGTCGAAAGTTACCGTATGGACCCGCTTCAGGCGCCACCGTATGGCGATCGCGGGCGCGGTCGTATTGGGCGCGCTCGTGCTGTGCGCGATCTTTTCGGGCTTTCTCTCGCCGTTCGATCCGAATTACATCGACAACGTGCACTGGCAAGGCAATCCGCTGCCCCCGTGCTTTCAGGACGCGGCGCAGTGCGGCGGACACATTCTGGGAACCGATGAAGTCGGGCGCGATTTACTCTCGCGGTTGCTCTTCGGTGCGCGCATCTCGCTGCAAATCGGCATCTACACGGTTCTCGTCGAGGTCGTTATCGGCGCGATCCTCGGCGCGATCGCCGGCTACTACGGCGGTTGGGTCGATTGGCTGCTGATGCGCATCACCGACGTGTTCTTGTCGATTCCGCTGCTGCCGCTGCTGCTGGTCTTGACTGCGATCGTTGCCGCGAGTTCGAACAAAGCCTCGCTGAGTTTCTGGGTGATCGTGCTGATCATC
>Ga0181525_10003827_pt1 | contig 11762 bp, 10 predicted proteins | sample PEATcosm2014_Bin_48_FD_121100 | JGI IMG/M metagenome (GOLD analysis project Ga0181525, IMG submission 121100) | Peatland microbial communities from MTU Mesocosm Facility, Houghton, MI, USA - PEATcosm2014_Bin06_10_metaG | ecosystem: Environmental > Terrestrial > Soil > Wetlands > Peat | place... | reverse complement strand
GTACACGCGACTTTTTAGTCGCGTCTCCCCATACCGAACACAAACGCGGCTGAAGCCGCGTGTACCTACTAACTTAACTAAAGCAACGCTCGGAGCGCCCGCTCGAACACCTCCAGATCCTGTTCGTTGTTGTAAAGGTGCGGCGACACCCGCAAATGACCGCGCCGTGCAGCCACCAGCACACGCTTCTGCTTGAGCGCTCGGGCCAGGGCGGACACATCGTGCCGCTCAAATCGCGCCGCGACAATGGGCGAAATGCAGGCGCTGACTGTGGCGCCGAGCCCGCACAGAACATCGCGGGTCTTCGCGGCTAAATCGAGAACGCGCCGTTCGATTGCATCCGCACCCGCCTCCAGCATCAGATCGACCGACGCTTCCATGGCGTACAACAGCGCGAAAACAACCGAGCCGCCCTCATATTTCTCGGCGCTGGGCAGCAGTTCGGGGACCCCGTGATGCAGGTTATCTACGTTGCGCCAATCGCGATGGCTGCGCCACCCCACCACATTGGGCTGCAACCATTCGCGCAATCGCGGAGCAATGTAGAAGAATCCCGCGCCGTTGGGCGAGAGCAGCCATTTGTATCCATGCACTGCCAGCATGTCCGGCTGGATACGGGCGGCGTCGAATCGCAAGGCGCCTACGCTCTGGGTTCCATCCACGAATAACAACGCACCGCGCTCGTGCAGGAAGTCCGAGACCTCCGCCAGAGGCGGAGCGAAGCCGGTGTTGTAGTTCACCGAACTCAGAATAACCAGACGAGTCCGCGCGTTAACCGACGCATAGAATTCATCCCAGGGACAAGCCGTAGCCTCCACACCAAAGCGTTCCAGCAGGCCAGGCGCATAAAGATTATTCGGGAATTCGTGCTGGAGCGTGAGCACGTGGTCGCCCGCACGCCAATCCATCCCCGCCAGCAAAAGCCCCAGCGCGGTGGATGCATTCGGAACGAACGCAACGTCCTCAGGCTGGCAGTTGATGAGCCGGCCGATCTTGGCGCGCAGACGATCGGCGTCGTCATACCAGGCCAGAAAATCCGCGCAGGCCAGTTCATCCCGGTGCGCGAAATGCAGCGCCACGGCTTCGGTTGCCCGCCGCGGTAGTTGACCGAAGGTGGCGGTGTTGAGAAACGTCCAGTGAGCGAGCGCCGGGAACTCGTTGCGGATCGCGGCCCAGTTCGGTTCCGTCACCCTTTTTGAATCATCACTTCGGTGGACTTTACGACCACCTTCACCGAGTCGCCCTTCTTGAGCCCCAGTTCTTCGGCGCTGGTGCGGGTGATCACGCTTTCGATCAGATTTTCGCCTACCTTGACCACCACGTGCGCCATGATGGAACCGACTTCTACGCTTTCGACGATGCCGGGAAGTTGATTTCGTGCAGAGAGAGCCATGTCTCCTTGTACCAAACAATCGCAGCGGGTGCTGGGGCCAGTGTCAGAGTAAGCGCTGGCCCGCGGCGCGGGCGTCATAACCGCCCAGGCTTTCCAGCTCCCGGCGGTAATTCGAGCGGTTCAGCGTGTCCAGTAAAGTTTGGATGCTGGGCATATCCAGGTGTTGCCGCCGGATTGCCAGATCGTAGCGCTCGCTCACCATTGGAATGAATCCCAGGCCGAAAACGCGCGCGGCGGCCCGGGTGGCCAGGCAGCAGTCGGCATGGCCACTCTGCACTTGCCAAGCGGCGGGCAGGTGGCCGGCGGCTACGCGGTCGTACCCTCGGACGTTCTTGGGATCCATCTTGAGGGTCTTCAAGTGCGAGTCCAGCAGCGCGCGGCTGCCAGCCCCCTTCTCACGATTGACGATGGCGACATCGCGGCGTGCCAGATCTTCGATGCCTTTTATGTTTTTGGGATTTCCCGCCGCGGTGACGATCCCTTCTTCCCATATCGCGAACGTGACCACCGCCACGGCGTTTTTCGGAAACAGGCGGCCGATCTCGGGAAGATTGGACTCGCCGCTCAACTCATCGCGCAGGTGGGTCCCCGCGATATGCACACAGCCTTCCTTCAGCAGATTCAGGGACTGCGAGCTATTGCGATGGGCCAGCACCAGCTCCACGCCGGCGGATTGCAGATGATGAGCCAGAACCGAAATCCCCGGATCGCATCCGGCGATAAGAACCCGGTTGCGAAAGTCTTCAGCGGCATCGAAAATCTGAACGCCGGTGCGGCCGTTTTTTGGAGGTTTGCCGGCTACCACGGCGTCGCTGACGGGAAAATACCAGGGAACGGGCGAAGGCGGCGAGGCCACCAGCCGCTTATTGACGCGGCAGAGCTGCACCGGTTGCCCGGGATGTAGCGACTCGGAGCCCGGCAGCAGCCTTACTTCTTCAGAGCGGAGACCAGCCGGCTCGGACTGTGGGAGAGCGAAAAGATCTTCCACTTTCACTTCCAAAGCCTGGGCCAGCCGCAGCGCGACGGCCGTGTTGGGGACATAGCTGCCTGCTTCCATGGCGTAGATGGTCTGACGCGTGACTCCGACGGTCCGCGCCAGGTGAGCCGCGGAGATGCCGCGCTTCTGCCGCAGCGTTCCTAAATGATTCTCGATTTCGGGCATGTCGCTTCGTGCAGGCTGCTCCCAGCGTAACTCATAGGCAACTTTGTCGTGTTACAGTAACAGCGTCGGCCCGTATCCTAGCTGTGAAGCGATCAAAAATAGACATGAAGCTATCGAAAATAACTCCGTTGATCATCGTAGCGTTTTGCGCCGCCTTGTGCCAGCGCAGCGCTCATGCCGCAGATCGTGAGATTACGGTAGCGGCCGCGGCAAATCTCACTGAGTTGTCTCAAGCGCTCGGCTCGGAATTCGAGGCGCAAACGAAAATTCATCCCGTCTTTAGCCTGGGATCGACCGCGCAGTTGACCACCCAGATCGAAAACTCCGCGCCATTCGATGTCTTCCTGGCGGCTGACGCCGAACACGTCGACAAGCTGGACCACGAGGGACTGCTTGTGCCCGGCAGTAGCGCCGTGTACGCCATTGGCGTGCTGGCTTTGTGGATTCCCCCCGGCAGCAAAGCGCAGGTGAACAAACTCGAAGATGTGGGGGCCAACGATGTGCACATTATCGCCGTCGCCAACCCAAAACTCGCACCCTATGGTGCGGCTACTGTGGAGACGCTGCAGCGCTTGGGCTTGTGGGATCGGGTGAAAGACCGGATCGTCTACGCGGAAAATATCAACATGACCAAGCAGTACGGCACGTCCAAAAATGCCGACGCCGTTTTCACCGCTTATTCGCTGGTGCTAAAAGAAGCCGGCAAGGTGATCCAGGTAGACGAGAGCCTGCATCAGCCCATCGTGCAGAAGTTAGGCGTGCTGGCGCACTCTCAGCATCGGGATTGGGCGGAGTCCTTCGCCAGCTTCGTTCTAAAGGGCCAAGGCCGCGACGTTCTGACCCGCTACGGCTACACGGTACACTGAGGTTTCAAGATACACTGACATTTATGGGCTACGCACGCCTGCTTCCGGCAGTGGCGCTGTTCACTGGGATAGCATTTGCTCAAGCGCCGCCTACCGCGGTTCTCGCGGTACAGGGCGACATTGCTTCGCCACTCTCGCTCAGCGCGGACGATCTGGGCAAAATGCCTCGCGAGACGGTTTCCTTACCCAACCCGGATGGAAGCAAGACGGTTTACGAAGGCGTTACTCTATTCGGAGTCCTGCAGAAGGCGGGCGTACCCTTCGGCGAGAAACTGCGCGGTAAAGCGCTCACCACTTATGTGCTCGCCAAGGCGCAGGACGGATACCAGGTGGCCTTCACGCTGGGCGAACTGGACGCGCAGTTCGGCAACGAATCCATCCTGATCGCCGATAAGCGCGATGGCAAGCCGCTGCCTGAGAAGACCGGACCGTTCCGCCTGGTCTGTCCGAATGACAAGGCTGGCGCACGGTCCGTTCGCATGCTCGAGACGTTAGAAGTGATCCGCGCAGCCAAGTAATCAGGCTGGGCCGCGGGTGCGGCCGGGACCGGGTCCCGCACGGTCTCGGCTCGCTAAACAGCGATCAGAAAACGAAACGACCTCCGATGGTCGGCGCAAAGTTGGTGTCGTACTTATAGGGGACGCCGGGGCCATGAGGTATGGCGATGGCCAGACCGCCTTTCACGTAGGACAGCGCAATTCCTGCAAAACCGTCGAAACGCGGGGTGAAGTGATGATCCACATAGAGCGACTCCTCGTTGAGGTTGCCCGCGCAGGAAGCACGGTAGCTTTCGGGCGTGCAGGTGGTGGGAATACGGAAGTCGTTCTGCAGCTGATGATACCAGGCCGCAGTGATGTCGGTTTTGCGGTCGATCGCGAATTTCCCGCCCGTCCACCAGATCTGCACGTGCTTGGGAGAATCGAGATTGTTGTCTTCCACGCCGCTCAGGTTATAGCCGCCCTGGTCCAGAGCGCCAACGCCCAATGGGTTCGACGGGTTGGCCTGCCGGATATATTCGTAGCCGGCAAACAAGCGGAACCGGTCCCACGTATACCTGGCAGCGAACATGATGGCGCGGTTGTCGGTGACGATGCCATATAACGTGTTGGTGGTGGGGATTAGATTCGCTCCGGTGATGGGGTTGGTATTGATGCTGTTGGTGGTCGATTGATAGGGCTGTGTCGGGCTCTGCGGCCCCAGCAAGGGGTTCAATACGCTGATTGCATCATTGTAATGCTGGAAGACGACGTCGGCGGAGAACTTGTGGAATTCTCCCCCGGCGTCGAAACCATAGGCGTTGTTATGCGCCTGTTCCGGCGTACAGGTGGCGGCAGTCCAGGTTGCGGAGGCCGAATAGCAGCCGCCGGAACCATCGGCGAATTTATACATCGCGCCGAAATGGGCCGGGCCATAGGCCAGGCGATACTTCAGGGCGTCGTCCCAACGGCTGTCCTCGGTGTCGCCGCCGCCGGCCATCGTCCCGTTATATCCGATGTAGGAAAATGCATAGCCGCCGCCGGCTGGATCGTACAGGAGCATCGCATCGGTACCCAGAGAGCGTTGACGGCCGAAGGTGAGCGTTCCGAGAACAGTAGACGATATACCACCATAGTATTCGTCATTGAAGGGTTGGCCAGCGCGGGCACCGTCGATGGCTTCCGAATAGCTGCTTCTGGGAAGGCCGTTGTTGTTGAAGTCGGTGGCTGAGGCGTTGGCGAGCAGGCCGGAATTCGGATTGATGCCGGTTGAAGCGTTGAACACGACGAACCAGCCATGCAGAAACTCTTCCCGGCCCCGAATGCCAAAACCCGTCTGCTGCAGGTTGTTCGGTGCGACCAGGAATCGATGTTGATAGCCGTTTCGGTTCACCAGAGATTCGCCTTCATAGTTAGAGCCGTTTACCGGTAAGCCTCGGCTGACCCAGCCGGCGCCAACGTCATACGCACCGTACAGCGTAATGCCGTGCCAGGTCAGCGTGCAATCGGTGGTGAGGAACTCGCGGCCGCTCGCGCAGGCGTCGGGCGTGCTCGGCTGCATCTTGATGTCGGCCGTGGCCTCCTGGCCAACCGCTAAGCTGATTCCTGTGCGCGTTTCATCGGCGAACCCTCGTTTTGCCGCTCGAATCTCGAAGCGCCCCGGAGGCAGGCCGGACGCCTGATAGCGCCCCCCGCCATCGGTTGGGATGGTGCGCGTTTCACCTGTGTCGACGCTCCTGATTGTCACCGCGACTTCGGGAATGGGTGCACCGGTTTGATCCGTCACCACGCCGGAAAGGCTCGCTCCCGTTTGGGCCCACGCCGGGAACGCGGCCATTGCCAGCCACAAAAGCATTGCAAGCCCCAAAAGCAGCAGAAAGCGCGGGGCCGGCGGCAGTGAGGCAGCCGTTGGAACGTCCGTCTCGACGAGGCTGAGGCGTAGGGCCCAACGGAGCTTGCAAGAGATCATGGGAAGTCCTTTTTCTCAGCGATGGCTGACTAGTATACACGACATTGTATGCTAATAGAGTCACCACCAAAGCAGGTCTGCCCTGAATGGGGATAGAACGCCAGTGAACGGCGCTTAGAAGCGCGCGGGCGGGATAAATCGCTTGGAGAGCGCTTCCATTTCACGCGAACTTCGCACCTTTTGTTCGCGAACGTACAGTTCGTGATTGCGCTCCACTTCAGGAAGCTTATAAATATAATTGGCGGTCAAGCCAACCGAGCGCTGCAGCCCGGTGGCGGACGTGTCCCCCAGCCAGTTGATGCGCTCCAGCCGCGCGCCATTCTTGAGATGGAAGCGCGCCACCGGATCCAGCGGCTCCCGGTTTTGTTTGGCGTTCAGGAGATAGTATGCCGCTAACGGAAGCAAGCGCCTTTGTAGTTCGGCGCGCTGGCTTTCGCCCTCCATCCATTGGGGATCATCCAACTTCGCGACGGCCGCCGCAAAGGGCGCGAGCTTGGAACTGTTTTGGAGAACCGCAGCCTTCTCCGCCAGCCATTTGCGGAAACCGGGCACGGGCGAAAGCGTCGCGTAGTTTTTGATGCGCGGGAGCTCCTTGCTCAGGTCTTCCACCACCTGCTTGATGAGAAAGCTCCCGAACGGCACGCCGCGCAGCCCATCCTGGCAGTTGGTGATGGAGTAGAAAACAGCCCACTCCGCCGACACGTCGTCCAGCACTGGAGAGTCGGGATCCAGCAGCGCCTGCACTTTGTGGCTCAGCCCGCGCGTGAGCGCCGCTTCGATGAAGATGATCGGCTCGTCGGGAAGCGCCGGATGGAAGAACGCATAGCAACGCCGGTCCGTCTCCAGACGACGCCGTAGATCGTGCCAGCCGTGAATCTGATGCACAGCCTCGTACTGGATCAGCTTCTCCAGAATCACGGCAGGCGTGCGCCAATCGATACGGCGCAACACCAGAAATCCGCGGTTGAACCACGACGCGAAGAGGTGCGCGAGATCGGCAGCGATGAGTTTCAGCCGCGGCGCCCGGTCGGACTCCTGCAACACCTGGCTGCGCATCGCCACCAGAATGCGAGTGCCATCCGGCGCCATGTTCAACCGGCGGAACAGCTCCTGCCGGGGCGGCTCCACCACCTTTTGCAGGTGTGCAAGGTTCTCGGCGGAGGGATCGCTGCGATACGCGTCGCCCGCCCGGCCCACCTCCTCCGGATCGGGAGAAAACTCCCGGACCAGCGAGTCGAAAAAAGCGCGGCGGGCGCGCTCATCCAGCGCTTCATAAGCATCCAAAGCTTCCGCGGCCAGGCGGCTTCCAGAAACCTCGCCCCGATCGGAGACTAAGCTGCGGCACAGCGCGATGATTTTCTTGGACGAGCGCGTCGCACCGCGCTGCAGCGGACGGGATGGGCGCGGCGTCAAGCCAAGCAGTTCTGCCAGTTTCAAATAAAACCGCCCCCATCCGACATGGACGAAAATCTTCTCCCGCTAAGAGCCATTGTAAACTGCACGCCTGGCTTGGGGCCCGCAGCGCAACAAAAAATTACCGCTGGCGTCCCACGGAGGGAGAACAAACCACGGAGGAAGAACAAACCACGGAGGAAGAACAAATATGATCCGCAAGCTGAAATCAGGCCAGTATCGACTCTATTCGCGAAAAAAGGAGGCCAAAACCGGACGCCGTAAGAATCTGGGGACCTTCTCCACGCGGGACGCAGCCGAACAGCATGAGCGCGCAGTGCAGTACTTCAAGCGCCATTAACCACGATTACCCAGCGATGGCCGAGCCTCCACCGAAAGGAGCCATTTTCAATGATGATGCGCGGCTGCGTGCGAATGCGAATTCTCCCCGTGCTCGTAAATAGCCTTGGCGGATCCAAGGATGTGCGGATCGGGAGCGTGCACGACATCGGTGTCCTTGCCCGCATACGGGATGGTGTGAAGCACATGCTGAATGGCGTTCAGGCGCGCGCGATTTTTGTCGTCGGAGCGCACGATGGTCCAGGGCGCATCCGCCGTATCGGTATAAAAAAGCATGGCTTCCTTGGCTTTGGTATAGGATTCCCAGCGGCCCAGCGACTCGACATCCATCGGGCTGAGTTTCCACTGCTTCAGGGGATCCTGCGCGCGCCCCAGAAAGCGCCGTAGCTGTTCCTCCCGGCTGACGGAAAACCAGAATTTATACAAGCGAATCCCGCTACGCACCAGCATTCGTTCAAATTCCGGCGTCTGCCGCATAAATTCCAGATACTCATGCGGCGTGCAGAATCCCATCACATGTTCGACGCCCGCGCGATTGTACCAGGACCGGTCGAAGAACACGATCTCGCCTTTGGTAGGGAGCTCCTCGATGTAACGCTGGAAATACCATTGGCCGCGCTCCGTGTCAGAGGGTTTGGCCAAGGCCACCACCTTGGCGCCGCGAGGGTTGAGGTTTTCCGTGAAGCGCTGGATGGTTCCTCCCTTGCCGGCGGCGTCGCGCCCTTCAAAGAGCAGCACAATGCGTTCGCCGGCTTCCTTGGCCCAAGCCTGCATCTTCACCAGTTCAATCTGCAGCAGTTCGATTTCTTCCAGATAATCCGACATCTTCATCTGTTTCGCGTAAGGATAGTGAGAGCTGATGATGTATTTCTTACCCTTAGCCCCCTTTACCTTCGCAACCAGCTCCTTAGGAATGCTGGTTCGCACCTGCTCGTCGATCAGCGCCACCATGGGGAAGGTACCGGCCTGAATCCTGGTAGAGCTTTTCTTCTCTTTCAATTTCTTTTTTAGCTTCTTTTTCTCGACTTTCTTTGGATCCTCGGCGTCGTCTCCCTGGATGAGCCGGACTTTCAGCTTCTTTTTTCCCTGCTTTTGGGCTGCTTCGTCCAAGATTTCGGAGTTCTTCGGAGATTCCTGTGCCAGGGCTATATCAAAGTCGTTTTCCGTGTCTTCGAGAATGGTAGTTTCGAATTTTATCTGAGACTCATCGGACGTGGCGTCGGCAAAGCTAAGAGTCTCTTCAGGTTTCACTTCATCGGAATGAAGTTCTGTTTCCGTCAGCGTATCGGGCATGGGAATCTCCGTAAGTTATCGGGCCGGGACAACCACCCTAATCTAAAACCAGGTCTTAGACAGGAACACAAATAGATCTCGGGATCAGGCGGTGGCGGCCACCGGCTTCGGAACGCTATTGATGGTCTTCAGGATACGGGAGACGATCTGGTAAGGATCGCCTTCCGAGTTCGGGCGCCGATCTTCCAGATAGCCCTTGTAACCGTTCCGGATGAAGTTTACCGGCATCCGGATGGAAGCGCCGCGATCGGAGAGACCATAGCTGAACTTATCGATGGCTTGCGTTTCGTGCAGACCCGTCAAACGCATGTGGTTATCCGGGCCATACACAGCGATATGCTCGGAGATGTTGTCGGAGAAGGCCTTCATGAGGGCTTCAAAGTAGTCCTTGCCGCCCACTTCACGCAGGTATTTATAAGAGAAGTTGCAGTGCATACCGGATCCATTCCAGTCGCCCTTGATGGGCTTGCAATGCAGTTCCAGATCCACGCCGTACTTCTCACACAGCCGCATCATCAAATAGCGGGCGGTCCAGGTATCGTCGGCGGCTTTGGTAGAGCCTTTCGCGAAGATCTGAAATTCCCACTGGCCCTTGGCAACTTCCGCGTTGATGCCTTCGTGATTGATGCCGGCGGCCAGACAAAGTTCCAAGTGTTCGTCGACGATTTGACGGGCTATGCTGCCCATGTATTTGTAGCCGACGCCGCAGTAATAAGGGCCTTGGGGCGTACTGGGGTAGCCATTTTCAGGGAACCCGAGAGGACGCCCGTCTTTAAAGAGAAAGTACTCCTGCTCCAGGCCGATCCACAAATCCGGGTCGTTCTCGATCGTGGCTCGCGCGTTGGTGGAATGCGGGGTGAGATCCGCGTGCAGGACCTCGCTCAGAACGATATAACCGTCCTTGCGGGTGGCGTCGGGATATAACGCCACGGGCTTGAGCACGCAGTCTGAGCTTTTGCCCTCCGCCTGCATCGTGGAACTCCCGTCAAAGCCCCAGTTGGGCATTTCGGCTAGGGTAGGAGGCTGCGCAAATTCTTTGATGAGAGTTTTGCCGCGCAGGCCAGGAACGGGCTGTCTGCCGTCTAGCCAGATGTATTCGAGTTTGTATTTTTTCATAGTGTTTGGGAACCCAAAGGCGAGCGCCAACGGTCGGCGCCGTGCCTTTGATTTCAAGTTTTAGAGTCGATCTCCCATTTTCAATGGAGTGTACTCGGTTCGCAAGACCCACGCCGATCAAATGTCTTTATGGAGGGACTTCAAGAAATCAATTGGTATCTAAGGGTGATCCCTAGTATTTCAAGCCAGATTTAGCGCGCTGTACATCGCCAGGCGCTGCTCCCGGATGGGATCTCCAACCACCTTGCTTTCATTGTTGATCACCATCGTGGGCCGCTCGGTGGCGTTAAAGGCCGGCCAATGCGGCAGCTTGGGCGTGTTCGGATCGCCGGTGCGCGCGAAGGCAATCCACGCATCGCTCACTTTGTCGGCCAGGGCCATGGCATCGGCGCCTCCGCCGGTGAGTGCGCGCGAGATCTGGACATTGTCAAACGCAAACGGCACCTCGATGGTGTGTGGCGAATGCAGCCGGCCGCCTTGGACCGGTGTCTCCCAGGTGAAATAGTACAGATGTACGGGGCCTTGGCCCAGCGCCGCGCGCCGCTCGGCGATCTTCATGATGGGCCCGCCGTAGCGATAGTCGCTCGCGATGAGAAAGAAAAGATCGGATGGCGTGGCCCGTGGATTGAGCCTGCGATAGGTATCAATCAGCGTCTCGCCGCTGTCCCCCGCCAGGTTTTTCACGCGGCTGCGCATTGCCGCTTCATCCAGCGAGAAGGCTGCCTGGTCGCTCTGCAAAGTCACCTCCGTGCGCGTGGAGCCCAGCATGAGCGGCACGCCGCCGGAAACAGTCGAGGCGGCCGGATGGAAGGGATGGTTCGGTATCGCGTTGCCGTCCACCGTGGGCGAGAAACCCTGCGTCATCTGATCCTCGCCGCCCATGTCCGCAACCACCGCGAAATAGGCGCTCATGATGCGGTCCACCGGCATTTTCTGCAAATCCCGCACCTGGGATTTAGGGACGTTCAGTTTCGCGAGCAGCAGCCCGGCCACGCGGATGGCCTGTTCACGGTCCACCAGCCGGATGGTCGGCCCGCTCTCGATCACTGCGCGGTGAAACAATCCCTTGGCCGGCGGCATGGCGAGCAGCGTGCCCACCTTTCGGCCGCCGCCCGATTGGCCGAAGATCATCACCGTATTTGGATCGCCGCCGAACTCTTCGATGTTGTTGCGCACCCAGCGCAAGGCGTGCACGATATCCAGCATCCCCGCGTCGCCCGACGATGCAAAATCCGAGCCACCGAATTCGGCCAGATAGGTGAAGCCCAGAACGTTGAGGCGATGATTAATGGTCACCACCACCACGTCGCCGCGCCGCGCCAGATTTGCGCCATCGGTGCCCGGCGAAGAACCGGAGCCGCTCACGAATCCTCCGCCATGACACCAGAACAGCACCGGCCGCTTCCGCCCATCCTTCAGCGCCGGAGTCCAGACGTTCAATACCAGGCAGTCTTCACCCTCCGGAGGAAGATTTGCGCTCGCCAGCGCTAGCTGCGAAATGGCGCGCGGCACGCCCGGGTTGCTTTGCGGGGTGCTGGGGCCGTAGTGCACAGCGTCGCGTACGCCGCTCCAGGGCGCTGGGTCCTTGGGCGCCATGAAGCGATTCTGTCCCGCGGTGGAAGCTCCATAGGGTACGCCTTTGAATATTTTGATGCCCTGCACCTCTTCGCCGCGAATCTTACCGAACGCGGTCTCGGCGATCACGGAGTTCGAACTGCTTTGGGCGCGCAGAACG
>Ga0181525_10003826_pt1 | contig 11762 bp, 6 predicted proteins | sample PEATcosm2014_Bin_48_FD_121100 | JGI IMG/M metagenome (GOLD analysis project Ga0181525, IMG submission 121100) | Peatland microbial communities from MTU Mesocosm Facility, Houghton, MI, USA - PEATcosm2014_Bin06_10_metaG | ecosystem: Environmental > Terrestrial > Soil > Wetlands > Peat | place... | reverse complement strand
TCAGTTCCTTGCTGCCCCGCTTCCTCGGAGGTCCCGCAACTCTTCACGAAGATTCCGGCCGCCTCTTCATTGGCAGCATCGCCACTCACTTCACCGCCTCAGTTTCCTCCGACGATCCCTCCCACCTCATCTTCCAATTCACCGCGCCGGTCAACCCATCCGTCGCCAGCGAACCGGGCAAACTGCATCTCACCTTCAAACGCGAACCCGTCACCGCCCCCGCGTCTCCCACGCTCACCTTCGCCAGCAAAACTATTCCCGGAGCCACTTATTCTGAAGCTAACGGCGTGGCCGAGATCACCGTCAACACCACCATCCCGCTCCTCGCCACCTTCAGCCACGATGGCCGCACCATCACTCTCGCTCCCACAAAATCTCAAACCGCAGTCGCCACGCCTCCCGCCGCCGCTCCATCTCAAAACACATCCAGCCAGCCGCAACCCGCCAGCCCTCCGACTACCGTCCAGCGCCGCTACTTCGCCGTGGTCGACGCCAGCCACGGCGGCAATGACGGCGGCGAAGCCCTCAGCCCCACGCTCGCCGAAAAAGACGTCACCCTCGCCTTCGCCCGCCGTCTGCGTCAGGAACTCGAAAATCGTGGCATCCCGACCCTCGTCCTGCGCGACTCCGACGCCAATCTGTCTCTCGACGACCGCGCCTTCGATACCAACAACTCTCACGCCGCCATCTATATCGTTCTCCACGCCGCTTCCAACGGCCACGGCGCTCGCGTCTACACCGCCATGCTTCCTTATTCCGATCAGGACGACCGCGGCCCATTCCATCCCTGGACCACCGCCCAGCACTCCTCGATACCTCTCAGTCAAGCCGCCGCCATCAGCGTGGCCGCAGAACTAAAAAAACAGGAAGTTGACGTTCGCACCCTCACCGCTCCGCTCCGTCCGCTCAACAACATCGTCACCGCCGCCATCGCAGTCGAGGTCGCCCCCTCCGCCTCCGACGTTTCCCAGCTCACTTCGCCCGACTACCAACAACATATCGCCGCAGCCGTCGCCACCGGCATCGCCAACATCCGCACCCAACTAGGAGCCGCCCCATGAACCAGCTTGATTGTCATCCCGAGCAAGCGTTCTTTGCGCCGCGAGGGATCTGGGCGGGCCGCGCGAAGTGTCGCGTTCTTTGCGACACAATAATCGCGCGTTTGGCCCGCTTCCTTTTCCAATCGCCCGATCACCCAATCACCCAATCACAAAATCACCCGATCACTCAATGACCCGATCACTCAATCCCAGGATTCCCCGCTCCTTCTACATCACGCTCTCCATCCTGCTCCTCGCCGTTCTCGGCATGAGCCTCTACGCTTGGCGCATGCGCGGGCGCGCCGCCACTCCCGCCGCCTCCATCGACACTCGCCCCGTCGTCGCTCCCGTCTCCGGACCCACCGAGCAAGTTACTCTCTTCGTCGCCTACGACGACTTCGGCGTCCTTCGCCCCCAATCCGCCCGCATTCCACTTCCCTCCGTCCGCCAGCAGCGCGCCGAAGAATTGCTCCGCGCTCTGCTCGCTCTCTACCTGGATAAGTCATCGCCTCACCCGATCCCGCCCGGCTCCGATATTCGCAGCGTCTATCTCGTCGATCCCAGCCTCGCCGTCATCGACATCAACGCCGCCTTCGCCGACGGTCACCGCTCCGGCGTCCTCTCCGAAGAACTCACCGTCGCCTCTCTCATCCAGACTCTTTCCGCCAACATCCCCGGCATCCTAAAAGTAAAAATTCTGGTCGAAGGCACACAACGCGACACTCTGGCCGGCCACGCCGACCTCTCCAACTTATTCGACGCCTCCGCCGTCAACCAACTAACCACTCAACTGCCAACTCAGTAGCCGTCGCCAGCGTTGTAGAGCCGGTACGATACGTCGAGTGGCCAGGCCGCTGTTGACTTTGCCATAAATCAAGAATTATCTTTGATCTTCGGCGCACGGGGCGCATCCAGTCCGCGGAAAGGGCCAAGCCCACCCTGCAGGAATTGCACGGCTACAATCTGACAAATCTTCTTTCTGCCTGCGCTGCGGACACAGGCTACCAACGGAAAGGAGATTTCCATGTCAAAGCAACTCCCGTCGAATCCCAATCTCGAACAACTCAAGAAACAAGCCAAGTCCCTGTTGAAGCGTCAGCAGGCCGCGGACTCCGAGGCTCTGACTCGCATTCGCGAGAACCATCCGCGCTGGAAAAACCTGTCGCAAGAAAAAGAAAAAGAACAAGTCGCCGCGTCGGCGTTCGCGCTTGCGGATGCGCAGCTGGTGATTGCCAGCGAATACGGATTCGCGTCCTGGTCGAAGCTCCAGTCTTATGTCAAGACGCTTGAAGCAGCCAGCTCGACCGCGGAGGCGGTCGCGTCTCTGCGCGATGCCGCTGGAAAAGGTGACCTCGCGCGACTCAATGCGCTGCTCGATGCGCATCCCGAGCTCATCGATGAGCGCGGCGGGGAGGGCGTGAGAACGCCACTGCACCACGCGGTCTTCGGCAACAGCGAGGCGGCAGTCAAGCTGCTGCTCGAGCGCGGCGCCAATCCCAACATTCGTTGCGAAGGTGACAACGCCTATCCCCTGCATTTCGCCGTGGAGAAGCATCGCCTCCCCATCATTCGTCTCCTGGTGGAACATGGGGCCGATACCATCGGCGAAGGCGACTACCACGAGCTGGGCGTGATCGGCTGGGCCACGGCGTGGGATTACATCCAGCCCGATCCCGAGATCGTTGCCTATCTGCTGGCGCACGGCGCGAGACACAATATTTTTTCCGCGGTGGCTATGGGCGAATCAAAGTTGATTCGTGAGCTGGTCGCGCGCACGCCGGGCGGTCTCGAGAACGATCTCGAGCGGCGGATGAACGGAATGAGGATGCGCCCCATGCCGCTGCATCTCGCCGTCATGAAGAATCAACCCGCGTCGCTGACGACGCTGCTCGACCTTGGCGCTAACACGGAGTCGCTTGACGAAGCCCGCTTTTCTGCGCTCGATCTGGCGGCGCTCAACCGCAGGCACAACATGGCGCAAGTGCTGCTGGAGCGCGGAGCGAAGGTGCGCCTACCGGCCGCAGTGGCTCTGCATCGCACTGCGGACGTCGAAACACTACTGCGTAGAGATCCCGGCACCCTGAAGCCCGGCGGACGATGGGGCCATTTGATCGTTCGCGTCAGCGAGCGCGCGCCCGGCGATGTGATCGAGACCCTGATCCGCAACGGAGCGGCGGTGAATGTACACGACGATCCCAAGACCTCGATCGACTCGACGAGCGGATACACGCCGCTGCATGCGGCGGCGTGGTACGGCAACGTGAGCGCGATTGATGTCTTGATGAAGCACGGCGCTGATGTCCGCGCCCGCGAAGAGAAGTATCACGGCACGCCCGCCGGATGGGCCGACTACGCCGGTCACAAAGAAGCCCGCGACCTGATTCTGCGCGGGTCGATCGACATCATCGAGGCCATCCAATACGACATGGTCGAACGCGTCAAAGCCGTCCTGGAAGAAGACCCCGCAGTGTTGAACCGGGCTTTTGGCGACTACGGCCTGTTTCCCTTGGATGCTGAAGCATGGCACACTCCGCTGGCCTACGCCGTTACGCGCGGTCGTGAAGAGATCGTACGATTGCTGATCGAGCGCGGCGCGCTTCCGACGTTACGGTCGCCCGAAGGCAAGACCTTGAGCGAGATCGCGCAAAAAGCAGGCCATCGCGAGATCGCGCTGATTCTCGATGGAGCAGCGGGAAGGGACGAAGCCCGAAGCTAGATAAAACTGACCGGCAACTCCCTACTCCACCTTCTCCGCCACCCACCGCGAAATCGCCGTCACCAGCTTCCGCGGGGCAAACCTCACTGACTCCGCCACCAGCCAATTCCGCGCGCCTGAAATCACCACCGTCCGCCCCGCCATGAACCCGCGATATCCATCCCGCGCCACCGCCTCCGCACTCATCGCCCCGATTTTCTTGAACAGACGCGAATCCTCAATCCCCGCGCGCTTCGCGAAATCCGTCTCCGTCGCTCCCGGACAAAAACAGCTCACCACCACCCCCGCCCCCGCCACTTCATTCGCCAGCGCTTCCGAAAACGAAAGCACATAAACCTTGCTCGCGTAATACACCGCCATCAGCGGCCCCGGCTGAAATGCCGCCGTCGATGCCACATTCATAATCTTCCCGCTGCCCCGCTCCACCATCCCCGGAAGAAACAGCCGCGTCAGATGCGTCAATACCGTCACATTGAGTTGAATCTGCCCCAGAATTTCCTCCTCCCCCATTTCGGCAAACTCGCCAAATTCGCCGAATCCGGCGTTATTCACCAGAACCTCCACCGCAACCCCTTCGCGCTGCAATTGTTCGAACAAAAATCTCGCCGCCCCGACCTCGGTCAGATCCAGCGTCACCGTTTTCACGCCCACCCTAAACTTTCCCTCAAGTTCCCCAGCCACGCGATCCAACTTCTCCGCGCTCCGAGCCACCAATGCAAGGTTGTAACCATCGCGCGCAAACAGCTTCGCCAGTTCGTATCCAATCCCGCCGGAGGCGCCGGTAATAAGAACCGTCTGAGTCTTCGCGTCCATCAAGTCCTCCCGTGCAAAGGTAGCGGCGCAGTTCGAATTGTCATTCCGAGCAAGCGTTCTTTGCGCAGCGAGAGCCTGCCCTGAGCTTGTCGAAGGGAATCTGGGCGAGCCGCGCGAAGCGTCGCGCTCTTTGCGACGCAATAATCGCGCGTTTGGCTCGCTTCCCTGTCAAGCTGCACCACTCCCGTGCAAATCCTGGCCGCCGCTCCCGTCCAATAAATTCCCAATCCCGCTCGAATCCCAAATTGATCGCTCGCTTCGCCACATCGTGTGAAAAATTTTCACAGCAACGCGACCTGCTGCGGAAATACAGCTACGCTGCCGATAGAACTCTATGGCGGTGCGGCGATGTCCATCGGCTTTCGCTCAGTTTTTCGGACCAACCCCGGAAACCTGCTCTACGCTCCATTCTTCTTTCTGGCTTTCGTTCGAGTCTTCCTGCCGGCGCAGAGCATGCTCGACAATGTCCACGTAACCCCGCGCGCTCCCATCGCGACCGCATCCGAACCGAATACCATCGCCGACGCCTCTTCCGCCACCCATCACCCGCTAATAAACCGCCCGCTAATAAAAAAGACCGTCGACCTGGTGCTGGTCCCCGTAACCGTTACCGACCCCATGCAGCGCCTCGTGACCGGTCTTACCCAGGATAATTTTCAGGTCTTCGAAAATAAAAAGCCGCAGCAGATTCAACACTTCTCCAGCCAGGATGCTCCCGTGTCCCTCGGCATCATCGTCGACACCAGCGGCAGCATGTCCACCAAAATGGACCGCGTGCGCGAGGCCATCGAGCAGTTTTGTCTTTTCTCCAATCCTCAGGACGAATTTTTCGTCATCACTTTCTCCGAGCGGCCTCACCTCGTACACGACTTCTCCGATTCTCCCGCCGATATCGAAAGCAAACTTCTTTTCGCCGTCCCCAAAGGCCGCACCTCCCTGCTCGATGCCATCTACATGGGGCTGCAAAAGATGCGCGACGCCAAGTACGGCAAGAAAGCCCTGCTGATTATCTCCGACGGCGGCGATAACCACAGCCGCTACAGCGAGGGCGAATTGAAGTCCGCCGCCCGCGAGTCCGACGTGATGATCTATGCCATCGGAACCTTCGACCGTTACGTTTCCACCCAGGAAGAAATGCTAGGCCCGCAATTGCTCTCCGATATCGCCGAAATTACCGGCGGCCGCGCTTTCATCCTCGATGACTTAGTCCATATGCCGGACCTCGCTCGCAGAATTGGAAGCGAATTGCGAACCCAATACGTCCTCGCCTACCACCCGCAGAACCTCGCCCACGACGGCAAATGGCGCAAGATCAACATCAAGCTGAAACTTCCGAGAGAGTTTAATTTTCTCCACGCCCGCGCCAAAACGGGATACTACGCCGCCAATGAGTAAAACCATCTAAGCAATCTTATGAACCCGTTTGCCAAGAGCACGACATTCGGCCAGTGCGGAATAAAACCACGATTTATATCAGCACGATTTGTATCACCACAGTTCGCATCAGCACGGTTCGCATCAGCACGGTTTGTAACAGCACGGTTTGTATCAGCACGGTTTGTACCAGCACGATTTGTATCAGGGTGTGCCTTCAGGCACACCGCAAACGGCGTTGTCAGCCGCGCCTTCAGGCGCTGTGCTCGTGCGATTCGACTTTTTCGGCAACCTCGTTCCGTCGTGCCGTCCAGCACCAAATAAAGAAGCCGGCCCACTCAGCCTCTAGAGGCGAATCACTCCGAGCCCAATAGCTCCACTCGAGCGCAATCTGCACCTTAAACATTTTCACAGTTTGCAACACGGAGGAACCGTAGTACTATTCCCTCGCCAGCTCTACGCTTTCAGAACTGGCCGCCACTCCCCCTGCAAGAAAGAATTATCCATCTCAATTTACAAAGGTGAATGAATGACGCGAAGAATTAGCACTTTGCTGCTCGCGATCGTAGCGATCGTGTTTGCAGTACCCAGTCCCTCCCAGGCCCAGTCACGTACGCCCTTTACCCGCCATGTCCGTGATGCGGTTGTCAATGGAGAAGCACCCTTGATCGGCCGTCTTCCCGCAACCGAGTCCATGCGCATTGTTCTCGTTCTGCCCCACCGCAACCAGGCAGGCTTGGATGCTCTCTTGAAGGAAGTCTACGATCCTCAGAGCCCGTCTTTCCGCGAGTTTCTCTCGGTCGAAGAGTTCACCGCCAGATTCGGCCCCACCCAGCAGGACTACGACTCGGTAATTCGTTTCGCCCAGGCCAACGGTCTCACGGTCGTGAAAACCTCCCGCAATCGCATGAACCTCGATGTCACCGGCTCGGTGGCAGCCATTGAGTCCGCCCTGCATGTAACCCTGGGCCTCTATCAGCATCCCACCGAAAACCGCACCTTCTTCGCCCCCGACCGCGAGCCCACGCCCGACTTGGCAGTTCGCTTGTGGCATGTCGGCGGCTTGGATAATTTCTCGACTCCAAAACCGGCTTTCGTGCGCCGCAATGTCAGCGGGTCGAACGTCACCTCCAACGCCACGACTGGCTCTGGTCCCAAAGCCTCATTTCTCGGCAGCGACATGCGCGCGGCCTACTACGTCAATGGAAACGCCTCAGCAACTCTTACCGGCGCCGGTCAATCCGTCGGCCTGTTTGAGTTCATCGGCACCGATCTGACTGATTTGACCACGTACTATAAAAACGTCGGCCAAACCAACAACGTACCCGTCACGCTCACCTCCGTCGACACGCAGAGCACGCTTTGCAAGGAACCCAAGTGCGACGACACCGAACAGACCCTCGACATGACCCAGGCTCTCGGCATGGCGCCGGGTATGGCTGGCCTGACCATGTGGATCGGAACCGGCGGCTTGTCGGGGCAAACCCTCGACGATCCCGGCATTCTGAACGGCATGGCGACTGCCAACCCGCTTCAAGCCCAACTGAGCTGCTCTTGGGCGTGGAAGCCAACCGACAACACCACCGACGACCCCTACTTCCAGGAGTTCGCCCTGCAGGGCCAGAACTTCTTTGTAGCGGCCGGCGACGACGGTAACTGGGCCGACGCTCAATTTGTTTGGCCCGCAGACGATCCCTATGTCGTCGCTGTCGGTGGAACGGACTTGGACACAACCGCCGCGGCTGGCCCTTGGGCCTCCGAAACCGGTTGGGAAGACACCGGCGGCGGTATTAGTCCGAATAAGTTCCCCATTCCCTCGTGGCAGACGGCCGCGGCCGCTGGCTGCGCCCAATGCTCCAAAAAGTACCGCAACGGCCCTGACGTTTCGGCAAACGCCAATTTCACCTTTTATGTCTGCGCCGACCAAACGGCTTGCACCGCAAACGAATATGGTGGAACCAGCTTCGCCACGCCCATGTGGGCTGGTTATCTCGCTCTCGCCAATGAACAATACCTGGCCAACGGCTCGACCACCACACTCGGCTTCATCAATCCAGCGATCTACGCCATTGGTGCAGGCGCCAACTACGACACCGACTTCCACGACATCACCAGCGGCGGCAATACCTTCGGCTCAACCGTCGGCTACGACTTGTCGACCGGGTGGGGAAGTCCCAACGGCAACGCCATCATCAACGCGCTCGCGGGAACCGTGGCGCCCAGCTTCACTCTTTCCGCCTCGCCCACTTCAGTCTCGGTGGCGCAAGGCACCAGCGGAACCTCGACCATCACCGCCGCCATCTCCGGCAGCTTTGATTCCGCCATTGCCTTGTCTGCATCTGGTCAGCCTACCGGCGTGACCGTCACCTTCAACCCCACGTCGATCGCTGCCCCGGGTTCCGGGACTTCGACCATGACCATGGCCGTAGGCTTGGCCGCCACTCCCGGTAACTACACCATCACCATCACCGGCGTCGGTGGAGGCGTCACCCAGACCACCACGGTTACGCTAACCGTCACCGCTAGCTTCAACATCACGGCTTCGCCCAAGACCATCACCATAGCCCAGGGCAGCTCCGGCACGGTGACCATTACGACGAAGAGCGGGCGCGGCTTCAACTCCGCGATAACCCTATCCGCGCCTCTGTCAACCTTCAGCCCCAATCCCATCGCGGCGCCCGGCTCGGGGACGTCCACGATGACCATCAAAGTAGGAGCCGCTACACCGACCGGAGCCCATATGATCAAAATAACGGCCACCGGCGGAAGCGTTACCAAGACCACCACAATCACACTCACCGTCACGCCGTAGCGACAGCAATGTTTCGCCGCCTCGTCGCGGCGAACCCAACCAGGTGACAAAGAAAGGCCCGGACCGAGTCCGGGCCCTTTCTTCGTTTTACCCTCCCGACAAAACACCCAAAGCCAGAAGCGACGAAGCCCGTGTGGGGCGGACACTCCTGTCCGCCAAACGCGTCCGCTGAAAACGCACCCGCTGGCTCCCCCGATGCCGGCATCTTCGATCCCCGAGCTCGTTTATCGCCTCCCGTCACCACCCGCCCTCATGTCCCGATTGGGACGAACCAGGGGCGGACCGAGCATTCCTCCGTTTCTGTCGCCCACCATGTCACGAAAATTGAACTTCCCCAAATCCCTCAATCCGTTACCTTAGACACCAACCGCCCTCGTAAACTTCTTGCCGCTATCCTCCCTGATTCGCTACGCTCCCCGCATGACTACCATCTCGAAGATTCTTCTAATCGCTCTGGCCCTGTCCGTCGTGGCGCTGGCGCAAAGCGTCCCCACGAAGCACCCGGCCAAATCGCCCACCGCGGCCACCACTCCGTCCGCCTCAGAAAATAAGAAGAACCAGGACGCCGCCGCCAAGAGCTCTGGACATACCAGCAGCATGTCGGGCAATCACAAGGACATCATGGCCGTAGCCGCCGACAAAAACCAGGGCTCCGCATCACACCCCAGCAACATGGTCGGCAATCACAAGGACGTGATGATGGCCACAGCCCCATCCAGCAGCGGCAAGACACAGCAGCCTGGAACCAGCTCCGCAGCTTCGCCCGCAGCGCAACCAACCGCGCCCCCCAATAAATCCACCACTTCGGACCCCAATTCGCGCCACTAAGCCAGAGAACCGCAACAGATGGGACGACGGCATCTCGGCTGAATCCAGGAATCGTGGGACAGACCGCATTCCCAATTTTCCACGAACCACCCAAGATGGGTGAACTGCTGCGAGGAGCGACAGCGACGAAGCCGGACAGTCCATGGGCAAGCGGCCCGGGGCGCGGCCTGAACCGTAGCGCAGCAAGGAGCGAAGCGACGAAACCCGTGTAGGGCGGACACTCCTGTCCGCCAAACGCGTCCCCTGAAAACGCACCCGCTGGCTCCCCCGATGCCTTCATCTTCGATCCCCGAGCTCGTTTTGTTGCTCTCGGATGCAAACGATAACCGGGAACGTTGAGATCCCGCTTCGTTTGTCAACCAAACAGATCGTTCCCGGGCGAACTATCCTGCGAGGAGCGAAGCGACGAAGCCGGACAGTTCGTGGGCAAGAGGGCGGGGAGCGCCTGAACCGTGGCGCAGGAAGGAGAGAAGCGACGACCGCAGCCACGGAGAAGGCGCCCGCCGCCACCAGCCGCGCACGTACCCGACAAAAACAAAAATGTCGCCCTTGGAGCTGACGCAAGCGATCACCGGGGAACCCTGAGATCCCGCTTCATTTGCCAACCGGACAGATCGTTCCTAGGGCGAACTGTCCTGCGAGGAGCGAAGCGACGAAGCCGGACAGTTCGTGGGCAAGAGGGCGGGGAGCGCCTGAACCGTGGCGCAGGAAGGAGCGAAGCGACGACCGCAGCCACGGAGAAGGCTCCGCGTCCAGCTTCCCCGCTCCGTGGGTTCACCCCGAACCAAAACAAAACGGGCCGCCCGCAGGCGGCCCGTTTAGTTTTAGCTAGAAGCTAGCAGCTAGAAGCTAGAAGCTGCCGTTAGTCGCCCGCCACCGGCTCGGCAATCTCCGGCTTCGGAGCACTCGCCCCGTTTGCCTTCAAAGCCCCCAGCGGAATGAATCCATCCTGCGACTGCGCCGGCTTCTCTTTCAAAACCACTTCGCGATACAGCGACGCCATGCGCGCGTTGTAAGCCTCATCATTTTTCTGCGGACCACGATGTCCCGCAACCGGCGTCTCCGAATGGTCAACCTCCGGAACCCGGGAGCCGGAAGCCGCCTTCGCGTCTCTAGCCCGCTTCTTCTCTTCCCGTGCGTTCTTCGCGATGCCCAACTTGTCCAGATCGTGCTGCAACTCCGTCGTCACAATATTCTCGCGGAGCAAAAGTGAATGAGTCTCGTCTTCCATCTTCACTTTTTTTCCGCCCGCAAAAATCTCGTGCCGCCCATGCTCTTCATACCACTTGGTCAGCGTCGCCGTCATGTGCATCTTCTCGATGATGTTCCGCCACCCCACTCCCGTGTTGTAAGCGCAGAAGGAAATCTCGCCCTCCTGCGTCGCATACGGAATAATGCACTGCTCCGTCCGCCGGAAGTCGTAGTTGAACAGATCCTGAAACCACATTCCCGCGATGAACAGGAAGTTCCAGCGATCGGTCGTACGCCGCTTCATCACATCCTCGACCGTCCGGTCCGGACCGACCTTGCCGTAGTCCTTTCCGGTAATGTGATAGTTCTTGTCAAACTTCTTCAGAAGATCCATCAGCTTAAAATGAGTCGGCGCCTGATACGGATCGTAATTCTTCATCAGGCATAGCGCCATTCCAAGCCCAGTCAAAAACTTTCCGCGCGAGGCATCGTTCACCTTCGCGATATCCTTCGCCAGTTGATCCCCATGCAAAAACGCAGTGACAGGCACCGCCTCCTTAGTCTCCTTATCAATCATCACCGCCATCCCCGTCCCACAGTTCGGGTGGCAACCGCAACTTAGTTGGCCCCAGTCGTTTTTTACGTCGTTGGCGTGCATCAGGTCGGCCCAGTCGCTGAAGGTGCCCATGAAAGAAATTGGGAACCAGTCGCGGCTTGGTTCTCCCAGGCCGGTTTGATTTTTTACGTCGTGGGCCAAGTGAGAGAGCGTGTAGCGCTGGGCCTGGCGGCGGTCGTCCGTCACTGCTTCGTCGCGGCCGGTGAAGCTTACTGGCTGGAAACTCAGGAAGCTGATTGTCTTGGGATTGTCGAGTGCGAACTTGATGATGCGGCCTACTTGTTCGTTGTTGATGCCGTTAACTATGGTTACTACGGGGACGATTTCGACTCCGGCTTTGTGAAGGTTTTCGATGGCTTTCAGTTTTACGTC
>Ga0181525_10003825_pt1 | contig 11766 bp, 13 predicted proteins | sample PEATcosm2014_Bin_48_FD_121100 | JGI IMG/M metagenome (GOLD analysis project Ga0181525, IMG submission 121100) | Peatland microbial communities from MTU Mesocosm Facility, Houghton, MI, USA - PEATcosm2014_Bin06_10_metaG | ecosystem: Environmental > Terrestrial > Soil > Wetlands > Peat | place... | reverse complement strand
TAGCACGCCGAAGACCTTGTTCTTGCCCGCGGCGCGCTTGAAATTCTGCAGGCGGTTGAAGACTTTTTGTTCGGCTTTGTCGCGAATGCTGCAGGTGTTGTAAAGCACCAGGTCGGCCGCTTCCGGCGTTTCCACTTGGTTGTAACCCTTGGCCAGCAGCGTGCCTACGACCTTTTCGGAATCGTGGGCATTCATCTGGCAGCCGAAGGTTTCGATGTAAAAAGCTTTCCCAGTCACTGGATCTATTCTAGCGGATGCGGAAAACCCTCGCGCGCCATTCTGGATCGGTCCGGGTAATGACGAGGTCATTACGGCTTGTTATGCTGGTGGCAGAAACCTCATGCGCGCAGCCAATCCCACAACCGCGACACGCGGAACGCTCAACATCCGGATCAAGCCGGACGTTCGCGGGTTAATCGATCGCGCGGCGGCAATAGCAGGTAAGAACTGCACCGATTTTGTCCTGGAGGCGGCTCGCCACGCCGCCGAGGAGACGCTGTTGGACCGCACGTTATTTGTGGTGAGACCGAAAGCGTATCGCGAGTTCCTGGCGCGCCTGGATGCGCCTCCTGAGCCGAATGAGCGGCTGCGGAAAAGCATGCGGACGCCGGCGCCTTGGGAGTGACCGTGCCGCTCTGGCGAGGCTTCACTCGACGACTGGCCTAGGCGGCGCGCACAGGCGAATCAGGTTAAGGGCGCGTCCAGGACTATGTGGTGTGCGAAGACCGGAATGTCGTCGGTTACTATGCGCTGGCTTCCGGGGCCATTGTCCAGGCGGCCGTTTCGGGGCGTTTCCGGAGAAACCTGCCCGATCCCATTCCGGTCGCAGGGTTGGCTCGGCTGGCGGTTGACCGGAGGCTGCAAGGACGTGGAATGGGCGCGCAATGTTCCGGGACGCAGCTCACAGGGTGTTCCATGCGGCGGATGCCATCGGGATTCGTGGCATCGTCGTCCAGGCGATCTCCGAGGAAGCCAGCAGGTTCTATGTCGCGCTGGGCTTCGACGCCTGCCCTCGTGAAGCGACGACCCTAGTTGTCACGCTTTCGGATTTACGGGCGACGCTCCAAGAAACTTAATGCAGGCTGGCGATCTTCTTGCGGATCCCGGGGGCGTCCTTAGCCTCGGGCTGCAACTCCAGATACTTGGCGTAAGCTTCCTTGGCATCCTTGCCATTTTTGCGCTTTTCCTCCGCCTCGCCGAGGCGTAGCCAGGCTTCCGCCAGGTTGGGGTTCCACTTGGTGGCCTCGCGAAAACGCCCGGCGGCAGCCTTGTAGCTATGCTTCTTGAAGTACAGGTCGCCGATCTGCAAATCCTTGTTGGCTTGCAGGGGATTGAAAGCATACTCCTCGGGCTTGAGATTGGCGTCCTCCTCGGGAGGTTCCTGCTCCACCGGCTGCGGCTGCTGCGCGGGCGGTTTCGGCGGCTGTTTGGCCTGGTCCTGCGCGTACACAGGCAGCGGCAGCAAGCTCAAAAAGAACAGAGCGAAGACCCAGCGTGACATAATCGAACTTCCCTCTCGCGGCATCGCCCGACCGGCTCTTAGGATGGCGGCGGCTCCGGCCCTGGAATACGACCACCGCCATTGCGGCCCGCGCGCAAGGTCTCGATCAACCGGTTAAGTCTCGCCTCAAACTCGTCCGATCGCACTTTGCATTGAGCATCGACTTCCCTGCGCCGCTGGCGCTCATGGCGCGCCTCTTGTACGGCGAGCCGGATGGCCCGGCGCAGCGATGCACGAATCTCGCGGATCTCGATCTGCGCCTCCGCCTGTAGGGCAGCCGTGTGGGCCTGCTGCTCCAGGATGAAATCCATGGTCTTTTGAACGTCCATCGGTTTTGCCGTTCCGCCCCCAGAGTAAGCTGCACACAACACTCGTGGGATAATTGAATTATACCTCCCCACCACGATGGATCTGCGTGACAAAGCGGCCCAGTTGCCCCTGTCCCCCGGCGTGTACCTCTACAAGGATGCCGGCGGGCGGGTGATCTACGTGGGCAAGGCCAAGAGCCTGCGCCTGCGCGTCCGCAGCTACTTCAACGACGACCGCCTGGCCGATACCAAAACCGGCACGCTCATTTCCGAAGCCACCGACGTCGATTACATCCTGGTCGACAACGAGAAAGAAGCGCTGGCGCTTGAGAACAACCTGATCAAGCAATGGCAGCCTCGCTTCAACATCCTGCTGCGCGACGACAAAACGTATCCCTACGTCAAGCTGACCGCCGAAAAGTATCCGCGCGTTTACGTTACGCGGCGGTTGCGCAAGGATGGCGCCACGTATTACGGCCCCTATTTTCCCGGCAACCTGGCGCATCGCCTGGTCCACTTCGTTCACCGGCATTTTCTGGTGCCTTCGTGCAAGGTGGATCTGACGCGCTACCATCCCAAGCCGTGCCTGCAATACCATATCCATCGCTGCCTGGGACCGTGCGTGCAAGGGCTGACCAGCGACGACGCGTACGCACGCGCGGTGCGCGATGTGCGGCTGTTTCTGGAGGGCCGGCACGGCGACCTGGCCGCCCAATTGCGCGCGCGCATGGAAACAGCATCGGAGGCGACGCGGTTCGAAGAGGCCGGCTCGCTGCGCGATCTGCTGGCCACCGTGGAGGAGCTCGATCAGCGCCAGAAGATGGCCGCGGCCAAGGGCGACGATATCGATATCTTCGCCGCCTACGCCGAGCCGCCGCTGGTGGCGCTGAACGTGTTCCACCTGCGCAACGGCCAGATTGTGGACCGCCGCGAACACTTCTGGGAGGACCAGGAGGAATTCGACGAGCCGCAATTCTTTTCCGCGCTGCTGAAGCAGATCTATCTCGACCAACGCTACGTGCCCGCGATCATCCACGTGCCCGTGGATTTCGAGGATCGCGAGGCGCTGGAAGAGCTGCTTTCGGAGAAGCGCAGCCGCAAAGTCGAGATCCATACGCCGCAGCGCGGCCAGAAGAAGGCCATGCTCGATTTGGTGGAAACCAACGCCAAGCATAGTTTCGATGCGCGTTTTCGGGTGCTGAAGCCGTCTTCGCGTGCCATCCAGGAGGCGGTGCAGGATGCGTTGAATCTGCCCGAGGCGCCCAAGCGTATCGAGTGTTTCGATATCTCGCACATCCAGGGCACCGACAAAGTGGCCAGCATGGTGGTGTGGGAAGACGGGCGCATGAAGAAGTCCGATTACCGCAAATTCATTATCCGCACGGTGGCCGGCAACGACGATTTCGCCAGCATGCGCGAGGTGGTGACGCGCCGCTACGCGCGCTTGCAGCAGGAAGGCCAGGCCATGCCGGGCCTGGTGCTGATCGATGGCGGCATCGGCCAGCTTCATGCTGCGGCGGACGCGCTGGAAGCCATCGGCATCATCAATCAGCCGCTGGCGTCCATCGCCAAGCGGGAAGAAATCATCTACGTGCTCGGCCAGGAAGACGAACCGATCGTGCTCGACCGGTTCTCGCCGATTCTGCACCTGGTGCAATCCATCCGCGACGAAGCGCATCGCTTCGCCGTAACATTCCACCGCACGCGTCGCAATGCGCGGGACCTCACTTCGGAACTAGACCAGATCGCAGGCGTCGGGGCAAGGACCGTCGAGAAACTGTTGAAGCACTTCGGGAGCTCCGAATTGGTGCGGGCGGCGAATGAGGAACAGCTTACTGGAGTGGTCGGAAGGGCGGCGGCGCGGCGCGTGAGGCGGCATTACGAGGAGCAATTGACCACGCACGAGCGCCCCTGAGCGTCGCCAGGGATACCGAGAAGTGTAAGATATGGCGTTCTCACCTTTCGCGCCGCAACAGCTTGTTGTACGCTTCGTGGGAGCCGATCCAGTACCAATGGAAGACATTTCCCTCGCGCCAGGCAAGTGCCCGGTACGAACGGCCGATGTCTACCGTCCAGACCTCGCCCTTCTGCTGAAGGCCCAGGGACGGGTGGAACGGATTACTCAAACAGAGCATATTTCTTGTCCGCCAGCGATCGGACGGTCCCCGGCAACCGCTCGTAGCAATCCCAAAACTCGGGAACGGCGTGCGAGCGGAAACTCACCGGCGAGGGCGGCTCTCAGAAAGGGGCTGCGACAAGCCGCCCCGTACCTGCTTTCGCACTCTCTCGAGCAGCTCCATTCCCGCTCCGCCCGGCGAAAAGTCGCGCTCGATCTCTTCATCCCAACGGGCGCGATCGCGATCGACGATCCAGGCGGCCAGCGCGGTTTGGTCTTCGGCCGGCAGTTCCACGATGGCGTGTTGAATCTGGGTGAGGTCCACTGAACGATTTTACCGCAGTCGGTCTCGGGCGCCGAGGCCGCATTTCAATCACGGCGTTGGTATTTGACTCGCGCCAACCGTTGGCGCCTGGGCGTGCTGTTCCGCTCCAGAGTGCGGTTGGCAGTAGAAGACATCGAACTCCGCTGTCGCGCCTGTCGCGACGCTCACTTAGCCAGTTCGTTGATATCCGCGCTCTCCAGCACGGCCTTCGGAGCCCCTTTTTTCGCCACGCGGATCATCGCCCGCCCCAACCGCTCCGTGGTCGTCACATACTTCGGGAAGGCCGTTTCCAGCAATGGCAGCAACGGCGCCATGAGCATATAAGGGATCCTGTAGAGCGCCGTGCGCGACCGGATGCCGTGCTGCGGCACGATCACCGCCGGCCGCAACACATACGCCGCCCGGAACGGCATCCGCAGCAGCGCGTTTTCCGTCTGGCCCTTCACCCGCGCCCACATAGTGCGGCCGCGCTCCGAGCTGTCCGTGCCCGCGCCGGAGACGAAGACGAATGTCATGCCTGGGTTGAGCCGCGCCAGCACCTGCGCCGCCGCGATTGTGAAGTCGTGCGTGACGCGCCGGTAATCGTCCTCTTTCATGCCCGCGGACGACGCGCCCAGGCAGTAGAAGCAGGCGTCGAAACCGGTAAGTTCGCTCGCGGCCGGAGAGAAATCCAGGAAGTCGCGATGCACCAGTTCGCGCAGCTTCGCGTGCTGTTGCCCGGTCGCGCTGCGGCCCACCGACAGGACGGCGTCCACATCCGGATCGATCAGGCACTCGCGCAAGGCGCCTTGCCCGACCATTCCGGTCGCGCCGAACAGTACGACTCTCATCGCTCGAGTCCGGCCGCGATCCCGGCGTCGGTCATAGTCACTGCGCGGGCTCTTCAATCGCCAGGATCTGATCCGCCGCTACGTTGTGCAACACCTGATGAATGCGGCTGGGCCATTTGATGTCGATCTCCCGCATCGTTTTCGACGCGCCCAGTCCGAAGTGTACCCGCGAGTCGCTGGCGCAAGCGTAGCCCACCGCCGTGGTCACTTCGTTATACTGCTTCGCGCCATCCTCGCCCGTGATGCGGATCTGCGCCCCAATCCCCATGCGGTTGCTCTTCTTGCCAGTGAGCTTCAGCAGAATCCAGTGATTGCTATTCTTCGAAATATTGTGGAAGTACTTCACCTTGCCGTTGAGCACCGAGACCACCGCGTCCATCCGTCCGTCGTTATCCACATCGCCGAAAGCCACTCCGCGATGCGCGGCCGCCTTCTGGAAGTCGGGACCGGCGTCGGCGCTCACGTCCTGAAACTTTCCGTTCCCCAGATTGCGGAACACCGTGTTGGGCTCCTCGTAGGTGCGCTTCGAAAACTGCGCCACGTTGTCCAGTACATTGCCGCGCGCCACGAACAGGTCCTTCCAGCCATCGTTATCGAAATCGAAAATTCCGTTCCCCCATCCGGACATGTCGCGCGTTCCCAGCAGGTGCATTTGAAAGGTTCGCTCCCAGAACTGGCCGTCGCCGCGGTTTTGAAAAAGCGGAAACGACTCGTTCTCCACCGCGGTGTGCCAGATATCCGGACGGCCGTCGTTATCCACGTCCTTGAAATCTACGCCCATGCCGGAAATCGCGCTGCCGCTTTGCGCGTAGGCCACGCCGGATTCCAGCGCGACCTCTTCGAATTTCTTCCCGCCCAGATTGTGGAACAGAAAGTTCGGACGATTGTCGTTGGCCACGAAAATATCCATGAACCCATCGCCGTCATAGTCCGCGATCGCCGCGCCCATCCCCTTGCCCGCGAATTTGGCGATCCCCGTCTCGGACGAAACGTCGGTGAATGTGCCATCGCCGTTGTTGCGGTACAAAGTGTTCGGCAGGTTCGCGTAATTGTTCGGATGGCAATACGCACGCAACTCCGGTTTCGGGCCGCAGAACGGGTCCTTGTTCACCTCCCACTTGCAGTAGTTGGAGACGAATAGGTCCAGCAGGCCGTCGTTATTGTAGTCCACCCAGGCAGCCGAAACGGACCACATCTTCTTGCCATCGAGAATGCCCCCGCCCACACCCGCCTTGTCCGTGACGTCGGTGAACGTGCCATTCCCGTTATTTCGGAAGAGCTGGTTCTTCCCCGTATTGACCACGTAGATATCGGGCCAGCCGTCGTTGTTGTAATCCCCGATCGCCACGCCCATGCCGTAACCTTCGCCCTTCACGCCCGCCTGCTCGGTCACATCGGTGAACGTCCCGTCGTGGTTGTTGTGGTACAGGCGATTCCAATACCTGGGGCCGTCTTTTTCGAGCGATGGGATGGCCGCGCCATTCACCAGGTAAATATCCAGGTAGCCGTCGTTGTCGTAATCGAACAGCGCCACGCCGGCCACCATGGTCTCGGGCTGGTTCTTGTTGGGGGTGGGAGAACTGTCGGAAACGAAAGTCAGGCCGGAGCGTTCCGCAATCTCCTCGAAAACGATCGGGCCCGCGGCGGACCCGGCCAGCAGCGCGCCGGCTCCGATTACAATAGGGATGAAAGCTTTCACGTCTCTGAAATCTCAGTCTAACATGCGTCTTCCGATCACCATGCGCCTTCCGATCGCCATGCGCCTTCCGATCACCATGCGCCTTCCGAGGAACACAATTCATAAACGCCCGTGACGTACCTAATTACTTTCGCCTGCTACGGATGCCATTTGCATGGCGACGAACGAGGCGCCGTTGACCGCGCGCACAATCTGCCAGGAGGTCGGGTACTGGAACCCGACCCGAAGCGTCGTTCGTATGAGCAGCAACTCATGGACCAGCTGCCCTATGAACTGGACGGCGCTCGCCGATCCGCCGTATTGGCGGCTTTGCAAGAAGTCTGCGCGCACCGTGGCTGGAACTTGGCAGCAGCCCATGTGCGTACGAATCACGTTCATGCGATCGTGGAAGCCGAAGCGCAACCGGAAAAAATTATGAACGATTTCAAGTCTTACGCCAGCCGGCGCCTGAAACGGCTGAACCCGGAGGAAGGGGACCGAAAGCGGTGGGCACGTCATGGAAGCACGCGATGGCTGTGGAACAGCGAGCAGGTATCGGCCGCCGTCGGCTCCGTAGTCGATGAGCAAGGCGAACCTATGGCGGTTTTTGAGGCACTGGCGCCATGATTCTAGATGCAACCGCTCCCTTACGGTCGCGGCTCGGTAAATCGCGGTTCGGCACGTCGCGGTTCGGCACGTCGCGGTTCGGCACGTCGCGGTACGGCAACTCCAGATGAAACGCGCGATCGCCTTTCTCATTTCCGCTGCCAGCGCTTATTTGTGCCTGGCCCTGTTCTCCGGACGCACCGCGCACACTGCCCCCAAGCGGCCGGGCTTTGTGGACGCCGGCCCGCGCTCCAAAATCGCATACAAAAGCAACAACAGCCCCGGCGGCCACAAGTACTTTCCGCGGCCCATGTGCGGCGGCGTGGCCATCTTCGATTACAACAACGACGGCAAGATGGACATCTTCTTCACCAACGGCGCCCAACTGCCGGAAATGAAAAAGACCAACCCCTCCTACTACAATTGCCTCCTGAAGCAGCGCGCCGACGGGACCTTCGAGGATGTCACCGCCCAGGCTGGCCTGACCGGCGAAAACTTGGACTTCAACTTTGGCGTGGCCGTGGGCGACTACGACAACGACGGCTACGAAGATCTTTTCATCTGCAGCGCCGGCCGGAACGCGCTCTACCACAACAACGGCAACGGCACCTTCACCGACGTCACCGCCGCCTCGGGCATCGGCGGCAAGCCGGCCGACACGCTCAGCGTGGTGGCCGCCTGGTTCGACTACGACAACGACGGCTTGCTCGATCTGATCGTCGACAACTATACCTTCTGGACCCCCCAGACCGACATCCGCTGCAGCATGGGCGACCAGGAATACTACTGCGATCCGCGCCGCTACAAAAACGTGCCGCCGCGGCTCTACCACAACCTGGGCCACGGCAAGTTCGAGGATGTCACCGAGAAGTCGGGCTTGGCCAAGGCGCCCGGCAAAGGCATGGGCATCTCGATTGCGGATTTCAATAACGATGGTTGGCCGGACATTTTCATCGCCAACGACACTGAGCCCAATTCCCTGTTCATCAACCAGGGCAACGGCACCTTCGAGGAAAAAGGGCTGGAACTGGGAGTCGCTTACAATGACAGCGCGCACTCAGGATCTTCAATGGGGTCGGACGCCAAAGACTACGATAACGACGGCAACGTGGATATCTTCTATAACAACCTGATGGGCCAGGTTTGGCAGCTTCTGCGGAATCGTGGCAACCTGTTCACGTTTCCGTACACCTCGAAGATCCAGACGCTGAGCTTGCCCTATTCTGGCTGGAGCAACGGATTCATCGACTATAACAACGACGGGTGGAAGGATATTTACTCCTCCAATGGCGACGTCGACCAGGTGAACGATAAGTCCGCGCAGCACGACACCATGTTCGAAAACGTGGGCGGAAAGACCTTCGTCGACGTCTCGGACGAGATGGGCAAGGACTTCCTGCACAAAGGCTACCAGCGCGGATCGGCGTTCGGCGACCTCAACAACGACGGGGCTTTGGATATCGTGGTCACGTCGCTGAACGAAACGCCGCGCATTCTGATGAACACCGCCGATAGCGGCAATCACTGGCTGATGCTGAGCTTGACCGGTCACAAAAGCGCGCGCGACGCGATAGGCGCTAAAGTCAAGGTGACCACCGCTTCCGGCCGCACGCTCTACAACCACGTCGCCATCAGCGTGGGCTTCATGTCGTCGAGCGACAAGCGCGTCCACTTCGGCCTGGGCGAGGAAACCAAGATCGCCTCGATCGAGATCCGGTGGCCCAGTGGGATTCAGCAGGTGCTGAAGGACGTGGCAGCGGACCAGTTTTTGAAGGTCGACGAGCCGCACTGATAAGTGGGGCAGGCTCGTAGCCTGCGGCGGCCTCTCAGGCCGCCCACACGCGCTAGCGCGCGTCCTTTTCATGCGCCGTTCTGGCCGTCGGCCATGGCGCATTCAGTTACGCCAATAAAGCGCAAAGGGTGCGACGTGAGATCCAGGCGTCTGTGCCCCCGGCGAGGAAATGGAACCAGCCCGCGAATGGTGCTATGGATTTCCTCCCGGACATGGCGCGCGGCTTGCGGATTATCTTCCGCAATGTACTCCCAAATATCCGCGATGTCCTGCGCGGCAAGGGGATGGAGGGCAAAGCCCGGCTCAGGGGTCATTGAGCAGGATGCTTCTTGACCAAGCCTTCCTCGCGGCGGCGGAGGCCTTCGAAAAATTCCGCGCCATCAATAGGCTTCACGTTGCCGTTCTTCAAGTCATCGTACCGGCTGTTAAGCATTTCCCGGGTCTGGGCGAGCTCGTCAAAATATCCGGCAATGACATCCTCAACCACTTCGCCAGGGGCGCGGCCGGTGTCGATTGCTAGCTTGTCGAGCTTGGCCTGCACGTCGGGTGTGAATTGCACTTCCATGGCTTGCTCCTTCTCTGAGAATACATCGTTATACTACCGTGCCGGGGCCTTAAATTAACGGATAACGTAGAACATAGCGGCTACGGGGGAGCGGGCAGCCGGCTCCATGGCCGTTGCGGATTGAGCCGCCCCTATTAAGCGAGTGGAGAAAAAAGCAAATATCTTTGGGGAAGAGCGCAACTTTCCGATGGGCGACGGGTTTGGAGTGCCATGTAGACAGAGAAAAAGTCCGGCGCGTGGTCTCCGGCAAATTCTTATGGAGGCGACAATGATGATGTTCTTCGCTAAGGGAGCAACGATGCTTTCCCCGACGAGACAGCTCGAAACGATGCTGCACGCCCTGACAGTGGCGCTGTTGTTGGCAACTATAGCCGGCGCACAGAGCCTCGATTGGGTGCAGCCCTCGCCACCGTCATCTCCCTCCGCCCGGTGCTGCATGGGAATAGCCTTTGACGCGGCTGCCCACTCCACAGTGTTGTTTGGCGGTGGCAACGGCACTGGCGTTCCCTCCATTACGTATGGCGATACCTGGACCTGGACTGCGCACCGTGGGTGGTCGGAGTTGACTCCCGCCAGTTCCCCGTCTGCCCGCCAAGGCCCTGGCATGGCGTACGACGGTGCGACCGGCACCGTCGTGCTCTTCGGCGGGGTCGATACCACCGGAGCGAATCTCAATGATACGTGGACGTGGGATGGTGTCACATGGACCCAGCAGTTCCCGCCGGTTTCCCCTCCAGGACGCCAGTTTGATACGCAGGGAATGACCTACGACGCGGCCACGGGGACCGTCCTGTTCTTTGGCGGCTTACTGAGCAACCAGGACGTTCTGGGCGATACGTGGACGTGGGCCGGAGTGGCGAAGACCTGGACTCAGCAATTTCCTGCGGCCAGCCCCTCCGCCCGGCGAACTGGAGTAGCCTACGATGCCGCCAATGGAACGGTCGTCCTATTTGGCGGCGACATCCGTAACGGCGACGGCGGGTTCGGTATTTATCTCGGCGACACGTGGACGTGGAACGGCGTCACCTGGACCCAGCAGTTCCCGGCATCCGCCCCGGCCGCGCGTGGGACGTCCTGCATTGCCTATGACACGAGCCTGGGCCGTGTCGTATTATTCGGAGGGAGCAGCGACTATGACAGTGCACAGGGTCGCAACGATACCTGGGCCTGGAATGGGGAAACCTGGACGGAGATATTTTCCGCCGCGCGGCCCCCGGCCCGATGGGTTGCGGCTATGGATTTCGACCCGCTGAGCAAGGGCTTGGTGCTGTTCAGTGGGGAAGGGAACGGTGACATTTTCCTGGACGACACGTGGATCTTCGTGCTTGCCCCCTCAAGCTAGGCGAATTCTAACCGCTTAAGATTGATCCTGTTCGCGGCGAATTTGGGCAACGTCGTACTGGGCCTGTTTGCAGAAGCCGCGTGGCCCCTCGCCTTGTCGCCCGCTCTACTCCGGATACCGCTCCCCCGCCCGCACAACCCGTATCTGATGATCGGTGAACTGCCGGTGCGCCCCCGGCAATTCGATCTTCGGCATGTGGCAATTCGTGCAACCCTGCTTGGCCACCTTGCAAATCTTAGCGCTGCCGCTGTGACATGCCTGGCATTTCGCGTCGTAATGCTCTGCGCCCACCAGAAACTCCTCGTGCGGATTGTGGCAGGCCGTGCAGCGGATGCGCTTGTCGTCCGCGTCGTAACACTTGGCGTTGGTCAACCGGTAGGGCTGGAAGCGGACGTTGGCGATGTTGTGCGGCCCGTGCGCCGCAATGTCCGCCCAGGTGCGATGGCAGCGTCCGCAGAATTCGTTGGTCTCTTCCGCGGTCATGCCGGCCAGGTGCGGTATCGCCGCCGCTTTCACATCGCCGGCCGTCACCGCCTCCATGTGATGCTGCGCCTGCGCGTGGCAGTTCTCGCACCGCACCCCGGCCTTCAGATTCTCAGGCTGGAAGGTAGGGCCGTGCACTGCTTCCGTCGAGTGACACCCGAAACAACTGGTCACATTCTCGTGTGACATCTCCCGGCCGGCCGCCTGCGTCAGGTCCTTG
>Ga0181525_10003824_pt1 | contig 11768 bp, 7 predicted proteins | sample PEATcosm2014_Bin_48_FD_121100 | JGI IMG/M metagenome (GOLD analysis project Ga0181525, IMG submission 121100) | Peatland microbial communities from MTU Mesocosm Facility, Houghton, MI, USA - PEATcosm2014_Bin06_10_metaG | ecosystem: Environmental > Terrestrial > Soil > Wetlands > Peat | place... | reverse complement strand
TGGTCTGGGTGACCGCGACCAACCGGGAGTCGATCGTCACCGGTTTCGCGCAGGCGGCCAACACCGTCGACGCGACCAATCACGGCGAGGGTGCCGAGGTGGCCGCGGGCCGGTTCGTGGCCTGGCTGACCCACACCAGGCGGCCGTGGGCGCTGATCATCGACGACCTGGGCGACACGGCCGACCTCGCGGACCTGTGGCCGACCGGCGCGTCGGGGCGGATCCTCATCACCAGCAGGCTGCCCGCCGAGTCGTTCGAGGACAAGGACGTCACCGTGCTGCCGGTGTCCGGGCTGAGCAGGCGGGAGGCCCTGTCCTACCTCAGCTCCAGGCTCACCGACCACCCCGACCAGCGGATCGAAGCACTGGACCTCGGCGAGGACCTGGACGGCCTGCCGCTGGCCCTGTCCCAGGCGACCGCGGTGATGAACGCCCACCGGGTGGGCTGCCGCGAGTTCCGCGGGCAGCTGGCCGAGCGGCGCAAACACATGCCGGTCATGGACGGCGTATCGCAGGGCGTGCTGGCCACCTGGTCGCTCGCCGCCGAGTGCGCGGACGCGCTGCCGCCGTCCGGGCTGGCCTGGCCGACGATGGCGCTGGCCGCGATGATGGACAGCCACGGGATACCGGGCGCCGTGATGACCAGCCCGGCGGCCTGCGGCTATATCGCCGGGCGGCCGAGTACGGCGGGCGGGAACGACCAGAACATGGTGCGCGCCGCGATCAACAACCTGGCCCAGACCGGCCTGGTCACCATCGACCCGGCCAGCCCGGTGCGCACCGTCTCCATGCACCCGAGCGTGCAGGCCGCGGTCCGGGCCTACCTGCCGCAGACCGACCTCGAGCAGGTCGTGCTCGCCGCCGCGGACGCGCTGCTCGAGACCTGGCCGGAGGGCGAGGGCGGCCCGCAGCTCGATCAGGCGCTGCGGGACTGCACGCAGACGCTGCGGGCGAACGACGGCGGCGTGCTGTGGAAACCGGAGGCCCATCCGCTGCTGTTCCGGGCCGGGCTGTCGCTGGAGAACAGCAGGCTGGGCGACGCGGCCATCGCGTACTGGCAGGCCATGGTCTCCACGAGCAACCGGCTGCTCGGGCCCGCGCACGCCAACGCCGTGGTGGCCAGGGACAGGCTGGCCGCGGCCTACGAGTCGGCGGGCCTGTCCACCGAGGCCATCGCGGTCTTCCAGGCAGCGCTCGCGGACCGGGAGCGGAACCAGGGCCCGGAGCACCCGGAGACCATCGCCGCCAGGGGCCACCTCGCGCACGCCTACCAGACCGCGGGCCGGCCCGCCGACGCCGTCGCCCTCTACGAGCGCACCGTGGCCGACTCCGACCGGCTGCTCGGACCCGGGCACCCGGTGGCCCTCGGCGCGCGGGCCAGCCTGGCCGAGGCCTACCAGATGGCAGGCAAGCCGAGGGACGCGATCAACGCCTACGAGATGCTGCTTGGCGATGCCGAGCGGCTGCTCGGCGCGGGCCATCCCACGACCCTGAGCGCCCGGGCCAACCTGGCCGCGGGTTACGCGTCCAGCGGCAAGAACAAGGAAGCCATCGACGCGTTCGAGCGCGTGCTCGCGGACCAGGAGCGGATGCACGGCCGCGATCACCCGGACACGATCGCGGCCCGCGCCAGCCTGGCCTCCGCGCTGCGCGCCGCGGGCAAGGTGAAGGACGCGATCGGGCAGTACGAGCGGGTGCTCGCCGACCGGGAGCGGGTCGAGGGCGCCGACCACCCGGACACGATCGCGGCCCGCGCCAACCTGGCCTTCGCGTACCGCAGCGCGGGGCGGCTCAGGGAGGCCCTGCCCGCCTACGAGCGCACGCTCGCCGACCGGATCCGGGTGCAGGGCGCGGACCACAGGGACACGCTGACGGCGCGGTCCAACCTGGCAGGCTGCTACCAGCAGGCCCGCCGGCTGACAGACGCGATCCCGCAGTACGAGCGCGCGCTAGCCGATAGCGAGCGGATGCTCGGGGCCGGCGACATGGAGACCCTGACCACCCGGTGCAACCTCGCCTCCGCCTACTACACGGCGGGCCGGCTGAGCGACGTCGTCACGGTGCTGCAGCGGGCGCTCAGCGACTGCGAGCGCTATCTCGGACCAGACCATCAGATGACCCAGACCGTACGGGAAAACCTGGATGCTGCCACCCAGGTCTGAGGGGTGACCCGGGCGAAGCTCGCCTGCTCGTTCGGATAAAAGGAAAGATCTTTTTAATTCCGAACGAACGGTGGTGGGTCCGCCAGGACCACAACGTGGGATTCTTGACCGGAAGCTAGACAGACCGGCAGTAACGTAACCATGATCGAACTGCACCCGTAGGTGCGCAGAACGAGGAGCGACCCGAGCATGACCACACCAAACGGTGCTCCAGGACCCGGCCCCACCGCTAGCGGGGCCAGCGACCCGCTGCCAGAAGCGCTCGGGCTGGTGCAGGGCGCCGCCGACGCGGGCATCAGGCTGAAGATCCTCGGCGGGCTCGGGGTCCGCGTCCTGTGCCCCGACTTCCCGCCCCGGATGCGCGCGGGCCAGGACATGGACCTGGCCTGCCTGGGCAAGGGCCGCCGCCAGGTGGCCGACCACCTGGAGCGCGCGGGCTGCCAGCCTGACAAGCGGTTCAACAACCTCAACGGCGACCGGCAGATGTACTTCAACGCGCCGTCCGGGCGGCCCATCGACGTCATGGTGGACCGGCTCTCGATGTGCCACACGCTCGACTTCCGGCCCTCGTTCGGCTCGGCGTCGCCGACCCTGGACCCGGCGGACCTGTTGCTGTCCAAGCTGCAGATCGTCGAGCTGAACGCGAAGGACGCGCACGACATCTTCCACCTGCTGTCCGGGGTGCGGGTCGGCCCCGATTCCACCAGGCCGTTCATCGACACCGACCGGTTCGGCTCGGTGCTCTCCTCGGACTGGGGCTGGTGGCGCACGGTGACCGGCAGCCTGGCCAAGCTCCCCGACCTGCTGGCCTCGCAGCCTGGCCTGGCGCCGCCGTACCCGAGGTTCGACGCGCTGACGCAGGCCAAGCAGCTGATGGAGGTGGCTGAGTCGGTGCCGAAGGGGCTGAAGTGGAAGGCAAGGGCCAGGGTCGGGGACAAGGTCCGCTGGTACGAGCTGCCCGAAGAGGTGGATCACTGATCCCGCACCGGGATCTTTTGCTAAGGATTAGGAAGGCGCGGGCACGACAATGAAAATCTTCTTCGCCACGGACATTCACGGCTCTGAGATCTGCTGGCGAAAATTCCTGAACGCCGCCGCCTTCTATAAGGCCGACATGGTCATCCTCGGCGGGGATGTGACCGGCAAGGTCATGGTGCCGATCACGACCACCTCCCCCGGCCACTGGGAGGTCAGCTTCGGCGGCCAGCGAGTGCAGCTGTCCACCCAGGCCGAGCTTGACGACATGAAGCGCAGGATCCGCGACCGCGGGTACTACCCGGCCGTGATGACCCTCGACGAGCTCGACGCCCTGAACGAGGAGGACGGGTCGATCGACCGCCGCTTTACCCAGGAGATGACCAGGGGCCTGGAAATGTGGCTCGACATGGCCGACAGCAAGCTGCGCGGCGGCGAGATCCCGTGCATCCTCAACGGCGGCAACGACGACATCTGGGAGATCGACGACATCATCGAGCAGGCCCCGACCGTCAGCTTCGCGGAGAGCAAGATACTCGACATTGGCGGCTTCTACCTGGCCTCGATGGGCTGGACCAACCCGACGCCCTGGAACACGTTCCGCGAGGCGCCCGAGGACGTCTTGGCGACCAAGATCGACGCCCTGGTCTCGTCGATCCCGGACATGAGCCGGGCGATCTTCAACTTCCACGCGCCGCCCTACGGAACCGGGCTTGACGAGGCACCCGCGCTGGACGAGACCATGCGGCCGATTCACGGCGGCGCGGTGATGAAGCCGGTGGGATCGGTCGCGGTACGCGAGGCCATCCTCAAGTACCGGCCCGCGTTGTCGCTGCACGGGCACATCCACGAGAGCAAGGGTGTCCGCAAGCTCGGCGGGACGCTGGCGATGAACCCGGGCAGCTCCTACACCGACGGGGTGCTGCAGGGCGCCGTCCTGGACCTGAACGAGAAGAAGGGGAAGCTAGCCAGGTACATCCTCGTCAACGGCTGACGCCTTGGGCCGTTAGCCTGCCGCATCGGCGGCCGGGCCTTTCCGTGTGTCTGGGCAAGGACGCTCGGGACACGGTTCGGAACCGAAATCCGCTGATCACAAACTTTGCCGATGCCCAAAGCTCTATATTTACGCAAGACCGATACAAAACTGCACAGATCGTAACCGTCTTCTCCATTCAACCGGACATAAGGGATAAATCGGAGGATACTAATGACGGCAGGAGCACTGGGAGAGGAGAGACCTACTCTCTTCCTCCGCAAGGCGACCGGCCTGGTCCGCGGCTGGTCCGTCAGGGACTCGCTGATCTACGCCTGCCTTGCCACTAACTTCGTGACGCTCGGCATCTACGAGTTCACCTTTGCCGGGCCGGCGTTCCCGAAGGGGCAGCTGATCACGGCCGTGGTCATCTCGGGGATCTGGGTCTCGTTCCTTGTCGTCGCCTACTCGGGGCTCGTCGTCACGATCCCCAGGGCCGGCGGCGATTACGTCTGGCAGACCAGGATCCTGGGCAGCGGCATCGGCTTCGTGACGGCCGCGACCGGCTGGTGGTTCATCCTGTGGCTGTGGGCGCCGATCTACGGCAACATCCTGTCGGTCCAGTTGTTCGAGCCGCTGTGGGCGACGCTCAAGTGGACCTGGCCGCACGGCGGTGCGGCGTGGTTCGGCACGCACAACGGGATCTTCATCGTGACCCTGATCACCATCGCGCTGGCCGGCGTGCTGGTCTCGATCGGAATGGCGGGGTATGCGAAGGTCCAGCGCTGGTGCTTCATCGGCGGCCTGATCGGCTTCGCGGTCGTCGTCATCCTGCTGCTCATCAACTCGCACGCCAGCTTCGTCAGCTCGTTCAACTACGAGGGGCAGAAGCTGTTCGGCGTCAAGAACGCCTACGCGGCCACCAACGCGGCGGCGGCCAAGGCCGGTTACACCACATCACCGCTCGGCTTCGGCCCGCTCGGGCCGACGATGCTGCTCGTCCCGGCGCTGATGTTCTTCCTGCTGTGGCCGAACTGGGGCACCACCCTGTACGGCGAGGTCCGCGGCGCGAGCGACTTCAAGCGGGTGTTCGCCGGCATGTTCATCGGCCTGTGGACCACGGTCGTTCTCACCATCATCTTCCTGCTGCTGATCGACAAGACCGTCGGCTGGGGCTTCTACCAGAACCTCAACTCGCTGGACTACAACCTCACCCCGCAGTTCGGCATCTGGCCGTATCCGTTCATGTTCGCGGGCTGGCTGGTGCACAACACGGCGTTCCAGGTGGTCCTGATCCTGGTGCTCAGCCTTTGGTTCTTCGGCTGGGTGGGGACCCTGTTCCTGTCCTCGACCAGGGTCATCTTCGCGGCCGCGTTCGACCGGGTGCTGCCGGACCGGGCGGCCGAGGTCTCGGAGAAGCGCCGGGTGCCGTTCTACTCGCTGATCCTGATGCTGCTGCCCGCCGTCGGGCTCAGCGCCTTGTACGCGTACAACACGACGTTCGCGAGCTACACGCTGGACGCCACGCTGGTCATCGCGGTGACCTACCTGTTCAGCGCGATCGCGGTGGTCATCTTGCCGCTGCGCAAGCCGGACCTGTGGTACGCCTCGCCGGCCAGCAAGGTCAAGCTGTTCGGCGTGCCGATCGTGCCGGTGTCCGGAGTCATCACGATCGCGCTGCTGGCATTCAACCTCTACGAGTGGCTCTCCAACGACCTGTACTTCGTGAACAAGCCATCCTCGCTGGTCTACATGGGCGCGATGTACGTGCTGGCGATCATCATCTACGTGGGCGCCCGCATCATCCGTAACCGCCAGGGCATCGACCTCGGCCTCATCAACAAGGAAATCCCGGTCGAGTAGCTCGCTTTTGCTCATCGTGGATCGTTACCCCCCGTGTCGTGGGGGGTAACGATCCACGTTCTTTGTTGGAGGGCCTGTGCAGACGTTTCTTGTGACTGGCGGGAATACCGGGATTGGACGGGCTACCGCGGAGGGGCTGGCGGCGGGGGGCGGGCGGGTCTACCTCGCGTGCCGCTCGGTTGCCAAGGGGGAAGAGGCGGCGGCGGCGATCAGGGGTGCCACCGGGTCCTCGTCGGTTTCCGTGCTGCCGCTGGACCTGGCCGACCTGGACTCGGTGCGGTCGTGTGCCGCTTCGTTCCTCGCCCTTGGCGAGCCGTTGCACGTGCTGGTGAACAACGCCGGGGTGGGCGGGGTACACGGGCTGACCAGGCAGGGCTTCGAGCTGATGTTCGGCGTCAATCATCTGGGGCACTTTCTTCTGACTGGTCTTTTGCTCGAGCGCCTGACGGACAGCGCGCCGGCCCGGGTGGTGACGGTCTCCAGCGACGCGCACTACTCGGCCCGCGGCATCGACTTCGCGGCGCTGCGGCGGCGCGCGCGGCACATCACCGGGCTGCCCGAGTACGCGGTCTCCAAGCTGTGCAACGTGCTGTTCAGCCAGGAACTCGCCCGGCGGCTGGCCGGGACCGGGGTGACCACGTACGCGCTGCACCCAGGGGTGGTCGCGTCGGACATGTGGCGCCGGGTGCCGTGGCCGGTGCGGCCGCTTGTCACGCGCCGGCTGCTTTCGGTGACCGATGGCGCCAAGACGTCGCTGTACTGCGCCACCTCGCCGGACGTGGCGCAGGCCAGCGGGCTGTTCTACGATCAGTGCGCGGAGCGGCCCGCGAGTTCGGTGGCTACCCCGGAGCTCGGCGGGACGCTATGGGATCGAAGCGAGGAGTGGGCCGGGACCGGGGGTACCGGCGCAGGCGGCGATGAGGCTGGTCGGGCATGATCGTCGTAGCTAGTGGGCAGGTAAACCCGCGAGGCAGTGAGCGTCATTCGGGAGCTCTGTCATTCGGGAGTTGGGGGCATGGATCTTCCTGTCAACCCGCCGGTCGCGCCGATGCTGGCCAAGCCGGTGGAGGCGATACCCGACGGGGACTACGTGTTCGAGCCGAAGTGGGATGGCTTCCGGTCGATCGTGTTCCGCGACGGCGACGAGGTCGAGATCGGCAGCAGGAACGAGCGGCCGATGACCCGCTACTTTCCGGAACTGGTCGCTGCCTTCCTCGCCCAGCTCCCGGAACGGGTGGTCATCGACGGAGAGGTCGTGGTGCCCGACGCGGCCGGCCGGCGCCTGGATTTCGAGGCGCTGCAGCTGCGCATCCACCCGGCGGCCAGCCGGGTGGTGCTGCTGTCCACCCAGACGCCGGCGCACTTCATCGCGTTCGACCTGCTCGCCCTCGGCTCCGATAGCTACCTGGAGCTGCCGTTCGCGCAGCGCCGTGCCGCGCTCGAGCGAGTGCTGGCCGGAGTCGATTCGCCGATCCACCTGACGCTGGCCACCACCGACCGCGGCGTGGCGACCGGCTGGTTCAGCCAGTTCGAGGGGGCGGGCCTGGACGGCCTCATCGCCAAGCCGGCCGAGGGGACGTACGAGCCGGACAAGCGGGTGATGAAGAAGATCAAGCACGAGCGCACCGCGGACTGTGTGGTGGCCGGCTACCGGGTGCACAAGAGCGGCGCGGACCGCATCGGCTCGCTGCTGCTCGGCCTGTACGCCGACGACGGGAGGCTGGCCAGCGTCGGCGTGATCGGCGCGTTCCCGATGGAGAAGCGGATATCGCTTTTCGCCGAACTGCAGCCGCTGGTCACCACCTTCGACCGGCATCCGTGGAACTGGGCCGAGCACGCGCCCGGCCAGCGGACCCCGCAGACGGCCATGGCCAGCCGGTGGAACGCGGACAAGGATCTGTCGTTCGTGCCGCTGCGCCCGGAGCGGGTGGTCGAGGTCCGCTACGACCACATGGAGGGATCGCGGTTCCGGCACACCGCCCAGTTCGTCCGGTGGCGCCCGGACCGCGAGCCGCGCTCGTGCAGCTACGCCCAGCTGGAGGAGCCGGTCAGCTTCGACCTCGCGCAGATCCTCGGCTCGGGGGGACAGCATGGCTGAGCAGAAGATGGTGCTGTCGCTGGCCGGGCGGGAGGTGGCGATCAGCAACCCGAGCAAGGTGTTCTTTTCTCAGGTCGGGGTCACCAAGCTGGACCTGGTGCGGTACTACCTGTCCGTTTCGGCCGGGGCGCTGGGCGGAGTGGGCGGCCGGCCGATGGCGCTGAAGCGGTTCGTGCACGGAGCCGAGGGCGAGGCGTTCTTCCAGAAGCGGGCGCCGGAGAAGCGGCCGGACTGGATCGAGACCGTCGAGCTCAGCTTCCCCTCCGGCCGGACCGCGGACGAGGTGGTGGTCAACGACGAGGCCTCGCTGGCCTGGGTGATCAACCTCGGCTGCATCGACCTGAACCCGCACCCGGTGCGGGCCTGCGACCTCGATCACCCGGACGAGCTTAGGGTGGACCTGGACCCGGTGCCCGGCGTGCAGTGGCCGCAGATCCGGGACGTGGCCATGGTGGCCAGGGACGTTCTGGCCGACTTCGGGCTGACCGGCTGGCCGAAGACGTCGGGATCGCGCGGCCTGCACGTGTACGCGCGGATCCTGCCGCGCTGGTCGTTCAGCGACGTGCGGCGGGCGGCGGTGGCGGTGGCGCGGGAAATCGAGCGGAGGGCGCCCGATCTGGCCACGTCCAAGTGGTGGAAGGAGGAACGGCACGGCGTTTTCGTCGACTACAACCAGAACGCCAAGGACCGCACGGTCGCGTCCGCGTACTCGGTCCGCCCGGTCCCCGACGCTCGCGTTTCCGCGCCGCTGGCCTGGGACGAGGTGCCGACGTGCGATCCGGCCGAGTTCAGGATCGATACCGTCCCGGCGCGGTTCGCCTCGATCGGCGACCCGTGGGCGGCGATGGACGAGGCGGCCGGATCGCTGGACGGGCTGCTGGAGATGGCAGCCAGGGACGAGGCGGCGGGGCTGCCCGACGCGCCGTGGCCGCCGCATTACGACAAGCAGTCCGGCGAGGCGCCGCGCGTGCAGCCGTCCAAGCGCCGTTCGGTGGGCTCCGGGGGCTCGGGGGGCTCGGGAGGCTCGGGGACGGGACGCCGGCAGAGCACGATGCCGCTGATCGAGATCGCCAGGGCGCAGACCAAGGACGAGGCAATGGCGGGCCTGGACCGCTGGAAGGAACGCCATCCCGACGTGTGGCCGTTGCTCGAGCCCCGCGACGTGCTGGTCGACGGGATGCGCGGGCGCAGCTCGGTCTGGTACCGGATCCGGCTCAACCTGCAGCACGTGCCGGAGGCCCGGCGCCCGCAGCAGGAACCGCTGGAGGTCGACTACGACCCGTGGGCCGGTTTCCGGCCCTGAACAATGCCTTAATCGACCTCAACCCAGTTCAGGGTGCGCTGGATCGCCTTACGCCAGCCGGTGTAGCCGGCCGCGCGGCGCTCTTCGGTCCAGGACGGGTGCCAGCGCCTGGACTCGCGCCAGTTGGCGCGCAGCTCGTCGGTGTCGCGCCAGAAGCCGCTGGCCAGGCCGGCCGCATAGGCGGCGCCGAGGGCGGTGGTCTCCGCGACGACCGGGCGGCTGACCGGGACGCCGAGGATGTCGGCCTGCAGCTGCATGGCCAGGTCGTTGGCGGTGACCCCGCCGTCCACCTTGAGGACGTCGAGGCGTACGCCGGAATCCTGTTCCATCGCCTCGGCTACGTCCCTGGTCTGGTAGCCGATGGCCTCCAGGGTGGCGCGGGCGAGGTGAGCGCTGGTGTGGAACCTGGACAGGCCGACGATCGCGCCGCGGGCGTCGGCCCGCCAGTACGGGGCGAACAGGCCCGAGAAGGCCGGCACGAAGTAGACGCCTTCTGTGTCGGTGACCTGGGCGGCCAGCGACTCGCTCTGCGCCGCGCCGGTGATGATGCCGAGCTGGTCCCGCAGCCACTGCACCGCGGCGCCGGTGACCGCTATCGATCCCTCGAGCGCGAAGGTGGCGGGCTGGTTGCCGAACTTGAAGCAGACCGTGGTGAGCAGGCCACTGGCTGACCTGACGATGTCGGTGCCGGTGTTGAGCAGCAGGAAGCTGCCAGTGCCGTAGGTGTTCTTGGCCTCGCCGGGGGCGAAGCAGACCTGGCCGACCATGGCGGCCTGCTGGTCGCCGAGGGCGCCGGTGATCGGGACCTCACCGCCGAACGGGCCGGCCCGCGAGGTCACGCCGTAGGCCTGCGGTTCGGCCGACGGCACGATCCGCGGCAGCATGCGGCGCGGGACGTCGAAGAAGCCGAGCAGCTCGTCGTCCCAGTCCAGGGTGGCCAGGCTCATCAGCATGGTACGGCTGGCGTTGGTGACGTCGGTGACGTGGACGCCGCCTGATGGGCCACCGGTGAGGTTCCACAGCAGCCAGGTATCGATCGTGCCGAAGATCGCGTCGCCGGCCTCCGCCTCGGCGCGCAGGCCGTCGACGTTCTCGAGCATCCACCGCAGCTTGCCGGCCGAGAAGTAGGTCGCCGGCGGCAGGCCGGCCTTGTGCCTGATCACGTCGCCCCGGCCATCCCTTTCCAGCGCGGCCGCGATCCGGTCGGTCCTGGTGTCCTGCCACACGATCGCGTTTGCGTACGGGCGGCCGGTGCGCCGGTTCCACACGACCGAGGTCTCGCGCTGGTTGGTGAGGCCGAGCGCGCCTAGTTCGGCCGCCTGCAGGCCGCGGGCGGCCAGCACGGTCTTGACGACGGCGTTGGTCCGTTCCCAGATCTCGATCGGGTTGTGCTCCACCCAGCCGGGGCGCGGCAGGACCTGGGTGTGCTCGAGCTGATGCCTGGCCACCTCGGCGCCGGAACGATCGAAGAGCATGAACCTCGTGCTTGTGGTGCCCTGATCGATCGCGCCGATGAAATCAGACATTGCCCCTCCGTTCATTTGGGCGGCCAGGTATTCGGGTACGTTGATGATGTACATACTGTAGGGCTGGACCTGCGGACATCTGGGGGATCGGCGATGGCGAGTAACGGCTGCGTGCTGGACGCCCGTGACCGCGGCGCGACGCTCGGGCGGCTGGCCGCCGAGCGGTTCGACGTGCTGGTCATCGGCGGCGGGATCACCGGGGCCGGGGCCGCCCTCGATGCCGCGTCGCGAGGCCTTCGGGTCGCCCTTGTCGAGGCGCGCGACCTGGCCGCCGGCACCTCGAGCCGGTCGAGCAAGCTGATCCACGGGGGGCTTCGGTACCTGGAACAGCTCGACTTCAAGCTGGTCTACGAGGCGCTGCGGGAGCGTGACCTGCTCGTCTCCAAGCTCGCCCCGCACCTGGTCAGGCCGGTGCCCTTCCTGTTCCCGCTGTACCGGAAGGTGGTCGAGCGGCCGTACATCGGGGCGGGCCTGGTGCTGTACGACGCGATGGAGGGCACCCGCAGGCCGGTCCCTTATCACCGGCACCTGTCCGTTCGCGGCGCGCTCAAGCGGGCCCCGGCCCTGTCGCCGGACCGGCTCGCCGGGGCGATGCTCTACTACGACGCGCAGGTCGACGACGCACGGTACACGCTGGCGGTGGCCCGGACCGCGGCCGCGCATGGCGCGGTGGTGGCGACCAGGGCCAGCGCGGTGGGGGTGTTGCGGGGCGGCGACGGAACACGGGTAACCGGGGCGCGGGTGCGCGACGAGGAGACCGGGCACGAGGTCACGGTAACGGCGGACAGCGTGGTGGTCTGCGCCGGGGTGTGGACCGACCTGGTGAACGAGCTGGCCGGGGTCCAGGCCGGCTACCAGGTGCGGATGT
>Ga0181525_10003823_pt1 | contig 11769 bp, 12 predicted proteins | sample PEATcosm2014_Bin_48_FD_121100 | JGI IMG/M metagenome (GOLD analysis project Ga0181525, IMG submission 121100) | Peatland microbial communities from MTU Mesocosm Facility, Houghton, MI, USA - PEATcosm2014_Bin06_10_metaG | ecosystem: Environmental > Terrestrial > Soil > Wetlands > Peat | place... | reverse complement strand
CGCTCCGCTGGTCCTACGCGGGCCGAGCGGCGGATACGTCCACGGCGGCCCCTTCCACTCGCAGAATCCCGAGATGTGGTTCGTCCACAATCCCGGCCTAAAAGTTATCTGCCCCGCCACGCCCTACGACGCCAAAGGCCTGATCAAGGCCGCCATCCGCGACAACAATCCCTGTATATTCTTCGAACACAAATATCTCTACCGCCGCATCAAAGGCGAAGTCCCAACCGAAGATTATGTCGTTCCCATCGGCAAGGCCAACATCGCCCGCGGAGGCCGCGACCTCAGCATCATTACTTATGCGGCCATGGTGCATACCGCGTTAGAAGCAGCCGAAGTCCTAAGTAAAGAAGGAATCGATTTAGAGATCCTCGACCTCCGCACCGTCGCGCCACTTGATCGCGAAGCCATCACACAGACGGTCAAAAAGACGAACAAGGTCATCATCCTGCACGAGCACTCCCGCACCGGAGGCCTCGCCGGCGAAATCGCAGCCATCATCAACGAAGAGGCTTTCGACGATCTCGACGGACCGATCGTCCGCATCGCAGGCCTGGATTCGGCGATTCCATTCTCTCCGCCGCAAGAGGAACACTACCTGCCCAAAATCAGCGACGTCGTCCGCGAAGCGCGCCGGCTCAAAGCCTATTAAGGCGCAGGCCGGAACCCACGACTGACCGGCCCAGCGAAAGCCGGATCGCTACGCCCACCTAGCGTCCCACCCGCTCCATCTGCCACAATGGTTCCTCGCGGAGGAAACCATGGGCAAATTCATTCTCGGTGTTATCGTTACTGTTCTCGTACTCATTCTCGGTGGACTCGGCCTTGCCATGCTCGGCTTCATTCCGACCAACGCAAACGTCGCCCCACCCCGTTTCGAGCGGCGTATTGCAAATGGGGCCGTGGATGCTTCCATGGAGCGACATGCCCCCCGTGTCACCAATCCCCTTCCGCCCTCCGACCAGAACTTTGAAGATGGCATGAAGCTCTACACCATGAACTGCGCCCTCTGCCATGGCGCATTCGATCGCAAACCCGCCTCCCTTGCAAATTCGTTCTACCCACCAGCTCCCAGCCTGGTCTCTGATCCGCCCGATGATCCAGAGTGGCACATCTTTTACACCATCCGCACCGGCGTGCGTTACACCGGCATGCCCGCATGGGAAAAAACTCTAAGCGAGCAGGACATGTGGAAGATCACCAGTCTCCTGTCCCACCTGGAGAAGCTCCCGCCCGCCGTTCAGGACTACTGGAAGAGCAACTTCGGCGTTACCGCTCCCACAGGCGAAGAGGAGAAGCCGCTCAAACACGAATAGAATCCTCGGCTTCGAGATTGAAAACCTGGGACGATTGCATTATTAAGCGAAAGCTCGGGAGCTAATCGGTTCACAGGTCGTGGCGCCTTTTCAAGTCAACTTTCATACCAGCTATAATGTTTGTTTGCGTCCGAGTCTTTGTAGAACCAGTTGACGCTGCATAAAAGGAAATCATGCCGACTGACATCATCATGCCTCAGATGGGTGAATCCATCGTGGAGGGTACGATTACCAAGTGGCTGAAGAAGCCTGGAGACAAGGTTCAGCGCGACGAACCTCTCTTCGAAATCTCGACCGATAAGGTTGACGCAGAAATTCCCGCACCTGCCTCCGGCGTATTGCAGGAAATCAAAGTCAGCGAGGGAACAACCGTCGGCGTGAATACCGTTGTCGGCACGATCTCCGCCGATGGCGAGTCCGCATCCGCTCCCGCAAAAGCGGCCCCGGCAGCCCCACCGCCGCAAGCCAAAGAAGAAAAGAAAGAAGAGAAGAAGGCCGTTGCCGCGAACCCTCCCGAGCCGGCTGCCAGTGCTGTCACAGCTCAAGAAACATCGGCCGAGGAAGAGGAGGCTCGCTCCTCGCCTCTGGTCCGCAAAATTGCCCGCGAGCATGGCGTCAATCTCTCGCAAGTTTCTGGCACCGGACTCGGCGGCCGCATCACCAAGCAGGACATCATGGCCTTCGTCGAGCGCTCCGCGACCGCACCGGCCAGCCCATCCGCGCTGCCGCAACCCGCCGCCGCTTCCACCGGTCCACGTCCCACTGACCCTACTGCCTATCCCGGTGACCTCGTCCCCTTGACCAACATGCGGAAGATCATTGCCCAGCGCATGATCGAATCGCGCCGCACCAGCGCCCACGTTCACTGCATGTACGAAGTGGATTTCGCCCGCATCGTGACCTTGCGCGCCAAACACAAGAACGCGTTCGAGCAGCGCCACGGCGTCCGCCTCACGTTCATGCCGTTCTTCGTTCGTGCCGCCATCATCGCGGTGCAGCAGTGGCCCATCATCAACGCCTCCTTGGAAGGCGACAGCATCCGCTACCATCGCCATATCAATGTCGGCATCGCGGTTGCTCTGGACTGGGGGCTGATTGTGCCCGTCCTCAAGAACGCCGGCGACCTCAATTTCCTCGGCTTGCAACGCGGCATCACCGACCTCGGCGAGCGCGCCCGCGGCAAGAAGCTTAAACCGGAAGACGTCGAAGGATCTACTTTCACCGTCACCAATCCCGGCCAATTCGGTGCCGTTTTTGGCTTGCCCATCATTAATCAGCCGAACGCTGCCATCCTGGGGGTTGGCGGCATCACAAAGCAGCCCCTTGTCCTTACCGACCAAGAGGGAAACGATTCCATCGCAATACGCTCAGTCGTTCACCTCACGCTCGGCTATGATCACCGCCTCATCGACGGCGCCGTCGCCGACCAGTTTATGGCGCTGGTGAAAAAGACGTTGGAGAACTGGAACGAGGAAGTGGGCTAGCTCGATCAGACCGTGGGCTGAGTGCTTGAGGCGGATGTCTGCTTACGCCAGGTTGAGGCGTTCAGCCACATCACTATTCCGTCAATGATTATTGAAATCCCGTCCTCGAATTTGGCAGGATCGGTGGTCTCCCGCGCGACCACTGCGTCCGTCATGGCCAGCGCATTTCCAGCGCCCCCGCCGCTACCGCCGCCCCACTCGCCATCGCAAACGCGGGCCAGGTGATCACTCGTAAGCCTTGGGCTGCGCTTCCATCCCCCCGGTACACCGTGTCAACCACGCTGGTCAGCGCCGGGCCACTCTGCGTACCCGGCAAAGCAGCACTCCCCGACGCCGCTACCGCTCACCCTCCCACTCCGAGCGCCACCGCTTTCCCCCGCCACGCTCGCATCCGAGGCCAATAGCCCCACCATCGGCACCAAACAAAAAAATCCGCCCCCGTGGGCGGCGTCTCTCAAACATACTTCCTCCTCAAACTCATTCAAGATTGGCGTGTCGAAGTACCTTAGCGATCCTTAGGGTCCTAGGTGGTCGAACTTTTCTTGCCTGTACGGTTCACAACGTTCTTGCCTGAGGGAACCTCAAATTCGCCCGTTCAAAAAATTCTCCACGCTTCGCACATAAACGTCGGCAAAGTCCGCCGCTGGCCGTCGTGTCTCGATCAAATCCATGGCATCTTCCAACGTCCAACCCAACACTCCCAACAGCGCCAGAGTCATCATCGGCGCCCGATGCACCCCAGCCGCGCAATGAACGAACAGCTTCGCCTCTGGCTCCTTCAAAGCGCTGAGCGCGAATTCCACTCCTCTGGCGAATACCTCGGGAGGCTTCGTCTCGAAGTCGTCGTCCACCGGATTCCAGCAAACCTCGATTTCGTGCGCCCCAGCCAGCGGCCTGTCGTCGAACTCGATCTGCATATCGATGATATGCGTAATCCCCGCGCGCGATACCGCTGCCATATTATCCGCCGTCCAGATTCCACCCCCGACCGCGATCCGGTCGGTCAGCCACGTGATGTCGATCCCCATCCTGCGTCCTGTGAGGCGGCCATGCCGATCCGCCCGAATCTTGCGGGGAGAGGCCGGCACCAGAAATACCGACAACCCGGCTGGCCGGCCCATCTCTCCCGCGTCGCAACTCCGTTTCATTCTACGGTATCCTCCACGCCTCTCACAGGTTGCCGAAAACCTCGTTCCGCCTTTCCCCCGCCCTACTCTTCTCCCTCCGTCTCCAGCTCCGCATTCAGTTCAGCCTCCTTCGGCGCGCCCACCGCAAACAGATATTTGGCCGGCGCGTTCGATCGTTCAGCGAGTGCAGTGCAGAATCCTTGCCGCTTGCGGATGTTTCATGTTCCTGCAGCACCCCGCGCGCGATGATCTCCCGGTCGAAACTCGCCAGTTGCCCCAAGCAATCGTTCCATGTCGTGAATGAAGATCACCGGTCTTCCAATGTGGTCCCTGCCGGATCCCGCTCCCAGTAGCGACTCGCCACGCTCATCTGAAGCTCGCGTCTCCGAAATTCTTCTGCCGGAAAGTCACTCGCCGGAAACTATCCACCGCCAACTCCGGCAGAGCTATGGCCGCCAAAGCGCGGTCCGGCAGGACCGCACCATCTTTACCTTCCTCTCCCTGCGGCTCAACACAACCTGCACAGTAGGTTTGGCCTCCCCCCGCCGGACGCAGCGAAGCTCAACTCAGTCGTGAATCCGCCCTTCTTCGCCTTCGTTTTCATTACTCTCCCTCAGTTCGAGCTCTGTCTGTCCACGCAAAAAAGCCCTGCGCCGGGCACCACCGATCAGCGGTAACCGAGCGCAGGTCGTTTCTCTTTACCGTGGCCCGCTTGAGCTATCTGATTGTTGGCCTACCGGTTTGGAGCGGCCGTCTTGAACTCTTTCGGGTTCGGCAACCGCACCACGTTCCGTCATCAACCGGTTTCGCGTTGCCGGAAAAACCCTTCTCGTGCCCTGATTTCGACGCCCGGCCGTTCTGCACCACGGCGCTCACCCGGCCGCTGAAGTTCAAAAGACCGCAGCAGATGTTCCATCGCGGCCGAAAGCACTTCGGTTCCACCTTGCGGCGAAACTCCACAAAGCTTTTCTTCCTTACACTTATCCACGATTCGCATGGCACTCCGAGAGGTGGGAATGAGATTGAGCTATACACTTCCGCGATCGTATAGCTGCCATTTTTCGTTATACCAAAGGGGCTGTGGAGATTTTTTTGGATTAGCGCATTGCTATACATCACATGCTATACTCCAGCCATGAAATTCCGAGTGCTCCAAGACAACCTGCGCCACGCTCTTTGGGAGCGCATTGATGAAGGGGATCTGACCGGCCTCCGTCTGGCACAGCAGACTGGATTCAAACAGGCTCATATCTCCAACTTCTTGAATCGCAAGCGCGGCTTGAGCCTCGAAGGTATGGATCGCGTCCTCGCCGTTCAGCACCTCTCCGTGCTCGATCTGCTCGACCCCGCCGAGGTCAATAAGCGCGCCTCCATCCTGCCTCCCAGCAACGACGAGTTTCAGAACGTCCTTTTGACCGACGGAGCTGTCGCCGCCACCCAGCCCCTGCTCACCAGCATGAACGTCAAGGAAATCTTGAAATTCAAGAAAAGTTTTCTCAAGCGGCTGAAAGCAGAACCCCAGGGCGACCGCGAGCGGTGGGAGCGTTTCGTTATCATCAAGGTCGACGGCCGCGAGGGCATGAGCATGCACCCGCGCCTGCAACCCGGGGCCACTCTTCTCATTGACCGCCACTATAACTCGCTCAAACCCTATCGTAAGGGCGAGCTCAACATGTATGCCGTGCTGAAGAATGAGAATTGCACCGTGAAATATGTGGAAACTGCCGGCAGGAACCTGATTCTGCGCCCCCACAACCAGGCCTATCCCATTGAAGTCATGACCATCGACGAAGGCAAGTCCGCTTCCGACTGCATCGTCGGTCGAGTCTGCCACGTCGGAATCGAAACCTAGACTCAGTGGTCCGTTGCCACTCTTATTTAATGTCGTCCCGCAGCCGCGCGCTTTCACCAGCGCGGAGAGGGATCTCGCGCGCCATGGCCTCGGGGTTACACCGCACGACCATCCATTCCCGAGCGCCTCACATCACTCCGCAGTTAGATTGTCGAACATCTTCCAGAGCTTGTCCGCGGTCGCCCGATAAATCACATACCCGCTGCCCGCGTCGCTGGTTTCGCGAAACAGCAACTCCGCGCGCCCATCGCCATCGGCGTCCACCGCGTCAATCAGGTCAAGCCGCGGCGTCACATCCAGATGAAACTTGTCGGTCACTCCCGAATAAAGTTTTCGTAGATTGCCGTAAATATCGGTTTTCGCTACCAGCGCGACGCTATAGCTTGGCGGGGCGGTTGCCGCGGGGGCTCCCGTCGCGGGCGGAAAGTGCGCTTCCGCCGTCAGAATCATTATCGGCTGGCTGTTCAACCACACATCGAAAGTGCGGAACTGCAAATTCTCAAACAACGGCTCCTCCTGTTTGGCCACAGCTTTACGGCTCGCCGCTGCCGCCTTCGCCGCGGGCGGCCTGGCGGGAATCTGGTTCCTCACTTGCGCCCTCGCATACGCCCGCACTTCCGCCCCCGCCAGGGCCAGCATCTGATTGCGGCGCTCTTCCTCTTCCCCCGTTTTCCAGAAGAACTTGTACGACTTCGGATCCGGCCCACCGGCATCGGAAATTGCCGGCACGAGTTGCACCGGCTCCGGGTTTACTGACCCGGCACTTATCGCACCCGGGTTCGCGGGCGTTACCGCGCCCGCGCTCGACGCTTTACCCGTTTTCGGTGTAGCCTCATCTTCCTGAGGCGCGGACTGCGTCGGCTTTCCTCGCCGCAGAGTTGGGCGATAATAGTCCGCAGACTGATCCGCCTGATCTGAAGACGCCTGACTCGCAGTCGTTGGACCTGAATTTGTCTGTGCGCCCGCTGCCTGCGCCTTGACGTCCCCCGGCTTGTCGGAACTGGCTGGACTTGCAGTCTTCGCCGTGTCGTGGTCAGAGGTTCCCGGCTTTTCCGCCGAGTCGGCCCCGGAACGCGTGGCCGTGGAAGCGGAATCAGCCGCGGCGCCCTTCGACCCATCACCCTTCGATCCTTCGCCCTTCGAACCACTGCCTCTGGTAAGCCGCGGCGGTTCGTCGCTATTGTCCAATCCTACCGGCACGTTTTCCGCTTTGTGGGTTGGGCTCGCAATCTCAGCCCCGTGCGCAACATAATTACCCGTGCCCACCCAGGGAGTCGAAGCCCCTGGATTCTTGCTATGCAGCGCTCCCATCACCGTGAATAGCCCCTGCGAATCGCCCGCCTGCTCGGCCTCATAGACCGTCCCCGATTCGAGAGCCATGGGCACCGGGTCCGCCTTATACACGCTGGCGTCGTAAAACCGGCCATCAATCAGAATTGCGATCGGGATCAGCGTTCCCTTGCCTCCGCCGTTCAACTGCAAGACTGCCACGGCTCGCGGTTCCTTCCCTTTTTTCGGTTTCTTGGTCTCAGCCGGCTTCGCTTCCGGGCCTTCCTCGGGACGTTTCAGCTGCGGTCTTCCCTGGCCCAGGCTTCGCGGAGCCGTCCCGGCCAACAGCAGCAGAATGAAAATGACGGCGGACCCCAACCTGAGGTATAAGATTTTTCTGGGGATGATTCGTTCGGCCCGCGGATCTGCCAGCCCCCGGGCTGCCGACTCCGTCTTCAACCCTGATTTCTCTGAATATGAGGCGCTCATGATCAATGTCAATGATAAGGCTCCCGAGTTTACTTTGCAGGACGAGAACGAAAAGGAAATCTCGCTGAAAAGTCTGCGCGGCAAAGTCGTGGTGCTGTATTTCTATCCTCGCGCCGACACCCCGGGATGCACGGTCGAGGCCTGCGAATTCCGCGATACCTACAAGCAGATGCAGAAAACCGGCGCCGTGTTACTCGGCATCTCGCCCGATACCCCCAAAGCGCAGAAGAAATTCCAGGATAAATTCAAGCTACCCTTCTCCCTTCTCGCCGATGTCGACAAAAAAGTCGCCGACGCCTTCGGCGTGCTCCAGGAAAAGAACATGTACGGAAAGAAAGTCATGGGCATCGTTCGGACCACGTTCATCATCGGACCGGACGGAAAAATCCAGCACATCTTTCCCAAAGTTAAGGCGGAAGGCCACGCCGGAGATGTCCTGGCTTACTTGAAGGAATCGGCGAAAGGCGCGGCCTAGCCGCAGCAGGAAGCCAAAGTCCAAATGCAAAAGTAAAGTCTCGAAGCTTAAAAAGAAGATCAGGAAGCTGAGTGATCCTTGCACCCGAAATTCTGACTTCTGCACTCTAACTCGCTTTATGATTGTGTGACTCCTCGTCCCCCAATCCTGCCGCTCCCTCGAGCTTTCTTCGCCCGCAGTCCGCGCCGCGTCGCCCGCGAACTCCTCGGCAAGCTTCTGATTCGCGATCTGGGAGAGCTGCGCCTGGCAGGCCGCATCGTCGAGGTCGAGGCTTACCTCGGAGAAAGCGATCCCGCCGCTCACGCCGCTGCCGGCAACACCGCTCGCACCTCGATCCTCTTCGGCCCGCCCGGCTACGCCTACGTTTATTTCATCTACGGAAACCACTATTGCCTCAATGTATCGTGCGAGCCCGAGGGCAAGGCAGGATCCGTGCTCTTCCGTGCCCTCGAACCGCTCCAAGGTATCGAAGAGATGGCGCGCGCGCGTAACGTCAAGCTGGGTGGTTCTCGCGATCTCCCCCGGCTGACCAGTGGCCCGGGCCGGCTGGCGCAAGCGTTCGGAATCACCCGCGCCCGCGACAACGGCGCCGATCTCACATCGCCCGGTTCCGGACTGTGGATTGCCGAAGACGACTTCCGCCCAAAAAATATTCGAATCACTCCCCGCATCGGCATCACACTTGCCGCCGAGCAGCCACTGCGCTACATCCTCGCCGGTAACGCGTTTGTCTCGGGCCGGAAATACCACCCAAAAAACTAACCTCCGCCCCATTTGACAAACGGGTGTAAACTGTCGGTCGGGTCGAATGCCTGGAGAGCCGCTCTAATCAAGGCATTTGACGGCACCGTCGATATGGTTTGGATGAGTCGTCCGTTTTTCAGCATCCTCCCAGGCGGACGGATCATCTCACTGGTCAGGGACGCATGCGCTGCCTCGCCTCATCTCGCGTTTCCCACGATGGCTGGACGAATTCTTCCTCGCCCATCGCTTCTTTAGGGCTGTTTTCCCTGGCGGCTCTTATGCTGGCGATCGTCGCGACGACTTTGCCGGCATTATCGCAGCCTCTCGATGCGTCGATGCTCCGTCCCCAGCCAACTCAATCTCCTTCCAATATTGTCATCGGTTTCGTCGGCGGCTTCGTCAGTCACGACAACCTGCGCCATGGCCCGGTGCAATTGGCACGACGAATCAGGCGCTCCGTTCCGCTCGATACTTATGTCCAGATTTTCGAGAACCGCCACCGAAAGGCAGCCTACGAGACCGTGATTCGGCTGCTCGATGCGGATCACGACGGCGTTCTTTCCCCCGAAGAAAAATCCGGAGCCCGCATCGTCCTCTTCGGCCACAGTTGGGGAGCATCCGCGGCGGTGCTACTGGCGCGCGATTTGCGCCGCGCCGGCGTGCCTGTTTCCCTGACTGTACAAGTCGATAGCGTCGCCAAAATCTGGCAGAACGATTCTGTGATTCCCGACAACGTCGCCCGTGCCGTCAATTTTTATCAGCCGCACGGCATCATTCACGGTCGCTCCCTGATCACGGCCGCTGACCCGGCCAAGACTGCGATCCTGGGAAATTACCGGATGGACTACAGGGAGAATCCGGTCGCTTGCCAGGACACGTCCCGCCTGGAGCGCTTCTTCGCTCCCGGTCACATGCAGAGCGAGTGCGATCCCCACCTGTGGTCGCAGGTCGAAACTCTGGTGCGGCAGCAACTCTCATCTCCAGAAACCTCGCCGGAAAGCACCACGGCCGCCGTCCAGTCACAGCCTTAGCCTTCAGGTCTTGCCAGCACGATGTTGTCAATCAGCCGCGTTCTGCCCACGTATGCCGCCACCGCGACCAGCGCGCCATTGACCACCTTGTCGATCGGGTCCAGACTCTCCGGATCAACGATCTCAAAGTAGTCGAGCGCAACCGAGTCTTCCCGGGCAAACTCCTCGCGCCCCACGGCCACCAGTTTCGCCGCATTATATTCGCCGCCTTCCCACGACTTCTCCACCCGTAGCAGCGAACGGTGCAACACCAGCGCCACCTTCCTCTGCTGCGCATCGAGATAAGCATTGCGCGAGCTCATCGCCAGTCCGTCCGCCTCCCGAACAATCGGACAAGCAACTATCTCCACGGGAAAATTCAGGTCACGCACCATGCGGCGAATAATGGCCAGCTGTGCGGCGTCCTTCTGTCCGAAGAAGGCCGCATCCGCTTCGACAACGTGAAATAACTTTGCCACCACCGTCGTCACGCCGCGAAAGTGTCCGGGCCGCGACCGGCCGTCCAGCTTGCCGCTCAGCCCTTCCACCGTCACCCACGTCGGGTCGCCCGCGGGATACATTTCCGCGGTCGATGGAGCAAAAAGCAATTCCACGCCTTCTTTTTCCAATAGCGCACGGTCACCCTCAAAACTCCGCGGATATTTCGCCAGATCTTCGTTCGGGCCAAACTGCGTCGGATTTACAAAAATCGACACCGCCACAACTTGGCACGAATTCTGCGCTGCCCGCACCAGCGACAAGTGTCCCTCATGCAGCGCTCCCATGGTGGCCACGAATCCCAACCGCTGCCCCCGGGCCCGCGCCCCGCGGCACGCGTGCCGCATGTCTTGGATGGAATTGCAGATTTTCATTGCGATGAGGAGGTCTTTTTCAAGACGAAATCCAGTAGATGGCAACGTGCGCACCCTCAAGATCGCCTGCAACAATACCCCGCATTCGCCGCAGCACAATCTTTTCCTCTTCGGAAGCGTTGGCCTTCCCCTCCACCAGGATTGCAACTACTCGCCCGTAGGGCCACGCCGATTGCGGCAGATGAGCCAAGGCAGGCAAAACTGCACTTGGTTTAAGAACCTGTTCCTCGTTAGCGGCGGTACCGCTGAGCAGCCCAACCGAGTCAAGCCGAATGACAAGATATGGATTACTCCAATGCTGGTGTTCCTGCAAAGCCGGATACTTGGCCGGATCAGCGGCGGGGATGGTCTGCAGTTGGGCAACTGCGTCTGGCGGCGCGGGTACGTTCTGCCGCGAGCAGGCAAACCAGAGAGTTAACGCCAAAACCACTACCGGGGCAGTTAGCGGGCAACCGCGCCAGGAATCCTTCACCGACGCATCGCCCGTTTCCGCGCCAGCACGGTTTCCAGCCCAGCCTTCGTCTCCGCCGGCAGATGATACGACTCCTGCTCCGATGGGTATTGCAGCGCCCTCACGTCGTCGCGAAATGCCCGCACCGCCCCGGTGATAAGCGCCGCTGCATCGCCGTAGCGGCGCACAAATTTTGCCGGCGGCCCAAACGTAAGATTGAGCAGATCGTGGAACACCAGCACCTGGCCATCGCACTCCGGCCCGGCGCCAATGCCGATGGTCGGCGTCTTTACCTCCGCCGTAATCATCCCAGCCACCTCGCGCGGAATGCCCTCCAGAAACAGGCAAGCCACACCGGCGTCGTCCAGCGCCACAGCATCGCGCATGAGTCGCTCGATGCCACTCAAATTTTTTCCCTGCACTTTGTAGCCGCCCATTACATTCACCGATTGCGGTGTCAACCCGATATGCCCAGCCACCGGAATTTCGGCATCGATGATCCGGCGAACCAGGTCGGCTCGCTTCTCACCGCCCTCGATCTTCACCACCTCTGCGCCGCCTTCTTTCACAAAGCGTGTGGCGTTGCGCAGCGCCTCCTCGGGACCAACCTGGTAAGACCCGTAAGGCATGTCAGCCAGCAGAAGCGCATGCTTCACGCCGCGGCGAACCGCCTTCACGTG